>ERZ779865.1381-NODE-1381-length-17989-cov-3.238095_pt1 | contig 17989 bp, 8 predicted proteins | sample MGYA00433088_ERZ779865 | MGnify/ENA primary metagenome ERZ779865 (study PRJEB29588, sample SAMEA2151703) | human gut metagenome | biome: human gut; feature: human-associated habitat; material: faeces | place: Denmark | collected 2008/2010 ... | reverse complement strand
TAAGATTTTTTCGTACGGACTTTTAATCGATTTGCCCAAAAGCGCTGACGGAGAGTATTCCGGCACGGATAAAGCGATAATAAAAGAACTAAAAGAACAATTTGCCTGGCTTTCGGACAAATACCTGTTGCTTATTCGAAAACGTACTTTTATAAAAGAAGATAATTGTTATTACGGCTGGGGAAAGAAAAGGGGAGCTATTATAGAACTTAATAATTTTATATTATCCGAGGACAACAGCGCATTCCGGACCGTGCGTGGTAAAATGCATAACTTCGAATACGTTATAACATTGGATGAGGACACCATGCTTAATTGTGCAGAGCAACTCGTGCGAATTATGAAACACCCGTATAACGCCGACAAGGCGGTCATTGCACTTAAAATGAAGTCCGATCCGTCTTCGCTTGTTACTCCGTTTGCCACCCTTATGAACGATGCTAAGGGACTAAGCAGTTACTCGTCGTTCGCCGCAGACGTAAACTACGACTTGTTCGATTGCGGTAACTACACCGGCAAGGGTATATATCGTGTTCGAGAATTCAACTCAAGCGTCGGTTCGATTCCGGAAGGGCGAATACTGTCGCACGATTTTATAGAAGGCGCCATGAGCGGCTGCGCAAACAGCGATCTCGAGGCGGTGGACGAATTTCCTCATTCGTTTGCTGCGTTTTTGAGTCGCAACGTAAGGTGGCTCAGAGGCGACTATCAATTGCTGCCATGTTTATTTTGGAAAAACGAAAAGTTTGTTTCACCGCATGTGGCAAAATTTCATATTCTGACAAACATCGTGCTGGGGCTTATACCCGTAAGTTCGTTTGCATTTGCGCTCGCATCGCTGTTTTTTACGGAAAAAACGCTTTTGTTTGTTTTGGCTGCATTTGCGTCGGAAGCCTTCGTGTTGTTGGGGGCTTTGTCGTTATTGTTCAAAAATCCGCAATACGTTATTAAGGAAACGTTGCGTAGGATGTATTTATGCGCATGTTTGCCGATTACGTCGGTAGCATATTTTTGCGCAATAACCATAACTTTAATCAGGCTTGTGCGTAAGAAAAAGTTACTTGAGTGGAAAACGGCGGCTATGGACGAAACAAAAACCGATATTTTGCCGTGCGTTATCTCGGCGATGATTTTTTTGACTGCTTTTTGTGTAAAAACAGAAGCAGCGTATTTGATTTTTTCGGTTGTATTTGCGGTAGGAGCTGCGCTGCCCGGACTTACCTCGATTAGACGCCGAAGCAAAACGGTGGAGGATGAAGACAAACTTTTGCGCATAGCAAAAAAGACTTGGAGCTTTTTTGAGAGCTTTCTTGTAGACGAATATAATTATTTGCCGTGTGACAATTTGCAAGACGGCATCGCCGCAAAAAGAACGTCACCTACAAACGTGTCGTTTATGCTTACGTCCGTCTATTGTGCCGAAAAATTAAAATTTATCGACAAAGACGTTGCCCGAAATTATTATGACAAAATAATAGAATCTGTGGAGAAATTACCTAAATGGAAAGGTAATTGCTATAACTGGGTAGACGTTACGACGCTGAAACCGCTTTCATCTTTTGTTTCGGCTGTAGACAGCGGCAATTTGCTTGCTGCTCTTTTGCTTGTAGGGGGTTCGGTGAGCGGTAGCTTGGCGCATAGGATATCAAAGCTCGTAGACGAGACGGAGATAGAAGCGTTTTATGACGAGCGCACGCACTTGCTTGCAATAGGCTACGACGAAAAATCCGGGTTTACGGAAGGAAAATACGATTTGCTCGGCAGTGAGGCGATGCTTACGTATTTGGTGGGGTACGGATTAGGTAAACTTCCGATAGAAAGTTTTTACGCACTGTCTCGCCGCTGCGTAAAGTACAAAGGCAGCTCGCTTTACAGTTGGACGGGCGGCGTTTTTGAGTATATGATGAGCTCTATATATTTCGATTATGTAAGCGGCAGCTTTTTAAATCAATCTGCAAAGTCGGTTATGCGAGCGCATATTGCCAATAAAATCGAAGGCGCATGGGGGATGTCCGAAAGTCAGTATTTGCATACCGATCAAAACGGATTTTATGATTATAAGGCGTTCGGGGTAGAACAAATCGCACTTTCAAGAGAAAAAAACAGAAAAGTTCTGACCCCGTACGCATCGATATTGTTTTTACCGTATTTTCCATCCGCCGTAGAAAAAAACATATACGCATTAGAGAAATTGCGTCTGATAGGCAAATACGGATTTTATGAAGCGTATGACGGAAGTCCCGTAAGAACGTTTATGGCGCACCATCAGGGCATGGTTATGGCGTCTATAACTAACGCTCTTACCGAAAAAACAATATCCAAGGACTTCGCATCGCCGGCAATGCGAGCAGCTGCGCTTAACCTTACTTTTTCCGAATCGCCGCAAGGAGAGCGAAAGACTCGGTATGCGGCGAGAAAAATCGTTTCGACCGATTATGTTGCCGTAAAGACCTTTCCTAAGAAATTGAACATAATGTCTAATGGCGAGTACTCCGTAATCGTCGATTCGGACGGATACGGTTATTCGAGATACAAAGATAATCAGATATCGAGGCGTTATGACTACAGGGGAGGGTTTAACGTATTCGTCGGCAGCGGCAAACATAGGGTTGCGGGGAAATGCGTCATCGGTGATGGCGTAACCAAATTTTACGATACAGCGGACGGATTTTCGGTAGAGCGAGCTTCCGTTGTGCTTCCGATAAACGGCGAAGCACACCGCATAACAATTACGAATACGACTAACGAAACGAGAGAAACTGAAGTTTACGGTTTTATGGAAGCGGCGCTGTGCAGGCTTTATGACGATATTTCGCACAAAACTTTTTCGGGCATGTTCGTAAAAAGGGCATACGATAGTGAGTTTAACGCTTCAATAGCATATAGAAACGGACTTTATGCGGCAATCGGTGCGGATAAAGACGTGACTTTTGTCGATACGAGGGCGGAGTTTTACGGAAGAGCAGACGGTGGCTTCGATCCTGTTTTGTGTGCAAAAGCGAAAATTAAATTGCTGCCTAAGCAAAGCGAAGTAATTAACTTCGTCATAGTGGTAGCCGAAAATACGGAGGCACTCAAACGTTTGCTTAAGACCGCAAAAGGTTATGCGTATGTGGATGGAGCGTTTTGCGGTGCGTCGACGCTTTCCGGAGCGTTCGGGGTGTGCGAAAAAATGCGATTTGCAGCATCGCAGCTTATTTATAACGGCGTTCCGTCGACTGTAAGCGAATTACCTACCGTTTATATCGACTGTGATAACATAAGCGCAGCGGTTACTAATAAGTTGAAGATGTTGCAAAATTTGCGCAAAGCGGGCGTCGAGTTTTGCGTCGCTGCGGCTTCAAGTGAAGACGGTTATAGAATAGGCGAAATAAACGGTTACGGTTTAAATATAGTACAGGTGCGAAAAAACGACAAGACTGCGCTAAACAGTTGCACTAATATCGACGACGTAATTTATGTAACTATGCCGCAGAGAAGTTTTACGAACGGAAGTTTGGGTAATGCTCCGTCAATGCGCAAAGCTGTCGAGTACAAGCTCGGTTACGGGGGATACGTCGATGATGGCAATGCATACTATATGGAACTCGACAAACTGCCGCCTCGCCCGTGGTCCAATATAATAGCCGATAAAAATTTCGGTACCATTATTACGGAGAAAGGCGGAGGCTATACTTTTTATCGAAATTCTCGGCAGTCGAAACTTACCGATTGGAGTAATGATCCCGTAGCGGATCCGTTAAGCGAGGGCGTATTTTTTTTGGAAGACGGCGATTTGTTTTCCGTTACGAAATCCGTAGTTAAGGATGCCGAGTACACTGCGGAACACGGACTGGGATATTCGGAGTTTACCTGCAATTACGCTCTTATGCAAAGCGTACAGACGGAATTTATAAGTGGTTGCGTAAAATACTATCTTATCAGACTAAAGTCGTTTTCGCCAAAGAAAAGAACGCTTAACGCCGTGTTCTTCGCTAAGCCTGTGCTGGGAGATTTCGTCTTTAAGACGAGGCATAATCTTACTGCGGAATTCAGCGACGTGCTTACCGTCACTAACGCTCTAAGCGGAGCCGAAATGGTGATGGGCTGCTCTTTACCGCTTAGTCTGTACGACGAAATCAAGTCCTATTCGAGCGGCGAATACGTTGCGGTAAGTACCCGAGTGCAAATAGAAGCTAACGGCGAAACGGAATTTTACTTTTATCTATCGGCAGGTGACAGAGCGGAAGCGGATGTCAAAAAAGCTTTGCTTTGTCAAAAACGCAAGTATTCGCATCTGTCCGACGTCGAAATATCAACGGGAGATAAGAGTCTCGATTATTTGGCAAAGTGGCTCCCGTACCAAACGTACACTAGTCGTTTTTACGGACGAACTGGGTTTTATCAGGCGGGTGGGGCGATAGGATTCAGGGATCAGCTGCAGGACTGCCTGACCATGTTATATGTCAATCCCGGAGCCGTTCGCAGCCACATAATAACGGCTGCGGCGCATCAATTCGAAAGCGGCGACGTAATGCATTGGTGGCATCCGCCGATGACCGGTGTGCGTACCAAAATTTGTGATGATCGGCTGTTTTTGCCACTCGTTACTGCCGAATACATTGCCTATACCGGAGACAAAAGCATACTCAGCGAACGGGTTCCGTATGTAAAAAACGTTCGTATCATAGGTAAAGACGTATACGGTGAAATGGAAAGTACGCAAAACAGCGAAACTTTGCTGGTTCATTGCATTAAGGCGATAGATTCATCCGCAATAGGTAGCGACGACTTGCTTTTGATGGGCGGCGGCGACTGGAACGACGCTATGGATAAAGTCGGCGTTTACGGAAAAGGCGAAACGGTGTTCGGGAGCATGTTTCTCTATTACGTTATATCGAAATTTTTGCAGTATTTACCGGATAGGCGAAAGTATGTTTCGCTTATGGGACGGCTAAAAAACGGTATCGAAAGGTCGTGGGACGGCGAATGGTATCTTCGAGCGATTACCGACGACGGCGAAAGATTGGGTAGTTCGAAAAGTGATTTTTGTCGTATAGATCTTATAACTCAGAGCTTCGCAGTGCTTAGCGGCGCAGCGGAAAAAAAGCGTGCTTCGCTTGCAATGCTTTCGGCTGCACGTAAACTTATAGATTTCGATAACAAAATAATTAAGTTACTTACTCCGCCGATTACAGATAATCGAATAGGATATATAGGGGAATATCCCGCAGGCGTAAGGGAAAACGGTGGACAGTATACGCACGGAGCGATTTGGTATGTAATAGCCTTGCTGGAAAGCGGTCATGACGATTTTGCATATTCGCTTATAAAAATGTTGAATCCGATAAATCACAGTCTCACTTCGCTCGATGTGAAAAGATACGAAGTCGAACCTTATGTGGTGAGCGCCGACGTTTATGCTGAGCCGGCAGGAAAAGGCGGTTGGAGTTGGTATACGGGGGCAGCATCGTGGTTTTATGTAGCTTTGGTAAAATATCTTTTTGGGATAGAGATAGGCAGCAATTCGGTTAAAGTTGTGCCGCACTTGCCTTCGTGCATAAAAAACGTAAAAGTTAAAGTTTCACTGCCTGCCGCTTCCTTTGTAATTAGTATAGAAAATGGCGAGGGCAAAAAGTGGAAGTATTATTTGGGAAATACCGCTTTAAGCATGGAGCGAATCCCTATAAAAGCTTCTTTAAACGGCAAAGAAATAATCGTACGAAAAGTTTAACTTAAAAAAGGTTGTTTATCGTTAAAGATTGTGCTATAATTATTGTATGGACCTTTTCGATACTTTGGATTATTCTCAAAAACTCGCTCCGCTGGCGGATCGTATGAGACCAACTACGTTAGACGAGTTTTTCGGACAAAAACATTTGCTTTACGACGGCTCTTTGCTTAAGCGAGCCATAAAAGCCGACAAATTAGGTAGCTGCATCTTTTTCGGACCGCCGGGAGTGGGCAAGACTACGCTTGCCGGTATCGTTGCGTCGTCTACAAATGCGCATTTTGTAAAGTTGAACGCCGTTTCGAGTGGAGTGGCAGATGCGAAGAAGGTGATTGACGAGGCACGAGAGCGACTTAGAGTGTACGGAAAACGCACTTATTTGCTTTTGGACGAGTGTCATAGGTGGAATAAGGCTCAGTCTGATTGCGTTCTCAGTGCGATAGAGGACGGTAGTATAATCTTTATAGGTTCTACTACCGAGAATCCTTATCTTTCGATGACGAGAGCTATTGTGTCGAGGTGCAGAGTATTTGAACTGAAGTCGCTTTCGGAACAGGATGTTATGGACGGGTTGTTTCGAGCCGCAACAGATAAGGAGCGAGGACTCGGCAACATGAACGTTAAGCTTGACGAAGATGCTGCAAGGCACCTTGCGTATTGCAGTGGCGGCGATATGCGCAACGCTCTTAACGCTTTAGAGCTTGCTGCGCTTACAACGCCGCCCGTAAACGGGGTAATTTGTATAGATAAGTCGGTTGCCGAGCAATCTATTCAGCGTAAGGCAATTTCGGTCGACGAAAGTAAGTATTTCGATATGCTTAGCGCATTTTGTAAATCGCTTAGAGGTTCGGATGCGGACGCCGCTTTGTACTGGGCGTTTATGCTTATCGAGGCGGGGCTGGATCCTCTCATAATTTTTAGGCGAATGATTGCGCATAGTAGCGAAGACGTCGGATTGGCTAACAGCAATGCTCTTATAATGACGGTTGCGGCGATGACTGCTTACGAACGAATCGGCATGCCGGAAGGCGCATTGCCTTTAGCTCATGCGATAATTTACATTTGTGTTTCGCCTAAATCAAATAGCGTCGTTACTGCTATGAATGCCACTCAAAGCGTATGTAAAAACATGCCCGATCTTAATGTGCCGTCGCATCTGCGAAATAATAATAATTCTTCCTTGGATCGACGCAAGCCTTACAAGTATCCGCACGATTACGGCGGTTATGTAAAACAGCAGTATTTGCCCGATTCTTTGGTGGGCTCTGTTTTCTATTGCCCCAAGGACGAGGGAAATGAGGCGAGAATTAAACAGTTTATGGAAAAAATTAAAGGTATTCTCTGACTTACTTTTCTTGTAAGAAAAGTAAGTAAAAGAACGTGAAAAGATTTCCTATCTGCGTTAGTGAAAGTTCTGTACGTTTTCTGTTTTTAGTGGCTTAGTAGATATATATGCTTTGTAAGAAAAGCATAGCGAAACGAGATTTTAATGCAAAGGTGTAGGCGGATAGAGTTTGTATGCCGTCGCCCAGGAATAGGGGGAGTATATTACTTTGCAGAAAAATGCTAAACATAATAAAAGCCGCACGTCTGTTCGTTCTTGACAGGCGTGCAGCTCTTTTACTGATAATTATTTATGATTGGGTTGAATAGCGTTTATTTCTCCGGAATGAAATTCTCGAAAATAATATTGTTGGCTATGCCGTTAAGCGCAGTTCGCATTTCGTTACTGCGTACCGTCCAAGCAAGTACGGGGAGCTTTGAACGATTTACATACTTGTTTGGCAAGTTTTCCGCTTTGTACGAAACAAAGTCCGGTTTTGCCAATTTATTAAAATGTAATGTCTTAAGCAGGTATCGTTTAAAACGTCCCTTCAAATCCGCTTTGGTAAAGAAGCAAGATAGGATGCCTCGGGGAGCATCGGGAAGCTTGTTTTTAAAATACTCTATAGAGAACGGGTTAAACGATTGCAATGCGTATTTGCCGTTATAATCCTTCAACAGTGAAATTGTTTTTTCTTCCAATGCGCCTACGCCGGATTTACTTTTAATCTCTATTAGAAGAGGAACTTTGCCGTCCACGCAGGACAAAAATTCTTCAAAAGTAGGAATAGAAAATTCGGTAGGCTTCTTTTCTCCGTTTACCAATCTCAGTTCCTTAAGCATTGCGCTTGACGAATTTTCTATAAAGCCGTCTTTGCCGGTCATTCTGCCTAAGGACGAATCGTGAAACACTACAAGTTCGCCGTCATCCGTGATGTGCAAATCCATTTCTATCGGAAATCCGTGTTCGATAGCGTTCTCGAATGCGCCTATGGAATTTTCGGGAAGTTCGGCGTTATGTAGTCCTCTGTGCGCAACAGGAGTAGATAATAACCATTGAATATCTTTCATTTATATCTCCATAAGTCAATATCAAAATTTCTCCATTCATTCTAACATATCTTATGTCGTCAATACAAATAAAATCTGCGAGTCGACATAAAAAATTTTGTTTTTTTTAAATTTTAATTGCAATTTTGACTAATTTATTGTATACTAATCGCAAGAATTTTCTTAATCACGGTGTTGTGATTTAACGAAGGCTTTATTTTTGTTTAAATATCGGCAAATGTTAAATCAATTCTCGTAGCTAATTTTTTCGGAGATATTACCATAGTTTATGAACAGGCAGAGTAAAATCAGAAATTTTTGCATTATAGCGCATATCGATCACGGCAAGTCTACGTTGGCAGACAGACTTATGGAAGTTACCGGCACCGTTGCAAAACGAGATATGGAAGATCAGCTGCTCGATAGTATGGATATAGAGAGAGAACGAGGCATTACCATAAAGCTTACCCCGGTTAAAATGAATTACGTTAAAGATGGCGAAACTTATGAACTTAACCTTATCGATACTCCGGGACATATAGACTTTAATTACGAAGTCAGCCGATCGCTTGCAGCTTGTGAGGGAGCTTTGCTTATAGTGGACGCCACTCAAGGCGTTGAGGCGCAAACCCTCGCCAACGTATATTTAGCCATAGATAACGATTTGACCATATTGCCTGTAATAAACAAGATAGATCTTCCTTCTGCCGATCCGGAAGGAGCAAAGCAAGAGGTCGAAGAGCTTGTAGGCTTGGACACTTCGCTTTCGCCGCTTGTCAGCGCAAAAGAAGGTATAAATATCGAAGAGGTGCTTGAAAAAGTCGTCGATTATTTTCCTGCGCCCAAAGGCAAAGAGGATGCTCCGCTCAAGGCGTTGATTTTTGACTCGTACTACGACAATTACAAAGGGGCGGTTTGTCTTGTAAGGATAAAGGACGGCAGCGTTAAAGTGGGCGATAAGATAAAGATGATGTCTACGGGCGCCGTTTACGACGTTACGGAAGTGGGCGTGTTTACGCCGAAGGCTATGCCGTCGGAGCGGCTCGACGCCGGTGAAGTCGGTTACATATGCGCAAGTATAAAGAACGTTTCCGAAACGGCTCCGGGCGATACTATTACCGATGCGCTTAATCCTTGCGCAGAGCCTTGCCCGGGTTACAAAAAGGTTTTGCCGGTTGTTTATTGCGGCATTTTCCCCGTTGACGGAAGCAAATATAACGACCTGAGAGATGCGCTCGAACGTTTGAAACTTAACGACGCTGCGCTCTATTACGAACAAGAGAATTCCGCAGCTCTCGGATTCGGATTCCGTTGCGGCTTTTTGGGGCTGCTTCATATGGAAATTATAGAGGAGCGGCTTGAGAGAGAGTTTAACCTCGATCTTATTACGACTGCTCCCGGCGTTAATTACAACGTATACAAGACTAACGGCGATATGTTGACGGTAACAAACCCGAGCAATTTACCTAATCCTCAAGAAATAGACCATATCGAGGAGCCTGTAGTAAATGCCGACATTTATACGCCGCCCGAGTACATCGGCGGCATAATGGAGCTGTGTCAAAACAAAAGAGGCGAATATATAGATATGGTTTATCTTGACAAAAACAGAGTTAAGATGAGATACGTTATGCCTCTTAACGAAATAGTTTACGACTTTTTCGATTCGCTTAAGTCCCGAACGAGAGGATATGCGAGTCTCGATTACGAAATAAAAGGATACAGACCGAGCGATTTGGTAAAAATGGATATTATGCTTAACGGTGACGTTTGCGATGCGCTCAGTATTATTGTTCATAGGGACAAAGCGTATTCGAGGGGCAGAATGCTTGCCGAAAAGTTAAAAGACGTCATACCTCGTCAACAGTTCGAGATACCTATACAGGCTTCTATAGGGGGAAAAGTCATAGCGAGAGAAACCGTCAAAGCGGTGCGTAAAGACGTTTTGGCAAAGTGCTACGGCGGCGATATTTCCCGAAAAAAGAAATTGCTCGAAAAACAAAAAGAGGGCAAAAAACGTATGCGACAGGTAGGCACGGTACAAGTGCCCAGCGAAGCGTTTATGTCTGTATTAAAGCTTGACGACGATAATTGATAATTAGATTCACAGACGGCTCAAGTTATATAGTATAGTGCGGAAATTGTTTATACGTATGGTCGTTTTCTGTTTGTTATGACTTCGGCGCATTTGCGGAATTAAATAATTACGGTTTTAGAAGTAATCTGAAAATTCAACGAAACGATATAGACCGACTACTTGTTTTGAGGATGAGCGTAGCGGTTTAATCTGCTATGCGAATGAACTTCTGCATGGAAAAAACGGCATTAAGACGAACAATGTCGCAGCGACAACGGCTTTTGCAGATTGCGGCAACCCGGACATAAGAGTTCGATGCTAAGAATTTCGACATGCGACGCTTTTGCCGTAGACTAAAAGTGTTAAAGTGCTGCCGTAGCATTTGTCGCAGATTTTCGTATAGGTATATATTTTTACGTAAAATGTTTATTTACGCTACCGTCGACGTCGCAGACATAAGGAGAAAAAGTGGCAGGAATTTACATACATATACCGTTTTGCAAACAGAGGTGTACGTATTGCGCATTCGTATCCGGTGCGCCGCTTTTTTGCAGACGAAAATATGTCGAAGTCCTAAAGAAAGAAATAGAAAGTAGACTCGATAAGTGGGTGAGCGTCGATACCGTTTACGTGGGTGGCGGCACACCGTCCATGTTGGAAAGAGGGATGCTTAAGGAGATATTCGATTCGTTATCAAAGGCTTGCGATATGCGTGCAAAGGAAATAACGGTAGAATGTAATCCCGATTCGGTAGATAAAGAATTTTGCGACGAGATAATTTCTGCGGGAGTAAATCGAGTCAGCATAGGACTGCAAACTGCCAATGACAAACTGCTTAAATGCGTAAACAGACCGCACGATCTATCGAGTTTTTTGCGTGCATGGGAATCGCTTTCGCCCATAAAAAACAAAAGCGTAGATATAATGATGGGGCTTCCGGGGCAGACGATAGAGGACCTTGCGTCTACCGTCGATTTTGTGACCGGACTTAACCCGCAGCATATATCGGCGTATTCGCTTACCGTTGAGGACGGCACCGTGTTAAAAGAGTCGGGTTTTGTCGTCGACGAAGACGGCGAGGCGGATATGTACGACGTAATGTCGGACATCCTAAACAAAAAAGGCTACCGCAGATACGAAGTCAGTAATTTTTGTTTGCCCGGTTACGAGAGTAAACATAATAGTTCTTATTGGGATTTGTCCGACTACTACGGCTTCGGCGTTTCTGCACATTCGCTCGTAAAAGGCGTACGAATAGCAAATACCGACGACTTCGATAAGTATGTAGGCGGTGATTTTGTTGCGAGTAAGGAAAAATGCGACTTCGCCGAAGAATACATTATGCTGTCGCTGCGAACGGCTGCAGGACTAAGCATTTCCCGACTGTTCGACTTCGGATTTGACATACTTAACGAACGGAAAGAGCAGATAGAGCGGTTGGTGCTTTCCGATCTTATTTATATAGACGGCGATCGTATAAAGCTTTCCGATAAAGCTTTTTACGTTATGAACGATATTATAACAGATCTCATGTAAAGGCTTCGAATGCGACGATTTTCGTCATAGTTTCCACCGGGAGACTTTTATTGCCTCGCAGCCGAGTGCGAAAGTGTTGCGCAGACGCTGTTTTTTATCCAAGTATGCGTTATGAATTTTTGGCGTCGGCATGTAGACGATGTCGGTACGCTTATAAATAATCGTGATATGCGCATAGATTGCGATTAGAGAAAAATGCGGATAAATCTGCCGGTGCATTGACGTTAACGACAAGGTAGCAGCCGTAATTCGGCGCCGATTGCCATGACAATCGGATTAAAGCCGGTTATATTACGATAAAACTCATTATAAATTGTCTTTATGTCGCTTTTTCAAAAAGTATATTTGTTTCGATGGCGAAAGACCTTAAATGTATTTTCCGAAAGAAAGAAAACATGTGCGGAGGATTACTATGAAAGAATACCGAATTCCGGTAGAGTTGCTCGATTGTAAAGTTAATGAAACGGAGTTGAAAGCAGACGAAGATCTTATTAAGGGAAATAAACAAAATATAATCGAAGAATTAAGCAAAATCGGAATAATTGTCGAAATACAATCTTATTTTGTCGGACCTACGGTTATAACGTATAACGTAATCAATTCGAATTGTTTATCATTGAAAAAAAGTTGAAGATTTTAAGTCGGAGCTTTCCTTGACAACGAAAACGCCTGTTCGCTGTTACTCTGATAAAAAAAGCAGTTTTTAGCGTAGAAATTCCGAGAAAAAGTCGAGAAGTCGTCGGCTTAAAAAGCTGCCTGAACAAGACGGCAACGATTTGATAATTGTACCGGGCAAGAACACAAAAAACGAGTACGAAACGTGCAATTTATCCGTGGCGGCAAATATGCTTGTCGTCGGCAGTTCCGGTTCCGGTAAAAGCAATTTTTTGTATGCCGTAATTACCTCGCTGGTATTTAACCGTTCACCGGAAAATTTGAAATTACTTTTTATAGCGACTAACGAAACCGAATTTACGGCGTTTTGCGGACGGCCGCATCTTATTGCCGAACCTGTCGTCGAAGTCGCAAATATTCAAAACGTATTCAGTCTCCTTATGCTTCGCTTGAAGTCGTAAAGAACGCTGTAGAATATGAAGAAGGACATTTCGACTGAGAATGTTTTGCTTAGTGCGAAAAACGTGTTTCTGATATAAGTACGTTATAGGATAAGTATTATTGCGGAATAAGTATAATTCAGGGATTTCAATCGTCATCCCTGAGTTTTTCGGTGCCTTTGCGGAGGGAAATATTGCATTTGGAATACGTCGTTTGGGATAAAGAACTCCGGTTGCAGTAAAACGGTGAAGGCGTTATGTACGAAAAAACCAGACAACGGAAAAAACTTCTGCCGATTGTTTGACAACCGACTATGCGATGAATTATAATGCGCAGGTCGGGTTTTTGCCCGGCGCAACGATAACAAAGGAAGAAGCGCACATGCCTCAGTTGATTAAGTCGCTCAAGACGTACAAAAAAGAATACATTCTGTCAGACCTTATGGCAGGGTTGATGGTAGCAATTATAGCGTTGCCGTTGTCCATCGCATTGGGAATACAATCGGTGCCGCAAAGCGTTAGCGCAAACGGCATCGGGTACGGAATAGTTACGGCGATTATAGCCGGATTTCTTATTTCCGCATTCGGAGGCAGTCCGTACCAAATAGGCGGTCCGACTGCTGCTTTTGTAGTTATACTTTTCGGCTACTTAAGTAATCCCGATATAGGTCTTATAGGACTTGCGCTTTCAGGCGCTGCGGCAGGCGTTTTGTTGATTCTGTTAGGTATACTAAAAGCCGGTAACGTAATGAAGTTTTTTCCGTACCCGATTACTATAGGCTTTACGACGGGTATCGGTATTACGCTAATTCTCGGACAAGTCAAAGATTTTTTCGGTTTGACAGTGTCGCCGTGTTCGGCGCTCGGTATCGAAGCTCTGAATAACGGCGGAGTAGGTAAGTTGATCGGCATTATCGGAGGAATAGGGAGCTTTGACGTAGCGACGGCGATAGTGGCTGCTTGCGGACTTGCATGCGTGATATTTTTGCCAAAGCTCAGCAAAAAAATTCCTGCGTCGTTTGTTGCGCTCATCGTCTGCACTTTGCTGACGTTGCTGTTTAACGAGTGTTTTGGTGCGAGCGTGGCTACAATAGGTTCTCGTTACGGCGATATAAAAGCAGGATTCGAACTGCCCGATTTTTCGTCGGTAAAAGATATAAAGTTAGGTTCGCTTATTGTTCCTACGCTAGTAATTACTTTCTTGTGCGCTATCGAAAGCCTTTTGTCTGCTACCGTGGCTGCGGGGATGACGGGGACAACGTTCGACGCCAATCAGGAACTTATCGGGCAGGGAATAGCCAATATAGGTTCGTCGCTTTTGGGCGGGTTACCTGCGACGGGAGCTATTGCCCGAACGGCGGCAGGTATAGAAAACGGCGCAAAAAGTCCGATTTGCGGTATGACACATGCCGTTGTGATACTGATAATGTATTTTGCCCTTATGGGTGTAATGAAGTTTGTGCCGCTTGCCGTATTTGCGGCAATACTCGTGTCGGTGGCTATAAATATGAGCCGTTTCCGACTGTTTGCAAAACTTGCTGCGTTCGGCAAACGAGATACGGCGATTTTGATTGTGACGTGCTTGTTGACTGTGGTGCTTGATCTTACGTACGGCGTAATCGGAGGTATTGCGCTTGCGCTTATTCTTAACGTAAAAAGTTTCAAAAAAGGTCTTTCCGTGACGCAAGAAGAGGGTACGATTAAGGTAAAGGGTTCCGTTTTCTTTGTCAATTACTCCAGGTTTATGAAAGCAATCGAAGCGACTTCCGCATGCGAAAACGTAATTATCGACTTGACGGACGTATATTCCATAGACGAATCGTCGCTTGAAAAACTCGGTAGCGTTATTAAAAAAATGCGTATCGACGCTAAAACGGTGCAAGTAATCGGAGCGAAGAATTCCGTAAAAAATCACGTAGACAAATACTTGGAACATTTCAGCAAATAATCGTTTTTTTGCAACAAATTCCATATCGTTAAATTATATATTTGTTATCGCAAATTCGTTGCGTTTTAAAAGCAGAACGGCTTGCGACGATAGCGACATATAGCGACATAAAAGAAATTTGAAACGACCGGAACGAATACGATTCTCTTACTATGCAGAGAGTCGTATTTTTGTTTTGTATGCAAGCTAAATCCGAACGCTGCATTTTTTCTGCAAAATGCCGTGACGTGGGTGAAGAGCATATACAAATCGCTGCAGGCATACTTAAAATTTGTCGATTTTCGATAGGAGATGCGTTAAATCTCATTTTGATAAGTCGCCTTGATTCGCCGTGTCCCGGCTTCTGCATATTAACCGTTCAAAGCGAATGACAGGCATTATCGTCCGAAGTTCGGAACATTAGGTATTATATTTATCACAATATTTGCGGTCGATGTAGAGCGCCATCCGTGAGATAACTTCTGTCGTTGCCTTTTGACGAATCGGGAGGAATAACGTCGAAAAGTGAGATTGTGTAAACGAGTAAAAACAAAAATGCAACAAAAAAATTTCGGAAAAAATATTTTTGACTTTTTTTGGCTTAAATCACTTGACATTTATTGCCAAAAAGTAGTACATTTAAAAAATGCGTATTAAGCGGAGTTTCTGCTTTTGACGGAAACCTGCTCCAAAAAAAGGAGATTATAAATGTCCGAAAGAACCATAAGAAAGGTAAAGTACGGCAACAGCGAAAGACTTTCGTTTGCTCAGGTGCAGGAAGTTATCGAGATGCCGCAGCTTATCGAAGTCCAGAAGGCGTCTTACAATGAATTTTTAGAGCATGGTATAGACGAAGTTCTCAAAGATTTTTCGCCGATTACAGACTTCTCGGGTAGGATTGCACTTCATTTCCTCGATCATCATCTCGACGGAAAATCCAAGTACACCGAAAAAGAATGTAAAGACAGAGACGCAACTTTTGCCACTGCGCTTAAAGTCCGTGTAAGATTGGAGATTTACGGCGAAAACGGCGAAGTGGAAAACGCCATCGAACAAGACGTGTTTATGGGCGATTTCCCGCTCATGACGCCTAACGGTTCGTTTATTATTAACGGTGCGGAACGTGTAGTCGTAAGTCAGCTCGTTCGTTCTCCCGGTGTAGTATTCGATCTTCAAAAGGATCCCAAGACCGGTAAGGCGTACTATATGGCAACAAATATTCCTTCTCGAGGCGCTTGGCTCGAATTCGAAGAAGATTCGCAAGGGCTTTTGTGGGTACATGTAGACCGTACGCGTAAAGTTCCCGCATCGGTACTTCTTCGTGCTTTGTCCGCTACTCAGCCCGAAGAAAACAAATTCGGTACGGACGAAGACATAACAAAGCTTTTCCACGACAGCGAGCTTATCCGCAATACGTGTGAAAAAGATCCTACCAAGACGGAAGAGGAAGCTCTCATAGAACTTAACCGCAAACTCCGTCCCGGCGAAGTTCCCAACGTAGACAGTATACGAGGCTACTTCGAAGGACTTATGTTCGATCGTCGTAAGTACGATCTCAGCAGAGTCGGTAGATATAAATTCAACAAAAAACTTGCTTTGAGAGCAAGAATAGCCGGACAGGTCGCAAACGGTGACGTTATCGACGACGACGGTGTTTTGTACGTTAAAAAAGGCGAGGTGATCGACGAAGAAACCGCCTATCGTATTCAAAACGCAGGTATAAACGAAGTCGACATCGTGGTTTCCTCCGAACCGTATCATCATGTAATCACCGGCAATAACATGGTAGAGCTTAACGGTTATGTGTCGTGCAATCCCAAAGATCTCGGCATTAACGAAATGGTACATTATCCCACGCTTAAGAAGCTTATCGACGAAGCGGAAGGTTCCGAAGAAGTTTTGATGGGTCTTATCGCAAAGAACGTTGATAACCTTATCGTTAAGCATATTCTCATAGACGACGTAATAGCTACCGTAAATTACCTTATCGGTCTCAGATACGAGATAGGTTCGGTAGACAATATAGACCACCTTGCCAATCGTCGAGTTCGTTCGGTAGGCGAGTTGCTTCAAAATCAGTTCCGTATCGGTATCGCAAGACTGGAGAGAGTTATCAGGGAGAGAATGCAAATTCAGTCGGATGCAGAACTTACTCCGCAAAACCTCATCAATATCCGTCCCGTGTCAAGTGCGATTAAAGAGTTCTTCGGTTCCAGCCAGTTGTCTCAGTTTATGGACGAGACAAATCCCATAGCGGAGCTTACGCACAAACGTAAGTTGTCTGCGCTCGGCCCCGGCGGACTTAACAGAGAACGTGCTTCTTTCGAAGTTCGAGACGTTCACTATACGCATTATTCTCGTCTTTGCCCCATAGAGACTCCCGAAGGACAGAACATAGGACTTATATCATCGCTTTCGTCTTACGCTCGCATCAACGAGTACGGCTTTATCGAAGCTCCGTATCGTATGGTGGACAAAAAGAACAAGAGAGTCGTTCCCGGACCCGAAGGCGTAAGATACCTTGCTGCAGACGAAGAAGACAGATACAGAGTGGCGCAAGCTACGGAGCCGCTTGACGAAAACGGCTGGTTCGTTAACGAACGTGTGCTTATGCGCTACAGAGAAGACATAGCGGAAATTTCTCGTGACGAAATAGATTATATAGACGTTTCTCCACGACAGATGATATCCGTCGCTACTGCGCTTATACCTTTCCTTGAAAACGACGATACCAACCGTGCGCTCATGGGATCCAACATGCAGCGACAGGCAGTTCCCTTGCTTAAACCCGAATCGCCCATTGTCGGAACGGGTATGGAGCATCGTATAGCGTACGACTCAGGCGTAATGGTAATCGCTCGCAAGGGCGGCAAAGTCGTATACGTAGACGCAGACGAAATCAAGATCGAGGAAGAAGACGGAACGATAGCTTCGTATACCATGAAGAAATTCCAGTCGTCCAACCAAGGTACTTGCATTAACCAACGTCCCATAGTAAGTAAAAATCAGGTTATAAAAGCTGGCGAAGTTTTGGCGGACGGACATTCGACCAACGGCGGCGAGCTTGCCCTCGGCAGAAACATTTTAGTAGGTTTCATGTCGTGGGAAGGTTATAACTACGAGGACGCTATACTTATCAGCGAAAAGATCGTTAAAGACGACGTGTTTACTTCCATTCACATCGAAGAGCACGAAACCGAAGCTAGAGACACTAAGCTCGGCGAAGAGGAAATAACCAGAGATATTCCCAACGTCGGTGACGATGCGCTCAAAAACCTCGACGAAGACGGTATTATACGTATCGGCGCCGA
>ERZ779865.1379-NODE-1379-length-17998-cov-7.707964_pt1 | contig 17998 bp, 15 predicted proteins | sample MGYA00433088_ERZ779865 | MGnify/ENA primary metagenome ERZ779865 (study PRJEB29588, sample SAMEA2151703) | human gut metagenome | biome: human gut; feature: human-associated habitat; material: faeces | place: Denmark | collected 2008/2010 ... | reverse complement strand
CGTATCCTTTCGGGAGAACAGCGGATATATCCCCGTGGAGAAACCGATTGCGGAAGGAATCCTCGGCAAGTATTTCAAATATGATTCCGATACGCGCTCATATAAGCGAAGCGACAAGACCATCCCCACGGATATCAGCTGCCGGGAGATCCGTGAGCATCTCTACACCCACGGCTTCGATATTGACGGCATCCACTATGTCCGCTACAAGCGAAGCGCGGGAGCAAGCCGCGACGGTCGTTGCCTTTTTATTGCAGAACCGCTGTATGCGGATATGATGGCATGGAGCTCCTGCGACCTTTCTGCCGACACTGCCTCCGATCAGGCTTCCTGGCAGGCGTATATCGCACTCACGCTCAGCAGCATCGAGAGCACGATCAGGCTTCCCAAGAAATCCATCCTCATCATTCGCGACAGAGTCAGCCGCTTTACCGAGAATGTGATATGCGTCAAGGAAACCGACACGCACGACCTTCGGGCGGAGGAAGAGGAGGCCGAGATCGAAAACGTCATCTGGGACGGCGAGGCTCTGCTGGATGCCGAGATATTCAACGCGAACGGATACGGCACACGCGGCATGATGCTTCTGCGCAACCGCTTTTTCAAGTCCTGCGCATTCAACACCAACCTGCAGGATTGGTTCTTTGATAACGACATCACGCAGGTAAGCCGACTTGCGGGCTATACCACGGCGCGCGATATCAAGGACATCAAGTTGGTCATCACCGAGAGCAGTGTGAAGTACTTCAAATTCATGCCAAAGGATATGCCCTTCGAGCAGAAGTGCAAACGCTTTCTCGACGCGCTCTACGAAGGCAAGAACAGCTCTGTCTTCGGTGTGGTCAAGGCTGACCACGACGCTCCTCTGATGGACGGCATGATGGCGTATACCAACTATCAGCTTCTCAATACCATCGGGCTCACCCGTGAAGGTGTCGGCAAGCTTCTTGAGCCTTCCTTTGAGTATCTGCAGGATATGCTGAACCGTTCTCCCTTTCTGCGCTATCAGATCAATATGGCCACAGACCACGCCACCATTGCGGAAAATGAAGTCCCCGACCTTGCCAAATACCGCCGGGATACCGTTCTCGATATGAGCTGTCGCACGCCGCTGTTTGAGCAGACCGAGTTCTACAAATCCTTCCGCAGCGACACCGTCAAATTTTTTAAGGAACGGCTGAGAAAAGGACGGATCGCGGTCAGCGGCAACTATCAGGTGCTGTTCGGCAACGCCTATGAATTTCTCTGGGCGCTCACCGATGAGAGCTACGAGCCGACCTTTTCCTTCTCATTGGATGACGGACAGGTCTGCACCACGGGTTTTGCTCACGGTGAACCGGTGCTCTGCGCGCGCAGTCCTCATATCACTATGGGCAACCTCTACCTCGCGCAGAACGCACACTGCTATGACCTTCTGCGTTATTTTAATCTTACGCCCAATATCATTTGCGTGAATGCGATTGAAAGCAATATTCAGCAAAGGCTTAACGGATGCGATTACGATTCCGACTCCATGCTCGTCACGGATGACGAGTTGATCATCGCAGGCGTGACCGGTTGCTACGACATCCTAAAAGTTCCCGTCTGCAAGGCAGAGCCTGTCGGCAAGACCGACTACGAGAACACACCGAAAAGCCTTGCGGCGCTTGATCAGACCATCGCCAAAAATAAGATCGGGGAGATTGTCAATCTCTCGCAGTTTCTCAACTGTCTGCTGTGGGACGGGCTATTTAGCGAGAATCAGGGCGCGCATCATCCGATGAATATTTATCACGACATCTGCATTCTCGCGGTGCTGTCGGGAATGGAGATCGACAAGGCAAAGCGCTTGTACTCCGTCGATTCGGGCAAGGTGCTCTCCCGCCTGCGCCATTACCGCAAGGATTACAAGAAAAAACACGGCGGCAATCTGCCCGCCTTCTACAAATATATCGTGGGCGATGAAAGCCCCGATGCGGGCGAGAACAACGCTCACCTTGAAGCGCCTATGGCTTTCGTTCACGATGCGGCGGATGCCTTTGCCGGCAGAGCAGCCTACACAAGGACGCTTCCCGTGTCCGAACTGTTCGATCTTGATCCCACGGACGCAGGTCAGAACGATACGCACAAAAAGCAGAATATCATAAAAGCGGTTAAGGACGCGCACACAAAGATCACGGCGATGCAGACGGCTATGAAAAATGCCTCGGATGACGAGAAGATGATCCTCTGCGAGGAGGCAAACGAGGTCTACCAAGCCTGCCTCAAAACGGTCTCGCGGAATGTTGCAAACGACCATATCCTATGCATGCTCATTGACGAGATCGACCATCCCGACAAATCGAAATATGATATCAAGTCGGCGCGGCATCTGCTTTTCGCAAGCCTGCTATACGAAGACAGCCGAAGGCTCCTGTCAAAGCTCAAAACGGTTGAGGACTTCATTCCTTACGACCTGATCCGGGTCGAACCCGAACTCGTTCCCGAAGGCTATCGCACGGAATGGATTTACGGTTTTCCGCATGCGCATCTGCTGATCAAATAACAAAACAGTACACAAGAGTGTCGAGAGATCGGCACTCTTATTTTTTTGCAAGGAGGAATTTTTATTGAGAAAACATCACGGAACATTTTACAGTCACAACGCCCGCGACATTCCCGGCGAATATTTTCCGATGCCGAAAAGCATCTTTCGCCTGGGGCTGACTGCGGGTGAAATTCTCGTGTACACCTACCTGATGTACTGCGAGGACAGAAAAACCTTTCAGTGCCATCCGAGCTACGCCACTATCGGTGAAGCGGTGAACATGAGCAACAACACGGTGGCAAAGCATGTGGAGGGGCTTGTGCGCAAGGGGCTGATTACCACCGAGCGCACGACCGTGAAAACACGGGACGGTCGCACGCACAACGGGAGCCTGCTCTATACGCTCTGCCCGCTTGCACCGGTGGAGCAGGCATATTTTGAAAAACAAATACAGCAAGCATCAGCGCGGATGAACTTCAAAGCCGCGCTTGAAAAATACGAAAAAAGGAAAGGAGGCGCGTAAAATGAAGCACTCGATTTACAAAACGCGGGAGGAACTGCCGATGTATCTGACCGTGATGGATGTGGCAGACCTGCTCGGCATTTCCCGTGCCAGTGCTTATGAGCTGGTGCGGGAGCAGAACTTCCCGAAGCTGAAAATCGTGACGGGACGCATCATCATTCCGCGGGACAGACTGCTCGAATGGCTCGACGAACAGACACGCTATGACAGGGTCTGACGGTCGATTATTTGGTAGCAGGATAAAGCCGTGTCTCGGACGCGGCAATTCACACCGCACGGCAACGCCGGGCGGGGATATTACGCCGAAATACAGGGGCTTTTACGATTTTGCAAAAACGCCACCTGTGTCTCGCGTATGCCGAAAAAGACTGCCTGCGGGTCTCAAACACGAAAATCCCTTGGGAAATCGGGCTTTTTCCGTGTCTCGAACCGTAGGACAACGAAAACAGAAAGGTTGAAATTATGACAAAAGAAAAGCAAAATGACGCGATGCCGTCGAAAGGCGTCAGGCTTCGCGTCGATCAATGGGAGGACTGCGACAGGTTCTCCGAAACACTCAAAATGGCATCACGGAACGATTTTATCCGCGATGCCATTGATTTTTATCTGGAATATCTGCGGCGGAATAACTCGGTGAAGTTTCTCACGCCCGCGCTGGAGTCGGTCATTTCCGCCAAGGTGCGGGACAGTGAAGAACGGCTTGCCCGACTGCTTTTCAAGCTGGCGGTCGATCAGAATCTGCTCGCGCACGCGGTCGCGGACTGCTTTGAGTTCACCCTCGCAGAGGTTGACAATATGCGCAGCAACTCGGTGCGCGAGGTCAAAGAAACAAACGGAACCATCCGAACGGATGAAATATTGAATACAAAGAGGTAATTTTTATGGCAAAACTGATTTTGAAAGCGCCGTATTACAAGCGCGGTCACAAAACCGAGGACGGAAGAGGTCGCGGCGGTTATGCGGAATATATCGCAACGCGCGAAGGCGTGGAACTTTTGCGCGGCGGCATGGTGAACTATATCGGTCAGCGCAAAGGCTCCTGCGGGCTGTTCTCGGACGAAGGCGTGAGCGTTGACCTTGCGAAAGTCAGCCAAGAGATCGACAATCATTCCGGCAATGTCTGGGCATTGATCTTTTCATTGAAGCGGGAGGATGCCGAACGGCTCGGCTATAATTCCGCCGCGCAGTGGATGCATCTGCTCCGTTCCCGCCGCAATGATATTGCAAAGGCGATGCACATCTCGCCCGAAAATCTTCGTTGGTATGCCGCGTACCACAACAAGGAAACCAATCCGCACGCGCATATGATGGTGTGGTCGAAGAATCCGAGCGAGCCGTATCTCTCGCAGACGGGGCTTCACGACATCAAAAAGGTGATGGCATCGGACATTTTCCGTCAGGAACTGCTCTCGGTTTATCGCGGGCAAACGCAGGCGCGGGATGATCTGAAAGAGACATTTCGCGCAAAAATGCGGGAGCTGACCGCACAGATTCGTGCGGGTGGGAACGAAATTTCTCCCGAGCTCTATCAGAAGTTCGCGCTCCTCTGCGGAAAAATTTCTTCGCACAAGGGCAAAAAGGTCTATGGTTACCTGGATAAATCCGCAAAGCAGCTCACGAATGAAATCGTGAAACTGCTCTCGGCGGACGGGAAAATCGCGGAGCTGTATGACCTGTGGTATCGCTGTCAGTGCGAGGTGTATCGCACCTATACCGATGCCATGCCGGAGAAAATTCCGCTTGAGGAGAACAAGGAATTCAAGTCTGTCCGCAACGAAGTGGTGCGTGCCGCGGCGGAAATTCTGTCCTTGCCGCGGCAACCCTTGCGTGAAATGCCCGAAGGAAAAATGCCGGAGGAAGACCTGAATCTCCTTGAAATCCGCGCCGATTTCGGTGATGTCGATGCCCTGATCGCGCTCGGACGGCATTATTACGAAAAGGCAGATGACGCGGACGAGGCGGAATATTTATGGAAAGTTGCCGCCGACAAAGGGAGTACCGCGGCGATGTATCTGATCTACAAGGGCTACCGCGACAGAAAGCTTACCGAAAAGCCGAGCGACAAAATGAAATATCTGCGCATGGCTGCGGACAAAAATCACGCCTACGCGGAATATGAACTTGCCATGCAGACCGACAAACGGATGCCGAATGTGAAGCTGTCGTACCTCATGCGTGCGGCGGAACACGGCTGCACTGCGGCGGAATATGAGATCGGCAAGCTGTATTATGAGAACGGGCAGACCGAACAGGGGCTTGCTCATCTTGAAAAAGCCGCCGGGCTTGATCTCTGGGCGCGCACGCAGGTCGGACTGTTTTACTGCTATACGTGCGATGATTGGGAGCACGGTATGGAACTTCTGACCTCTGCCGCAGAGGAAAACTACGCGCCCGCGCAGGAGGCGATCCGAAATATTCAAAGCGGGCTGAACGCACAGATCTTCACGGGTCTGTGCGATCTTTTTTATTACGCCGCAAATATCATCGACGAGCGCGCGGAAGAAATTCATGCGCCGTCCGGCGAACCCGTCATCAGCCGCAGACAACGCCGTGAGGAACAGGCGAAGCGGGACGGCGTGGTGATGCAGATGTGAATCCTTTTTTCAAAAAAATTGCATACAGCTATGGACAAACCCTATTAAATAGGGTATAATAATATTGCATCAAGCAGATAGGAGATTACTATGACACGCATCTTTGTTGAGCTTCCGATTTTCAGAAGTCGTTGGAAAGACCTTGGATTGAATGATTCTGACCTTCGCAGATTGCAGGAAGAGCTTTTGGCTGATCCCAAGATCGGTGATGTTATGCGAAAGACCGGCGGAATCAGAAAGATGCGATTTGCATTTGAGAAGAGAGGCAAAAGCGGAAGTGTCCGTGTCATTTATGTGGATTTCGAAGTATATGAAAAGATTTTTCTGCTCACCGCATATGCTAAGAATGAGAAGGATAATCTATCTGATGCGGAATGTAATGAATTAAAACAGCTGATCAAGGTGCTTGAAGATCAGCTGAAAGAAAACGCAACGGGAGGAGGTAAGAACCCATGAGCATTTTCGACGATATCAAAACGGGACTGAATCAGGCGATTGACTTTGAAAAAGGAAAAGGCAAGGCACGGGTAACCGTGATGACCATTCATCCGGTCGATCAGTTTTCACCGGACGAGATCAAACAAATCCGTACCGATACCGGAATGACGCAGGTGCTGTTTGCGCAGTATATGGGTGTTTCCGTAAAAACCGTGGAGGCATGGGAAGCCGGCAGAAATCATCCGGTAGGAGCCGCTTGCCGTCTTCTTGCCATGACAAAAAACGATCCTGATTTCCCTGTGAAATCGGGTGTTGTGGTTGCAAGGGCAAGTAACTGAATCAGGAAAACCGGGAACGGTGGGGAGGATTTCTCCGCCGTTCTTTTTTATCGCCAAAAAACAGTTGATAACAAATTGATAACTCTTCGCCCGACCGCTGGATATTCACTCGAACCTGTGGTATCTTTGCAGTGGGCGAAAAAACTTACGAAAGGAAGAATAACAATGGCAAAACGAAGACCGCAAGGTGACGGCATGGTGCGCAAGCGTTCGGACGGACGCTGGGAAGCGCGCATTGTGATCGGTCACAAAAACGACGGAACGCCGATGCACAAATCGGCGTTCGGCAAAACGCAGAAGGAAACGCTCGACAAATTGCACCGCGCGATTGAAACCTACCGCGATGTCGATCTCTGCGAGGACAGCCGCATGACGCTCGGCGAATGGCTTGACAAGTGGCTGGACGAATATATGATCTTTACCCTGCGGGAAAGCACCATGCAAAGCTACCGCATGATTGTGAACCACTATATCAAGCCCCACCTTGGCAAAAAGCCGCTGACATCGCTGACAACGGCGGATATTCAGAAACTTTACAACAAGCTCAAAAAGGAGGGGCGCGTTCGCGAAGACCCAATCAAAGGCAAAACGCTTGCCGACAGCATGGTTCGCGGCATTCATATGATGCTCCATGAGGCACTCGACGCGGCGGTGAAGGAACGGCTCATCGTGCGCAATCCCACGAACGGCACAACGGTGCCGAAGCCAAATTATCCCGACAAGCAGGTGTTGGACGACGGTCAGCTTGAGAAATTTCTCGGCATGATCGAAGCCTACCCCGATTGGCGGGATTTTTTCTACACGGAATGTATGACGGGACTGCGCCGCGGCGAAATCTGCGGGCTGAAATGGAGCGACATCGACTTTGAAAACCGCCGTCTGCGGGTGGAACGGTCACTCTCCGCCGTCACAAACGGCAAGATACAGATCGGCGAAACCAAAACGGGCGCGGGCAAACGGACGATTGTCCTGCCGCCGACGCTTGCCGCACTGCTTGCCAAACGCAAGGAAAACGCGCTGAATGAGTGGGTGTTCTACAATCCGTGCAACCCCAACCTGCCGATGAATCCGGCAACGGCATACCAAAAACTGCACACGATCCTCAAAAATGCGGAGCTGCCGCGCATCCGCTTTCATGACCTGCGCCACACCTTCGCCACCCATGCAACAAAAGGCGGAGTCGATCCGAAAACGCTTTCAGGGATTCTCGGACACACAAACGCGAGCTTCACGCTTGACACCTATACCCATGTGACGGGTGACATGCAGAAAAACGCCGCCGCGATTGTCGGCGGCATGGTAAAGAAACTGAAATTGGAGGATGAGTAAATGGCAAAGAAAAAGCAAGGCGACGGCAGTGTCTTTCAACGCAAGGACGGGCGGTGGGAAGGCAGAATTGTCGTCGGGTACAAGGTGCCCAAACAAAAAATGTGACGGCGCACACCAAGACCGAGTGTCAGGAAAAGCTGGCGAAACTGCGGGAGGAATGCGGACGGCGGAGCGAGAAAATCAAGCCGGACATGCCGTTCGGCGACTGGATTGACTTCTGGTATCAGAATTATTCCGCCCCCAAGCTCCGCCCGACCACACAGGCGTGCTATTCGGGAAGGATTTATACGCACATCATCCCGTCCGTCGGCAGCATCCCGCTGAACAAGCTGACGCAGAATGACCTGCAGCAGTTCTATGGTCGGCTTAAGAAAAGCGGCCGGAAGCGCTTCACCGACAAGTACGGCGAAGGGCTGTCCGACCGAATGGTGCGTATGTGCCACGCCACCTGTCGCTCCGCGCTGGAGAAAGCGGTGCAGGATGGGCTGATCCGTGTGAACCCGGCCATCGGCTGCAAGCTGCCGCCCAAGAAAGCGCGGGAGATGCAGGTGCTGACGCGGGAGGAGCTGCAGCGGTTCCTCATTCAGGCGAAGTTCGAGGGCTACTACGAAGTATTCCTTCTGGACTTGGCAACCGGCCTGCGCCGGGGTGAGCTCATGGCGCTGCAGTGGGACGATCTGAACTTCAAAACCGGTGTGCTGAATGTGAACAAGCAGGTCTACGATGTGCGCGGCCAGCTCCAAATCAGCACGCCCAAGACGAAGAACTCCGTCCGCAAGATCGTCCTGCCGCCTGCTGTGGTGGCAGTGCTGCGGGAGTATAAAAAGACGGTGGATTCCCGCTGGATGTTCCCGTCGCCTGTGAAGGAGGACTGCCCCATTACACCCGGCGTGGTGCGCCGCAGACTGCAGCTCATCCTGGAACACGCGGGGTGCAAGCATGTGCGCTTCCACGACCTGCGCCACACCTTTGCAACGCTGGCACTGGAGAACGGCATGGATGTGAAGACGCTCTCCGTCATGCTGGGTCATGTGTCGGCTGCCACCACGCTGGACATCTACACCCACATCACTGACGATATGCAGCGGGCAGCCGCCGCCAACATCGACCGCGGCATCGGCAAAGCAGCGCCGCAGGAGGAAGCTTCAGAGCCGGGGCAGGAAACTGCCCCGGCCCAGGCGGAAAAGCCGAGAATGACCGACTTCAAGCCCTACATAGGCCGTAAGCGCCGCTCCGGCACCGGCTGCGTCAGCGAGATCAACGACCATCTCTTTGAAGGCCGCTACTCCCCCAAGTGGCCCGACGGCAAAAAGCACGCCCGCAATGTCTATGCCCACACCCGCGAGGAGTGCGAGGAGAAACTGAAGGCGCTTATCGTGGAGATGAAAGCGGAAATTGCGGAGGCGCAACGGCTGAAGGATTTGGGCGAGGGCAATGGAAGCCCGTTGGAGGGTAAGAAAGGCAAGCGGGGAAAATATGTATAAATTCGGGGCTGACAGGCATTGACCTGCCAGCCCTGAGTAGCTTGGCATCCAGGATACACCAGAGTTATACACAAAACTGGAGAATAGCATGGATCTATGTGGAGCACTTATGCTAACCACTCAACAGGTACAAGCTTAATATTATTTCTCCACTTTTCAACGAGATGGATGCGAGAATCTGGTATGTTACCCCATATATCGTCATCCGCGTGCTCGGTCACTATAATCTGGATTTCAAACCCAGCATCTTTTACAAAGACAGATAAACTTTCGAATATCTTTCGAACTGCATTCTTATCATCATCGTTTAACTGTAGTTCAGCTTCGTCCAGTGAATACCGCGTGCGAGGGAAGTACACTTGGCTTGGTTGATCAAAAACGATAAAGTTTGGAATGTTAACACTTGATTTGGTTTGGAAAAAGCGGTGTAAGGCAAGAATCAGTGCTATATGATAAGATAGCCAATTGGATGCGCTGCCAATTTCCCACAGGTAATCATTGCGTCCCGATTGGTTCTTAACTCGCACAGTCAAATCTTTAATAACAAATTCTGCGGGATCTTCCGGATGCTCAACATCCAGTTGAGTGAGGATTTTCCCCATCTCTGTACTTATATAGTTCAGGGCATAGTCAAGCCTGCGCCGAATTTCAGCTTCATTTACTTCTTTTTTGAGTTTCTCAATACGAGCATTCACTTCATCGAGCTTGACCTGGAGCTCACCATCAGTGCCTATACGCTCGTAAGTACTAATTGCAGAATCTATACGTCCAAGAAAACGTGAGATTGATTCCAACGTGTAACTTTCTTCACGATGAGCAACAAGCGACTGAGATTCCACTCGGATTCGATTTTGGATGGCCTCTAATTTGTCAGTTAGTTCCTGGATTTGCACTTGCACAGTTTGCATTTCTCGCTCAAAAGCTGCGGGGACAACAGCCATTTCTGTTGTAGTGCGCTCAATCTGTTCGATGGCACTACACAAAGCATCAACATCATCCATGACATTTTCGTGACTTGGCTGGAAAATCGGAAGTACATTCCGCTCTATCATGTTAGAGCGAATCCAAGTTGATATATCGAGACGATCAAGCTGAATTTGGAGCGATTTATCATATTGGCCCATTGATTGCATCAGTTGAAGCATTTCTGTATGTCGTCTGCGGACAGCAAACAATTCGCTGGATGTTTGCTGTTCCTCTTGTCGTAATGCAACAATGTCTTCGGACAGATACGCAACATGTGCTGAAGCTACTGAAGCGTCTGCAATCCGTTTTTGCGAGATAACACGAAGTTCATCAACTTGACGAGCAAACTCATCGTTATCATTGGTAACATAATCAGTCAAACCGTATTCATGTGCTTGGGTTAACCAGCCAGCAACTTCATGCTTCCATCCTTCGGCAACGACTTTGATTTGTTCAAGATCTCGGCGATAGCGCTCTGAGATTTTAGATAGTCTTTCGATTTCCTTGCGTTTAGCGAGTGTTTCTGGGGTAACGGCTCCAAGTGCATATGGGAAAACATCAATGAGCTTTTTGCGATGTTCCATTGTATCTGCTTTGTAGAACAAAACATCAGCGTTAGCAACGATATTCTGTGGTTGAAAAAGGAATGCCATAAAATCGCGATATGAAGGACGAAATACCCCTGCGTCTGGATCAAGTTCAAGAAACGACATCCCAAACAACTCGTTTAACAGGTTCTTGATGGATGTAACATTCGTGTTTTTTTCAATCTGTTCAGGGATTGCGACTGACTTATCCCGAAGGAGGAACATATCGTCAGTAGATCCCTTATTACCGGGTTCGCGGCGACAAAGCAACATTTGCTCATTTGCCATATCAAAAAGCACTCCGAACCATGAACATGCGTCACGAATAATATCCACAGGAATAGTGCATTTGTCGGAGCCGAGGCAATAGTCGATGATTGGGATTAACGCAGATTTGCCGGTGCGTGAGGCACCAGTAATAATGTTGACAGCCTCGGAGTTAAATGACAGGCAGCGAGGAGAATGTTCAGCGTTTCGAGGCCATAAAATTATAGAATTTATTGTGAATTTCATCTTAAAACCTCACTTTTAGCCACTTTGAGACTTCGAGAAGTGTAAGTCCAGAGCACCATATTCCAAGTTTTTCAGCGGCAGCCAGCATGGATTTACAGTCGCCTTTTGGGGTATATTTGCGAATAGTTGTGGTTAAAGGAAATACTGCTGCATTTTCGGTTGACAGTGAAACAAGATTTGCTTCAACAGCTATGTTAAATGCTTCAAGTGTTAATTCGCGTATTTGTATGGCCGTATTGTTTATATAGTGAACACTGTCGTTTAGCTTGCCTGAAAATAGTTTTTCCGAGACTTTTGATAGCCCACTGGCTCTTTGGGTGCTTTTTATTACGCTACACAGATCCTGGCGAAATACGATCGGTAGGACTACAAATAGCAAAGGAAATGGAACTGGTCGATTTTCGTTAGAGTAATACCCGCAAGTAAACCTCCACAGTAAAACAGCACCAAGAGCAGGATTTTGTACATACATTACATCAAGATCCTGACTATTCATACACTACCCTCTTTCAATAGCGTTATGTATTGGGGATGCCATCCGATCCGAGGAGAATCAGCAGGAGTGTTTGCTAAGTCGTGCAACGAGCCACTGCCGAAAAAAGGGGGAGTTTCAACACCCTGCAACTTTTGTTGCGCAGAATCATTTCGGCACTTGAAATATACTGCTTTACCACAGGCGATGGCATCTGTTCTATATTGCAATCCCATAAGCTGTTTTTGGTTCGTCCAAATGCGGTAAAGAGCATCGTGGTAATCTTCGAAACTTTGGGCATGAACAATTCCGCGCTGTGCCCATTCTATTTTATCAATTTTTGCTCGCAAAAAATCACTGGCAGCTTCATACAGTGTAGCATCGTCCATTTCGACTAACTGTAGTTGTCTAATGTAAGTATCAAGACGTTCAATTTCACCACTTTGTTCGTCTTTTGAAGGAACTTGAGAAACTGCTCGGAGCACGGCGTTTGTATTATATGCTCTGATTTGTGTGTTCAAGGCTTTACGGTACTCTGCTGCAGAAATGTAGGCGGGTTTGTTGTCCTTTGTAAATGATTCCACTGTTTGAGTAACCCACCCGAGCATATCTGTCAAAAGTAGATCAACATATTCAGCAGGAAGGCCTACTTGATTGCTAAAACGATTTAGGAGATCTTCGTCATAGGTGTTATTGTGTATCTCAATTTCCATAGACTTGATCATATCGCAAACGATTTTAGTTCGGTTGCCATCAAATAGGTAACGTATATACTCTCTATATGAATCTGGTAAGGCTGCATACATATCGGTTGCAAAATTATCTTGTGCTGTACCTAAAATTGATTTTTTGGCATCAGCAAGCGCTTTTTGGGCATCAGAATCAGAGCACGCATTCATGAAGGACGCTTGGATACTGCCGGGGGTGACAATGCCATTTGAAACAACTACAAAGCGCATAATGGCTCCAGACGGTAGAGCCCCAGTCTCGATATAAGTACACCAATTATAAAGAGTTTTCCAGAAAACTGAAGAACGTTCAGCTATTGGATTATTAGCTGATGTGACACTTTTTACTTGTTCAGCAATGACCTTTCCATCGGCTTCTACGGCCACATCATCCAGTTTTTCAATACTAACAATGCGGTCATCAACGGAAATAAGTTCATAAAGCATATGCCTCACTTGAAGCAAATAACCTTGCAATTTATCAGGGACTAATGTTCTGTTCGGCATATGCAACCCTCCGTTTTCAGCCATAATCGTATTATTTGGCATTCGCCAAAGCTGAGACTACAATAAAACCGTGCGGGAATATGCCCACACGGTTGCCTTGGTGGCTCGAAGGCCTACCGTTAATTAATTATACTGCGATTCGGCAAAAATTACAATATTAAGTCTGTGCTTGTCGAAAAGATATGTTGAGAATGACAATCTCAGTATTTGCGCCGCAATAGACAAAGAATAAGAAAAGCCCTCTGAAATCAACGATTTCAGAGGGCTTTTGGTCCGAGTAGTGCGGCTCGAACGCACGGTCTCCTGGTCCCAAACCAGGCGCGATACCAACTTCGCTATACCCGGATATTCAATTTCTGCCATGATACCACGGCGAACGGAAAAAATAAAGTTTTTTCTGTCTGTGGTCATTCATGTGGTCAAAGCCACTTTTATGCCGTTTTCTGCAATCGGGGAAAATCCTGCAGACGCATGTGTCACAAGGCTTTGCGGCGTTTCGCCTCACCCTATCCCGGATACAACCACGGCACTCCCAAAGCAGGCGCGCTACCAACTTCGCTATACCCGGATACCTCCTTAGTATAGCACAGCTGTGGGTGGAAGGGAAGAGAAAGTTTTTGGTTTACATAAATAAGGTCGTCATCGGCGGGCGCTTGCCTGCCGATGACGACCTTATTCAGATCTGTATAAAACGCTTAGCTTGCTGCGCTCTCCGACAGCGGGAAGGTGATATCCGCGCGGAAAAGGTCGGCGTCGATGGCCAGGTCGAAGCGGCCGCCCTGCAGCTGTACCAGGCTGCGGGCGATGGACAGCCCCAGTCCGCTGCCCTCCGTGTGTCGCGAGGCATCGCCGCGCACAAAACGCTCCATCAGCTCGTCGGGGGAGATATTCAGCTCGTCCCGCGAGACGTTCTTGAAGCTGATGGTAACGGCCTCCCGGGACAGCGTGGAAACCACATAGACCCGTGTGCTGGGCAGGGCGTACTTGCAGATGTTGGACACCAGATTGTCCATGACGCGGCTCAGCAAACGACTGTCGGCGCGGATGACGGTACCCGGTGCGGGAGGCTGCGTTACCAGCGTCAACTGGCAGGCGGCCAACCGTTCCTGATACTCGCCCTCGATCTGTGAAAACAGCACGTTCACGTCCGTGGGCTGTAGGTCCACATTCAGCACGCCGGAGGAGGCTTTGGACGCCTCCACCAGATCCTCTGTCAGCTTTTTCAGCCGATGGCTCTGCCGGTCCAGCACGGCGATGTACTCTCGAGCCTCTGGGGAGGGGATGTCCTCTTTTTTCAACAGATCCACATAGTTGACGATAGAGGTCAGGGGCGTCTTGATGTCGTGGGACACGTTGGTGATGAGCTCTGTCTTCAGGTGCTCGGCCTTCATCTGCTCCTGCACCGCCTGCTCCAGGCCGGACTGCACGTCGTTGAGCTCCTGGCCGTAGCGCTTGAAGTCGCCGATGAGGTACTTCGTGTCGATGGGCGAGGAGAAGTCGCCGCGCGCCAGCTTTTCGCCGCCCTTTTGCAGCGTCCGCAGGTTCAGGGCGATATACAGGGCCGCCAGCAGCTCCACTGCCTTCATTATGACAAAGATTCCGTCCACCGAGCCGTAGCCAGCCAGCACAAAGAGCATCTCCAGAAAGAATACCCCTGCCATAACCAGCGCCGTTTTCCACAGCAGCGGGAGATTTCTGGCGATGCGCCACAGCCCCAGAAACAGCGAACGGACAATGCGCCAGAGGAACCGGGCTATCCGCGCGATCAGCGCGCTCCGCAGGACGGTGCCCGCCTTGCACTGGGCGGCAAAGGCGCACAGGAACAGCAGCACCAGCGGCACCAGCGCCGCGCAGAAGAAAACGCGTCCCCACCCGTAATAGAACGCTTCCCAGCCAATGAAAAACGTACACAGCAGTACGATCAGCCATACATCCGCGGGGATCTTGTCCAGCCACGTCAGATGGATGCCCTCGTGCCCTGCCCAATGGCCGGCGGAGGCCATGAGGAAGCAGAAGCAGAACAGCGCCAGCAGTGCGAATAGTGCGGTGAGGAAGATAGTCAGGCCGGTGTGCTCCAGCAGCCATTGGCACAGCAGATATGAATAGCTGGGCGCGTTTTCCGACCGCAGCAGATCGGCGGCAATGGTGACCATGGCGGTGTTGCCGGTGTTCAGCGCGTAGGTGAACGTCTCCTGCGTGGTATACAGCGGCTTGTCACCGTCTGTCAGCTCAAAATTTTCAAAGGTACCGACGACCTCCCCATTTCCTCTGACGGTGACGGTCAGGTGACAGTCGGCGGCATCGCGGGAGAACTCCTCCGCAAAAACGCGGGGCAGGTCGCTGATCACCTGAGCCCGCTCCTCCTCGGTGACATCTCCATTTTCAACGGTACTGTAGTCATAGGTACCGTCACTGACCAGCACGCCCGCATTGGCCAGCGTGCCGCGCAGGAAGCTGTCGGCGGTGTCGATGGATCTGACGCAGTTTCCCTCGTACATCGTCTGGCGCAGGAAGTCGCCGCCGTCCAGAAACACGTCGTAGCTGATAAGGATACCCACACCCACGCCGCCCAGAACGGTCAGAACGCCGAACACCAGCGTCAGCACGAAGGCGGCGGCCTTCGCCCACGTCTTGTCTAAAAATCCCTTCATGAGATGCCGCCCTCCATCTTATAGCCCTTGCCCCAGACCACCTTGATGTACCGGGGCTCTGAGGGGTTGATCTCCAGCTTTTCCCGCAGGTGCCGGATGTGTACCGCGATGGCGCCCGCGGCGTTCAGCGGCACATCCTCCCACACCCGGCGGTAGATCTCATTGGGGGAGAACACCGTCCCCGCGTTCCGCATGAGGAACCGCAGGATGTCGTACTCCTTGGGTGTCAGCGCCACCGGGTCGCCGTCCACGGTGACGGTCTTGGCGTTGTCATCCAGGCAGATGCCGCCGATGATGAGCGTGCTGGCCTGCACCTGCCCGCCGCCCAGCTGCAAATACCGCCGCAGCTGTGAGCGTACCCGGGCCAGCAGCTCCACCGGGTTGAAGGGCTTGGTGATATAGTCGTCCGCGCCCACGTTCAGCCCCAGTACCTTGTCGGTGTCCTCGCCCTTGGCGGTCAGCAGGATCACGGGTACGTTGCTGGTCTGCCGCAGCTGGGCCATGGCGGACAGTCCGTCCATCACGGGCATCATGATATCCATCAGAATGAGGTGCACGTCCTCCCGCGCCGCCGCGGCCAGGGCCTCTTTCCCGTTGCAGGCGGACAGCACCCGGTAGCCCTCGGCCTTGAGATAGATCTCCAGCGCGGAGACAATATCCTTTTCATCATCAACGACCAAAATCGTGTACATAGAGGGACCTCCTGTGGGAGTAATACATCTATCATACCCCTATTCCCGCCTTTGCACAAGGTCAATTCTTCACAGCGGGGGAGGGGAGCGACGTCAGGTTCACGCTGTGGTGGATGGGCTTCCATTCTACCTTCATAAACAGCGCCGCCAGCGAGATGGGCAGATACGTCAGCATAAACAGCGGGAACGTCAGAGTGAAAGCAATCTTTTTCCACGCCGGCGCGTGGATACGCCGCCACTCGCTGGCCACGGTGATGCCGCCCAGCACCAGCAGCGTGGCCAGGACACTGCCCATGCACTCCAGCAGGGACCGCATGGCGAACCATACGCCGTCCCCCTGCATAAGGCCCAGCGCCGTCAGCGTCAGGTTGGCCAGCAGACACAGGGCCGTCAGGATAAACGCCGGCAGGATGGACATGGACATATCGAAGCAGCTCCAGCTGCCCTTGGCCGTGCCCTTCAGCAGCTCCGCACCGTAGCGGCGGAACACCTGTATGTAGCCCTTGGCCCAGCGCAGCCGCTGCCGGCAGGACTGCCGGAAATCGGTGGGCTGCTCGTCATAGAGCACCGCGTCCTCGCAGATGGCGATCCTCTCGCCCCGCAGAATGTGGTGGATGGAAAACTCGATATCCTCCGTCAGCAGATAGAACCGCCAGCCATGGCTCTCGTCCAGTATCCGTTGCGAGAACAGAAAGCCTGTCCCGCCCACGGCGGCGCTGCTGCCCAAACGGTTCCGTGCGCCGTTCAGATAGCGGCTCTCCCGCAGGAACCACAGGGCATACCCGGCGCTGATCCAGTTGTCGCCGAAGTTTTTGCTGTTGCGGTAGCTGGTCACGATCTCGTTTCCGGCGGAGAAGCTCTCGTTCATGCGCTCGAGGTAATCCGGCGAGAGGATGTTGTCCGCGTCGAACACGAAGTAGCCGTCAAAGCCCTCCGGATAGTCTGCGCCGATGTGCTGCAGCAGGAAGTCCAGGGCGTAGCCCTTGCCCACGTTCACATGATTGAAGCGCTCGTACACCACCGCCCCATGTTCCCGCGCGATGGCGGCGGTGCTGTCGGTGCAGTTGTCCGCCGCCACGAACACCGTCACCAGGGACATATCGTAGGTCTGCGCGGCCAGCGAGTCCAGCAGCCCGGCAATGACGTTTTCCTCATTCCGCGCGGCAATGAGCACCGCGTACCGGTGGGGCGCGGCAGGGTGGGGAAGGGGCCGGCGCTTTTTCAGCAGCACCAGCGGGATATAGAGAAATTGATAGGTGTAGCAGATAAAAAACAGCGCCGAGATCACGGCATTGATGGTCCGCAGCGTGGGTTCCATAGGGGCACTTCCTTTCTTTCCTTTCTGGCTCCATGGTACCGAAATGCCTCTTAAGAAACAAGCAGGGGGAGGATTAAGACTTTATTAAGACGAAAAAGTAAACCTGTAAGCTGCCGCGGGCAGTTTACAGGTTTACCATAATTAAAATTATTGTCAACTTATTACAGCAGCAGCCCGGCCAGATGCCCGGACGACCAGGCCCATTGCAGGTTGAAGCCGCCGCAGTCGCCGTCCACGTCCAGCACCTCGCCGCAGGCGTACAGCCCCGGAACGACACGGCTTTCCAGCGTTTCCGGGTCAAATTCCTCCGTCCGCAGGCCGCCCGCCATGACCTGTGCCTGGTCAAAGCCGC
>ERZ779865.1376-NODE-1376-length-18030-cov-11.604117_pt1 | contig 18030 bp, 15 predicted proteins | sample MGYA00433088_ERZ779865 | MGnify/ENA primary metagenome ERZ779865 (study PRJEB29588, sample SAMEA2151703) | human gut metagenome | biome: human gut; feature: human-associated habitat; material: faeces | place: Denmark | collected 2008/2010 ... | reverse complement strand
TCCGGCCCTGAAGCAGGCGGTGCAGGAGCTGGGCCGCTGGATCGGTGAGAGCGGCCACGCGCTGGTCTACGGCGGATCCCGCTGCGGTCTGATGGGGGAACTGGCCGAAAGTGTGCTTGCCGCAGGCGGCGAAGCGGTGGGGGTGATCCCCGCTTTCCTCAAGACGCAGGAGCAGGCGCACACCGGACTGACAGAGATGATCACCGTGGAGACTATGGCGGAGCGGAAAACGAAAATGATCGCCATGGGGGACGCCTTTCTGGCACTGCCCGGCGGACCGGGGACGCTGGAGGAGATCGCCGAGACCTATTCCCTGTACCGCCTCGGCCGGCACCACAAGCCCGTCCTCGTGTACAACGCGGCGCACTGCTATGACCGGCTCGACAGCTATTTCCATGCCATGGAGGATAACGGCTTCCTTTCGGACGAGGACCGCCGGGGCCTGCATTTCATCCGCAGTCTGGAAGAGGCGGAGGCACTGCTCCGGGCAGCGGGCTTTCCCTTCTGACAATAAAAAAAGACCTGTTCTCTATCAAGAGACAGGCTTTTTATTTATTCCCCGCGAAGAAGGAGCGCCCGCAGGTCCGCGGCGGAACCGGCGGTGAAGGTGGGCCCGGCTTCCCGGAGCTCCTCCCGGGACCCGTAGCCGTAGGTCACGGCGATGGAGTCCAGTCCGTTGTGGTGTGCGCCGAGGATATCGTATTTGGTATCGCCTACCATCACGGCCGGGAGCGCATGGCTGCCGAGCCGGCTGAGCGTCTTGGCGATCACCCGGTCCTTGTTGTCCGCGCCGGTGCGGTTGTCCAGCTCATCCTCGATGCGGCTGCCGCTGATGACGGCGAAGCACGCAGCGATGCCGAAATGGCGCATGAGGGTCTGCACATGGGGCTCCGGCTTGCTGGACGCCACGGCGAGGCGGAGGCCCGCTGCAGCGCAGTCCCGCACCACATCGGCGATGCCCGGGTAGAGCTCGCATTCGAAGATTCCCTCCGTTTCATAGCGCTCCCGGAAGCGGGAGATCACCTTTTCAATCTGTTCGGCGGGGAGGCCGTAGGCCGCGCGGAGCTCCACATTGAGCGGCGGCCCGATGAAGCGGGTGAGTCGGGACGGGTCTGTTTCATGGATGCCGATGCCGTCCAGCCCGTACTGGAGAGAACGGATGATGCCCGGCGCCGACCGGGAAATGGTGCCGTCCAGATCAAAGAGGACGGAAGTGTATGATTTCATAGGATTCCTTTCTGTTGATTGCGATGATTTCAGTATACCATATCCCGTTGACAGCCCGGAAATAAAAGGGCAAGATGGAGAAAAAGCCCATTGGATTCGGGCGCATCCGCCCGGAAAGGAGGAATTCCGATGAAAAAGAAATTTCTTGCCGCCCTTTGCGTGGCGGCCGGCCTGCTGGCAGGCGGCACCGCCGAGGCCGCAGTCGCCACCGTCGATATGCGTGCCCTTTTTACAGACAATCCGTCGTGGCAGGCCTCCGCGCGGCACGCCGCCGAACGCCGTGCACAGCTGGAGCGGGAATTTGATCAGCGGTCAGAGGGCCTCACCGGTGCAGATCTGGCGGCGCTGATCCAGGAATACCGGGAGAAATTCCGCGCTGACGAACGGGCGGACATGAGAGAGACCTATGAACGGGTGACCGCCGTCATCGCCGAGGTGGCAAAGGAGCAGGGCTACGATACCGTCGTCCGGGCGCGGAGCCTCCTGTACGGCACCGCCGATGGCGACATCACCGAAGCGGTGAAAGCCCGCCTGTAACTCAAAAAAGCAGCCGAAATGGGGCTGCTTTTTTGAGTTACAGGCGTTTTTCATCGGGAAAGGCACCGGAGGATGGACAGGGATTAAGTCACCGGGGTGGTTTCTTATAAGAGCGAAAACAATATTATGATTTTTGATAAAATGACAGGATTGTGATAAAGTAAAAGAAAACAGACCAAAGGGAGGTGAAAGAGAATGAGCTCCGTTTATTATACTATGGCATGTATAACGCCAAGGATGAATAAGGCAGTATGCAGACGGGGGGGGTGAGACACTAAATTTTATATTTGCGGAAATAAAAAAAGAATATCATCAGGGATGCGTTTGCTCTGATAATCATATACGAAGGCTGCTTTTACTGCGGCCTTTTTTGCGTGCCTGTTTCTACCGGACGGAGCGCTTCACAGTCTATGGAAATAGTAAAAATCTGTGAGATGTGCGGGAAATCCTTTACGACTAAGCGGACAAGCCAGCACTTCTGTTCGGCTGCCTGTCAGCGGCTTGCTTACCGGAAGCTGCCGAAGCATCACGAGGAAAATGAAGGCGGGCCGGTGCTGCGGAGCTTTACCTGCGCCCGCTGCGGAAAGCTTGTGAAGGTGACCAGTCTGTATGACCGGAGGAAGAAATTCTGCTCCTCCCACTGTGAAAGGCTTTACTGGAAGCACTCCGGGGATACCCATTTGAAGGAGGTCTGCCGTACCTTCCGGTGCCGCCAGTGCGGGAGAGAAGTGACGATCACCGATCCTCATTCCCGGCGGCGTGTTTTCTGCAGCGACCTTTGCCGGCTCACCTGGCAGAGGGAACAGCATCGCCGCAAAACCGGGAATTCATGATAAAAGGGACACTGTCCCGCAAATTCAGAAAGGAAAAAGCTATGAAAAGGAAAATTCTGACAAAGCATATTCTCATGGCGCTTGCCATGGCCGCCATGGTGCCGGCCGGGCAGGCATGGGCAGCGGACATTGCTCTGGACGGGAATATTAATTTAGTTAGTGGCGAGTATACAACTAATGGGTCTTCTGAGGAGAATTTAAAGGATATTAAAGATAAGGCGGTAATAATCACCAAAACTCCACTTGAGAACAGTGAAAGAGACTTTGCCATGGTGATTCCTATGGGTCCTTATAGTGGCATTACCTGGGATAAGGACTTTTATGTAACTGTTACGAACAGTGAAGGAGCAGAAAATGCGGATGGGCTGCACATTATGGGCGCGGCGGGAGAAGATGCTGCTGTCACTATCGGCGACTTTTCCGGAGTAATTCATGCGGCCAATTCCGACGGCATCAGTATCGTCAATGAAGCAGGAGGCTCCAATACATTGATTGCTGGGAGCATCGGGCAGAATGGCGGCCTGACGGTCGATCATGGCAATGGGATCCGTGCCAGTGCAGTTTCGGATAAATATGTTTCCGGTACAGGATACCAGTCTGCTATTAATGTGGTGGGAGCGACCAATATCACTATCAATGGGGAAACGATAACGGCGGAAAAAAACTTTTCATCAAATTCGGGAAATGAGGGAGTATCACTGCCAACAGGAGTCGAACAAGTCATTATATCCGGCGGATATTCGCCGGCGGCGGTATATGCCGGTGATGATATGCACTACATTACCTCTGATTTGATCAGCAGCCAACTGATTAGCAGTGAATTGACACAGGAGTATATTCCATTATTTCAGTTAGTTGGGCTGGATACTGATGCACTAAAAGGAATTTTTAATAATGCATTCAATTTAGCTGTCGGCGCTGAATCCGTGGGAAGCGGTAATATCACTCTTAATGGTGCTACGAATCTGGTGATAGAAGCAGATTCAGGGACTGATGCCTCAAAGCAGGGTGGATATGGTCTGTATGCAGGGAAGAATGGATCCATTCTCGTCAATGGAGACTTGAGAATTACATCGAAGGCAGCCAATTCCTACGGAATCGCGGCAAGAAATGCAAATCTGATTTATGGAGATATGTTTAAGACCCAATTAACTGTAACAGATGAATTTACGAATAATCTGAAAGGGAAAGCAGATGACTTAATAAAGAATTTGAATCTTGGGATCTTCACTGGTCCGGCCCAACAGCAGGCGCATGAGTATGTGGACAATGTAGTGGATCAAATTACTTCAGAAGAAGGGATGGATTTCACCAATTTGGATGCCTCCCCGAATTATGGTACTTCGGTGATGCTGGGCGAAGGAAAGGATGTTTCCATTTCCATGCAGGGAGCCAACAGCTATGCCATGTATGCAGAGGGCGTAGATAATAATGGTACGCAGGTCAGTATCTCCGGGGAGAAACTCCATACTCTGTATGCTGAAGGAGATATGCTTGTCGAAAATGGCGGTTCAATCGATTTGGGAACGACAGGTGAAAAAACTGACAATAACGGAAATTCCTGGGGAGCCTGTCAGCTTGGTGCGGTCATTGCGTCCGGTACGAATACAACCGGGATGAAAAGCACCTATTCTCTGAGCAGTGCAAATGCAAACTATATTTCGTCTGAATCTGTTATCGCTGATGCCGGTGATCTGAATACGTCCGGTGATTCAGACATGAGCAATAAGCAGGTCATTTCTGCGTTGTACGCGGAGGACGGCGCCGATATCGAGATATCATCCGGTCAGAGCAATACGTTCCTGACTACGGCCAATCCTACCAATCCAGACCAGCTGGAACGTGTGATCTGGGCCTATAACGGGGCCGATATCACGGTGGGTGGGACGACCACCATCAGCACGGACAGTTATGAAAAGAGTGCAAACAGCAATGATATCGCCATTGCTGCCGGTACGGCTGTCGGAATTAGTGCAGGTACAGATTTTAATACACAGGTCGATCGGGCAGAAGTAAATCTGAACTACGGTGCAGGCAGTGCCATTACCGGCGATATCCTTGCAGGATATGCCGGGGAAGTGAACATCGATCGGCAGGGGACGGCAGGTGATGCAGGAATTAAAATTGAAGGCAATTTGCTGGCCGGCAACAACGGCATTCTGAATGTGGATCTGGGCAACGGCGGCGTACTGGAAGGCCGCGCAGATGATTACGGCGATGCAGGCGTTATTCAGGGCAGTGAGCATACGAAATTCTTTGACCCTGCATTCAGCAGCGATATTTACAAAGGCGGCGCAGTGAATCTCACCATGGGCAAAGGGTCTCGGTGGAATGTGACAGGCCAGAGCTGGATCACTCAGATTGACACTACGGAAGCCGGTTCGGCGGAAGACAGCGGACGTGCCGTCATTGATCTGGTTTCGGCCAATACAGATAGGAATGAGACTGCTCATGCGCTGACCATCTCTGAAATGAAGGGCGATGCCGTATTCCATATGAGCCTCGACGGAGAACGTGATGTGAGCGATATGCTGTACATGAAGAATGCCAGTGGCGATTACATCATCAATGTGGTCGATCCTGTCACTACGGATGATATGTATGCGGGGGGTTTTCACGGTCTGCGGTTTGCTACGGTCGGGGAGGATTCTGACGTCTCTTTCCGTGCCGTAACAATTGGTCAGGGATTGATGAATGTAGAGTATACGGTAAAAACAGATCCTTATGAGGGTAATGATAAAAACGAGGACTATAACAGTACAGCAGAGGATGGTACCTCAGGAAATACAGAGAAGCCCGGCAATGCAATGGTGGACGGTTTCTTCGGTCAAACCGGCGAATCAGGTGATGCTGGCAGTGAAGCTGGTTCCTCGGCCGGCCAGTACATCATGCTGATGGCTCAGAACACGCGCGAAAACTCCGACACGGAAAAGCAGGAAAACGAGCAGCCTGGTTCAGTTACTGAAACAACCAACTACAAACTGACAGGGATCGACACGGCGCGGGTATCCAATGCAGGGCAGACCGTACTCGCGCTGTCCAGAGTGAACTACTCCAATGCGGTGTACATGGACCGGCTGAACAAGCGCATGGGCGAGGCCCGGTATATCGACGGCGACGACGGCCTGTGGGTCCGTCTCCGCCATGACCGCATCGGAAAAGAGGATGCCTTCCGCACCATGAACACCATGTTCGAGCTGGGCTATGACTGGAAGGTGCAGGACCAGAAAAACGGCGAGCACCGCCGGGGCGTGGCCTTCGACTATATGCGCGGCGAAGCGGATTACACGAATGTCATGGGCAGCGGCGACGTGCGCAGAGCGGGCGTATGGCTCTACGATACGTGGCTCGGCGACAAGGGTCACTACAGCGATTATGTGGTGAAATACGGCCGTCTTTCCAATGACTTCGATATTTTCAATGAGCTGGGCACCAAGGTCAGCGGGGACTATGACAACGACGTATGGAGCGCCAGCGCGGAATACGGGCGGAAGAAGGACATCGGCAGCGAATGGTACTTCGAACCGCAGGCACAGCTGCAGTACGCCTATGTGACGAGCGCGGATTACACGACGAGCCAGCATACGAAGGTCGAGCTGGACGGGATCGACAGCCTGATCGGGCGCGCCGGTTTCCGGCTGGGCCGCGACACGAGCGAGGGCAATACGGTGTATTTCAAGGCGGACATCCTCCACGAATTCCTGGGCGATCAGAGCATCCATGCTCTGGATAAGACGGGCGAGCTGTCCACGACCTATGAAAACGAAGGCACGTGGTACGATGTGGGCTTCGGCTTCTCGCACCGCATGGGCGAGGACAGCTATATGTTCCTCGACGTGGAGCACTCCTTCGGGAATGACAACGAGGATACGTACCAGATCAATATCGGACTGAACAGAGCGTTCTGATTCAGGATATTTCACTAAAAAAGACCGGAATTTTCCGGTCTTTTTTAGTGCTGGATTTACAGACAGGCATGAAAAAAGCCCCTGCGGGGCAGGAGCTTTTTTCTGCGTGATCAGTCTTCGTCGGTCACTGCGAAGAAGGACTGGGGATGGCCGCATACGGGGCATTCCTTCGGAGCTTCTACGGATTCGCAGATGAAGCCGCAGTTTGCACACATCCAGAGCTTCTTTTCGCCGGACTTGAAGAGCTTGCCGTTTTCCACGTTGGCGAGGAGCATTTTGTAACGTTTTTCATGACGTTTTTCCACGGCGCCGACTTTGTCGAAGAGATCGGCAATGCGCGGGAAGCCTTCTTCACGGGCGGTCTTGGCGAATTCCGGATACATGGAGGTCCATTCTCCGTTTTCACCGGCAGCAGCTGCTTTCAGGTTGTCGGCGGTGTTGTCGGAGAGGTCGCCTACGAGCCAGAACCATACCTTGGCATGGGCTCTTTCATTATTGGCGGTTTCCTGGAAAATCGCGGCGATTTCTTCAGATGCGTCTTTCTTGGCCTTGGCGGCGAAGAGCTGGTATTTCACATGAGCCTGGGATTCGCCGGCAAAAGCTGCACGCAGATTCTGTTCCGTCTGGGTGCCTTTCAGTTTGGCAGCTTCGGGAAGTAAATTTTCTTCGTACATACTGATCCTCCTGTTTTACATATAATAATTGTAAACCTTATCAATGATGAGCTGATACAGCTTACCTATTCATGATAGCGGATTTCGGTGATTTGTCAAATTGCGATGGTGCGGAAGAACCGGCGCCGAAAAAACGGGGAGGCATGCCGGCGGCTCTGTAAAGTTTCTGTTTACCGCAGAAGCCGCTGTGCCGGAGGGACAAAGAGGCTGACCGGCGGTATTTCCGGCAAAAAGAAAGGAATTGTATGCGCCTTGCCGGGACGGGGATTATTTTATGTAAAAGAAATTTACACAAAATTTACATTGCACAGATATGATAAGAAAAGAGAATTGACGCGGTCAATCTGCACAGGAGTTTCTGAAGGAGTCAGAGGAGAAACAGGAGGGCGGCTGTATATGTTCAGCCTTGTCAACAAGCACGAGGAATTTTTTGATTATCTGGTCACGAATGCGGAGTATTTCCACAAGGGGACGATGATGGCCCGGGAAGTGATGGGCGATATGTCCAAGCTGGAACGGTACATCAAGGATGTGCGGGAGCTGGAGCATTCGGCGGACGCGGTGACGGCAGAGATCGTAGCGCGGATGAAGCGGGTCTTCATCACGCCCATTGACCGGGAGGATTTTTACATGCTCACGAGCAATCTGGACGACTGCGTGGATGATATGCAGGATGTGGTGATGAGCCTGAAGCTGTATCACGCGGGTCTGTCCGGGGAGGAGCCGCTCCGTATGGCGGATATTCTGGTGGAGATGTCGTCGGAGCTGATCGTTCTGTTCCGTCTGCTGAAGGACATCGACAAGAATGAAACGGAGATCGCCAAGCGGGCGCGCCGGATCAATCAGCTGGAGAGCGAGGCGGATCAGGTATACCGCGACTTCATTTCCGATCTGTTCGACGGAAGCCACGAGGTGATGGAGATCATCCGCTGGAAGGAGATCATGGAGGCCCTGGAGACGACGGCGGATCAGGCAGAAAAGGTGGGCAACATTATTAAAGAGGTGGTCATGAAGTATGCCTGATATTTACCTCATCGGCCTGGTCATTGCACTGGCGCTGGCGTTTGACTTTATCAACGGCTTTCACGATACGGCCAATGCCATTGCCACGTCGGTGGCGACGCGGGCGCTGTCGCCGCAGGTGGCCATCATTATGTCGGCTTTTCTGAATTTCCTCGGGGCGATGATTTCCACGGGCGTGGCCAAAACCATCGGCGGGGAGATCGTCACGTCCCCGTCCATGGTGGATTCGGTGGTTCTCATCGCAGCGCTGACGGCGGCCATCGTGTGGAATCTGTTCACGTGGTGGATCGGCATGCCGTCCAGCTCGTCCCATGCGCTGATCGGGGGCGTGCTCGGCGCGGTGATCATTTCCTACGGCTTCGGCGCCATCAATGCGGCCGGCGTGCTCACCATCGTGCTGGGGCTGGTGCTCTCGCCGATGATCGCCATGTTCACCGGGTATACGCTGATGACGATCCTTTATATCGTATTCCGCAATGTAGACAAGTCGAGAGTGAATTATATTTCCACGAAGGTGCAGATCTGCTCGGCGGCGCTCATGGCCTTTTCCCATGGTTCGAATGACGCGCAGAAATCCATGGGCATCATCACGCTGGCGCTGCTGTCCGGCGGCTATATCGCCGAGCTGGAGGTGCCGGATCTGGTGAAGGTCGCCTGCGCGCTGGCGATGTGCGCCGGGACGAGCGTCGGCGGCTGGCGCATCATCCGCACGGTGGGCAATAAGATCTTCCGCATGCAGCCGGTACACGGGCTGGCGGCGGATCTGAATTCGTCCATCACGATTTTCACGGCGACGATGATGCATCTGCCCGTATCGACCACGCACGTGGTGACGGGGTCCATCATGGGCGTCGGCTGGGCGAAGCGGTTCCGTGCGGTGCACTGGAATGTGGCGTACCAGATGGTATCGGCATGGGTGATGACCATTCCCTGTACGGCGGCGGTCGGCGCAGGGGTGTATCTCCTCATTTCCCACGTATTCTGACAGGAGGCCGGTCTCGGAAGAGGCCGGCTTTTGCTGTGCCTGCGCGGGGAAACGGTAAAAAATTTCCGGCGGGTGTGATATGATAAAAGAAGTGTTTATATAAGGAGAAGCATATGCTGATACAATGGTTTCCCGGCCATATGGCCAAGACGAAGCGGCTCATCACGGAGCATCTGAAGGCGGTGGATCTGGTGGCGGAGCTGCTGGATGCGCGCATTCCCCAGTCGAGCGCCAATCCGATGATTTCCGAGCTTACCGCGGGAAAGCCCCGTGTGGTCATCCTGAATAAGGCCGATCTGGCTGATCCGGAGGCGACGAAGCGGTGGACGGCGTATTACCGCGCGAAGGGCCTGCAGGCGATCCCGCTGGACAGCACGAAGCCCCAGAGCAAGAAGGTGCTGATCCGGGCGATCCACGAGACGGCGCAGCCGGTGATACAGAAATGGCTCCGCAGGGGGCTGCGGAACCGTCCGGTGCGGCTCATGATTCTGGGCATCCCGAACGTGGGGAAGTCCACGCTGATCAACCGGCTCGCCGGGACGAAGGCCACCCGTACGGCCAATACGCCGGGGCATACCCGGGGCAAGCAGTGGGTGCGGCTTCAGGACGGCATGGACCTGCTGGACACGCCGGGGGTGCTGTGGCCGAAATTCGAGGACCAGACGGCGGCCATGCGGCTCGCGGCGACGGGCGCCATCGCGGGGGATGTATTCGACCCCGATGAGATCGTGCCGGCGCTCATGACGACGCTGGCAGAGGTGACGCCGGAGACGCTGAAGGAGAAATACGGCATCGAGGATGTGCACGCAGACCCGCAGCTTCTCATCGAGGCCGCAGGAAAGCGCCGGGGCTGTCTCCTGCCGGGCGGCCATGTGGATTACGGCCGGGCGCAGCAGGCGATCCTTTTTGATTTCCGCAACGGCCGGCTCGGGCGGATCACGCTGGACGCGGTCCCGGAGGCGGACGCATGACGGTCGGGGAGATCCGGGCGCTGCTCCGGGAGGACAAGGCCGATCCGGAGGTGATCGCCGCACTGGCGGAGGACCCGAGAAAGGGCGTACAGGACCTGCTGGCGGCGTACATGCGCCGCATGGAGCGGGCCAATGCGGAAATGGCCCGGGTGGAGGCCATGTACCAGTATGAATCGGAGCAGTATAAAAAGGGCATCCGCTATATCGCCGGCATTGACGAGGTGGGCCGGGGGCCGCTGGCCGGGCCGGTCACGGTGGCGGCGGTCATCCTGAAGCCCCACTGGTTCGCGGAAGGGCTGAACGATTCGAAAAAGGTCACGCCCCATCACCGGGAGATTCTGGCGGAAAAGATCCAGAAGGAGGCGGTGGCGGTATCCATCGTCAGTCTGCCGCCGGAGGAGATCGATTCGCTGAATATTTACGACGCGACGCTCACGGCGATGTATGAGGCGGTGAAGAAGCTTTCCGTCCCGCCGGAGGCGGTCATCGTGGATGCCATGCCCCTGCATTTCTCCGTGCCCACGCTGTCGCTGGTGCACGGGGATGCCCGGAGCGCTTCCGTCGCGGCGGCGTCCATCGTGGCCAAGGTGCACCGGGATCATCTCATGGAAGAGTACGACCGGACCTATCCGGAATACGGCTTTGCCCAGAACAAGGGCTACGGGACGGCGGAGCACATCGCGGCTATCGAGCGGTACGGCATCACGCCGATCCACCGGAAAAGCTTCGATCCCGTGCGGTCCATGCTGGAGGACGGGCGGGCCCATTTCTATATAGAAAAATGAGAAAAGAAGCCGTGCCGGCAGATGGAAATAAAATCGGGAAGAAAAACGAATTTCTTATAGTTTAAGTTCGGCTTCCCTTGCGTATAGTGATAAAATGGTTAAGAGGTGATTAGATGTATCCGCTGAACTGGAAGGCCGACGGCCGTCCCTGTCTGGTGGTGGGAGCGGGCCATGTGGCGCTTCGCAAGGTACGGGGCCTGCTGGCCGCTTCGGCATGCGTGACGGTCACCGCGCCGGAGGCCTCGGCGGAAATTCAGCAGCTGGCGGAGGCCGGGCGCATCCGGTACCGGATGCAGTGCTTCGCGCCCGGTGAGGAGCGGGGCTTTGCGCTGGTCATTTCCACAGCGGGAGATGAAGCGGCGGCCCGGTATCTGTCGGAGGCGGCCGATGCAGAGGGCTTCCTGTACAATGCGGCGGATTTTCCGGCACTGGGAAACTGCACGCTGCCTGCTCATTTCGAGCGGGGGAGCCTGATGATCGCCGTTTCCACAGCGGGGCAGTCGCCCGCTTTTGCGAAATACATCAAAAACTGGCTGGAAGAGTCCATTCCCGAGGATTTCGGGGCATGGCTGGACCGGCTGTCCGCGCTCCGCGGCGAAGCAAAAGGGAAAATCCGCACGAGCGCGGAACGGGAGCGCTTCTGGCGTACCGCCTTCAGCAGCGACGTCATGGCGCTGGCCGCATCGGGACATTTAGAAGAAGCAGAGGAGTATATTCGAAATGCAATGGGTGGTTTTGGGGCTGAATCATAAGACGGTTCCTGTAGAGATTCGTGAAAAATTTGCGATGACGGCGGAGAGCATCAAAAGCGGTCTCCGTCATATCCATGACCTGGAGGGCATGGAGGAGGCAGTCATCCTCTCTACGTGCAACCGGACAGAGATGTATGCCGTTCTGAGCAGCGATGCAGGGAAAGAATCGCTGCGGAATTTTTTCCTCACGGTATCCGGCAATACGAAGGCCGATGCGAAGCCGGAGTATTTCTATTATTTTGAAGGAGAGGAATGCATCCGGCACCTGTTCGACGTGGTGTCCGGGCTGGATTCCATGGTGCTCGGCGAGAGCCAGATCCTGAATCAGGTCAAGACGGCCTATACGATGGCGCTGGCGGAAAAGGCGACGGGGACGATCCTCAATACGCTGTTCCACCGGGCGATTACCACGGGCAAACGGGTGCGCACGGAGACCCATATTTCCTACAACGCAGTGTCCGTGAGCTATGCGGCGGTCCAGATGGCCCAGCATATCCTCGGCTCGCTGGAAGGGCGTACGGCGCTTATTTTCGGAGCCGGCGAGACTGCCGAGCTGACGGTGAAGAACCTGCAGGGCAAGGGACTCAAAAATGTGATCGTCACGAACCGCCATCTGGACCGCGCAGAAGCGCTGGCGCTCCGCATGGGCGGCCGGGCCGTGCCGTTTGACCGCGCCTTTGAGGCGGCGGACGAGGCGGATATCCTCATCAGCTCCACCGGCGCGACGCAGTACATCATCAAGCCGTGGGACGTGCGGCAGCTCATGAACCGCCGGGGCAACCGGCCGGTCATCATCATCGATATCGCCGTGCCCCGCGACTCCGACCCGGAAGTGGGCAATATCAAGGGCGTGACGCTCATCAATATCGATGATCTGCAGCAGATCGTGGAGGAAAATATCCGGTTCCGCGAGGGGGAGGCAGAGCAGGCGAAGGTCATTATCGAGGAGGAGATCGCCTCCATCGAGGAACGGTTCACCTATCTCAGCACCCGTCCGGTCATGGTCTCTCTGTCCGACAAGGCGGAGCACATCCGCGAAAGGGAACAGCGGAAGGCGCTCGCCAAGATCGAGGGACTCACTGAGGAGGATGAGAAAATCATCGACCACATGACGCATATGATCGTGCGGAAGCTCCTCCGGGAGCCGATGATCCGGCTGAATACGGCGGCCGGCACACCGCAGGAGGGACTGGAAAAGAAGACGATGGAACGCATTTTCCAGCTGGACGTAAAGGAGGAGGCCGCAGGTGAGAAATAAGATCGTCATCGGCACGCGCAAAAGCGTGCTCGCTCTGTGGCAGGCCGAATATGTGGCAGACCGTCTGCGGAAGGCCTATCCTGATGTGACAGTAGAGCTCCTGCCGGTCTCCACCCGGGGCGACGAGATCCTCAATATGCCGCTGGCACAGATCGGCGGCAAGGGGCTGTTCATCCAGGAGCTGGAATACCTTATCCGCGAGGGAAAAGCGGATATGGCCGTGCACAGCCTGAAGGACATGCCGGCTGATCTGCCGCCGGATTTCGCACTGGCCGCCGTGACGGACCGGGAGGACCCGAGAGACGCCTTTGTTTCTCTGAAATACCGGTCCTTTGAGGAAATGCCTGCGGGCTCCAAGGTGGGGACCTCCAGTCTCCGCCGGCAGTCGCAGCTGCTCCACCGCCGGAGCGATCTCCACATCGAGTCGCTCCGCGGCAATGTGCAGACGCGGCTCCGCAAGCTGGATGAGGGGCAGTATGATGCGGTGATCCTCGCCGCCGCAGGCCTGAAGCGCCTCGGCCTGGGGGACCGCATCCGGTCCTATTTTTCCATCGACGACAGCATTCCCGCAGCGGGACAGGGCGTCATGGCCATCGAGGTGCGGAAGGACGATGCGGAGCTGCAGCAGATGCTGGCGTTTCTCCACAATGAGACCGTGGCCTCATGCATCGCGGCGGAGCGGGCCTTCCTCGGCCGGGTCGGCGGCGACTGCAAGGTGCCGGCGGGCGCCTTCGCACAGGAAGCGGAGGACGGCCGCCTCCGGGTGGACGCCTTCATTTCCTCCGAGGACGGGCGGCGGTTCTACCGCTGTTCCGTTTCCGGGAATGCGGCCGAAGCGGAATCGCTGGGCGCCTCCATCGCGGATTCGCTGCTGGATGACGGCGGCCGCGAGGTACTCGAGGAAATCGCAATACAGTGACAGCATTACAGAGTTGAGGAGATTGTATGGGAAAAGGGATTGTGTATCTGATCGGAGCAGGCCCGGGAGATCCGGAGCTGCTGACGCTGAAGGGGAAGCGCTGTCTGGAAGAGGCAGATGTCATTGTGGGCGATTATCTGGCGGACAAACGCCTGCTCGCCTTCGCCAATCCGAAAGCGGAGTATATTTATGTAGGGAAAATGTGCGGCAACCATGCTATGCAGCAGGAGGATATCAGCCGCCTCATCGCGGAAAAAGGGAAAGAAGGCAAAGTGGTGGCCCGTCTGAAGGGCGGGGACCCCTTTGTATTCGGCCGCGGCGGCGAGGAGATCCTGGAGCTGCGCCGGGAAGGCGTGCCCTATGAGGTGGTGCCGGGCGTGACATCCGCCATTGCGGCGCCGGCCTATGCCGGCATCCCCGTGACTCACCGGAAGGTGGCCGCTTCCTTTGCGGTCATCACCGGCCATGAGGACCCCACGAAAAAAGAATCGTCCATCCACTGGGACAAGCTCGCCGGCGGTGTGGACACGCTGATCTTCCTGATGGGCGTCCATCAGGCGGGGCATATCGCGGAGAATCTCATCCGCTGCGGCCGCAGCCCGGATACGCCGGCGGCCTTCGTCCGCTGGGGCACCCGGCCCTATCAGGAGGTCTTCGAGACCACGCTGAGCCGCGCTGCGGAGGATGTGGAGAAAAAGCACATCCAGCCTCCGGCGGTCTTCGTGGTGGGCGACGTGGTGCGCCTCCGGGAAGACATGCGATGGTTCGACAATAAGCCGCTGTTCGGGAAGCGGGTGGTGGTCACCCGGTCCCGCAGCCAGGCTTCCCGCCTGACGCAGCATCTGGCATCGCTCGGCGCGGAATGCATCGAGATCCCCGTGATCTCCATTGCAGAGCCGTCCGATCATTTCCAGAGCATGGATGCGGGCATCGAAAAGCTGCCGGCCTATGACTGGGTGGTATTCACCAGCCAGAACGGCGTGGACTGCTTCTTCCGCCGGCTCTATGAAAAGGGCGGCGACGCACGGCTCCTCGGCCATGCGAAGATCGCCTGCATCGGACCGGCCACGGATCTGGCGCTCCGCCAGTACGGCGTTCATGCGGACTGCCTGCCGAAGGAATACCGGGCGGAAGGCCTGCTGGAAGCGCTCGCTCCGGAAGTGGGGAAAGGCACGAAGATCTTCCTGCCCCGGGCGAAGGTGGCACGGGAGATCCTCGTGGACGGCCTCCGGGATATGGGAGCTGACGTGGATGTGGCGGAAGCGTACTGTACGGTCTGCGAAGAGGAGAGCCGCAAAAAGCTCAACGACCTGCTGGACGAAGGCAGCGTGGACATCATCACGCTCACCAGCTCCTCCACGGTACACAATCTCATCGCCATGGCGCCGGACAAGCTGGATGCCATCAAGCGGTGCATGCTGGCCTGCATCGGACCGATCACCGCCGATGCCTGCCGGAGCTACGGCCTTACGCCGGGCGTTGTTTCCGATGTATATACCATTGACGGCCTGACGGAAGTCATCGCCGCCGCAGAAAAATAAGGACAGACGGTGCGGACTCTTCCGCGCGTTTGTATATAAAAAGAAAGTGGAGTGACAGAAATGAAATTCAATGCATTACGTCCTCGTCGTCTCAGAAGAACGGCAGCTATCCGCAGCATGGTCCGTGAAACTGTGCTTCAGCCCTCGGATTTCGTTTATCCGATTTTCGTCGTACCCGGTACGAACGTGAAGGAAGAGATCCCGAGCATGCCGAACTGCTACCATCTGTCGGTGGACAATGCGGTCAAGCTGGCGGAAAAGCTCTATGAAATGGGCATTCCCGCCGTGGAAGTCTTCGGCCTTCCGGAATACAAGGATGAGATCGGCTCGTCCGCATGGGATATGACGAGCCCGGTGCAGCGCGCCATTAAAGCCATCCGTGAAGCCGTGCCGGATATGGTCATCGTAGGGGATGTATGCCTCTGTCAGTATACGTCTCACGGCCACTGCGGCTGCCTCTGCGGTCATGAAGTGGACAACGACAAGACTCTGCCGCTGCTCGCCAAGGTCGCCGTTTCCCAGGCAGAATGCGGCGCAGACATCATCGCTCCGTCCGACATGATGGACGGCCGCATCGCTGCGCTCCGTGAAGCCCTTGACCAGGACGGCCTGCAGAATACGATCATCATGTCCTACGCCGTCAAATACGCGTCGGCCTTCTACGGTCCGTTCCGTGATGCCGCCGATTCGGCACCGCATTTCGGCGACCGCCGCGGCTATCAGATGGACCCGGCCAACATGCGCGAAGCCATGAAGGAAGTGGATCTCGACATGGATGAAGGGGCGGACATCATCATGGTCAAGCCGGCTCTGAGCTATCTGGATGTGGTCCATCAGGTGCGCGAGCACATCAACCGTCCGGTGGCGGTATACAACGTAAGCGGCGAATATGCCATGGTCAAGGCCGCTGCGGCCAATGGCTGGATCGATGAAAAGCGCATCGTTCTGGAAGAACTGACCAGCATGAAGCGTGCCGGTGCGGATATCATCATCACCTACCATGCAATGGATGCGGTGAAGTGGATGAAGGAGGAAGCCGGGAAATGATCAGCCTCGCCAAATCGGAACAGGCCTTTGAAGAAGCACGGAAATACATGCCGGGCGGCGTAAACAGCCCGGTCCGTTCCTACCCGAATATGGGATGCCCGCCGCCCTTCATCGATCACGCAAAGGGCGCGTACATCACCGATATCGACGGCAATACCTACATCGACTATGTCGGCTCCTGGGGCCCGATGGTCCTCGGCCACGCCCATCCGGCCGTCATTGCAGCCATTCAGAAAGCAGAGGAAAAGAGCACCAGCTTCGGCGCTCCCACCCTGCTGGAAACGAAGCTGGCCGAGCTCATCACGGAGATCATTCCGTCCATTGAAAAGCTCCGCCTCGTTTCTTCCGGTACGGAAGCGACCATGAGCGCCCTCCGCGCCGCCAGAGGCTACACCGGCCGGGACAAGATCCTGAAATTTGAAGGATGCTACCACGGCCACGGGGACAGCCTCCTCGTCAAGGCAGGCTCCGGCGCGTCCACCTTCGGCAAGCCGGACAGTGCGGGCGTCACGAAGGGCACCGCGCAGGATACCCTCGTCGTACCGTACAATGATATCCCCGCGTTCCGCGCCATGATGGACCGCGAGGGCGACAACATCGCCGCAGTCATCGTGGAACCGGTCGCCGGCAATATGGGCATGATCCCGCCGGTGGACGGCTTCCTGCAGACTCTGCGGGAGGAGACGGAAAAGCACGGCACCGTCCTGATCTTCGATGAAGTCATGTGCGGCTTCCGTACCGATTTCCACGGCGCACAGGCCAAATACGGCATCCATCCCGATATGACCTGCCTCGGCAAGATCATCGGCGGCGGGCTGCCTGCTGCAGCCTACGGCGGACGCCGGGAGATCATGAACTGCATCGCTCCGGACGGCTCCGTCTATCAGGCAGGCACCCTGTCCGGCAATCCGCTGGCAGTGACCGCCGGCATCGAGACCCTGCGCCAGATCATGAGCATCCCCGATTTCAATGCCAAGGTGGCAGCGAAGGTGACGAAGCTGCTCGCCGGCTGGCAGGAAGCGGCTGACGAAGCAGGCGTTCCCGTACAGCTCCATCAGTCGGGCTCCATGTTCGGCCTGTTCTTCAGCGAAAAGCCGGTCCTGAATTATCAGGATGCCTGCGCGGCCGACGCCGTGTCGTTCCGCGTATGGTTCCGGTCCATGCTGGAACAGGGCATCTACCTGGCGCCGTCTCCGTTCGAGACGATCTTCATGTCCTGGGCGCACAGCGATGAGGATATCGAAAAAACCATCGCCGCGGCGAAAGTGGCCATGAAGAAAGTGGCTGAAGAAAAAGCGTCCAGATAATCCATTTCACAAAACAGCGTCTCCGAAGAGGCGCTGTTTTTAATTGTCAATTTTCTGTAAAATTTGTGAGAATCGTTATTCTTTCATCGCGGCGGGCGTGGCATAATACAATAAAAGGCATCCTGCCGGGACAGGCTCTGTGATTTCTGCTGCGGGAAGGGAGGAATCTCCGTATGAAAAAATTGTGTATTTTTTTATATATTCTCTATCCGGTGCTGATGATCGCCGCGCTGCTGCTGCACCCCGCCACGGCGGGGCTGTCC
>ERZ779865.1375-NODE-1375-length-18038-cov-13.310627_pt1 | contig 18038 bp, 12 predicted proteins | sample MGYA00433088_ERZ779865 | MGnify/ENA primary metagenome ERZ779865 (study PRJEB29588, sample SAMEA2151703) | human gut metagenome | biome: human gut; feature: human-associated habitat; material: faeces | place: Denmark | collected 2008/2010 ... | reverse complement strand
TGGTACTTGAGAGAAATGAGGGCTTAAAGCTTTCAGAATTTGGAAGAAACTAGTTGTACGATACATTTAGGAGTCAGGTGATTACATGAAATCAGTATACAAATGTAGTGTAAAAAGAATAGCAGCACTGGCAGTAATGGTATGCATGCTTGTGTTTGCAGGACTTGCCTTTACATCTGTAGTAAATACTAATGCGGAAGAAGCTATCGGTCAGGGACATGTAAATTATGATGTTACCGGACTCAGAATAAGAACTTCAACATCCACAAGTAATAGCAGTAATATTATTACAACGGTGAGTGGCGGATTTAAATTTGATATATATGGAGAGACAACTGATGATGGCGATAAATGGTATGATATAGGCTTTTATATGGGTGAAATCTATAAAAGAGGATATATTTTTGCAGCATATGTAACTGTTGATAAAAGAACAGATTATAAGCCGGATGCTGATTTCGAGGAATATCTTAATCAACAGGGATTTCCAGAAAGTTATAAAGAAGGATTGAGACAGTTACATGCGAGCCATCCGAACTGGGTGTTTGTGGCAGACCATAATGGCACAGACTGGAATACAATGGTTCAACAGCAGAATGTGAAAACAAGAAGTCTTGTTCATAAGGATAATATAAGCTCATGGAAATCAATGGCAGATGGTTGTTATGATTGGGAAAAGGGAGAATGGTATTCATTTGATAGTGGAGGATATGTACAGGCTTCAAGTGAACTTGTTCAATATGTTCTTGACCCAAGGAATTTCCTTAATGAAACATATATTTTTATGTTTGAAGGATTATCCTATGATTCGTCGGTACAGAATAAAGATGGAGTAGATAGTGTTATAGATGGATCATTTATGGATGGTTCATCTCATAATCTTGATGGATATACATATTCTACACTTCTTATGAAAGCTGGAGAAGTTTCAGGAGTGAGTCCGTATCATCTTGCAACAAGAATAATTCAGGAGCAAGGATATAAGGGAACTGGAAGACAGATATCTGGTAATGTCAGCGGATATGAAGGGTACTATAATTATTACAGCCAGAATGCTTATGCATCAGATGGTTATACTGCAGTTCAGAATGGATTGAGATATGCAAAAGGCACAGACACAAAGACATTAAGACCATGGAATACAAGGTATAAAGCTGTTGTAGGTGGTGCTATCAATCTGGGTTCATGGTACATTAATAAGGGACAGGATACTTTATATTATGAGAAGTTTGATGTGGTAAATTATTCGCATCAGTATATGACAAATGTTTTGGCTCCAAAATCTGAGGCTAAAACAAGTAAGAAAGCATATAGTGAAACAACTCTTAACAATACTGCATTTAAATTCATTATTCCTGTATATGAAAATATGCCAGATGAGGTGTGTGCTGAGCCTACGGGAGATGGAAATCCAAATAACAGGTTAAAGAGTTTATCAGTTGAAGGATATACATTTACTCCAACATTCTCACTTTATACAACAGAGTATGATCTTATTGTTGAAAATAATGTTTCTAAAGTTACTGTCAAAGCTGATGCGTTAGCGGATAATGCAAGTGTAAGTGGAACAGGTGAACACAATTTATCAGTCGGTAACAATAAAATAGTAATTTCTGTCACTGCTGAAAATGGAGATGTTGAAGAATACACAATTAATATTGTAAGAAAAGCAACAGATTCGGAGCCGGATAATAATCCGGTTGAAGAGAATGGCTTTACATGTACTTATGATATTGATGAAAACAACAGTATAATATCAGGAATAAGTGTGGGAAGCACTGCATCGGATGTTATATCTAATATAACATTTAAGAATGGCTGTTATGGAAAAATATCAGGTGCAGACGGAAAAGAGAAAACATCTCAAAAGATTTCTACGGGAGATACATTTATCGTATACACAAAAGATGGAAGAGAGTATAAAAGGTATGCCGTAGTGATTTATGGTGACATTAATGGAGATGGTGAAATATCAAGTCTTGATATGTTGTATATAAAAAGAGATGTCCTTGAAATTAAGTCATTGACAGGGGCATATATAAAGGCAGCGGATGTTAATCATGATGGGGTGGTTAATAGTATAGACATGTTATATGTTAAGAGACATGTTCTGGATATCAGGTATATTGAACAGTAATTGTGAGGAATAATTAATGATAAAAAATTTAAAAGGGATAATAGCATGTATTCTTACTGTATGTATGTGTCTATTATTACAGATGAACAGCATAAATGTAGATGCAGCTGAGACAGCCAGTATAAGTATAGGTTCAGCAAGTGGTAATGTTGGAGATACAGTAACAGTAACTGTATCAGTAAGTGCACCAAGTGAAGTATATTTGTGTGACTTTTATATAAATTATGATGCATCTATACTGGAGGCTGTTTCGGGATATGATGCAGGGGGCGGCGGAACAATCCGCTTATTATCTACAGATAAGACTAGTTTTAGTATAAAGTTTAAAATTAATAATCCTGGTTCATCAGCAATCTCGGTTGTTACATCAACTGCAATTGTAAGTTCTGCTTATGAAGACAGACTGGTAATAAGTTCCTCTTCAGGAACAGTTACCGGAAAAGCACCTGTAAGCTATTCATCAGATAACACATTGTCATCGCTTCAGATAAGTCCGGGAACGCTTTCACCAGCATTTTCACCGGAAATTACAACATATAATGCATCTGTTGACTCTGATGTGGAAGAACTTGTTGTAAGTGCGGTTGCCAATGACTCTAATGCTAAAGTCAGCGTCAGCGGAAGAAAAATGGATCCGGGAAGAAATACAACTACAATTACTGTCACTGCAGAAGATGGTTCAGTAAAGAAATATATAATATATACGACCAGAGCAGCAGGCAGTAATGAACAAGAGACACAGACCGAAGCAGAAACACAGACTGAAGTTCAGACAGAGCAGGCTGATAATATACAGGTTACTATAGATAAAGTACAGTATACAGTTATTCAGGATTATTCAGAGCATGAACTTCCAGAAGGCTACGAAGAAACAGAAATTGATTATAATGGCGGAAAGATAATTGCAGGAAAAGGCTTAAAAACAGGACTTATCCTTATGTATCTTGAAAGTGACAATGGTGAAGGAGGCTTCTATGTGTATGATGAAACTGCAAAAACATTTTCACCATATAACACAGTTGATGAACCCCAGGTAACATTTGTTGTTCTTCCAATACCGGATTCAGTCAACAAACCTGATGGGTATACACTTACCAGATTCACAATGAATGGTAAAGAAGTTGACGTGCTTATTGATGCTGACAGACAATATTGTCTTTTCTATGGAGTGAGTTCGTCAGGAGAAAAGGGCTGGTTCAGCTACAGAATAAGTGATGCAACAATACAGGCTTATTCGATAGATAAAAGCGATATTTCTGGCATCATAAATACATCTGGAAAAGATACAAAACCAGCGAATAATAAGGGCTATATTGCTGTTATATCAATTCTGTCTGTTTTAATAGCTGCATTTGCAGTTGTTACGGGAATCCTTTGTTCTAAGCTTTCTAAGGTAAAGAAGGTATTTAATATGGCATCAAAAGATGGCGTTGACCTTGATTCATATACAGAAAAAGAAATAGATGAGTATGATCTTGACGATTATGAAGAGGGCGGGGATTATGATGATCTTGATTCTTCATCTGATGAAATTGCTTATGGTGATGACAAATCAGGTAAGGATGATGTCGAAGAACTGAAACTTTTTGATATTGATGATGATAAGTAGATAATTAAAAAGCCTTAGTGTAAATGTGTTTTTTGATTCACATTTCACTAAGGCTTTTTCTTATTCTTCCGGAAGCTTCCAGTTTTCTGCCTGACTATAATAGTCGGCTGACATTTCGTTATATTGGGCAGCCTGATATGGATCATCTGTTGCTGCGGAAAGTTCCTCATAACATTTGCCGAGTAAAGACAATGGCTTGTTTCCGCTGCTTGCCGCATCAAGTATGCTTTCTGTTTCAAATGCAGCATTATACAGCCACAGCACAGCTTCTTCATAGTCTGCCTGGTTCATGTAAAATGTTCCGAGAATCAGACACATTTCAGCAGGAGGATTGTCAGCAACTGCTTTTAAAGTGGTCTTAAAGAATGAGTCAGTGTCACCATCTGCCATATATATCTTAGCAAGAATACAGTTGATTTCTTTCATTAAATCATTGCTTCTGCCTTCTTTGGATAAAATATTTTCAAATATATTCCTGAAAGCAATAAAGTCGGAATCTTCACCGGATATAAGAAGCTCTTTACACAGCATGGTAACTACATAATCTTCAATGTGGACTCCTTTTTCAAATGCTTTGAAATATGTTGAAAAGTCTCTTTTACTATGGTCGCCCGCCTGCATGTGAAGAATTTCAATGTCACTGTCATATACGACTGGCGTGAGCCGTACTGTTTCATGTATTGGTGAAATCCATGTGAATGAACGGAGCCTTTTGAAAAGCTTCGGGCGGAGTTCTTTGTGTGCATTGTATACAGAATTATATTCTGATGCATTGACATAATACATCTGTACAATGTCTATCTCTGGAAGAAGCATATGTTTCAATTCTCTTAATGCGTAGTTGTTGGTATCATCAAGCACTTCGTCTGCGTCAACACTGAATATGTAGTCACATCCGGCTTTGGAAAATGCGAAGTTTCTTGCGGCTGAGAAATCATTTATCCATTCAAAATCATATATTTTATCGGTGTAGTGAGCGGCAATTTCTTTAGTATTGTCAGTTGAGCCTGTGTCTACAATAATCAATTCATCATAAGTTCCTGCGTATGAATCAAGACACCTTGCAAGAATGTCCTGCTCATTTTTTACAATCATGCACATGCTTATTGATATCATGTTTTTCTCCTGTTCTTAATTGGATTTATATAGGTTATATCGGTAAATGCCTTGATTTTTTTAGGTATTCGTAAGATACTTGTTATCAATGATAACATATATCTGATATGAGGTACACAATGTCAAAAAAGAAATCTGCAGCAGAACCAGTTGAATATATAGACAGTCAGGCTTTTGACGCGGCGAAAGAGAAGATAATCGGCAAGAGCCATAATGACAAGGGGATAGGTACTTTGTCGGAAAAGACGCTGCATGCAGTATTAAAAATGTATTATGAACCCGATGAGGATAATCATGAGGTTGCAATAGATGGTTATTTTGCAGATATATATAACGAGCATGGGATAATTGAGATTCAGACGAGGCAGCTTAACAAGTTAAGGGATAAGCTGTCAGTATTCCTGAATGAATATCAGGTGAGGGTTGTATATCCAATGCCATATGAGAAGTATTTAAGCTGGATTGAGCCGGAAACAGGGGACATTACTTCTAGAAGAAAGTCTCCGAAGCGATGTTCTGTGTATGATGCGATGTTTGAACTGTATAAGATTAAAGCATTTTTAAAGAATCAGAATCTTAAGGTTACATTGCTGCTGATTGATATGGAAGAATATAAGCTTCTTAATGGCTGGAGTTACGATAAGAAGCGCGGAAGTGTGCGTTATGACCGCATTCCTGTTGGAATAAGAAAGATAGTTGAACTGGACTGTCCACAGGATTATATGCAGTTTGTACCAGAGGGACTTGGGAAGAACTTTACTTCAGCGGATTTTGCAAATGCAGCGCATATTGACAGGCAGACTGCTGCCAGTGTACTTGCAATGCTCAATTACATGGAACAGGTTAAAAGAGTCGGAAAGACAGGCAATGCCTATATATATGATATTGAAGAACATTATTGAATGGAGATAGTATGTACTCTGTAAATGGAAACTGCTTTCGAATATCTGTAAGAAATCTTGTGGAATTCATGTGTGCAGAAGGTGATATTGACAACAGGAATACCGGCAGCAATGATGTGAAAATCATGCAGGAGGGTGCAAGGATTCACAGGAAAATCCAGCACAGCATGGGAACTATGTATCATGCTGAAGTACCTTTAAAGATTGAGATACCGCTTGTATCTGACTTAGGGATTGAGTATGTATTACAGGTTGAAGGCAGGGCTGACGGTATTATTGCAGATATTAATTATGATGAGGATGGCAATAAAGAGCCGGAGAGCGATGTAATAATTGATGAGATAAAGACTATGCAGGCAGATGTTTCCCTGCTGAAAGAACCTGTCTATGTGCATAAGGCGCAGGCACTGGTGTATGGCTATATATATGCAAGCCAGAAGAAACTGTCAAAGATTGGAATTCAGATGACTTATGTTACTCCTGAGCCTGAGACAGTCAATAAGTTTCTGGAAGAATATACATTTGAAAGAATTGAAGAGTGGTTTAATAAGCTGATTACAGGCTTTAAGAGATGGACTGATTATACATTTGATGAAAGACTAAAAAGGACGGAATCAATCAGAGAACTTAAGTTTCCTTATGAATACAGGGAGGGGCAGAAGAATCTGTGCGTGAGTGTATACAGGGCTATTGAAGATAGTGAGAATCTGTATATTCAGGCACCTACAGGTGTCGGAAAGACGCTGTCTACTGTGTTCCCGGCTGTGCAGGCACTTGGTCAGCAGATGGCAGATAAGATATTTTACCTGACATCAAAGACTATAACAAGGACTGTTGCGGAGGATACTTATGCCATTCTGAGGGATAACGGGCTTCATATGAGAACTGTTACTCTTACAGCGAAGGACAAAATATGTCCACTTGAGGAACGTAACTGCAACCCGGTGGCATGCCCATATGCCAAGGGGCATTTTGACAGAATTAATGATGCTGTGTATGACATTATAACGAGCCAGATGGTTATCGGGAGAGATAATGTCATGGAATATGCCAACAGGCATAATGTCTGTCCGTTCGAGATGTCACTTGATGTTTCGTACTGGTGTGATGGAATTATATGTGATTATAATTATGTATTTGACCCGGATGCGTCGCTTAAGAGATATTTTGGCAATGGTGCGAAGGGTGATTATGTGTTTCTTGTGGATGAAGCACATAACCTTGTGGACAGAGCAAGAGAAATGTACAGCGCAGTGTTGAAAAAAGAAGATTTTCTTGCGGCTAAGAAGCTTGTCAAAGAGATGGACAAACGGCTTGCAGGCGCACTTGACAGATGTAACAAGCAGTTGCTCGAATATAAAAGACAGTGCGATACATTCATGGTTGTGAGTGGTCTTGGAACATTTCCAGCCAGCCTTGAGCGAGTCATGGGACTTATGCAGAAGTTTATGGAAAGGCATAAGGGTGAGCCTGTGACTAACGAGCTGCTCGAGTTTTTCTTTTCAGTGAGACATTTTCTTAATATGTATGACTGTGCTGATGAAAAATATGTCTATTATAATGAGCATGATAATGATGGAAACTTTCTTGTACATCTGTACTGCGTTGACCCGTCTGGCAACATAAGTGAGAGACTTTCACAGGGCAGAAGCACGGTATTCTTTTCAGCAACGCTGCTTCCGGTCAATTATTTTAAGGAAATGCTTTCAGGTGATGTGTCGGATAGAGCAGTGTATGCACATTCATCTTTTGAACCTGATAATAAGAGAATTGTCGTGGCTACTGATGTGACAAGCCGTTATACAAGAAGAAACGCAAGGGAATATGCCAAGGTACATGATTATATTATGCATATGATTTCTGGCAGAAGCGGCAGATATATGGTGTTCTTTCCGTCATATTCTTACATGGAGAGTGTTCTTGAGTGCTTCAGGTGGGAAAATGGTGTTAATGTGGTCGAATGTGGTGGAGAAGATACATTTTTACCAGAAAGCTGTGTGAATGTGCTTGTGCAGGGAAGGTTTATGAAGGAGGCTGACAAGGAGAGTTTCTTATCAGCATTTTACGAGGAACTTCCAGAAGGGGCTTCACTTGCAGGATTCTGTGTGCTTGGAGGAATATTTTCCGAAGGCATTGACTTAAAGGATGAGAGCCTTATTGGAGCTGTCATTGTTGGAACGGGGATTCCGATGGTGTGCAGGGAGCGTAACATTTTAAGGGATTATTTTGATGAATTTGGCAAAAATGGATATTCGTATGCTTATGTTATTCCGGGAATGAATAAGGTGCTTCAGGCAGCAGGAAGGGTTATAAGGACGGATACGGATAAGGGTGTTATTGCACTTCTGGATGACAGATTCATGAGTGGTGAATATGAGCGTATGTATCCAAGAGAGTGGAACAGGATATTTCCAGTCAGTCTGGGTAATGCTTATAAATGTATTAAGGATTTCTGGACGGAACAGGATATATAGGGCATTGATAAAAAATGTACAATGTTAGAACTTGTAGTCGGACTGTATGTGTGATAGAATTTAGACAGATATTATTAAGGTCCGGATATATGATGATTTGGTTTGATTATGGGAGATGGGCTTATGCAGAACGTGGAAGAGATTAATAAGAATATAGAAAACAAAACTGCAGACAAGCAGGTCTGGCAGTCTCTGGGATTTGATGAATTACAGGCTATTGAGATTATCAGAGGAATTGAGAATGGCATTGATGTGAGTGTGTATTGCAAAGAGGAATTCAATGCTGCCCAGATGAAAGCATTAAGACTTGGTCTGGAAGAAAAACTTGATGTAAGCAGATTTGCAGATTCACAGTATGATTATATGCAGATGGAAGAATTGAAGCAGGCTGTGCGTAGCGGAATGAATATGGATGATATATGTAATCCTAAGTTCAGTCATTCTGTTATGAGAGAGATAAGGCTTGCATCAGAGCTTAATTATGATCTGACAAGGTATGCAAAGCTTGGTTATTCAGGAGAGGTATTAAGACAGATAAGACTTGCAAGAAAAGAAGAGATTGACCTTACATTTTTTGTTGAGGATAATTATGATGAATATCAGCTCAATGAGATAAGGCTGGGAATACATAATTGTGTCGATATAACTAAGTATCTGCTTCATGAATATAATGGGAAACAGATGGAACAGATTAGACTTGGACTTGAGGAAGGGATTGATGTTACTCCATATAACATGGTTGGATTTTCATCAGGACAGATGAAGCAGATAAGACTTGGACTTGAAGAAGGAATAGATGTTTCTGAATATGCAGATCCGTTTATTGATGCGGTAAGCATGAAAGAGGCAAGACACAGAATTTCTGATAAATGGAATGACGAGAAGCCTGCACTTAATGAATTGCAGTCACAGGAAATTCTTATGGGACTTACAAGCGGTGTAGATGTTTCTTTATATGCTGATCCAAGATATACCTTTAAAGAGATGGAGAAGATAAGACTTGCACTTGAGAGGGGAAGTAATCTGGATGGGCTGCTTAAGTATGGATGTTAAGATGCAGCTATTACAGTACAGTGTTTTGATAATGAATGGATAAGACATTCGGAAAGGGGGAACAGCATGAGCAATACAGAAATAGTTAATGAAACAGCTGATATAGATGATATCGAGTTACATGAGGTTTATGTATATATTGCAGATGATAATATGAGCGCATCAGTCAGGCTTGGCAAATGTGATGAAGGATATACATATGATGAAGTCATGAATAAGCTATCGCTTAATGGAATTAAGACGGGAATAGACGAAGAAAAAATTCGATGGATGATTTCACAAAAAATATATGACCAGCCTGTTGAAATTGCTGTTGGTAAGCCTGTAAATACAGGAAAAGACGGATATTATGAATTCTTTTTTGATACTGATGCAATTAATAACAACAGACCAACAGTAAGAGAAGATGGTTCTATTGATTATTTTAACCAGAAGAGATTTGAAAAGGTTAATGAGGGTGATCTGCTGGCAAGATATCATGAGCCGACTAAAGGGGAATTTGGCTTCGACATATGCGGGAAGCTGCTTGTGCCTAAACCAGGAAAACCCAAGCCAAGACTGCATGGTAAGGGCTTTAAGACATCTGAGGATGGGAAAGAAACTTATGCTGCAATATCTGGAAAGATTGAATACTGCAACTATGATTTAAGTGTTGTTAATGTGTATGAGGTTAATGGTAATCTTGACATGAGTATGGGGAATATTGACTTTAACGGGGATGTTAATATTACAGGCAGTGTGAGAAGTGGTGTAACAGTTCATGCCATGGGAAGTATATATGTTGGAGGCTTCGTTGAGGGAGCAACACTTATTGCCGGGAAAGATATTGTATTAAAGGATGGCGTTAATACTAAGAATTCAGGAAAGATCGAGGCAGGGGGAAATATATCTGGCAGATTTTTTGAGAATACAGAGGTTATTGCCAAAGGAGACTTACAGTGTAATTATATTCTTAACTGCAGGGTGCTTACATATGGCAGGGTATTTGTTGAGGGACCCATAGGTTCTATTATAGGTGGTGATGTAACTGGTGTTATGGGAATCAATACTACATCATGTGGACATGAAAGCAATGTAAAGACTTTGTTGAGGGTTGGTTCGACCAAAGAAATCAGAAAAGAATATGCAGAACTTATTATGGAACTTAAGGAAGTAGACGGACAGATTGAAACTTTTGAAATGGCTAATAAGAAGTTTGAGATGATTAAACAGAACATGCCTGAAAAGTATGATAGTAAAATGGCATTGAAAGTTACCCAGTCAAAGATTGTAAAGATGGCTCAGAAAGCCAAGCTTGAAGAAAAGAGCAAGGCATTATACAATCTTATAAGAGATTCAGATAGAGCAGTTGTTAAAGTAAAGAATCATATATATCCGGGAAGCAGGGTATATATGGATGATAAGACTTACATGCCAAGTTCTGTATTTTCACATATTATTGTTAAGAAGACGCCAAGCACGATTATTCTTAGTGATTATGATGAATAAGTATATTACAGGGAGAGTATTATGATAGAAGAAGTTGTTTCGGTGGAATTGCCGGTGCATGAAAGGCTGGTAGTAAGAAAGAACAGACTTACGAATGAAGGAAACGGCATTGATATGCCAAGGATTTCTATAGTTACAGGCACTCATGGGGATGAACTTGACGGACAGTATATCTGCTATGAGGTTATCAGAAGAATTGAAAGAGAGAAGAATAAGCTTAAAGGAATTGTAGATATTTATCCAGATATTAATCCTCTTGGACTTGATACAGGTTCAAGAGGAATTCCTATGTTTGACCTTGATATGAACAGGGTTTTCCCTGGTGATAATAATGGAGCGATGGCTGAATATGTGGCAGCAGGTATTATTGAAGATATTATTGGAAGTGATTTGTGTATTGATATCCATTCAAGCAATATATTTGTAAATGAGATGCCACAGGTAAGAATTAATGATGATACGCAGGAAAAGCTTCTTCCTTATGCGAAGATGATGAATGCACAATTTGTGTGGATATATTCGTCTATTACTGTGCTTGATGCAACTCTTGCCTATAGTCTTAACCATCTTGGTGTGCCTACTCTTGTTACGGAGATGGGTGTTGGAAACAGAATTACGCCAAAGTATTGCAGGGATATTGTTGATGGTATATTTAACCTTATGTCTCATATGGGGATATGGGATGATGAGCCGAAAGAAGTGAATGAACCTATTATCTCTACAGAGGGTGAGGTTACATTTCTTACTGCTAAGGAAAGCGGAATATTCGTATCAGCAGTTGATTCTATGGGAAGGATTGGAATTGGAACGCATATAGGAGATATTATCGAACCTATTGAGGGAAGAATAATCCAGAGAATTGAATCGCCTACAGATGGAATTATATTTACATTAAGAGAGAATCCGGTAGTACATAAGGGGGCTCTTATAGCAAGAGTTTATGGTGGCAGATAATGAAGAAAGAGATTATTTATTCTTTAAAGGGTATATATAGAGAAGATTATCAGATAGAAGGCTACAGATTCGGCGGCGGTGAGAAGTCGGCATGTATTGTTGGTGCATTAAGAGGAAATGAGATACAGCAGCTGTATATATGTTCGCAGCTTGTTAAAGCACTTAAAGAGCTTGAGGCTCATGGTGCAATATCACACAATCATGAGATTCTTGTTATCCCATCTGTTAACAGATTTTCCATGAATGTAGGAAAGAGATTCTGGCCTACAGATAATTCTGATATTAACAGGGCTTTTCCTGGGGATGTTAATGGAGATACAACCAATCAGATAGCAGGAACACTTTTTGACAGAATTAAGGGTTACAGTTATGGCATACATTTTGCAAGCTTTTATATGCCAGGTGATTTTATTCCTCATGTAAAGATGATGGATACGGGATTCCAGAGTGCGAGTCTTGCCAATCTGTTCGGACTTCAGTACGTTGTTATTAGAAAGCCGAAGCCAATGGATACAGTGACACTTAATTATAACTGGCAGATGAATGGTACTAATGCATTTTCAATATATACTAACAGCACAGATATGATTGATGAGAAGTCTGCAAGACAGGCTGTGTCATCTGTTCTCAGGTTTTTAACCAGAATGGGTATTCTTAAGTACAACAATCACAGTGGATATATTGCAAGTGTTATTAACGAGTTTGACCTTATGGCAGTCAAGACTTATGATGCAGGATTTTACAAGAGACTTAAAGAGCCGGGTGACCCTGTATATCATGGAGAACTTATTGCACAGATTCTTGATCCATGCGAGGGTACTGTTAAGAGTGAGATAATATCACAGACAGACGGTATTGTTTTCTTCGCACATACAGGTCCTACCGTAATGGGTAATCAGGTTGTTTACAAGATAATAAGAAGAATGCATGAATAGTTGTTTGAAAATATGTTTTATTGTGATACAATGGTTAAATATTAATAATTAATATAACTAATCTCAGGAGGAAGATATGAGCGGCGTAAAGAGAGTTTTTGTCGAGAAAAAGAAACCATTTGCAGTTAATGCGAAAGAATTACTTGAGGAGATAGGAGGATATCTTGGAATAAAGACTATTACAGATGTAAGAGTTCTTATCCGTTATGATATTGAGAATCTTTCAGAAGAAACATATAAGAAAGCACTTACTACTGTTTTTTCTGAGCCACCGGTAGATGATGTTTATGAGGGAACATTTCCAGCGGGAAAGGACGATTTCGTGTTCTCTGTAGAGTATCTTCCAGGACAGTTCGACCAGAGAGCTGATTCTGCAGAACAGTGTGTTAAGTTCTTTAATGAGAATGAGACACCAGTTATCAAGACTGCTGTAACTTATGTATTGACAGGAACTGTTACTGATGAGGAGAAGAACAGGATTAAGGAACACTGCATTAACCCTGTTGATTCAAGACAGGCAGCAGAGGATATTCCAGAAACTTTAGTTACTGAGTTCAAGACTCCTGCTGATGTTATTTATTTTGACGGATTCAAGGATATGCCAGAGGATAAGTTAAAGGAATTATATGATTCTTTAGGACTTGCCATGACATTTAAGGATTTTAAGTTCATTCAGGAGCATTTTGCTGGTGTTGAGAAGCGTGATCCTTCTATGACTGAAATCAGAGTACTTGATACATACTGGTCAGATCATTGCCGTCACACAACATTTGCAACAGAGCTTACAGATGTTAAGTTTAAGGACGGATTCTATAAAGCCCCTATGGAAGCTACATATAACAAGTATCTTTCAGACAGAGCAGAAATATATAAGGACCGTAAGGACAAGTTCGTATGCCTTATGGACCTTGCACTTATGGGTGCTAAGAAGTTAAAGGCTGAGGGTAAGTTAGCTGATCAGGAAGAATCTGATGAGATTAATGCCTGCTCAATTGTTGTTCCGGTTGAGATTGATGGAAAGACAGAGGAATGGCTTGTTAACTTTAAGAACGAGACACATAACCATCCAACAGAGATTGAGCCATTTGGTGGCGCAGCAACTTGTCTTGGTGGTGCTATAAGAGATCCATTGTCAGGACGTACATATGTATATCAGGCAATGAGAATTACAGGTGCAGCAGATCCTACTGTTCCGGTATCAGAGACAATTCATGGAAAGCTTCCACAGAGAAAGCTTGTTACAGGTGCTGCTCACGGATACAGCTCATATGGTAACCAGATCGGACTTGCTACAGGATATGTTAAGGAAATCTACCATCCTGATTATGTTGCCAAGAGAATGGAGATTGGTGCAGTTATAGCTGCTGCTCCAAGAAGTGCAGTTAAGAGAGAGAATTCTGACCCGGGAGATATCATTATTCTTCTTGGTGGAAGAACAGGACGAGATGGATGTGGCGGAGCTACAGGTTCATCTAAGGTTCATACAGAGAAGTCTATTGAGGATTGTGGAGCTGAGGTTCAGAAGGGTAATGCTCCTACAGAGCGTAAGATGCAGAGACTCTTCAGAAGACCAGAGGTTACTAAGCTTATTAAGAAATGTAATGACTTTGGTGCAGGCGGTGTATCCGTTGCAATTGGTGAGCTTGCAGCAGGTCTTAAGGTAGATCTTGATAAAGTTCCTAAGAAGTATGAAGGTCTTGATGGAACAGAGCTTGCTATATCAGAGTCTCAGGAGAGAATGGCTGTTGTAGTTGATCCTAAGGATGTTAAGGAATTCCTTCAGTATGCTGCTGAGGAGAACTTAGAGGCAGTTGAGGTAGCTGTTGTAACAGAAGAACCAAGACTTGTTCTTAACTGGAGAGGCAAGGATATCGTTAATATTTCAAGAGCATTCCTTGATACTAATGGTGCTCATCAGGAGACTAAGGTTGTAGTTGATATTCCTTCACAGGAAGACGATTACCTTAAGCCGGTTAAGGTTACAGATGTACGCGGTAAGTGGTTAAAGACTTTAGCAGACCTTAACGAATGCTCACAGAAGGGACTTGTTGAGAGATTTGATGGTTCTATCGGAGCCGGTTCAGTATATATGCCATATGGTGGTAAATATCAGCTTACAGAGACACAGAGCATGGTTGCAAAGCTTCCAGTGCTTAAGGGTTCATGCGATACAGTAACTATGATGTCTTATGGATTTGATCCATATCTTTCATCATGGAGCCCATATCATGGAGCAATCTATGCTGTTATAGATTCTGTAGCTAAGATTGTTGCTGCCGGTGGTGATTTCAGTAAGATCAGATTCACATATCAGGAATACTTCAGAAGAATGACAGAAGATCCAGAAAGATGGAGCCAGCCATTTGCTGCACTTCTTGGTGCATATGAAGCACAGATGGGATTCGGACTTCCATCAATCGGTGGTAAGGACAGTATGTCAGGAACATTTGAACATATTGATGTTCCACCAACACTCTGCTCATTTGCTATTGATGTAGCTAAGGAAGGGGATATTATTACTCCTGAGCTTAAGAATGATGGTGATGTATTAGTCAGATTTGATATTAAGAAGAATCAGTATGATCTTCCAGATTTCGAACAGGTTAAGGCACTCTACAGTGCAATACATGAGCTTATCCAGAAGAAGGCAATCGTATCTGCATATGTTCTTGATGCTAACGGACTTGTGCCAGCACTCAGCAAGATGGCATTTGGTAATAAGTTAGGTTTTGAGATCAGCGCAGACGTTAAGGAAGATGACCTCTTTGCACCAGCTTATGGCTGTATCGTTGCAGAAGTTCCAGCGGACAAGCTTAGTGAGATTACTACAGCTTATACTAAGGTTGGTACTGTTAAGGATAATGGTAAGTTCACATACAAGGAAGTTTCAATTAATGTAGAAGAAGCATTAAGCGTATGGGCTGATACCCTTGAGGGTGTATTCCCAACTAAGGCTTCTAAGGAAACTACACCGGTTGAAAGCAAGTTATATGAAGCACCAAGCGTACATGTATGCAAGAATAAGGTTGCTAAGCCAACAGTATTTATACCGGTATTCCCAGGAACTAACTGTGAGTACGATAGTGCCAAGGCATTTGAAAGAGCCGGTGCTGATACAATCGTTAAGGTATTCAAGAACCTTGATGCTGAGAGTATCAGAGAGTCTGTTGATGAATTTGAGAAGGCTATTAACCAGGCACAGATTATTATGTTCCCTGGTGGATTCTCAGCAGGTGATGAACCAGATGGTTCTGCCAAGTTCTTCGCGACAGCATTCCGTAATGCCAAGATGAAGGAAGCAGTTGAGAAGCTACTTAATGAGAGAGATGGTCTTGCACTTGGTATCTGTAATGGATTCCAGGCACTTATCAAGCTTGGTCTTGTACCTAATGGTAAGATTACAGGACAGGATGCACAGTCACCTACACTTACATTTAATACAATTAACCGTCATATATCTAAGATGGTATATACTAAGGTTGTCAGCAATTTAAGTCCATGGCTTGCTAATGCTGAACTTGGCGGAGTATACTGCAACCCAGCTTCACATGGTGAAGGAAGATTTGTTGCTCCTAAGGAATGGCTTGATAAGCTCTTTGCTAACGGACAGGTTGCTACACAGTACTGTGACCTTGACGGTAATGTATCTATGGATGAAGAGTGGAATATCAATGGTTCATACATGGCTATTGAAGGTATCACAAGCCCAGACGGAAGATGCTTCGGTAAGATGGCACATTCTGAGAGACGCGGTGACAGTGTTGCTATTAATATATATGGTGAGCAGGATATTAAGATATTCGAATCTGGTGTTAAGTACTTCAAGTAATAGTGCATTTTGGTTTAAATAATAATTGTATAATGCTTTATAGTGTGCTTGATAATATTCTCCTGGATCTTTTATGTAGTCATATTCTATTTCACCACGGGTATTGGCACTCCATTTAGCGTCTACTGTGATTTTTGCATCGCCTGCTTTGGCTGATTTTGTTGTTATAATTATGACACCGTTAGCACCTCGAGCACCATAAAGAGCTGTGGATGCTGCATCTTTTAGTACAGAAATAGATTCTACATCTGCTGGATTGATGTTATTCCATCCTCCTTCGTATGGCATACCGTCTAATACGATGAGGGGATCTGTTTTTGCGCTCATTGAACTGATGCCACGTATCAGAATGCTTGGAGTTTCTCCAGGCTGCCCATTTGTCATTGTCATTTGTAGGCCTGCCACTTGTCCAGATAAACTTTCTATGACATTAGTAACCGGACGTTTAGTTATTTGTTCTGTATGAATCATTTTTGCAGATCCTGTAAAAGCTGATTTTTTTGCAGTACCATAAGCAACTACCAAAACTTCTTCCATCACTTCTGTTGTTGAAGTCATAACAATTTTCATTTCCGGCTTGATGGTTACTTCTTGGGTTTCCATTCCAATGAAAGAAACAATAATTGTTTTGTTGGTAGGTGAGATGTTTGTAAGTGTAAACTGACCATTGATGTCGGTGATTGTTCCATTGGTTGTTCCTTTTACCAATACGGAAGCTCCGATTACCGGTTCGTTGTTTTCGCTTGAGATAACGGTTCCTTTCACTGTTACCTGTGCTTGTGCATGGCTTATTCCTACGAATAAGCATACGAATAGTAGTAATAGTGTCTTTTTCATAATGTTTGTAATAGATTTGTGAGTTTATGGTTTGTACAAACCTAGGAATAAAATCTAATAAATCAAAATATTTTCGATGGTAAATGTTTAAAAATAAAAGTATATTCTAATCAATGTAATAAAAACTTAAACAAGCAAGAAAATTAACTTGTTTTTATAAAAGAAACATCTTAATCATTTTGTCGTTCCGCTGAACTTTTTAAATACAAAAATCCCCAAATCTAAGTTGATTGATAGATTTGGGGAAAAAGTTGGAAATATCTCTTGTTGCTTTTATTTTTTTTGAGATTGGATTGAGTAAATCCACCTAGTATGTTTTTCATACTAGGATTTTTCTTTTTTTGACAAATTTTGCTTGTAAAATTATGATAGTAATGATATTTGAAGATTTCCCTGATCAGGTTTTTCCGCACTTATGTTGTCGTGATGGCTCTGGACAAGAGCATCAATTGTATGAGCCACCGGAGCTGTGTTACGAAACATGGCAGGAATGGTTATCTGCAATGGCTGATGCACATCCAGAATATAAACGTGAAATACTGGATAAGACAAAGGATTTTGTAAGCGAACTTGAACTTGCAGAAAAAATCCGGAAAAACGAGCTGGATAGTATTAGGGCAGAAGAACGTTGGCTGCGGAGCCTACAAAGAGCAGACTAAAAAATTTTTTCTTGGAAATTTTTTCAAATGACATATTTATATTGT
>ERZ779865.1371-NODE-1371-length-18084-cov-2.441844_pt1 | contig 18084 bp, 11 predicted proteins | sample MGYA00433088_ERZ779865 | MGnify/ENA primary metagenome ERZ779865 (study PRJEB29588, sample SAMEA2151703) | human gut metagenome | biome: human gut; feature: human-associated habitat; material: faeces | place: Denmark | collected 2008/2010 ... | reverse complement strand
TCTCCGCCCGCAGTTTTGGAAACACTTTTTCAAACTCCTTGTAAACCTTATACGTTGACAAGTACGACACAAGACCACCCCAAAGCCAGCGGTTATTCATTTCCCGCTCGTCTTTGATATAGGTGTTTCGCAGTTCGACATATTGTTTCATAAAGTTAATCATCATTTTTTCCCGCGAATCCATCCGGCGGTTAATATGTTCTCTTTTGACAAGCGACTGCGAATCAGACAGTTCAACAAACATCTGCGGGTCAATGACTATTTCCGGAGCCAGTTTTAAAATGGATAATGTGGTACAAACGCCGTAAAGAAGCGAAACAGTGGCCAACATCGCCATCAATCGCGATATCCATTTGTAATAAATCAGCTTTGCCCGACGAACCTCAACAACATCTTCCGTAATGAATGCAGGAGGTTCTTTGCTTTTCCCTTTGTCGGCAATGCGCAAAATCTTTTGATTTATCAAATTGGCCATTGTCTGCTTCTTTCCCTCTTAACCTGTGCGGCCCCTCTTAATATACCGGGCAGTAAGCTACTGCCTGACTCTGATTATCCATTGAGGTTATGCCTTCCTCTTCCGCCGCCCGCGAAGCTTCCCAGTTGGCCTTAGCCTCCTTGACGTCTTCGGTTACAGACGCTTTCGTTGCTTTCGGCTGAATATAAGATACTTCATCGGCATCGGCCTCAAAGGCTCCGAAATAATCCTCAATTTCCTGAATGCGCTCTTTAACCCTGTCAGAATCCGTAGCAGAAGCTTCCCCTTTCAGACTATCGAAACCGACATAGGTAACCGTAGTGCCATCACTGTCTGTTTCGGAATACCCCTGATGGGCTTTGGCAATAGCCTCATCTTTCAGGTCATTCAGTTTGCAGAATATCTGCTCGTAATAGGAACCGCCGGAAGATTGGGCACAATCAACCTCATATTTGTCATCAGCCGCATTTTTCGCCAAACCTCCGTTGTCCATAATATAAGCTGCACACTGTTCTGCAATCTGATCAGCACAGGTACTGTCGCTTTCATCTTCGCAGGCCTCACCGTTGACGCTCTCACCGAAGTTATGCAGCTGCGTGCACAAATTCTTCAAAGAATTAACAACGTCTTCCTTATTGTTATCCAACGTCTTCTGTGCATTATGTTCGGCATTCACTGCTTCCAGGAATCCACCGATAACGTTACGCTTAAATGTCGCCAAATCACCGCGCTGGCGTTCAATGCTGTTATCCTGGTTATTTTCATCCAGCAAATAATCATATATATTCTTCAGCATCGGACGATATTTCAAATCACCGTTCAGGAACTGCCCTAATTCGCTGTAATTCGTGTACATCGGTTCGGACGTACTGCCCAGACTTCCCTGCAAGGCTTTTGACTTGCCTTCATCCTTAGCATTGTGGTCCGCAAGCAGGTGCCGGACGCCGTTCTTATGCAGCGCAACTTCCTGACAGGTTTCGGCAACCGCTCCGGCGGGCAACGAACTACGCCGTTTGAAGCTCATATTGCCGACACCGTCGCCACCACCCTCGTCAATTACCGTACCGCCAAGCTTGCACGGATATACGCCGGCACGTCCGATTATTGCACGGTAGTGTTCTTCTTTGCCACCGATATCCTTATTGTTGATATAGTCTTTTAACTTGTCTTTGCCATAAGACCGTTCAACAAACGTCTGCTGATATTTCGGCGTCGGTTCATTGCGCATATTCGGCGTTGCGAGAAGATATCGCCAGGTTTCCGGCAAATATTCTACAGGTTCAACGCCCTCGGTATTTTTATATTTCCGGTCAACCAGTGTTGAAAGCGACGGCGCGCCGTTTTCCTGCGGAACATCGTCATAGTCCATAGCACTGAAATAGAACACTTCCCTTATCGGCGCCAAATTCAGCAGCGGCCGGTGCGGCGCCATATAATCGCGCCCGTCATTTTCATCAAACTTGAGTTTTTCAGGCTGTTTGCCATATGACGGAACAGTTACAGTATACGCACCGCGAGCAGGCAACCCGGCAAAGAAGTCGTCGTCGGTTATGATACCGGACGGGATACCGAAACTTTCTTCCAGCTTTATGCCGGCAGCATTCAACTCTGGCTGATGCTCGGCCTGTTTCAGCTCGTCAATCAGTTTGTAATGGCGTGCAGTTACAGCCTGTCCGCCGTCACCTTCACCATTGCCTGCATAATTTGCATGCTTGTATATGGCTTCATTCGGTGCTACGCCGTCTTCTCCGGTTACGCCCCATTCTTCCATAACAGTCGTGATTTCCTTTACCGCCGAATTAACTTCATCTTTGATAATTTCATCGGCTTTCGGAATATATCCGCCAGCTCCCGCAAGCGCATCAACAGCTTCTTTCATCGCCTGTTTCTTGACTGCCTGAGCTATCGTTTCAGGCGTATGAACGCCGTCTGCCACGCCGTATGCACTCAAACAGCCGTTGGCAACCACAAACTTACGAACAACACCGACACTTGACAGCTTCCGCGGATACTGCGACCAGTTGTTTTTGAACCAGCGTTCGTCTATCGTATCATTGACGATTCCCGGCAATTCACCGTCTACAGCCCCTTCGCTGTTTGATGTACCGTTGCCGAACATAACTCTCGCCATCGTCCATTTAAGGTTGTCAAATTTATATTCACTGCCGTCATCCTTGGTTTCAAGCTTGTCTTCAAATTCTTTATTGACAGCTTCAATTTCCTGCTGTCCCTGCTCCGCGGCAGCCAGATATTCCCTGGCAAAGCTGGATGCGCGCTCCCTTATCTGTTCGCTAAGGCTGTCAATCTGATCCTGAAGTACATCCAGCATAGACTGCGCACTGTCCATTGTTACCTGAGCCGTTGTTATAGTATTTTCCAACTCGGCGACATTTTTGAAAATATCGTCTTCGTCTTCAATATTTTCATACGGGTCATATTGGTTGGACTTGCCGCTGTACGACGCATATTCCTTGTCTTTTTCCGGAGCCTTTTTGCAGATATAGGCAAGTTCTTCTTCCAGTGCCGGAATCTGGCCGATTTTCTGCGCAAGGGTCGGATTTTCATATTTTTCCAAATCTTCACCGGCGCCGGTCAGGATAGAATCCAAATCCTTTTGCAGTTTTTCAGGCTTCGGATCTCTACCAGCAAGACGTTCCTGCAAGGCCGGGATACGGTTGTTTTTCAAATCGTTAATCTGATTTTCAATCGCAGTTACCCTTTGCAGAGAACGCTGACGCTCCTGTACGGCTTCATTTTTGGTATCCGTTGCCTGGCTTAAGCGTTCACTGTGCGATTTGCGCGCTGCAATAGTTGACTTCAGCTGAGCCTTCAGCGACTTCATTTCACTCTCATACTGCGTAACCATACTCTGAAGCCTTTGTTCCACTTCTTTACGCTTTTTCAGAATATCTTCAAAGCGGTCAGAAGCTACTACCCGTCCGGCTGCATGCGTATTGTCAAACAGATGGGTAGTTTGCGAATCCAGACTGCCCGGGCAGGTGCTTTCAAAACCGCCGCCATTTTTCCAGCTACCAACAACGGCCGGCATATATTTCTGAACAAGGAATTTCGTACTGAAATCCCACGTTCCCGGACATTTGCCGCTTTTGTCTTCCAGCGAAGCCTCATAGGTGGTATTTGCTTTCGGGAAAGCGCAGCCGCCGGAAAGGGATTTTATACGCTGGTCATATTTTATCGGGACCGTCGTCGGTACACACCCTTCCTCTTTGCTTCCCGTAATCCACCCCGTATCATTGCTGCCGCTGATACTGCAGTGCAGCGTCTTGGAGCAGCTATAGGGTTCACCGTCGCTGTTGTAGCAGGTACACATTATGGTCTTGGTACCGGAACAAGATGCGGTATCACCGCTGACACTACATCCTCCGCTGAAATCACCACATTCCTGATTCCAGGCATCTTTTGTTGCATCGGTTGTTAATTTACACGCGGTAACAGCAGGCAACACTTTTTCAATCGGCCCTACTCTGCTATATTTCTCCGCCTGAGTCTTAGCCACGCGATAGGACATCATACCTTCGTCTACGGCTTTGACTATCATCCGCATATTCCGATATTTATTGCGCAGATATTCGGATTGCAGATTTTTCTGATCGTTCCAGGGTTCAAACTGCAAGGTGCCGTTTTCAGTCAGTTCCATAACGTGATTGTACCCTATGCGCCAGCCTTTTTCGGCCTTTACACGGTTATCCGTCTGGATATCATCGGCCTGCGTTCCGTCTATCAGAAAATCGGTATCATTATATTCGCGGGTATTTTCCAGTCCTTCCATTTCATAACTTTCGGCCAATTTTGGTTCAAAGTCTACGGCCGGCTGTTCTGACTCTGTATCTGACGTAACTGTATCCAATACGCAGGCAAACATGGTTGAACTGGTTACGATTTTGCCCGAAGCGTCTTCGTATTGGCAAGGATTGGTTTCATCCAAGCGATACCCGTCTGGGCAGCTTTCATAAAACCCGTCACATTCACTGCTTTTCGTTCCCAATATCGTATCCGTCGTATCTTTCTGGTACTCTTCTATTACAGTACGGGAAAGCCCGGAAAGACTGTCATGGTCGTTAGCTTTGGCCGGAGCGCTGCCGCCGTACCAGATAGATGCCCCCTGACCATTACTGTAACGGTCAAAGAATCCGGCCGTGCACTGATCGCTCTTTTCCAGAACTTTCAGCATACGCTCATGAATTTCTTTAGCTTTCAAATATTTACGGTACTGAGACTTATATTCGCCAAGCTGAGCCTTTAAGTTATGCAGGTTCATCGCTTGGTTAATCTGCTCGTCAATCGGCTGCAGTTTTCCTAAAATTGCCGTATCGTCCGCATTTTTGAGCTCGGCCTTATCTTCGTTCAGCCCGGGGCAGTTTTTGCCACCGTTTTTGCATTCTTCGCTGCGAATGTAGTCGCCGCCAAGCATCGTTCCTTTAGCATGGGCATAGGTTCGGCTTTCATTATAAGCAAAACGATATCCGTTATCAAGATAATCTTCGGCCGAACTCTGCTGGTCATCAGGATTTATCGGGTCAACCATATCAATCTGCTTAGCGGACATAAACTGAGCTTCCGCCGCCGTCAAGTCTTCTACCATACGCATCAGGCGGTCATATACCGTCGTTACGATATAGGCGTTCATAATTTCGCCGTACTGACCGGGGTTTTCACTATTTTCCGGATCACCTTCGGGTTCGGCCTTTTCCGGCTCGATATAAGCCATCTGCAAACCGAAAAAGACGCAGTGTTCGGCCATTTCTTCCTTAGTATACAGTCCTTTCTGGCAATTATCCAACCGCTCTATGGTCTTTTCTACCAACCCCAGATAATCTTCCGTTACCCTTCCGGTCAGATAGGTTTCCATTATTACATCCTGCTTATATTCAATCGCCTTGTGTTTATATGCCGTCTTCACCGCCGGATAATTGTCCGGATAGTCGCTTTCGGGAGGATAGGTGAAAAACAACGTATGGAAAGCATTGAAATTTTCTTCTTCATCAAGGCCGCCTTTGCTGATGCCCAATTCGGCATTGTTTTGTAATTTTCCCTTGCCCGGGGTTTTATTTTTACCGCCTTCGCTGATTTTAACAAATTTTGAAAAATCTTTAAAAATCTGTCCTTTTTTAAGAACTTCAAGCTTTTGGCTGTTCAGCTCGGACTTAATCGTCTGAAGCTGGCGATAATAAGCCTTCAGATTGGACACCACCTTATTGGCATTGCCGGGGATATCGACTTCAATGTCCCAAGGCATCGGCGGCAATAAAAAGAATGCATCTGCCTTTTTTACCTCTGCACCCAAGATGACGACACTCAGGAGCAGGCATTGCAGCAATCTTAATTTTTTAACCATTGGTAGTCCTCCCCGTTAACTTTGTAATTTTCTTCCACCGCGGTTACGGCATTGTTTGCCGTATCAGCCTCTTTTACAATCTTATCAACATATTCCTTAGTCAGAATATATTTTTCCAAATCAAAATCCTTATAAGTTCCGTTCGGCGTTTTTACACCGTTCAGATTTAGCAGTTCTCTTGCCGCCATATACTGCAAGCGGGCGCTTTGCAGTTTGGCATACATCAGCAGAGCCTTCATATTTTCTATTCTGGTTGCCGAATAAGACGAAATTGCCTCCAACTCGCCGGTAGCTTTGGGTGTGTTCTTGAACATTTCGTCAATTACTTCGGTTCGCACCGGAATCTCACGCCGCAGTGTTGCCGTTACCTGCAAAAGATGCGCTGCCGTATTGGTCAGCAAGTACTTCCGTTCGCGCGCAACGGCATCAATTTTTGTCTGGTGCATAATGCGCCCTTCATCGCCCGACGCGCTGTCCAACTCTTCCGGATCATAAAAATAACGTTCAATAAATTTTTTATAGTCTTCTTCCGTCGGCGTAAATTGGTTGACGATATCCGGATTGCTCTTCATGCTCCATTCAATATCTTCCTCATCCGCCACTTTGCTGACAAAAGTCTCGTCTTCTTTATCAGCATCCAATTCTTTCAGACGGGTTTGATACGATACATACTGCGGGTCTTCCGGAGTTCCGACTTTGGCTTTTTCATTTTCCAGCGTATCGCGCTGGGACTCCAGCGTTATAGCCAAAGTATCCAGTTCTGTACACGCAGCAACCAGCGCATTATATTCCATCTGGGCTGTCATATATTCATCCTGTGCTTTTTCAGCCTCACCGGGAATATGTTTAACGCTTTCATATTTGGCTTTCTTTTGCTGGACTTCCGCCCTTTTCTGGTCGCGCTCGCTTTCTTTTGACGTCTGCAAACTTCTGGTTTCTTTTATACTTTCTTCAACGATGCCGATTTTTTCGTCATAATACAGATTACGCCCTTCTACATAAGCATCCTCCTCTGCCTGAAGCTTATCCTTGTTTTTCTTTTTGGTTCCCTCAACAACTTTTTTCATTTTTTCCTGAACCAGTTTTTTACCGTTTTCGGTCGCATATTCTTTAGCCAGTCCGAAAAGTTCCTCCTTATTGAAGCCCTGCGATGTCATCTGTTTTGCCTGAGAAACATGCGTCGTTATCTGCGTTGAGGCATCGGCAAGCTTGCCAGCCCATTCGCTGATTTTTGCTGCCAGCGTCGGCGCATCAATAATCAATGCCTCTGCCGGGACAGGCCTGAATGCCAGCGAAAAAATTAATGCGGTTGCAATTAACAGTCTTTTCATGCCAGCACCTCCCCTATTCATCCGCTTCTCTGGTTTGACGCGTCAGTTCAGCCGTTGCTCCCGCGCTCGCCATATATGCGCGAAGCTCCAAAATCCGGTTCAAACGCTGTTGCGTCGCGATAGCTACGATATTTTGCGCATTTAGAATTTCATCAATATTATTCTTTTTGAATTCAACCTGATACAGAGAACCGTCTTCGACGAGTATGCTCTGTCGTGCCGAAACGCCCTTGGCAAACAGAAGCGCCGCATCATCTGCTACGACGGCATTAATCAAACGGCGGTTTTTACTGGTCTTTTCAATATCATCCCCCTGGCCGCGCTGGTAAATATAGCTGGTTTCAACCGTTTGCGCCAGGCTTTTGTCGCTTTTTTTCTTCAAATCGCCTTTTTTCAGCTCTTCGGCGCCCGGCATAACCCTAATCTCCTTCATGCTTTTTACATAACTTTCCGAATCTTTGGCAAAAGCCTCCAAAGCTTTCGGATCACATTGTTTCGGGTTTTTGTAACAGCTGCTTGCCAAGTCAAACCCCTGCCGCGCCCTCTTTTCTATATCGCGCAGCTTTTTAGTATATTGCTGAACCTTATTTTCTACATCCTTATACAATTCCAGCGCCGACTGCACTTTTGCCATTATGTCAAAAATTGCATACGCTTCTCTCGTATACACGAACAAAGAAAGGAACAGGGCTATACACAGTTTCTTTTTCATCAGCCTTCTCCACCCGTGGTTTTGCCAAAATAGTTATAATCAAACGTTGCCAGATCTTTTAAAATTTCTGTCTGCTGATTTTGGGCATCCGCATCTACTATGCTTAAAATTTGCTGTGTCGAATAGTAGTTTATCTGAGCTCCGGCAGCATAGTCGTCTTTGGTTGTCGTACTTTCCTTCAATCCATCCTGCATACTGACAATGTTTTTATCCTTGTCCGGATCAGGCAATTTTTTAGGATCAACATAGTCCAAACTTGACTTATAGTTATTTACCACCGCCAGTGTCAGATTATTAAATGCAGAATCGTTATAGGCTTTAGTCTGTTTATCGCGCCATTCTCTTTTGGCGGCTTCGGTATCTGCCCCTATAGCAGAACCATTGCTCGTCCCTTTGCTGGCGGCTTCGGCATATTTAAACAGACAGTCGGCCAAATTCTTTTCTTTCTGGGCAATAGATGCCGTATCGGTTTTATTTATTTCCGAAACGGAAATATCTTTGGCACGCAGACCGCAGATTGACAAGATTACATTTGAAAAAACGGCTTTTCCTTTTACTGCCTTATTTTCATTGGCATCCAAGTCATCGTTTTGCATTGTTCCCCAGTTCCTTTTAGTCGCCTCGACAAACTCGGAATCGCGCCCGTCTAAAAAAAGCGTCGTTCCGCGTTCAAAATCCTGAGCCATGGCCTTAGCGCGATTCAATGCGTCAATACGGCGAATTTCGCTCCATAGTTTGGGCGATTCAATATCGGTCATCCCCATTAAGGCAAAACCGTTACGCGTATTGTCAACATCTTTCAGGGTTTTGCGCAAGACATACAATGTCCCTTTATTGCTGTCATCGTCCGGTTCCAAACTCCCCCAAGTCGCAGAAAATTGTTTGGCCTTGCTTAAACTGACAATATTTGCAATGCTATAATCTTCGATGATGTGTTTGTAAACGCCGTTTTTCTGATAATCCTTATAAAGTTCTTCTTTGAATGCATTCGGATACAGGTCTTTTTCAGTTTTGGCCTTTACAACGCAGGTTCTTAATTTCCCAGGATTTTCTTCTACGTCGGCAACATCCAAATTATCACAAGCCAGTTCTTTAGACAGCAAAAAACTTTTATCGCCATCTTCGGCATAAACCCCCTTTAGAAAAAAAGACAAGTTTTCCGAGTGAAAGCTGAAAGCATATACTTTACCAGACCGTACAAACTTTTTTTGCATTTGCGGCCCTAAAAAAGACATCTGCTCACTGCCGTCTGAATAATCTCCTGAATTGCTGATGCTGTTCATCATATTTTCTTCAAGCGCATCAATCTTATCTGCAATTTCCTGCGCATTTGCAACTAACCCGTCGATAACGCCCTGATCTATTCCGGCATCAAGGGAAGCTACGCTGTTTTTAAAATCCTCGCCGGCCTGATTTAAAGCTCCGCGGTCGGTTTTTCCCGCGTAATAATCGCTGACAGCCTGACTGTAGCTGTCAAATGCCGCTGCGACTTTTTCACTGTACTGTTCGTTATAGTCCGCCTTGGCGGAAGCGATGATGTCTGACGAAGTATCCTTTAATCCGTCAATATCATTTTTGATATTTCCAGCTTCCTGCTTGAATCCGGCGCGCTCTTCATCACTCAGCCCATCATACCCGTTGACGCTGTCTACAAGCATATCCAGCGCCTGATTGGCGGTGTCGAGTGATTCATTAATAGCTTTATCGGCTTCATCAAATGTCTTGTTAACATTTTCTCTTACGGTCTCTGATTCTTTTTTGGCTTCATCAACAACCGTCTGGACATCTTCTTCAGGAGCTTCCGAATCAACTTGTTCGTTTACGCTGTCAACCGTTGTTTCCGCATTTTCATTTTCGGCCGTACCGGCGCCGTTAAGCTCCTTGTTGACATCATCAACAATGCCTGACACATTATCAGTCGTTTCTTCAATATTATCGGTAATCGTGCTTACGCTGTCTTTAATATTGGTTATTGTCCCTTTTAAATCAGCTGCGTATTTTTTAACCGAAGCAACCTGATCTCCAATTGTTTTAATCGTATTGGTTACATTATCCAACTGACTTTTGGCGTTGGTAATCCGGTTTAGCCCGGTACTGATGCTGTTTGTAAAGGAAACTATTTCTGTCAAATCGATTACAGGCCACACGAACGCATATACCGGGTGCACTGCAATAAGAAAGCTGCAGATTACAGCCATTACTGCAATTTTTCCGTTTACTGTTTTCCTACTCATTTCGTGTCCTCCCTAATAATCTTTGGTTCATAGGCCTGCGAGCAAATCCATTCTAAGCGAAATTTTATTGATATACTCTTAATTTTCCGTTTCTTTTGTTCAATTTACGGTTTCTTTTCCTTTCTTTTCCGTTTTTTTGATTTCTGCTGCCATAGCGGCAAACTCCGATTTCAGAATCTCCGCCTCTTTGTTTAATTCTGCTATAATCCCTTTATCGGGAGCAACATTCAACAGTGCCGCATCCTCTTTTAATTTCTCTCCGGCTGAAATAACTTCTTCCCGTGATGCATCCCCCCGCAAATATCGCTCTATAACTTTTTCATAATTATCAATGCCGTCGGCAATTTTATTTTGATACTCCAGATTATATTCTTCTTTTGCGCTCTCTGCCACGGCAATCATCCTGTCCGCCAACCGCTGCTGCCGAACCTGCAGTTCTCCTATTTTTTTCTCCAGCACCTCTTTGTCCTGTTTATCCAACCGGTCAGTATCTCTAACACCCTGAGCCAATTTTTCCAGAGCCAAACGGCTTTCTTCAGTCGTTTTATTCAGGGCGCTGACTGATGCATCCATAACATCATTAAGCTGTTCTGCCATTTTTTTATTCTCATCTCTGGCCACGGCAAAACCTGCCTTTATTTCTTCCCGCAATGCGACCATGTCATTTATATCGGGGATTTCCTCTTCCTCCTCCTCTTCCTCTACGGCTTCAGGCTGCGAGGAAACAGGGGCAGAGGAACCCGATATTCCCTGACTGCCGGATTTTTCCGTATCTGTATTCGGCTTCTGTGTCTTTTCCTGAGCTTTGTTCAGCAAATCTTCCGCATCTTTGCCGGTCTTTTGTGCCGTATCAATTCCCGATGTTGCTTTATCAGCCATACCGTCAGCCTGATTCAAAGCGCCCTGCGTTTGCTCAACAACATTGTTTACCAATCCGCTTTGCACATTATTTACCTTGTCAATAACATCGGTAACGCCGTTTTGAATATCTATGTTTGTTCCAAGATTATCATTGACAATTCCAGCGCTTTCATTGGCGATGTCCGCAATATCATCCAGATTATTACGTAAATCCTGGCTAAACTGAGAAATAGTATCTATACTGTCGCCAATCGCTTTCAGACTGTTTTTTAATTCAGTCAGCTGAGATTTGGTCTGGGACAATGAATCCAGAGAGGTTGTTACATTTGAAACAATCGGAATTATCTCGCCAAAATCCAATACGGGCCAAAACGCGTAAGCCGGCTTGTTTATTAAAAACGAGGCGCAACAAAGGATAATAGCTGTATGCCGCTTACATTTCCCCATAATTTCCCTCCCTGTCAAATAATACGTTTGTTGAGTGATATGGTACCATATTTTTTATTTTTTGTCAACAAAATTATGCCCCCATGCCATCCAGATACTTGGTTACGAATCCGTCTTCGCCGAATTCTTTGACCAGACTTTCCACCAGCAAAACGTTTTTAATGCCGGAATTATAAAGTTTCAGATAAGGTCCGAGACCGCTTAAGTTGACATCAAGAATGACTGACTCACCCTCACCGTTTTCTCCGGCATCCGGGCGTTTTAACAGAATAGCATACGGACAGTCGCGGTACGACCTGCCGCTGATGAAATCATACTCGCTGTCGGTCAGGTTCCATTTGGCATAAGATTCCGGCGTCGCCTGCGTATTACGGAAGAAAATCATCGTCTTGCACTGGCCGCGGACGGCATCTCCGACACCCAGCTCGTCAACGATGTTCGGCTGTTGGAACGCACAAAGATACGCCTGGCGTTTTTTACGTCCTTCCTGAAGCCCTTTAATGAAATTATCACGAAACATTTCGTGTTTTAACATCGGCGCCGTTTCATCAATCATAATCAGAGCCGGAGCGCCGGTTTCGGTACTTTCGGACTGAATACGATGCATAATGTAACTGATGGATGCGGCTGCCAGCGTATCATCATCAAAAATTTCCGTAAAATCAAATGCGACAAAGCGGTTGGAGCTTAAATCAAGGCTGTCATGTTCGGCATTAAAAATGTTGCCGTACTGGTCAGGATTTATCCAGCGGTATAATTCGCGCCGCATCGTACCGGTCGGGGAGAAACAGCTCTTATACAGGTTTTTCAAAACCCTTTCTTCAGGACGAAGATAGTCAAACGCCGTTGTTACGGCACGAGCCGCTTCCCGTTCGGACAATGCGTCGTTCGCCATTGTTATCGCCTTAAGCCAGTTGCGGAGAAAAGCGCGGTTACTCATCGTATCACGGGAATCAAACGGATTAAGCGATACGTTCTTGCGTTCACCGCTGAAGCCGACATAGGCGCCCTGCACCATGTGAGTAAATATTTCTGCACCCCGGTGGCGGTCAAAGAAATATACTTTCAAATCGCCGTGCCGCATTGCCTGTCCGGCCAAAAACGTCAACAATGTCGTCTTACCTTGTCCGGTCGGACCGACAATACAACAGTGCGCCACAGCCGACTCAGCAGCGGAAATATGGAACTGAAACCGATACGGAGACCCGCTCATGGTGCGGAAAACGGTAATAGCGCCCTCGCCCCAGTCACTGCGCGGAAGGCCGGTCGACAACTGTTCGAAAGACACGGCAAGCGACACTATACGCGACAGGTAAAAATAGGTTCTGCCACAGGTGTCATACCCCGGAAACTGATTGAAAAACGTTGCCTGGGCAATCCAGTTTTCGCGAACCGGCGTTACGCTGAACAATCGGCAGATACGCTGGACTTCACTCTCGCCGAATTCAATTTCTTTCATCGTATCGCCTTTTAAGATGAAGCTCATTGAATATTCGACAAGCGACTGGTGGTCAGCATCGCTGTCTTCTATCGCGGCCAGCGCTTCACTGTACTGCGCAACAACATCCGAGGAAAAGCTGGTTACCTCAGCCATTTTCTGCTGCTGAACCAAAATCATACGGGCTTTGGGCTTAAACAGCGGATGAATATTGTGAAGAACCGTCATCTCGCAATCAATCGCCAGCAGCGACGAAATCATACTTTCGTCCATATAGTCGCCGGAGTTCCTTATCCCCATGGTGAGGGCAAATTTTTCCTTGCCGCCGGAGAAAAACTTGATAACCCCTTCTTCGCCGGTGAAATGAATTCCGTCGGCGGTCAACAGCTCCTTTAATTGAAACCCCTGCGCCCCGCGAGCTTTCGGCGCAGGTTTGCTAATCGGATTCAGCACCCGGACAAACGGATATACGGGACTCATCTCCGCCGGGCTTTCGTCGTCTTCATACATAACTTTGATACCGTAATCATTCAGATTGGCAACGACGGATTGCGAAGCATAGTTTAAATCTTTGACAGCGTCTTTTTTGTCTTCTATCGACAAGATGATATAATGGTCATTTTTATAAACGCGGCTCAGATTTTCGCGCCAGGTATCATCAACAATTTTCAGCCATTTATTACCGAAGTCAGCCTTGTTTTTTTCCATCGGCACCCGATCTCTGATGGTAATTACCCGACAGGTAATCTGCAAATCCGCCATATTATCCAGCCAAGACTTGCGTGCTTCAAACATAGACAATACCGTTTCTTCACGCGCCGAAGTCAAATCCACTCCTTCAACCTTAAATACGCGGACATACGATCCGTTGCTGCAACGCAGGGTTGAACCGTCCGACAGCAAGCTATCAAACGGCAAAAAGTCAGCCACGCGGGACTCGCTCGGCTGCGGCAGTACCCAAGTTCCTATTTTGGAAACCAGGGAGACCGCTATAGCGGCGGCAGCGATAATGCCAAAGGTCGCAACAAAGGCATCCGCGCTTTGAAGCCCGGCCATAAAAAGCGTATAAAAGTCAAAATCAAGGTTCAAATTTGTGCCCTTTCACTTTGTATAAATTCTGCGGTACAACATTAGTCTGGCCGAAAGCCTGTATCATACCCGACAAGTGGGGGTCTTTTGCCCCGAGGGCAACAACAATCAAATGTCCCAAAACAATACTGACCAAAAATACCAAGGGATTGATATCACCCATTCCGATAGCCATAAACATAAAGGGTATCTGCAAACCGGCATTCAGCGCCGTCGGCAGAACAGGCCCCCAAAACAATTTGGGCGGATTAGCCACTGCTTTCAGGATAACATCTTTCATAAGCCAGCTCCCTATTGAATCTCTCTTTTAATTCTAAGCCGATAAATCTTACAAAATTATTAAATTCAACTATTTTTTATTATGGCAATAAGATTAAACGGCTGACAAAATTCAGCTTCCGAGACTGCTGCGCGGAACCGCATTCATATACGTATCATTAAATTCAGATTTCAAATTGGCATGACTGCCGCTGAAATAATCAATAACAGCTCCCGTTGCCGATAACATAAACAAACTGATAAAGATGTATCCCAAATGTTTGAAATTGATTTTACCGCTGATGGCCAGGAAGGTAAACATCACAATACCAAAGCAGGATATGGCATAGGCAAAAACACGCAACTGGGAAGCAAATGTCGCCGTTTTCTGCCGCAACGTTTCAAATACGCCCGAAGCAGCTTCTGCTTCTCCACAAAAAGAAACGACAGAAACAGCGCATACGGCAAACAAAAAGGCTATTTTCATATTTCTGTTCATCGTTCCCTCCTAATTTCCCAAAGCGATATCTTCGGCTATAGATTCAGCCCCGTCCGGAGCAAACATGGAAACAAATCCCGCGCACAGACTGATAACAACCAGCCCCAGAATAATTGCAGTCAACCATTTCCAGTTGATATTTCCGAAAAAGCCGCCGATACAAACGGCAATAATGCCGACGGCGGATGCAGGATAAATAATCTCGCGCAGCCCAGTAAATATCTCCCGCCCCGAAGCTATAAGCCCGCCAAACGCTCCGTCAGCAAATGCAGGTACAGGCGTCAGCAGAATTGCGGCACCCAATACCATAACAAAGAATCCGTATTTGCGTCCAAGTCCAAACATTACGAGACCTCCCTCCCGATTATTGTATTTATTATAACATAATTATAAGAAAATAGCCAGCAAAAACGTATCTCTCCTTTTCCTCCTATCTTTATGTTTTTACGCTATTTTGCTGTTTTGTAACAAAAATTTCACACTTAAATCAGGCGCACCGCGAACAGGCACGATGCTTTACAGACAAAACCGACAGATTGCGTGGAAAACGGCACCTTGCGGATAAAAATGACGAGTGACAGGGAAAACGATACCCTACGGACAATACCGATAAATTATGAATAAGACGTCCCGTGGATAAGGCCGGCATATTACGGATAAAAAAAGCGCCGCAAAGCGACGCTCTTTTCTTTTTTATTTGTTAGTTGCCGATTACAAGCCGTCAGCAGACTGGCTGAACGTATCACCCGTCTGACCAGCGTTAATGTTACCGCCGGTTGCGTAGTTTACGATTGCACCAGCCGCAGCCAGAATAGCCAGACCAACTGCAAGACCAGCAAACCATGTCCATTTTACCTTACCGAAAATAGCCTGGAACGCAATACCAATCAAACCAAACGCACCAACTACGAAAATAATGGTTTTAATGTGCTGGAACAGAACCAGAGCTTTTTTCATACCGGTTTCCATAACGCTTTCAGCGTACGATGCATCGGCAAGCACAGCCGTGAATACAAGTGCCAAAGAGCACAGTACCAACATCTTTTTCAGATTTTTCATATCAGTTCTCCTAAATTCATTATACATATTTACTTTACCTCAATTTTGAAAAAAATTCAAGTTTTTTAAGCCTCTTGAAAATATAATCAACCTATTGTTTTTTAATAATTTTCATCTTCTGTAACAAAAATTTCACACTCCCGGCGAGCCAATTATCCGGCTTTTGTTTTGCGCAAATGCATAAACACATGATTTTGTTGTTATTAGTTATGCAAATATACTTGCTAAAGATTCTATTTAATGTTTAAAATATGGTTAATATTTCGAATGCAGCCGATTATATTGTGAATTTTGGGGAATATTTTACCTATGAGAGGTATGAAAAGTTTTGTTTTAGGCTTCAGCCTGTCGTTATTTAGCATGTCCGTAGGCGGGCAGCTATATTCGTCAGCGGCTGGCAAAACGCACCTTCCCCTTCAGACGGACATTAAAATTGATTTATTTAAAACAAAAGAAGATGCCATTAACAAGGCCGCATCCGATATTTTGGCCAAAGTACAGAAGCAGACTATTACCACTTCTGTGATTTCCGGCCTAACGGAGAAACCTTCAGCTTCTGCCCCCGACAAAGCAGACTCTTTCCGTTTCCTTTCCGAAAAAGAATTACCCGAGACAGAAACCGCTGAGATAGCTTACGCACCGCAAGATATTAACGGCATTGAAGACGACGAGATATTAAGCGTTAATATTGACGGTTCAATACCGATTGAATTTGAAAATACAGACAAACAGAACCTAAATGCGGAAATTGCTCAAAGCGAAGATGAGAATAAGGTTGCCATGCTGCCGACATCCACATTATCCGACAGCGAAGATTTTATCCCCGATACGCCCTGGGTGGTCGCCAAAGGGAGCAAACACATAAAAAACAAAAAGCTGCTGGAAAAATATCAAGACCAGCAACCGCAAGACCTCTTTACCGACAACTTCAAGCAAGCCGCAAACGAAGATCAGGAAATTTCCTATAAGGTTGCTGAGAAAATTAAACAAAGCATCATTTTCCCCATACCGGACGAAATATTAAATGATGAAAACCTCACACCCACATTTATTAAAGGCAACAGAAAGACCGGCACTCCCGCCAAAGGACGTCAGGATACACCCTCACAAGCGAAAGAGGCCAAGCCAGCACTTCCGGAAGAGAGCGTGAAAATTCTACCCAAAGTTTCGACTGTCGCGCAGAAAAAAGATGAATCAAAAGGATTTCTCAACAGCATATCTTCATGGTTCTCAGACAAGCAACCTACTGACACCGCAGCAAAGCCAAAATCCAAAACCGCACCGGCATACAGCAGCCAGGGCGCCGGCAAGGCTGAAGAAACCATAAACTCCAATGATGCTCTGGTCAGCTTTTATGAAACCATTCAGGAGACAAAACAGGAGCAAGCCAAAAACAAAATTATCCCCTCCGAGCTAAAACTCTCGTTCCAGCCGGACAGAGCGGAAATTTCAGGCCAGACCCTGCGTTGGTTGAAAGCTTTTTCCGAAAAAGCAAAGGAAGAGAAGACATATTTGCAAATCAGACTGGACGCGACAGCGCCGATTGAGTTGCAAAGGAAAAGACTTAATCTTCTCTACACTATTTTTATGAACAACGGCGTAGATTTTTCAAAAGTCGATACCGTCTTTTCGTTAACCGAGCCAAATGCTTTTATCATAAGGACTTTGCAACTTAAACAGAATTTGCCTTAAGCGTTTTACCACAAATAAACGTCTTATAAATAAAGCGTTAAGCTTGATTAATTAAATTTTAATATTTATGGTTGATTGAGATTGGATTTAAAGATAGGTCAAAACATGAAAAAGAATTTTTTATTACCGTTTTGTTTAGTCTGCATTTGCGGCGTGTCCGCCTGCGGTTCCTTCTCCGGCAGCAACGGGCAGACAGATACGTTGACAGCCGAAGAAGCACCGGTTATTGATGCAACAATCAACCCTTATGATCGCTGCGGCGTTAACGGCATCAGCTGCAATGATACGGCGTTGGTAAATTATACAAAAACGGAAGCTGACTACAGAGCTTACGGCGAGCGTACCAAAAGAGACCATCTTTACACCCAGTCGTCTGCGGGCAATAATCTGACAGCAACGATTCAGCCGGGGATTGAAGAAGATATTGTTACCAAGCCCGTAACGGTCGGCGACACGGTCAGAAGAAACAGCAACCGTAAATATACGGTGGACGACGGCATTTTCAGCGAAACAGGAACATTAAATCTGGAGACGAATCCGGCAGACTACGCTCCGGCCGCTTCCCAAACTGCCGAAAAAGCTCAGAAGTCTCAAAATTCTCAGAAGCCTTTAAAGGTTGAACCTAAGCCGATA
>ERZ779865.1364-NODE-1364-length-18162-cov-2.166400_pt1 | contig 18162 bp, 17 predicted proteins | sample MGYA00433088_ERZ779865 | MGnify/ENA primary metagenome ERZ779865 (study PRJEB29588, sample SAMEA2151703) | human gut metagenome | biome: human gut; feature: human-associated habitat; material: faeces | place: Denmark | collected 2008/2010 ... | reverse complement strand
TTGCTGCATCCGTAGCCAACTCTCTCGCCATGCGGAAGACTTCCGCTTCTGATGCTACACCAAGCGGATTATAAATGCCATCGCATACGGGCTGTTCCGGGTCCAGTACGTGGATACTGTGCCCCCATTTTGTAAGACTATTTGCGGATAACTGCAAGACAACATCGGAATTACAGTCCATGACCAAAAGCTTCGGTTTCTGCTGTAATACTGCAGTCAGGCATAATCGTTCCCAGGTATCTGGATGAATGCCCTCGGCCAGAATATTGGTTTTGGGCGGAATACTGATTTTTTTTGTCATATTGTTTATCTCCCTTTCTTTTTCGAAACAGATCTTCTAATACACATGGACCTATCTGCGACGCTTATTTGATGTTTTCCTTATACCAAGCCAAAAGCTGCTGTCCACGCTCGGTCATTTGAGGTGTTTTTTGTACCATAAATTTTTTAAATCAAATTAAATAGCCTCATTGTTGTATCAGGCCCCTTATTGCCCGCTTGTTGCGGTATTTCCGTGCCAACAAATGAATTTTCAGATACTCTGATTGTATACAACTGCTCATCAAATGCAGGCACAGCCTTTCTGTTTGTGACACATGACGCAACTATCATATCTGGCTCCAGTATGGGAAGAATGGTTTTTCCGGTATTGATAACCGAATCCACAAGTATGACATGTTTTGTGATCGGCCTTATGAAAGCGTCTTTCTTGGGATCATACGTTTGAAACTTGCAGCCAAGTCTAAAATACATCCCTTCCGCAAAAAATAAACCGCCTCTTAGTATGGCTACAATCGTGATATCTTTCGGATCTAATCTCGTAAACGCTTCAGCTAATAACCCGCCCAATTCCATATGTGCTTTTGCCAGGACAGGACCGGATACGCCGGAGTTCGATTTTGTGATCGCTATTAATTGATTTACCTTGTCAGTCTTTTCAATTTCAAACAAGCCGCAATCCCTCCAAATCTTTTCCATTAAGCGATGAGCTTACGGAACCATCTTTCTTTAACACAAGGTACGATACATCCGCTTGTTTCAGCATATAATAATCATTCATGCTGTCCCCAAAAGCAATTACCCTACTGCCCCTCTCCTGTAAAAATTTAGCAATAAAGTATTTTGTATCAGAACACATCTTTGGACCATAAAACAATGGCATATTATATTTTTCCGCAATTCTTTTCCAGGAACCGCCATATCCTGTTGTCAGAATGACCGGGTGGCCTGTGATTTTATCCTGTATTTTTGCATTAAGCGTCACACTTAAATTTCCCACAGGCTGGACCAAATCGTCTATGTAGCTAAGGTAATCAGACAGTTCCTGATGATGTCTCCATGCCTGGAAACCTGAATAAAAATTGCCGTCAAACAAATGTGTTTTATATCCAAGGAGCGCGCTGGTATCTTCTTTTATAAATGTCTTATCTCCATCAATTAAAGAAAGAATCTCAGATGCTGCAATTTTGCCTGTGACTTCTCTTGCATAATGAACACAGCTGTACCCGCCCACAATGCTGTCTATAAATTCCAATATGATGCTGACATCCGGAAAAAAACCTTTGGTCGGATTATCGATCACATAAAAATCCTTATTATTCTCATGACAATATTCACGCAGAGATTCCAACTCAAACTTCTGCCATTGTTCAATGTCATATTTAAGATATTTTCTATTTCTGACAGAATTTGACATCCGTTCGGAAATAATCTTTGACTCCACATACAGGTAAAGGAATGTGTCATATAATTGCCCGTCAGCTTCCGTAAAAACCACATGATCTCCGAAAGAATAATGGCCATCCATGATGAATTTATCTTTTCCCATCAAGCATAATGCCAATTTTTGTCTGACTGCTTCCTTTTGTTTCTCTGTAAGGTCATGAAAATCCGGTGCAAGTTCCTTAAGAAGCGAACTTCCAGAAAGAACTTCCAGATTTCTTACCGTACAAAGAATATACGATTTCCCGGAAGTCGGCAGCCCATATAAGCCTATTCGCATAAAGTCTCCTTATAACAATGATTTCTGTTGAAATCAATTTTCAATGTTTCCAATTGCGAAAACGGCATATCGCTTTTCCCGAGCGGCGCCATATCCACGCAGTTTCCACATAAATACACATTTCCATTTGCGTAGAAGAAATTATTCATTCCTGCTCCGCACATTCCTCCGTACATCGTACAATCGTAGCCGCCCGTTCGGACGTTCAGATGTCCTGCTGCCTTTTTCAAAAAGACATGAAAGTCAGCCAACGAAATACCATATTGTCCGATCATCCTTGAAAATGTAATCCGGTTGTTAAACTGTTGAAAAAATTCTATCGTTTCATCCACGTGCTGTAAAACGTCCTCTCCAACCGTACAGTTCATGGATGGATATTTCCCATTCACTTCGCGATACAGTTCAATCTTTTCCATGACTTTCGCGTATGTTCCACAGCGATATTTGTCATGAATGGATTTAATGCCATCGATAGAGAAACCGACATTGACATGATATTTTCTGAAAAAATGCAGCATTTCTTCATTTACTAATAAACCATTCGAAATGGTATATGCGGATATTGTCCCGTTTTCAAGGTATTCTGCAATATACAACAGATATTTCTTTAGTAATTCAAAATCCAGTAGCGGTTCTCCATTGCCTACGAATCCGATCTTGAATATAGAAATATGATTCTTTTCAACACTGTCCATGACATGATTCAGTATTTTGAAAACATCCATACTTTCCGCATGAATGCTGGCTTTCTTTTCATGAAAATGGCAGTATTTACACGCAAGATTGCAGCGATTATTGATTGAGATACAAATTCTGTCAATCATTATGTTTCCTCATGCCTCCTTTGGCGGTGCCAAATTTTCTGCTGTCTTCCTTGAATTTTTTGTAGTTTCCGCCTTTACGTCTTCCGGTTTCCAGAAATTCACGATATCTTCCTTCAGCCGTATACCCATCACGGTCAACAATTTTCGTGTCAGCACCAGCTTCAATCAGTAAATCTCTGCATTCAAGCCAACCCCAGTAACATGCTTTGATCAATGCTGTGAAGCCGTTTCCGTCCTGCTGATTTAGACTTGTTCGTTCATCAGCGATCAATTCCCTGACATACTCCAGTTTATTATCCCACGCAGCAATCATCAGAGGCATATTGCCGTCATTCTTTTGCTTGATTTTCCCGGCATCATAAGGATTGCGGCTCCCTACATTTGGGTCAGCTTTGCATTCGCGCAGTAAGAATTGAAACATCTCAAAATCCCTGTTCTGAACGGCATGAGACAATGGTGGGAAATAATATTTCCCACAATCTCTTCTGTTCACGTCAGCTCCATGTGCGATCAGCCATTTGATTTTCTCCTGGCGTTGCTTCATAGGAGGTTTCTTATTTCTTACTACAGAAATAATCAATGTGTTACCATTTGGAAGATAAGCGTTAATGTCGTCCTGATCCGGCATCCTGATTCCTAATATGCGCTCGATGTCATGGTAAGAATCAGCGTAATAGCCATCTAATTTCTTAAGACCGTCAATATCCACCAGATTCTGCTTTGTGAGCATATACTCTTCCAAAAACAGTGCCCTGACAGTCGCATGACCGCGCAATCTCGCGGCGAAACCAGCATCGTACGTAATAAGATCAGCCTCACAATTGTATTTCTTCGCTGCCTGTTCCGCAACACTGATAATTTTGCAATCATTATTGCCGCTTGCATTTTCCTCAATGTGATCCATTGTGATTACGTTCGTATTGCCTCCAATACTCTTAAGCAGCTGCCATGCTTTGGAAGCCAAGCCATTTGCATTACGATTCTTAATATGATCCAGTTCATCGATCACAATTTTTGGGATGATCACCTGGCTGTATTCTTTACATAATTCATCGATCAACTGAGGGTTTTTCAATAATGCCGATGTGTCAATGACAACTATTTTTTCTCCGCGCAGAAATAAAGATTTCTGTTCAGTGGTCAAGCCTAACTTATCACAATAATCTTCCGCGAAGCCCCTGACGGTCTTATATCCTGTCTCTCCTCCAATTTTTTCGGCTCTGGAAAGTGTGGATTTATTGCATCCAATCAATTCCGCCATTTCAGCTTGAGACTTTCCGTTCTTCTCTCTAAATTCGATCATTCTTTTCTTTAAAAAATCGCACTTTATTCGTTCATTCATGGCGTAAAAACCTCCACTTGAATATTGTCATTAGTAAGCTCATCTTTCATGACTGAAGTAACGAGTTTTCGGCATCTGGTTGGTTCCAGCCATTGAAAATTCTATCTTCAGCCCTGATTGGATCATAACATTGCGTTGCATCTGTTTCAATATTTTTTCAGATATCGCAACTTATCCTGAATAATTGCAACACAACTTCAAGTGTGGCTATTTTTGCAACTATTTCCAACATTGTGCAACCAAGCGACAGGCCGATTCCTAAAATGCAATATCTAAATTCCAAATGCAACATAAATACTCTACAGGCCGTTGTTAATTCTCTGTTCTCTGGCTGAATAGGCCAGCGTCGTCAGAGCTTTTCCAAGCTCCACTCTGCCTCTTCACGCTTCATGGAATGTACAATGCGGGAGGCGATACTGGATATGCGTCTGGCAAATAAGCACTAAGTTAATTTCTTACTGTAAGTCCTGGACATAATTCATCAGATCGTCATACTGCGTTGATGTCAGTTCTCCATCATCGTAGAGTTCCTGAATCTGACCCGCAATTTCATCAATGTCTGTGTCATCATCCCCATTTATGATATCCGCGATTTTATCCTTTAAGCGCTTGTATTCCGGGCAATAAAGATGGTTGTCGTACATGTTCATGTTTTCCTTTCCTTTTATTTCCTTCCTGTTTTTCGTTTTCGGTCTTCATGACGGCAGAGGCAAAAATACTTTTCCTCCTTGACATTTGGCTGATACGTATTATCCGGACAGATAACAAGTCAATGCAGCCAGTGCCTCATAAAGCGCCTGTCCGTTAAGATCTGCATCGACATGGAATTCCTTATCTCTTTTTGCGACCGCCATGCTCTTTTTGGCATCACTCATGATACCTATTTCTCGACCGGTTCATGATCCGTTCATCGGGGTGTTCCCCGAGAACACCCCTGTTTCCTTCCGTCTTTTTTGATTTCCCGACTTTCCCCTCCAGTACATTTTCCAGATAGTGTGGAGGATCCTTGCTCCGTCCCTTATGGTGTGAATCTTCGACTCACTGCCCTCCGGTCTATCCCGGTACTGGATCGGTACAGAACGGATTGCCATTCCGCTTTGCAATGCAAAAATCGTCATTTCCGTTTCGATCTCAAACCCATTGGACTGTGGTTGGAAACATTTTACAAATTCCCGGTTAAGAGCCCGGCATCCGGTCATAACATCCGGTATATCCGTATGGAACAGCTGGTTGATCAAACGCTGTACGAGCCGGTTCCCGAACCCGTGGATCTTCTTTTTGTTCTCTTCATAATAGGTCGTGGAGAGCCGGTCGCCGATGACCATATCGGCACCTTCCTGGATCCCCCGCAATAGGTCTAAGGCCCTGTCTGCCGGGTAGGTATCATCGCCGTCCGTCAGAACGTAACAGTCTGCCTGGATCTCCTCAAACATCCTCCGGATCACGTTTCCCTTTCCCTTTTCCGGTTCATATCCGACTGCTGCCCCGGTTCTTAACGCTACCTCTGCGGTCCGGTCATCAGAATTGTTATCGTAAACATAGATGGTTGCCCCCGGGAGGGCCTGTTTCCAGTCAGTGATGACTTTTTCGATCGTCATTTCCTCGTTATAGCACGGGATCAGGACTGCTACCTGCATATCTGACATCTGCCTCACCTCCTCCATTTTTCTCATCTTCTTTTGTATAAGGTCATATTCTTTCCCTCGTACGACTTTTCGTATTCTCCGTCATGTTCTTCTAAGAACAGCCCCAGGATGCCGCCGCGGTCGGCATTTGCCAGTAAGAAGTAATGGGCCGGAATATCCCGGACCAGTGTCTCGTACTCCTTTGCACTTAAAAAATCACTGTCTTTTTCCGGTTTTCGGCTCTCTTTTTCATTCTTCTTTTCTTTCTGCATCAGGAGCGGGAAAGATAGATTCGTGTCCGTTAAGTTCCTTCGCATGTTATAAAGGGAAACCATGTTTTCAAGGATGCTGCGGCTTCCTTCCCCTTTCTTGCTTATATAGAGCTCCGGGCGCATATCGATATACACCTGGAAGCCTTCATATTCAAAAAACTGGTTGTATTCCGGAGGCAGGCAGCAGATATCGGAATCCGGGTCTTCGGTTACAGCCTGACGGACTGCTTTCCAGTCTTCCAGCATGGTATCATCCGCATATCTTGCAAAATACACATCCGTCAATGACTGGTTTGTGAAAATCATCCGGAGAGGTTTTGCGCTCTCTTGCCCCAGTCCAACTACCAGGACTGCCATACAGATTGCCAGTACAAGTTTCGTAGCCCGATCAAGCCGAATCCTGCTCCACAACTTTATCATGGCATCTTCGATGGTGCTCCCCGTATCCTTAAATAAGTACAGGGTACCAAGCATGAAAAACGGGTACCATTTTGCTTTGGAAATAACAAGGATAAGAAACCCTCCCCACATCCATACGGCCGTTGACGTCAGGGTAAGTATCTTTCCCTGTTCCGTTCGTTTCCCTGAGTGCTCCAGTCCGTAAAAAAATAGCAGGACTGAGCCCAAGATCGGTGGGACGTAAGTCAGATCGTTCAGTGCGAACGGCAGGAGTTCCGAGATCTTCATCAGCTTTAAAGCCCCCGAAGCCATGGCATCAAACACGTACGTTGCGTTCTCCAGTCCGTATGGATTCACGAGCATGAACGGCATGGAGAGAATGGCCGCGAGAATCAGTGTTCTGCGCATCTTACCGGTCATGTAGGTCTGCGCCACGCGCTTATAAGGGAACATCACCAGGTACGGCAGCAGGACGACCAGGTGCATGATCCAGTAGCTTGCGTGAAAATTTGCTTCAGCAAGCATTGTTACCGGGATCATTCCCAGGTACACTCTTTTATTGGTCTGCCGGTATTTTTCGATTCCATAGAGTTCCAGGATAATCAGGAGAAAGGTCAGGATCTCCGGGCGCAGGTTTAAATACCCGAACATGTTTGTCAGGATGACGGTGCAAATAAGCCGCACCCATGGGTCAGTCACGGTCTTTGCGACCAGGCTCCGGACCACCAGATACACTCCGGCGATCATAAGGACTGTCAGGATCAACAGGCCGGCTGTTCCAAAACTCTTCCTGGCCCATGCGATCATGACGCAGTACGCCCAGTTCTGGATGACGATTGGCATCCCAGGCGTCGTAACGAACGGGTTTGTATGCGGAATTCCATGGGACAGGATATAATTTCCCGTGGAAATGATATAGAAAACATCCGTATCTACCATTCCTTTTATACCCTGCAGGACAAACCAGACCGTACAAAATAGGATTTCAGCGAGGAATGGACTGGGGCGCTTTGGAGATTCGAGGTGATCCATAATATGCTCCTTTTCGTTTTGAGATTTTTCATCGACAGTATGTCGCATTTCTTTCATTTTTGGCATGAAAAAGCTCCGGCCTTATACATGGCCGGAGTCTCTCGGTTTCTGAAATCTCAGACGAGCCGTTATTCCGGCTTGTCGTCTTTTCTTTTCGATTCCCCCTCTTTTTCTTTCTTCTGTTTTGGTTTTTCCAGGGTCTTTCGCAAAACCTCGGATGGATCCTGAATGATATCCATGTCGTGTAGTTTCCGGAACAGTGCCTCCAGTACCGGAACACAGATGCTGTTTCCGGCCAGCTGGCAAATCTGCTGGTCCGTGATACCGGCTTTAGACATCTTTTCGTAATCCTGATCGCGGTAGCCCATCAGGCGTAGGTATTCTTTTGCGGTCAGCATGCGTACTTTTCCGTGGTAATAAATCGCCTGCCGTGGTGCCGTGGTGATCGTTTTGGCGTTATCGCCGACGCGTCCTCTCCGGTTTTTTGAACCCGGGATCGCGAGGTTGATGATCTGCCATTCTTTCACTTCCGCGTAGCCCTTTTTCGTCCCTTCCCTGACAGTCAGGGTCCCGTCTGGCAGCGTTCCAAGGATCGCCTTCTCGGCGTCTTTGAGCTGGACAGCTGGGTCGTTAAAGGAGACTTTCTTGTCGATGAAATCCTTTAAGGTCCACTGCGGCGTCATTTTCTCCGGAAATTCGAACCGGTCTGCACCCGGAACATCCTTTAAGATCGGCTGCATAACGGTTGAGCCAAATCCTCCGACATCAAAATGTATCAGAACTGCTAAAATAGCAATCCAGATGACAATAATCATCAGTGTAACAAAAACGACTGCCGCCTTGCCGCCACCGGATTCTTCTTCGAACTCATCTGCCGTACCGTTTTTCTTCGCTTCCTTTTTCGCAAGTTTTCGATTCCGTTTTTCTTCTTTTCTTCTGGCTTTCTCTGCCTTCTTTGCGGCTTTTTTATCCATGCCTGCCGCCGGGCCTAAATTCTCTTCTGCCATATTTCCACCTCATATCAGGATTCTTTGTGGTAATTATAGCTTACAAGCTCATCCACCATCCTGTTTTCCTCATAAGCCACTTCCTGCTTAAACTCCTCAAATGCCTTTTCTCTCAGCTTTTCATAAGTCTTTCTCTCGATCATTACCTGATTGAGCTTGCTTCTTGCAAGTTCCACATTCTTTTCCGCCACATGAACTTCTATCATCTGTGTACGGATCGCAGATTTCATTGCATCGATCGCATGCTTACAGGTATGAATCTTATGTACATCAATGGTTCCCTGTACCAGTTCCCTTGCCTGTTTCTCATATCCTGCTTTTCTGATGATCAGTTCCCTTAGTTTATCCTCTTCTTTACGCAGTCTTGCATTTGCCAAGCCGTACTCCGCTTTTCTCTGCTCTTCCATCTTTATTTTTAAATCCAGGATATTCTGCATCCGGTATACGAACTTTGCCATACATGCCACTACCCTTCAAAAAGCTGTTCTAAAAGCTGTACTTCTTCGTCAAACATAAATTTTTCATCGGTTCTCTGTCTTAAAAACTCGTTGACTGCTTCAATCTTCGAAATCGCATAGTCTATATTTTTATTAGATCCCTGCTTATAGGCCCCGATGTTGATCAGATCTTCTGCCTCCGCATAGGTTGCTAACACATTTTTTAATTTTCCGGAAGCTGCCTTGTGTTCATCATCCACGATTGCACTCATAACACGGGAAATACTCTGCATGACATCAATTGCCGGATAATGGTTCTTATGTGCAAGTTTACGGTTCAGCATGATATGTCCGTCTAAAATACTTCGTGCCGTATCAGTGATCGGTTCATTAAAATCATCTCCGTCTACCAATACCGTATAAAGTCCGGTGATCGAACCTTTATCTGAATTTCCCGCACGCTCTAAGATTTTGGGCATTTCTGAATAAACACTTGGCGGATAACCACGCGTTACCGGCGGCTCTCCTGATGCTAATCCGATCTCACGCTGTGCCATGGAAAAACGTGTCAGGGAATCCATCATTAACAGTACATCTTTACCCTGATCTCTGAAATATTCTGCTATGGCTGTTGCTGTCTTTGCTGCCTTATTACGGATCAATGCCGGTTTGTCGGAAGTCGCAACAACTACCACAGAGCGTTTCATTCCCTCTTCACCAAGATCCCGCTCCACGAATTCGCGCACCTCTCTGCCTCGCTCTCCGATCAGTGCTATGACATTGATATCTGCTTTGGTGTTTCTTGCAAACATTCCCATCAGTGTACTTTTTCCCACACCGGAACCTGCAAAAATTCCAATACGCTGACCTTTTCCTACCGTGATCAGTCCGTCCACCGCTTTGACACCTAACGGCAGAACCGTATTAATAATCTCTCTTGTCATCGGGTCAGGTGGTAACGCCTCTACCGGATATTCCTTATCAAACGTCAAGCCTTCTGCATCGGTCGGTCTTCCAATTCCATCCACCATATGTCCGAGAAGTTCATCTCCAACCGGAACAGTCAGGGGATGTCCGGTATTTTCCACGATACATCCGACTCCAAGTCCCTCAATCCCTTCAAATGGCATTAACAGCAGGCGTTTATCACGGAATCCGACAACTTCTGCCATCGTATAGATTCCTTTCGACTGGTCGATCACGATGCGGCACAGATCATTGATCTTCGCATCCGGACCAACAGATTCGATCGTAAGTCCTACAATCTTAACAACTTTTCCTAATTGTTTAAAATATGTCTTTTCTGTTAGCTGTAAATATTTCTCTGCATTAAAAGCCACTGAACTCACCTAATTTATACTCAAACTCTTTAAATCTTTGATCAGATTTTCTAACTGGACACCCAGACTGCAATTAAAGATTCCGGAATCCGTCTCGATCATGCACTGGTTTTCTTCTAACATCGGGTCTGCGATCATTTCTAATGAAATATCCTCTCCGACACGTTCTTCAAGCTCGTGACGATGGTTCTCCATAAACTCAAAATTCACTTCTGCCACACGGATACGGAAATCCTTACTTCCTTCAATCCCCATGATCGCATCGGATACTAAAGAAAGCAAAATCTCGGTCTTATCGTCAAACTGAATATGGAATACTTTTTCAAACACATGTACTACAACTTCAACGACCTGTTGTTCCATATGCTGCAGTTTATTCCGGTAATCTGTATTCAAAGATTCTTCTAACTGTTGCAGGTGTCTTTGCATCTCCTGCTCTTCGGCATCTGCTTTTGCTTTACCTTCGTCATAGCCGCGCGTTCTGCCTTCTTCTTTTGCCTGTTCTAAAAGTTCTGCTTTCCGCGTCTGTGCATCATTTAAAATTGCATCCGCCTTTGCTTTTGCTTCACTTAAGATACGCTCTGCCTCTTCTTTTGCTTCCTCGATTGGATCTGCCTGTGGTTCCTCAAGAATGGCTTCGACGTTCTCTGCACCAAGTCCCTGACTGAATCCATCGGTAAAATTCACTTCTGTTCCAGCCTGCTCGCGCATCTTTTTTGCCATTTCTTCTATTTTCTGTGCAACAATGGCATTGGAATTGATGATGCGAGCACCTTCCTGTTTAGGCGCTACGCCCCACTGTTTATAAAGATTAGACAATAATCTCGTCACCTCCGCCTCTGGAAATTACAATCTCTGCCGAATCTTCTAACTTACGGATAATACCAACAATCTTCTGCTGTGCTTCTTCTACATCTTTCATACGAACCGGACCCATGAATTCCATGTCTTCCTTGATCATAGCAGACAGACGCTTGGACAGGTTCTTAAAGATAACATTCTGTACTTCTTCATTGGCACCCTTAAGTGCGATACCAAGGTCATTGTTATCAACGTCACGCAACACACGCTGGATCGCACGGTCGTCGAGAAGAAGGATATCTTCGAATACGAACATTTTCTTACGGATCTCATCAGCAAGTTCAGGCTGCTCGATTTCGAGAGATTCCATGATATGCTTTTCTGTTCCGCGGTCTACCGTATTCAAAATATCTACGATCGCATCGACGCCACCGACGATTGTGTAATCCTGATTTAATAAGGATGCCAGCTTTCGTTCTAACACACGCTCCACCTCTTTGATAACATCCGGAGATGTACGATCCATCATTGCGATTCTCTTTGCAACATCCGCCTGTTTTTCCGGTGTCAATGCACCTAAGATCATTGCAGACTGTGCCGGCGACAGATAAGACAAGATCATCGCAATAGTCTGTGGATGCTCGTCCTGGATAAAGTTCAGCACCTGACTCGGATCTGTCTTTCGGATAAATTCGAACGGACGCACCTGAAGGGAGGCCGTCAGTTTTGTGATAACATCCTGTGCCTTCTGTTCGCCGAGTGCTTTTTCCAAAAGTTCTTTTGCATATCCGATACCACCCTCTGCAATATACTGCTGTGCAAGACATACCTGATAGAACTCATTTAAAACATCTTCTTTTTCCTGTGGAGATATGCTTCTTGTGTTCGCAATCTCTAAGGTCAACTCTTCAATTTCTTCTTCTTTGAGGTGTTTAAAAATTGATGCGGATTTTTCAGGTCCTAAGGTAATCAAAAGGACTGCCGCTTTCTGAACACCGGTTAACTCTGCATTTGCCATTTTTTAATCCCAATCATCATTCAACCAGTTGCGTAACAATGCTGCTACCGCCTCCGGATTTTCGTCTACAAATTTCTCTATTAAGATTCTTGTCTCTGATTTCTCATTCAGACCAATATCTTCTAACTCCGCTTCCTTCGTTGTCTCTAACAGAGTCTCAACGGAAAGTTCCGGCTCGATCTCCTGTGTCGGATCTTTTCTGGTACTGCGGAATACCACAAATCCCAGTAATGCAAAGATCAGAACTGCAAGCGCGATCTGTAAGTAGTCGCTAAAGGTTCTGCCGGAATCATCCGAATGTTCAAAGAACGGTACTTCATATGCCACAATCGAGATATTCTCCTGTGGAATACCTGTTGCATTTGCCACCATTGGATATAAATCTTCATCGACATCTATTTTTTTACGTTCGCTGTTCTGTGCCGCAAACTCATCAAATGTCATATCATCCAATTTACCCTGTGCCTTAAGAGTATCCTCGTTATAAATCTTATTAACACTACATACTACTGTCACAGAAGATTCATCGTATTTTACATCTCCGACTGCACCTTCGGTCTCCGTTATTTTTTCATTCGGGTTATAATCTCTGGTAATATCTGAAATGGTAGATGATGTAGTTTCACCATCCCGCATCATATAAGTGGTATCATCATTAGAATCCGTTCCCGGAACTGCCGCTGCTCCTCCGGTGGATTCTGACTCATAGATACTCTCTTTATCCAGATATCCCTGTTCCTGTCCATCTTCTACATAGTACTGATGGTCTGTCACTTTCTCTTTATCAAAATCCAGTGCCAGGTTCATACCAACTTCTACGTTATCATAGACATTCGTTCCCATAACAACATCTTTGACATTGCTCTTGAACTGATTTTCCACTTTCGTTCTGTACGAAAGATTACTGCTCGCCTTGCCAGCGTTTGAACTGCTGTCTCCGCCGGAAAAAAGCATATTCGTATCAGAATCTAAAATCGTAATACGGTCTGTTGTATTATTACCAACCTCCGTTGCTATGTACTGCGCAATTCCTGCCGCCTGGTCTTCGTCCATCTCTCCGTCCAGTGTCAGGATCACACTTGCATAAGTTTCTTCATCCTTAGAAATGATCGTACCATCATCCGCCGGCATCGAAAGTGATACCGTTGCACTCTCGACATTTGACAAATTTGAAAGATGATCTGCAAACCGTTCTTCTAAGTATAGCTGATATTTCTTCGTCTTATCTGCTTCTGTAGAAGAAAAGCCGCCATCAAATACGTTATCGATCGAGTAACCCTCTGTCGGAATATCGTTAGATCCCAAAAGAATGGATGCTGTCGCCTCATCTTTTTCGTTTACCGAAAAAGTCAGTCCATCCTTCGAAACCTCATATGCAATGCTTTCACCCTCTAACAGATCTTTTACGGTTCCCGCTTCTTTGGTAGATTCGCAATTGATCAAAGTTACCATCTTCGGTCTCGTCATGATGAATGCAAGAACCACAATCGCCATAACCACAACTGTCACAATACTGATCAACAGTGCTTTCTGCTTTGTGGTAAATTTACTCCACCATTCCTTTATTCTGTTTAAAATTCCCTGTAGTCTTTCCTGCATTGTCTGTCACTCCACGATTCTCATTAAATCTGCATATTCATAATTTCCCGATATGCTTCTAATACCTTATCTCTTACAGCTACTGTGTACTGTAATGCTACATTTGCCTTTTCCTGGGCAATCTGCAAATCGTGAGTATTCGTTGACTCTCCTAAAGAAAACTGGATTTCTGCCGATTCTGCGCTGTTTTGCAGTTCATTTGTCTCATCCACCATGCCCAGTGCTGACTGGAACACGCTTCCGAAATCCCGATTCTCTGTTTTTGAAGCCTTTGCCGACTCCTCTAATGCATTCTTTATGTAATCTGACGTTACATGTGTAATTGTTGAAATATCCATTATCTGTCAGCCTCCCGTATCATTCCTACTTGCCAATCTGTAATCCTGCCTGTGCGATCGCCTTGCTTGCATCAAATGCAGTTGCATTTGCTTCATATGCACGGCTTGCATCGATCAGGTTTGTCATTTCCGTTACGATATTGACATTTGGATATGATACATAACCATTCGCATCCGCATCCGGATGGGATGGGTCATACTTCATAATATAATCTGTCTCATTGTCTTCTGTGACGGATACCACTTTTACACCATTCCCTGCATACTGCTGTCTGGTTCCCTGCAGTACATTGGTAAAAGGTGTTACATCCTTTTCCTGAAATGTTACAACTTTTCTACGGTACGGTGTTCCATCCACCGTTCTCGTTGTATTGACATTTGCCACGTTCTCCGAAATAATATCCGTTCTAAAACGCTGTGCAGTCATTCCGCTTGCGCTGATGTCAAAAGCCTGAAATAACCCCATGTTCAGTCCCTCCTTATCCTAATACACTCTTAAACCTGGAAATCTCGTGGGTAATGCTGTCTGTTAACGCCGTGTAACGAAGCTGCTCTGATGCCAGTTCCACCTGTTCTGTATCCACATCTACATTATTACCATCAAGACGGTAAGAAAAATTCGATGAATCCGTATAGGCTGTTGCATTCAAATGGTTCATATGCAGATCCTTTACTTTCTGATCCAGTGTTACATACTTGCTTCTTCCAAGTTCCGTTTTTAAAACGCCTTCAAAATCCACGTCTTTTCTCTTGAAGCCCGGAGTATCTACGTTTGCCAGATTGTTCGTGATCGTTGCCTCCCGTAACCAGCTCGCATCCGCTGCCTTATCCAGCACATTGATATAACTAAATGCTCCTGATGTAATCATATTCCCGCCCCTTTCTCTTGCTGTCCCTCTTTCTATTTGTCATATGTTTTCACATTCTTCTTTATGTTCAAAATTTGGACATAGTATTAGATTTTTCCTAATCATATTCTATTATAAATTATCCTGTAAAAAAGACAAGTATTTTTTTGTTCTTTTTTATTCGTTTTTGCTGATTCCTGTCAAAGAAAATCCCTTGTTTTGTGATATTATCGACAATTTTTTTATTAAATTTTTTCAAAAAAATAAAAAGGACCTATAGTATTCTATAAATCCTTTTATCTCTCTTCTTAAAATCCGTTTAAGCTTTTTCTCTTTGTTTCTTTAATTTATCCAGTTCATCAAAGACTACATCGTTAATAACCTTGATGTATGTTCCCTTCATACCGGAAGATCTCGATTCAATGACTCCTGCACTCTCAAACTTACGAAGTGCATTGACAATGACCGATCTTGTGATCCCTACCCGGTCTGCGATCCGGCTCGCTACTAATATTCCTTCACTGCCGTCTAACTCATCAAAGATATGTGTGATCGCTTCTAACTCCGAGAACGAAAGCGTGCTGATCGCCGATTTGACAATCTGTACTTTTCTCTCTTCTTCTGCATTTTCCTCATGTACGGAACGCATCATCTCAAGTCCGACTACCGTGGTTCCATATTCACTCAAAATAATATCATCTATATCGTACGCTCCGTTATCCCGATAGATAAACAGCGTTCCGAGACGTTCTCCGGCAATATCGATTGGTGTAATGATCGCCGTGTATTTCTTGATATCGGAAACAAAGCCAAGTGTCTCAAGATTTACATTCTCTTTTGTAGACAAGATCCCAAGCAGACGCTCGTTTAATTCCGGATCAATAAATCCTCCCACTTCATCCACGATCAGTTCGTCGATCTCGTCCATTCCTTTCATTTCACTGGTTCCAAGCACTTTTCCCTTTCTGCTGATCACCAGTACATTGGATTTTAAAATCTCTGTTAAAACATCACAGATATCATTAAAGACTACTTTAGAGGAATTATTGTTGTGTAAAAGTTTATTTATTTTTCTGGTTTTGTCCAGTAATTGAACACTCATCCTGCTACCTCCCACTTCGCTCTATATAGTTTTCAGTACATTTATATAATATCATGTTTTGTCAGACAATTCAATCTTTTTTTGAACTTCATTCGCTGAATTCATTATTTTTTCACTTTTTCGATCACATGACCGCACTGTGTGTTAGAGCATACGATCTTATTGCCCTTTTCCACCATGAAACTTCCGCATTTCTCGCAGTTGATCCCTGCCGGTTTCTGCCAGGACATAAATTCACATTCCGGATTGTTTTCACAACCGTAATATTTTCTGCCTTTTTTCGTCTTTTTGATCACTACTTCTTTTCCACAGAGCGGACAGGCAATTCCTGTTTTTTCCAGATAAGGCTTCGTGTTACGGCAATCCGGGAATCCCGGGCAGGCAAGGAATTTTCCGTGCGGACCGTATTTTACTACCATGTTTCTTCCACACTGTTCACAGACCACATCCGTAACCTCATCCTGAATCTGCACTTTTTCTAATTCTTTTTCTGCCTGATTAACGGCTTCGTCTAAATCCGGATAGAAATTGGCCACTACGGTCTTCCAGTTTACCTGACCGTCCTCGATGCTGTCGAGCAAAGACTCCATGTTTGCCGTAAAATGGTCATCGACAATACTTGGAAATGCTTCTTTCATCATATCGTTGACTACTTCGCCTAACTCTGTCACATAGAGATTTTTATTCTCTTTTACCACATATCTTCTCGCTAAAATGGTAGTAATGGTCGGTGCATAGGTACTTGGTCTTCCGATGCCGAGTTCCTCTAAGGTTTTTACTAAGGATGCCTCCGTGTAATGTGCCGGTGGCTGTGTAAAATGCTGTTTTTCATCAAATGATTCCCATACAAGGGTCGTATCTTTGTCAATGGATCTTAAGAGTACGTTTTCTTTTCCCTTTTCATCGTCATCACTCATGTATACCGTCATAAATCCGTCAAAGACCACTTTAGAAGCAGATACGTTAAAACGATAAGTACCTGCTCCGATCTTAACGGATGTGGTTTCGTATTTTGCACTGTTCATTCTGCTCGCGGTAAAGCGGTTCCAGATGAGCTGATACAGACGGAACTGATCACGGCTTAAGGAATCTTTGACCTTCGCCGGTGTTCTTGTGATATCAGAGGGACGGATCGCCTCATGCGCATCCTGGATCTTATTGCTGTTTGTCTTTTTTGCCTCACTGACGGCTTTGTATTCTTCTCCGAAGGTCGCACTGATATATTCGGCTGCCGCACTCTGTGCCTCTTCGGAAATTCTCGTGGAATCCGTTCTTAAGTAGGTGATCAGACCTACGGTTCCGCTGCCCTTGACATCCACTCCTTCATAGAGCTGCTGTGCTAACCGCATCGTCTTTTGTGTGGAAAAATTCAATACTTTGGATGCTTCCTGCTGTAAGGTACTTGTCGTAAAAGGAAGTGGTGCTTTTTTGGTACGCTCTCCTTTTTTTACCTCTAATACCTGATAATCGGCATCTTTCAATTCTGCTAAGATACCATCCATTTCTTCTTTGGATCGGATGGTACGTTTCCCGTTTTCATCGCCATAAAATTTTGCAACTAACGGCTTTTTCTCTCCAGGGATCTGTAAATCTACATCCAGTGTCCAGTATTCTTCCGGAATGAATGCATTGATCTCTTCTTCTCTGTCACAGATAATACGCAGTGCCACTGACTGCACTCTTCCGGCACTTAAGCCACGCTTTACTTTTGCCCATAAAAGCGGACTGATCCGGTAGCCTACCATGCGGTCTAACATTCGTCTTGCCTGCTGTGCGTTCACCAGATTCATGTCTATTTCACGCGCCTGTTTTAACGATGCCTTAACGGCACTCTTTGTAATCTCATTAAAACTGATACGGTAGACTTTTTTATTCTCTAATTTCAATGCCTGGGACAGATGCCAGGAAATTGCTTCTCCTTCGCGGTCGGGGTCAGTTGCGAGATAGACTTTGTCTGCTTTTTTTACTTCTTTACGCAGTTTTGCTAAAATATCTCCCTTTCCACGGATTGTAATATATTTCGGTTCGTAATTGTTTTCCACATCAAATCCGAGCTGACTCTTTGGCATATCACGGACATGCCCGTTTGAAGCTACCACCTCATAATTCTTTCCTAAGAACTTTTTAATTGTCTTTACCTTTGCGGGCGACTCCACAATAACAAGATACTTTGCCA
>ERZ779865.1363-NODE-1363-length-18169-cov-5.407475_pt1 | contig 18169 bp, 17 predicted proteins | sample MGYA00433088_ERZ779865 | MGnify/ENA primary metagenome ERZ779865 (study PRJEB29588, sample SAMEA2151703) | human gut metagenome | biome: human gut; feature: human-associated habitat; material: faeces | place: Denmark | collected 2008/2010 ... | reverse complement strand
GAGGTCATGCTCATGATATTTCCGGAGTTCTCCCCTCCGCTGAGTACGATATCCGCAAGCCCGGATTTTGCCTGCTGCAACTCGCGCATCTTCTCCTCGATGGTATTCCTGGTGATGAGCTTATATATCTGCACGTTTTTCTTCTGCCCGATACGATAAGCGCGTTCGGAAGCCTGATTTTCAGCCGAGCTGTTCCACCACGGGTCGTAGTGTATAACAACGTCCGCGCCGGTGAGGTTAAGCCCCGTGCCGCCCGCTTTCAGCGATATCAGGAATACGCTGGTGTCGTCGCCGTTGAAGCTGTTCACCATTTTCAGCCGCTGCGCGGGTTTTGTGGAACCAGTCAGCATGAAATACCGTATTCCCATGCCGTCAAGACGCGCCGCGACAATATCCAGCATTGACGTGAACTGCGAGAACAAAAGCAGCTTGTGCCCGGAATTAACGCAGCTTTCCACAAGCTCCATGCACTGCTCCAGCTTGGCGCTTTTCCCGGTGTAATTATCATAGACTAGCGCCGGGTCGCAGCATATCTGCCGTAATCGCGTCAGCATTGCGAGGATCTTTATTTTTTCGGTGTTTTCACCATTTGAAGCCGTCACCGCAGAGCGCACCTCCGCAACGTTCGCGGAATAAATTCCGCTCTGCTCCTTTTCCATTTCCGAAAGCAGCACCGTTTCCGTTTTTTCGGGAAGCTCGGTCAGCACCCCGGACTTCATCCGGCGCAGGATAAACGGCTTCACAATGCGCTGCAGCGACTGTTTAGCCTGCTCGTTTCCGTCCTTTACGACCGGGGATTCGTAATGCTGCCGGAAATACCTGTAGCTGAAAAGATAATCCGGCATGATGTAGTCAAATATGCTCCAGAGTTCCGCAAAGCTGTTCTCTACCGGAGTGCCTATACTCACAAGCCATCTATTATGATTTCTTTAATATACCGTCGGAGAAAACCGTTCCTCTCCGACGGATTTTTATATCAGAATATGAAATGAATTTTGATACCATCTTCATCGGTAACGTCAATCCTGTCTATCATTACTTTGGCAAGAGCGTTCTTCTCCTCCATAGCAAGCTCGTCCCACCTGTTAAGCGGTTCAAGCAAAGGCTTGGTGTCGATTTTCTTTACCTTGCGTTCTATCAGGAGGAGCTGCTTTTCATATTCGTTCTTCTTGGCGTGAAGCTCGCTTATCTTCTCCTGAATGTACCCGAAAAGAACATCGTCCGCATCTATCAGCCTGTCAATGAGCTTTTTCGTATCGGCTTCAATGCGAAGCAGCTCTGCCTTGATTTTCTCCGCTTCTGAGGACTTATTTGTACTGCTGTTTTTTGCTACCTCAAATTCGGAAATATGCTCCTTCATAGCCTTATATACGGCACTCTCTACATCATCGGAACGGACTTTCAGACGTTCGGTTTTACGGCTGCACCCTTTGATAGTTTTAAGTCCTGTGCAAATGTAATACCTCCATATCTTGGATTTATCTACACTGTACCCATAATTTATCAGCAAGGCTCTTCCGCAATGTCCGCACTTGGTAAGTCAGACAAGCCACGATTTAAGTTCTCCCCTTGATCTCGGTATCTGATGATTGTGCGACTTCTTATCCTGTACTGCAAGCCACGTTTCCGAATCCACAAGTCCCTCGTGATAACCGACCTTGATAAATCTGTCCTCGCTTTTCTGCTTGTGCCACATAAGACCATGAACACCGTCAAAAGCATCTATATCGTCAATGATCGTAAAACCTCTCGACAGGAAAAACTCATAGACATTCTTGTCGGCACGAACATACAGTGGATTTTCAAGTATTCTCGAAATTTCACTCCGATCAATAATTCTGTTGATAGGAGCATTACCCGTTATTGATGATGTAGGCAGATCGTGTGCTTTTATGTAGTTCACCACATCAAGCAAGGACGTTCCCGGCTCTTTATACACCTCATATGCAGCTATAACCGTCTGAGCCGCTTCGGACGGAACAAGCACCGAACCTGTCTTGCCGTTGATAGTCTGCCTGCTCGACTGAAAGCCGAAGAACATTTTACCGCCCTGATAAAAAACCCTGTTTCAACAGACTTTGTGCTGTATGCGTCCTTTACTCTCGCCGCAATGGTTTCTCTCTCAAATTCCGCAAAGTTCAGAAGATTGTTTCTCATCATTCTGCCCTCTTTGGTTTCTGTATTGAACGGCTCGGAAAGAGAAATAACGCCTACTCCGTATCTGTCAAGCTCATCCGTTATGTTGAGATATTCCCTCATATTACGGCTGAAACGGTCATACTTTTTCACGATTATCCTGTCAATAAGACCGTCCTTTGCATCGGACATCATCTGCATAAATTCGGGACGGTGACGAACGTCCTTACCCGACTTTCCGTCATCGCAATAAACCTTGAAGTCTGCCCCCTCTCCCACAAATCTGATACATTCCTCCCTCTGCGCCGCTATGGACAGAGAATTGTTTCCCTTATCCTTATCGCTGACGGAACGGCGGACGTATATTGCTGTGTATTTTGTTTTCATTGTAATCAACCTCCATAATGAAAGCCGATTATACGTTGTTATCTCTATTATAGCATAATTGGCTTCACATTTCAACACTTTAAAGCGATATTTTCAAAATTATTTCTTGACATTTTCGTATGTGTGGCATATAATATAGATATGGTATTATTATCTTATAATGTCCAATAATTAGGAAAGGAAAATAAGAATGAACTGCGAAAAAATTTATCTTGAAGAGCATTTTCCAAATTTGCCAAGGGCGAAGGAAAAAACACAGGTCACACTATATATTCCCGATGTATGGAAGGAGATCGATACCGAACAGACCTTCCCTTGTACTGTAATTTGTCCCGGAGGCAGTTATTGGTGGTGCTCGGAACGTGAAGCAGAGCCTGTTGCTCTGAGAATGATAGGAAACGGAATTGCAGCAGCGGTGGTGAATTATGCCTGCGAATATCAGCATTATCCGCTGCAGATGCTTGAGATTCTGGCTGCAATTACATATATCCGCCGAAATAGCGAAAGGCTGCACATTGATCCCGAAAAAATCGCTGTAATGGGCTTCTCGGCAGGAGGTCACGCAGCTTGTACAGCGGGGCTTTTCTGGCAGGAAAAGATTGCCGAGGAAGCACTCGGTATCGAACACGGAGAGGATAAGCCCAACGGTATGATATTATGCTATCCCGTTATCACATCAGGCAAATATACTCACAGCGGCAGTATGAAATGTCTGCTGGGTGATGATCCCGACCCTGAGCTTTTAGAGAAAATGTCCCTTGAAAAGCAGGTCACAGAAAATGCTCCTCATGCTTTTATTTGGCACACAAGCGAAGACGGGCTGGTACCCCTTGAAAATTCCTTATACATTGCAGAGGCACTTCACGAAAAGGGCATTGATGTGGAAATGCACATATATCCAAAGGGTCATCACGGTTTATCTCTTTGTGATGAAAATGTAAGCAAAAAGGAGGATATTTCAGATGCTGTTAAATATTGCTCCGACTGGGTACCGCACTGTATAAAATGGATAAAAGAAATACTGTAATATCGGGAAGATGAATAATATGTACGATAAAATTTATAATGCAATAAAAAAAGCCGTTGACAGCGGCGTTGCTTCGGGTGTGAATTTCCTTGCTTTGAAAAACGGCAGGGAGATAATTACCTGCCAATACGGATACAGAGATATTGAAAACCAAAAGCCTATGACAAGGAATACTATTCTGCGAATGTATTCCACATCAAAGCCTGTTACCGCTGCAGCTGCTATGCTTCTTGTTTCAAGAGGAATAGTAGATATTGGGGAGGATATTTCGGCGTATCTTCCGGAATTTAAAAATATGCACGTCAATAAAAACGGAAGAAGAGTTCCCGTTCAAAGACCCATAACCGTTAAGAATCTGTTGAATATGACTTCCGGACTGCCATATCCCGACGAAAACACTGCTGGTGGAAGACAATGCAGCACGGTCTTTTGGAATCTGGACAACAGGCTGTACACGGATAAGCCTATGACCACAAAAGAATTTTCCGAGCTGATTGCGGAAAACGATCTGTGTTTTGACCCGGGTGAGCATTTTATGTACGGCGTTTCAGCTGATATTCTCGGCGCATTGATCGAGCGAACAACGGATATGAAGCTGGGCGAATTTATGCAGAAAGAGCTTTTTGAACCGCTTGAAATGAATGATACGGGATTTTATGTTCCTGCCGAAAAAGCAGATAGAACAGCAAAGGTTTATGATTTTATTGACGGCCATTTATCCGAGGTCAAGACAAATCATCTCGGAATAAAATATACACTTGATATTCCCCCTGCATTTGAATCAGGCGGTGCGGGAATATGCTCAACGCTCGATGATTATTCAAAATTTGCGGAAATGCTGCTTGGAAACGGCAATTTCCGAGGAAGGCAGATCATTCCCGAGAAAGCCGTGAAATATATGATAAGCGGCGGACTTACCTATATTCAGATGGCAGACCTTCAGGCAGGCTGGGGTGACCTTTACGGCTATACCTACGGAAATATGCTCCGTGTCTGTGAGGACGAAAGCAAGGCTGTTGTTCTGTCCGCAAAGGGCGAATATGGCTGGAACGGCTGGCTCGGTACTTATTTTTCAAATGAGCCTGCTTATGGAATAACCGTTCTTATGGGTGTTCAGCGCATTGGCGGTGATACCGGTGTTCTCGTAAGAAAGCTAAAAAATATTGTAATGTGTGAAGCTACATAACGCAGTAAAAAATGCAGACGGAAAGGGCATTGTCAAGAGCCATATCGAATTTTATTAGATCTAACTTCTCTGCGGATTTCTTTTCGGCTGATTTTAACTTTGCCTTATAATCGTCTGCGTTTTCTTACGGTCCTCCAAAAACCTATCTGAAATTAGTGACAGAATATAAATCAATTTGAAAGTTAAACTATGGCAGAGCTTTGCACTCGGGCACTCGCCGTCCAGAACATACCCAAGGTGTCCGCTGCCCATATTGCCAATTCCGATGATGCCAAGTCTTAGCTTATCCATTTTGCTGTCCTCCTCGTATAATGTCTTTGAGCGCATCTACCGCCGCAGTGAATGCTGTCCGTGAGTTGGGGTAGGTATATCGCATTTTGGTTTTCTGATCTGTTTCCAGCTTGTCAAAGCCCTCGAATACAGATAGGAGCGGCTCTACGGTAAGCACCTCGCCTTTATACTGCGAAAGGAGATATGGCAGCTCGCCTGCGCCTTTGCCTGCAGGAACTACTGAGCCATCGGGAAGAGCGTCCTTGATGTGCATATACTCAACATAGGGCGAGAGCTCTCCCACGCTTCAATAGTGTCCTGCCCACACTGGATAAAGTTTGCGGGGTCAAACACTGCCCGAAGCTGCGGCAAAGCCTTGTATATCTCCAAGCACTTTGCCGCCGTATCGCCGTAGATGCCTTTTTCGTTTTCGTGGCAGAGGACAATGTCCGTACCCTTTGCGGCTTCAATAAAGGCGTTCAGCCGTTCAAGCACAGGGTCGATATCCGATGTTCCGTAAAAGCTGAACAGGCAGATATGCTTTGCTCCTAAGATATCCGCAAGCTCTAAACTGTGCTTAAAGCTGTCAAGGTGAGGTGCAAAGTCATCGTTTATTCCTATCTTGCCGAAGGGAGAGCCAAGCGACCAGACAGCAAGCCCCGAAAAGCCGAGCATCTTTCGTATGACCTTTGCTTTTGTGGCGGATATGCCGTCGATGTTCTGTCCGTCAACGCCCCTGATCTCCAGAAGCTCAACTCCGTTTTCCTGCATGGCTTCGATCTGCCCAGCAAGGTCGGGAGCGGCTTCGTCTGCGAAAGCTACAAGTCGAAATCTCATGGCAACATCTCCAAGCTGTTTTATTGAAACTATGATAGCACAATTGCAAAAATCATCATTACATATTTCAATTTCACGCATGATGTGGTATGATATATAAGGGAATGAGATCATGGACTTCCTAAAAGAGACCGACCGGGGCGGCATCAATATCCGTCACGCAATTGACGAGCAGCCTGACAGTAACGGCTTTTACTTTCACATACACGATCGCTGCGAGTTGTTCTATTTTATTTCAGGCAACGCACAGTATCTTGTTGAGGGCTCGGTCTATCCGCTGGAGCACGACAGCCTGCTGATAATGCGACCGGGCGAGGCGCATTGTACTCGCTTTCTAAGTGCAGAGCGATATGAGAGGTACGCAGTTAATTTCCCGTTGTCGCTGTTTGACAGCTTTGACCCGGAGCGGAGACTTATGAAGCCCTTTACAGACCGACCGCTCGGACATCGGAATCACTATTATATTCCAGGAATCAAAGATACCCTGAGTGAGCTTGCTTACTTTGAAGGCGACGACTACAGTAGGACGCTTTTATTTACAACAAAACTTGCCGGGGTCATGGATATGCTGGGAAAGCAAAGCTCACACAATCCAACAGCCGAGCCCACGATCTCCGAACAGTTGGTATGGTATGTCAACGATATGCTGTGCGCGGAAATAACTGTAGAGAGACTGGCGGAGCATTTCTTTTTAAGTGCATCCCAGTTCACCCGGCTGTTCAAGGAAGCGACAGGGGCTGCGCCTTGGGCGTACATAACCGCCAAGCGGCTTGTCAGGGCGAGAGAACTTCTACAAAGCGGTGAGAGCGCAAAAAGAGCCGCAGAAGTTTGCGGTTTCAACGATTATTCGGTTTTCTATAAGGCATATGTAAAGCACTTCGGGGAGAAGCCGAGTGCTTTTGCAAAGGATGCAATAATATAACTATAGGAGATAACTATAGGAGAAACACCATGAGCATTATAACTAAAACAGATAACGGCATTATATATAAGCTCAAAGACGAGCTTGTCTGCATCGAAGCGTACGGCAGGGATATTATCCGTGTGCGGATTACGAGAAACAGTACGCTTTCAGATGAAAAATGGACTCTGCTTGATGTGGAGGACTGTTCCTTCGAGACAGAGATTACAGAGGGGAAAGCCTCTGTAACAAGCGGCATTCTAAGATCGGAGATCTGCGACCTGCCGTGGGGAGCATATATGCTTTCTTTTTACAAAAACTGCAGCCTTATTCTCCGCACTCATGAAGAGGGCGAATATACCTCAAAATTTGAACACACCGACGGTCAAAACTACCGTACACGCATCATCTTTGACGCAAGAGATGACGAGCATTTTTACGGGCTTGGGCAAGAGCAGCAGGAAAACTTTGATAAGAAATACTGTTCCTTTGACCTGAAACACTGGAACACGAAGTCGAGCCTGCCCTTTGTCTATTCCTCGCTGGGCTACGGATTCCTGTGGAACAACCCCGGAATAGGCAGAGCCGAGTTTGCAAAGAATCATACTATCTGGTCGGAAGAAAGCTGCTATCAGGCAGACTTTCTTGTTATCGCAGGAAAAACGCCTGCCGAGGTCATGAACGGTTATGCAAGAGTGACAGGCTTTGCTCCGGAAATGCCCGACTGGGCGGCAGGCTTCTGGCAGTGCAAATTAAGATATGAAAGCCAGGACGAGGTACTGGAGGTCGCCCGCAGATACAAAGCGGAAGGCATACCGATAGATGCAATAGTTATCGACTTTTTCCATTGGACGGAGCAGGGCAACTGGGAGTTCGACCCCGAATACTGGCCCGACCCGAAGGCGATGTGTGATGATCTTAAAGCTATGGGTATCGAGCCTGTTGTGTCTATATGGCCGACTATCAATCCAGACAGCCGCAACTGGGAAATGATGAAAGACGGCAATATGCTTGTTCGAACCGAGAACGGACAGTTTGGGATATTCGATTTTCACGGTCAGCAGACTTATGTTGATGTGACATCACCCGAAGCAAGAGAATACATGTGGCAGCAAGTGAAAAAGGGATATTTTGACCTCGGCATCAAGACCTTCTGGCTCGATCAGGCAGAGCCCGAGGTTCACCCGCAGCAGTTTGGCAATCTGAAATTTCACATTGGAAACGGCGCACAGACTGCGCTTGCTTATCCCTATTATTACGCAAAGACATTCTATGACGGTCTGAAGAACGAGGGTAGAAATGATATAGTTCTGCTGACAAGGTGCGCCTATCCCGGAAGCCAGAAATACGGCACAATTGTCTGGAACGGCGATATTCCCTCAAATTTCGATGCACTGAGGCAGAGTGTGGTTTCGGGACTGTCTATGTCTATGAGCGGCATACCGTGGTGGAATTCCGATATCGGCGGTTTCTTTGGCGGTGACATTGAAAGCGACTGGTTCAGGGAGCTTATCGTGCGGTGGTTTCAGTTCGGGCTGTTCTGTCCCGTTATGAGACTGCACGGAACACGCAACCGTCAGAGCGGCTACAAGCTCCGCCACCCGAATGTAAAAGAACCCAGCGGCGGTGACAACGAGCTGTGGTCGTTCGGCAAAAGGAACTACGAGATACTAACAGAACTTGTTAAGCTTCGTGAACGGCTGAAGCCATACATAACCGAGTGCGCAAGATGCTCATCTAAGACTGGTGAACCGATAATGCGCCCGATGTTCTTCGACTTTCCCGATGACGATATCTGCTACTCGCTAAAAGACCAATATATGTTCGGCAGAGATATTCTCTTTGCGCCTATACTGGTGCAGAACTCCACAGAACGGCAGGTATATCTTCCCGAGGGCGAGTGGATAAGAACTACTGACGGACAGCTTTACTCAGGCGACAGGTGGCTGACTTGCCATGCGGAGATAGACGAATTTATTGCGTTTGTGAGAAATGGAGCTGAGGTGTCGGAGTGTTTTAAAAAAATGCAGAGGAAGATTCTTTAATGATAACATATTTACAATACTGGTAATACAGCCTAATATTCGTATATAATTTTTTAGCGAGCTGCTGATAAACGGCAGCTCGCTTTTGTTATGATCTCAGTAAAGCGATGCGTTTCTATTAGGCAAATATCTCTGACTAAAAAAATATATATGATGCAGACGATATATAGGGATAATAAACAGAACTATCTTTACTATTATGACGAAGTTGAAGTGTATGCCGAGTCTTAATCAGCACATTATATATCAGCTATATTAATTCGTAATACGAACATGGTTAACCGTTCAAACCTCATTGTATGCTATATTCAGCATAATAGTGGCTGAGCTTATAAAGCGGTTCGGTATGCCAAGAATAATGGTGTTGATATATAATCTTGCAGATTCTTATTAACCGAACACCGAAAAAGCAGAACAGCACCACATAATCCTGTGATGCTGTTCTGCATAAACAACGTAAAATCGGCATTTGTGACCGTAGATACCCTGTGATTATGGGCGTACCCGTGGCGAAAATAATATTCTTCTCGCCGTAATTCTCGTTAAGATACTGCGTTTTCATGAGGATATCCTCGCTCTTTTGTGCAGGAGAAGTCTGAACTCCCGAAACCCTGCTCATCTTCGATACCACAAGACCGTTTTTATAGTTATGGGCTCCGTCAACCACAAGGCTGTCAAAGCCTGATAGTCCTCAACATCAACCCAAGAAACACCGATACGGGCAGATATATCGCCAGCTTCGAGTTTCGGCGGCAGAACGGACGTCAGAGCCGACACGTTCCGCTGATAATCGGGATTGTCCTTTGCATAGAGTTCAGCGGTGCGGAGTTTTTCACGGACATTTCCCGACAAATATTCGGACGTTTCCTCCCAGCCCTCAATCGGATTGTCCTCGCTTGTTTTAAGCGGATTGAGGTATATCATGTCGTCCGCTTTCAGCACATCAATCACCGCCTGCGGCTCTTGACCGCACAACTGCGCCATATACGGAATATCATCCATTTTACCCCGTGTATCAATGGAAACCTGCATAGCCTCCTGCGGAGTATCGACGTGGGTAATCTCGGCGGTATACTTGACGGTACGCTTGGTGAAGAAATCGGGCTTTTCAATAGTCTTTTTCTCCTCGTCAACGATTTCCAAAGCACACAGCGAGTTGTAGTCATCGTCCTTGCCGAAAACCTGTTTGTTTGCGCTGTCGTTGACATAACTGAATATGAACCACCCGCCCCATTATGAGGTGGGTGGTTTTTGCAGCCGTATTCTTTGTTTAATGCGGCTCAAATTTTGACTTTACTTTTTCTCCTTCTTAGCAGTATTGCAGTTTCTGCCGCAGTACCGTACTTATACTAATGACCATTTAAATTCAGGAAATCTTTGCAGAAATCCAGCACCGCTCTCGTCGTCAAAGAAACTTGACGTACATACAGTACGCCTGCGTTTCTTTTCCTAGATATCGGTACTGTCTTTCCGCAAATCTTTTCCTTCGTTCAAACGGTTATTAGTATTAAATTATAACACAAAGCCGCTATCTTTCAATGGAAAAAACTCTTTCCTCCCGAAAGAAGAAAAAACAGCAGCCCGAAAAAGAAAAAGCCGCGCAAGGTCTGACCCCTGCGCGGCTGAAACGCATTGAATGTATCAGTTTATTTGAGCAGCTTGTTTTCCACCCTGAAATAGTCCACGTCGACATAACCTCCCGACTGCTTTGTCGGGAAATTGAATATCGCGTAACGGTATCCCATAAAATGCAGACCGTAATAATTCATTTGCAGCGTTTTTCCTATTTCCGTCCAGTTCTCGCCGTCGAGGCTGTAATAGAAATACGCCTTGTCCGCCGCGTTTTTGTAATCGCAGTCGACCCGCAGATACACTTCGTTTTCCGTTATTTCGACCCTTTCCGTTTCAAATTCCTGTTCAACGTCGTCGTTATCGTCATACCAAACCGTTACGATATATTTTTTCCCGTCCTCCATTTTTACGGCGACATAACCGTATTTTTCCGCGAAGGCGGCAAGCCCCGCAGTATCGCCATCTTTCATTTCCGAAACGTCGAGCTTTATATATCCGCCGCATTCCGGTCCGAAGGTTCGCTGCGAAATGGTGTTTCTCGCATCGGCAACAGTGCCGCAGACATCGACCGTTCTCAGCCTCAGATAGCCTTCTCTCTCGGTGAGCGACCAGAAGCGGTTGTCGGGATTGTGGTTCCATTGCCATTCCAACGCGAGGTTAGAGCCGTTATAATCGTTCTCGCCCGCTTCCTCGGGCGTGTCGGCAAAGTTGTGATAGGGTCTCACTATCTGTGAGTTGATAAATTCGTCGCTTGTGACGATGCCCTTTTTCTCGTGACCCGCGACAGGAATCTTGGCGGTCCTGGGCACCTTTCCGTCAACGCCGACGACTGGCCAGCCGTCCTCCCATGTCATGGTCGACAAAACGGGAGTTCTGCCCACCGCCCCGTGATCCTGAAATACAAAGCAATACCAGTTGCCGTCCTTATCGTCGACGATACCGCCCTGTGCGACACCGTCATTCCTGAAGCCGATATTATCGTCGATTATCACTTTCATTTCCCACTCGCCGTCGAGCGTTTCGCTTCTGTAACAAAGCTGCGTTCTTCTGTCATGAGGAGGCCATGTTATGATAAAAATATAGTAATATCCGTTCATCTTATAGACGTGAGAGCCCTCGGCAAGGCAGCCCTTGACAAGTCCCGCGTCTTCGATGAGTTTTCTCTTGGTTCCGGGCTTGACCGCGCTCAGATCCTTTTCCAGTTCAACGCACCATATCTGTCCGCCGCCGTAAACAAGATACACCCTGCCGTCGTCGTCGAACAAAAGGCTCATATCATGGAAGCACTCGTCATACACGAACCTGTCCCATTTCCCGTTTTCTATATCGTCGGTATGATAGATATAAGTTCTTCCGGTGGAGTAGGAAATGAAGCCGGCGTAATACACACCGTCGTTATATCTGAGGGTAGTCGCCCACTGACCCTTGCCGTAATTGTTTTCCCCGTTTCTTAAGGCAAGATTATCCCTGTCCTCCAGTGTATCAAAAACGTAATTTACAATTTCCCAGTTTACAAGGTCGTAGGATCTCATTACGGGACACCCCGGAGACAGGTGCATGGTCGTCGAAACCATATAAAACGCGTCGTCGACGCGGATTATATCAATATCGGGCACGTCGGCGAAAATAACGGGATTTGTGTAGTTTCCGTTGCCGTCGTCGGTTGAAGTTATCGTGGATTTTATGATATCCTTATCAAGCATTATGGGGTCCTCCTCTTCTTCGTGCTCGGCGGTGACGCCCGGTAGCGGCTCCGACGTCACGACGCCCGGTAGCGGCTCCGACGTCACGATGCCCGTGCCCACTTCCGTCGCGCATGACGTCAGCGACAATACCGCCATCAGCGCCGCGGTGAATTGAATAAGTTTGTTCATTTTTCCCTCCTGATTTTCCGCTGCCGCCGTCAGCCGTCAAGCTCAAGACCGCTTACGGTGACATTGTAGGTGATGGATGTGAACGGCGTCTCTTCGCCGTTTATTTTAAGCGCCAGACGATAGCTTATCCATTCTATGTCTGTTTCCGCCGCGAATATTCCGCATTCCTCCGTGCCGTAAACCAGCGATCCGACCTCGGAGTCGCCCCAGCCGTTTTCAAGCCCGTTTTCCGTCGTGCTTGCGGGATCGAGTTCCTTATTTACGGGAATTTCAACCTCTCCGTTTTCGGTTGCCAGCGTCAGCGATTTCACAAGCACCTTATACTTCGCGTCGGTATCGGTATTAATAAACCCGAGGTTGAGTACGGCGCTGTCCTTGTCAAAAGAAGAGGATTTTATGGAATAGTCCCCGTCCTTCGGAATGTCGAGCATCGCAGAGGGGCTCGGTCCGGGTTCGGACTGTCCCGAAAATACCACCGTCTTGTAGGGTATATCGGTGGAGGCTATGCTCTCTTCGGGACGAAGCTGCTCGTCGCCCTTTGAAAACTTCCACGACTTAAGCTCTATATCGGAGCCGGAAAATACGAAATAAACGTTATGGTTTCTTCCGTCAAACTGCGCAAAGCCGTCCGAGCGTATTTTGGTATAATCCGCGCAGTCGAACTCGACGAACGCGGCGGCTTCGGAGGAGATATCGTCAAGACGAACCTCTATTCTTCCCTTGCCCTTGACCTCGGCGATAAACTCTGATGCCCCGTAGCCGAAGTCCGCTCCTCTTACATATATCCACGCGCCGTCGGCGGTGCTTTTTGCGGCAGGATCCGTTACCTTGTCGTATCCGATATCCGCAGAGGTGAACATCAGCGCGCCGCTGTTATAGGTATAGGGGTCGACCGGCTTTATCTGCGCTACGCCCTTCTTGCTTGCCGCAGTTATGGGGATATCGCCCGTCGCCTTGTCCATGGGCAGATAATCTGCCATTATACTGCGGAAGCCCGCTGTTCCTCCCATAAGCTCCTCCAGAAGAAGCGTATGGTGAATGATGTAGTTTACGTCCTTATATTCAATGAAATGAGTGTGGTTGTTAGCCCAGCGAAGTCCGGATGACCCGTCGGCGTTCTCTCCCGCATTATAGAAATAGGGTCCTCTGCATTCCCAGCTATCCGCGTCGAGAGGGGTCTTGGTGGTCATATACGCCATGCTGCACGCGGGCGGAACGTCGATCCCCTCGTACTCCTCCCAGCCGATCTTGTGATCCTGCCAGTCGGTGCAGTATGTATAGTAATATACCCCGTCGATATAGTTCAGCTCGCTCGCCTCAAAAAAGTAGGGAGCGTCAATGGAAACAAATTCGCTGTCAAAGGACAGCATATCCTCTCCCAGCTTTGCTATCTTCGGGATCTTGGTGTGCATAGTGTTGCCATCCGCCGGTGTGCCTCCGCCGAAGGAGAGCCAGCCCACGCCATTTTCGTCAATGCACACGCCCGGGTCAAAGGGCGCGGGGCAATTCTCCAGTCCAGGCATATCCTGATAAATCAGAGGCTCGCCGAGCGGATCTGTCCACGGTCCCACGGGGTTGGTGGAGGTTATCACACCCACGCCCGCGCCGCTGTTTGAGAAGTAAAGGTAAAAATGCGTAAGTCCGTCGTCCTCAACGCGGGAAACTATCGACGGCGCCCACGAGTTATATATCCACGGCGCGATCTCTCCGACCTCTATCCTGCCGTGATATATCCAGTTTACCATATCGTCGGTGGAAAATACCACAAGCGATTTGATATGGGCGTAGTCATTCGTTGTTCCCTCTTCCGCCTGCTGCTGGTCGTTCGTGCCGTAAACGTAAAGCCTTCCGTCATATTCCACCGCGGTGGGATCGGCGCAGAATATGTTCGGCGAGATGGGATTTGCGTTCATCTCGTTCTTATAAACGTTACCGCTTACGCTGTCGATAATTATGCCGTTGTTCAGACTGTTTATAATATCCTCATCTGATACCGCGCCGCTTTCATTCGTTTCGGCATCCGGAGCGCCGGAAACGTCCGCGGTTCCGGAGATGCCGGAAGCGTCGGGCTCGGAGCTCCCGCTGCTTGTTTCGCTGCCGTTCGAGCAGCCCACCGTCATAAGCAGGGTCGCCGCGCACAAAATAGCCGCTGATTTACTTTTGATCTTCATCGTTAAAACCTCCGTTTTGTTTCTCGTGCCCAAAGACACCTTTAAGTTTATTATACCGATAAACATCACAAAGTCAACAGCCGATATCCGTTTTGTCCACCTTTTAATCATAATATGCACCTTTTCGGTTGACATAACCGCGTGAATAAGTTATCCGCAGTCAGTTGACGACTGCGGATTTGCTGTTTTTTTCACCGGCAGCGAGCTTAACTCCACCACCGACAACTATCTGAACGACCTTACCCTCTGCGATAAGCTGCTCGACAGCCGCAGAGAGTTTCCGCGAGATACCCTTCATGCCGAGCGCTTTTGCAAGTTCGGTGCGGTTCATCGGGGAAGTGCGGAGCTGCTCCAGAATTTTCTCACGGTACTCCGTATCTTTGTCAGAAGAAGCCTTCAGAAAGTACTGGTGAATAGGAATAGTTACTGACAGAAAACTACGTTCATTGTCCATTTCAAAACGCGGCATTCCGGACCCATTTGCCTTCAGAGCCTTGATTGCATTCGGAAATCCTGTGTTTCTGCCCTCAATGAGTTTCAATTCTTTAAGGAAATCACCTATCCTGCGGTTTCGGTACACTCTCGCACGAATGCGGAGTTCTGCGATATCCTTGTCGGAAATACTCCGGTCAAAGCCGGGAAAGCTGGTTATTTCTATTGATTCGGAGGTAATTCGCACCGTGATAGGCTCTTTTTCCTGATATGATCGATGATAAACAGCATTCGCCAGAATTTCCTCGATTGCCGCATAGGGATAGTTTGAAATGCGCGTTGCTTCGGCTCTGTCAGCGGACTTGATGACTACCACTTTGAGAGTATAGTTTTTGATAAAGGCGAGCGCGTCACTTAGCTGCCGCTGGATAGGTCCGGTAAACACCTTTTCGGTCATGTTAGTTCCGGTCGGGTCAGGAATATCTACTACCTCTATTCGCGCATAACGAAAGTACTTTTCAGGACGTTCCGAAAACATCAGCAGTCCGACATTCAGCGGTTTTACTGCTTCCGGCGGACCTGCGACAAGCTGCATATTCTTCGCAATATCCAATGCGTCCATAGAAAGCGAATGCTCATATAGTGAACTTCCTATTTGTAGTCTGCCACGCAAAACGCGAAAAACTGACAAGCAAAATACAAAAATCTCATTTTCGTAAAAACGCGATAATCGGCATTACAAAGCCATCTTAAGTGCAAATCACTCGGTAGCATAGCCCTTTACCAGTGGTTTATCAGCTAGAACGGTGCTTTTGTGCATTCTCTACAAAAACGATAAAACGATAATTAAAGCCCGCTTAACTGCCATTTAAAAGAAAAACAGCCCCGGAAAACTCCGAGGCTGTAATTATTATTTGCTGACTTTGACCGTGCAGCCGAGTGCTTTAAGCTCTGCTGCAACCTTGTCAGCCTTGCTGGCTTCAACTGAAACTTCTGCAGTCAGGCGAACCTGTTTCTTGCCGTTGAGACCCAGTCGCTTTATCTTTGCGGCATAGCCCACATAGCTCCAGTTGCAGTCACATTCACCGGAAACGCCAGGCACCTTGCCGACCTTGTTGTAGTCGTTCACGCCGCCAGCGACCGAAAACTGCCACATCGTCTGCCCGTACTGCTGCTCAGTTCCTGAACGAGTGTACTGCGCAAGCCATAGGTCGTAGTCTGAAAGCTTTTCAAGGTCTATATACCCTTTTATCACCACCGGAGCAGTGTATAAAATCGGGTAATAACCACCCTTGCGAATACGGTCAAGAAAAGCCCTGCAAATCGCCGTGTACTGCTCTTTGGAAAGCTTCTTGTCAAGTACTGCCTTGTGCTCAAAATCAAAAGCGACGGGGTAATCAATATCAAGCCCCTTGAGCTGCTCAAGCGCCCAGTCGGCTTCGGAACGCGCCGCCGCCGCAGTATCTGCAATACTATATAAGTACACGCCCACATAAATCCCTGCGGATTTCGCCGCGCTGTAGTACTGCCTGAATCTGTCGTCAAGCCTGGTTCCGTAGCTGAGCCGAAGCATGACGAATTTCACGGGACTTCCGAGTATCTTTCCAGATTTCAGCTTTTTGAAGTCAACGGAGCCGTTCCAGCGGGAAAGGTCGATGCCTGCGTATTTAGCCATCGTTATCCTCCTTGTGCGCTGCGTCGGTAAGCCCCTCGCCGATGACGTAACCGACTACCGCAGCGCCTGACATTATGCAGCCAGATACTGTTTCTGCGGTACCCTGGCTTCCACCAAAAGCAACGATAAGCCCCGCTACAAATCCTGCCGTAGCTACCCACAGTTTACGCGATGTAAGTTTTCTCTTCCAGTTGATTTTCATAGGATTATCCTCCTTAGTCTGTTAATCCCGCAAGTTCCTTGCGGAGCGTAGCTGCCCTGGTTTCCAGCTCAGCAAGCCTGTTTCTGTCCTCGTCGGTGGCGTTCCCGGAAGCTATCGCAGCAAGCGGGCGTATGCGTTCCCGGTCTATCTCCGCGAATTCCCGCGCGATTTCTGCAGCTCTGAGCCTGCTTTCACGCGCGGCGCGCTCCTCGTCGGTCTCGCGCGTTTCGATGATTTCATCATAATTCTGCGACATATGCGTATCCTCCTGTTACCTGTTTGATGTCCGTGATTGTCCTCATGCTGGGGCGCATGTCCAGCGGGTCAACGTTGTTCGTGGTGCGTATCTGGTAATACCGCTGGCACTTGAGTAGCTCCATTGTCGGGTCAGGCGGTACGAACGGCGTTACCGTACTCCCGTCCTCCAGCTTCGCCCATGCTATTTCCAGAGAATCACCGATCTGCGCACCGGTGTTTATTGTGAACTGCGCCCGAATATATGCCGTACTATCCGGAAGACTTTCGAGCGTCACGCTGTTGAGTCCCGCCTCAAGCTTTATCTTATTGGACGACTTTACTACAGTTCCACTAGTACCATAGGCATAGATCGCCATGTATGCGTAGTCGCTTGTTGACGCGATATTCGCGGTCATTGTCAGGTCACTGCCATGAAGCGCGTCCGTAACAGGCACACGCTGATAGAGTGCGAAAGAATTGGAAGTTATCTCTTTTACACAGCTTATTCGTATTCCGTTTTCAAGCGGAGTTACTTCAAAAAGCACCTGTGACAACCAGCAGTCAGCAGTGCAGCCTGTTACATTGTACGAGTTCTCCCCGCGCTGATTTATACGGAAATCCGGATTTATCAGCAGGTTCGGATTGCTTGCTATCTCATTCGCGTGAAGTCCGTTAAGGGTGTCGGCGTTGCCGCCGTCGGCAATATTAATCCACTCGTCCCACTTTTTTAAAGTGTCACTGTACACTATATTGAATGTTTTACGATGATTGTTGATGTCCGTCGCTGTGATTTTGCAGTGATTTGTGGTGTGTTCAATGGAAGCAAACCAATATGTGTTGTCATACGGCATACCGGTTACTTCGTTTCCGACAAAAACGAACCCGGACGCGCTTGCCAGAGATTTGTCCTTGATATCGCCTTCTGACCAAAATGTTAAATTACGTAAAGTTTGGTTCAAATCCGCCTTGTCGTTCCATATAGCCTTTTCAGCGGCGGTAACGTGAATATCGGTGTTCCCCGCATGCGCCGAAATAGCGGCTCTTGCCACGCTATCCGCACCCGAGCCGCCGGACTGTGCGGAAGTCTTAAAAGGGTTCGTGCTGTAATCGCTGCCGATGAGCTGCACGGAACCAGTTCCCAGCAGGAACACCGTTCCATTCGCGCCGTAAACCGGAGCAGACTGCCCCGCGGGAACGGCAACCACGCCGTCCGCGCC
>ERZ779865.1356-NODE-1356-length-18191-cov-16.120258_pt1 | contig 18191 bp, 12 predicted proteins | sample MGYA00433088_ERZ779865 | MGnify/ENA primary metagenome ERZ779865 (study PRJEB29588, sample SAMEA2151703) | human gut metagenome | biome: human gut; feature: human-associated habitat; material: faeces | place: Denmark | collected 2008/2010 ... | reverse complement strand
CATATCGACGGGGAGGTTTGGCACCTCGATGTCGGCTCATCACATCCTGGGGCTGGAGTAGGTTCCAAGGGTTGGGCTGTTCGCCCATTAAAGTGGTACGCGAGCTGGGTTCAAAACGTCGTGAGACAGTTTGGTTCATATCCATCGCGGGCGCAAGAAGTTTGAAGGGGGCTGCTCCTAGTACGAGAGGACCGGAGTGGACGGATCAACGGTGTACCAGTTGTCTCGCCAGAGGCACGGCTGGAAAGCTGCATCCGGAAAGGATAAACGCTGAAAGCATCTAAGCGTGAAACCTGCCCTGAGATGAGACTTCTCATCACGGAAGTGAGTAAGATCCCTTATAGACGATGAGGTAGATAGGCCGCGAGTGGAAGTTCTGCAAAGAATGGAGCGATGCGGTACTAATAGATCGAGGTCTTAACTTAGATTTCACGAGAGAGCTTGGAACTTTCTTCTATATAGTTTTGAGGGAACAGCCCTCAGAGATTCAGTGGCGACAGCTATGAGGAAACACCCGTACCCATGCCGAACACGGTAGTTAAGCTCATAAACGCCGAAAGTACTTGGCTGGAAGCGGCCTGGGAGGATAGGAAGCTGCTGATAAAGAACGAAAAAGGACACACAGAAATGTGTGTCCCTTTTTCGTTGTGTCTGCACGGGAGGAAGGACGGCAGAGAGGGAGATTCCTGCATGGGAGCAGAGATACGATTACGGGAATGATCTCTGTAACAACGAGTGCCGGGACTTAATGCTTGTACTCATTGATTTGAGGAGGCAAGACAGGATATCCCTTCAGCTTCCGGCCGTGGACTGAAAGACAGAGGAGCAGGATTTCCTATATATAAAGGAAAAGAAAAAGCAATTCTTATAAAAAGAACACACAAAAAAGGCGCCTCGTGGGAGGCGTCTTATTTTTTTATTTCCGGAACCGGTTGATGACGAACTGCTGGAAGAGGAGCGCTGCCGGCGAGAGGGGATGGGCGGTGCTCCACGCAAGGCCGATCTCCCGCTTGCATACCGGGAAGGACACGGGAAGAAAGACGAGGCCTGCGGTCTCGATGCCGGTGATGCGCGGCAGGAGGCTCACGCCCAGATGGGCGGAGACGAGGGAGGCCGCGGTATTGATGTCGTCCCCTTCGAAGATGATGGACGGCCGGATGCCGGAGATGGCGAAGAACTGGTTCGTGAGGATGCGCAGGCTGTAATTCGGCTTCAGGGTGATGAAAGGTTGCTCCTCCAGCTCCTTCAGGTCGATGCTCTTCCGCGAGGCGAAGGGATGATCCGGCGGCACCACGGCGAAGAGCTCCTCTGTGTAGAGATAGAGCCAGGCGAGCTTCTCCATGTTCACCATGATGGAGCACAGGCAGATATCCGACCGGCCGGCGAGCAGGCTCTGGGCGAGCACGGAGGAATTGTCCTGATCCAGATTGAACTGGATGTGCGGGTAGAGCTGCTTGAATTCGCTCAGGAGCTGCGGCAGGATGTGGATGCCCAGGGAGTGCATGAAGGACAGATTGATCACGCCGTGGTCGGGGTCCTTCTCGCTTTCGATCTCCTGCCGGCCCTGCTCCAGCTCGCGGAGGGCCCGCTCGGCGTGGATGAGGAAGCGCTGCCCTGAGGCGGTGAGGAGGACTTCCCGGCTGCCCCGCTTGAAGAGAGGCGTGCCCAGCTCCTGCTCCAGCTTGTTGATGGAGCGGGACAGCGCGGACTGGGAAATGGAAATTTCCTGAGCAGTCCGTGTGAAATGGCGCGTATTGGCGAGCGCACAGAAATATTTCAGCTGGTTGATCTCCATGGAGAGGCCTCCCTTCGCAGCAGCTGCTGGTATATTCATCATTCCATGAATTTGGCGCATACTTTCATATTTTTATTATAGACGGCAAATTCTGTAATTTCTATGATTTTTATAAATTTTTCTTCTGTTTTCTATGGAATTTTCCATGAACATGATGCATAATGAAGATAAATAGAGACCGGAAATACCGGTACTTTCGCACTGGACGCGCAGTTCCCCCAATTAAATCCAAATTAATGCACGCTATGCATGAAGCACATGAAAGGTCTGCATTAGACGCATCATCGGGCTTTGCATATAATGACAATCAGTGGAATCGCGCCGATGGCGCGACGTGGGCAGATCGTACGGATTTGGAAATTTTTACAGGAGGAAACATGCAGAAACTCTGGGCACGGGCATACGTATGCAATGCAGGCATCAATTTTCTGATTTATGTGGTCTACTTCATGATGATGCTCTGGACCGTGAGTTATACGCTGGCCGAATGGGATACGTCCATCAGCGTGGCGGGACTCGCGTCGGGGCTTTTCATGGCGGGCGCTCTTTCCACGCGGGGACCGGTGAACCGGTTCCTGGACAAGATGGACCGGCGGACCATGCTCCTTGTGAGCACCGGGCTCTTCTTCCTCCTGTCCCTGCCCTATCTGGCCATCGGTAATCTGTACCTCTTCATGGCGGCACGCTTCATTCACGGCGTGGCCTTCGGTGCAGCCACCACGGCGGTGAGCACGGCCGCGGCGTCCCTGACCCCCATGAAGCAGGTGAACCGCATCACGAAATATTACACCCTCGGTGTGGCAGCCGCTTCGGCAGCAGGTCCGTTCCTGGCGCTCCGCATCATTGATGAGGGCATGCTCGATACGGGCGCGCTGGCCGCTTCGGCCATGACGCTGGTGGCGCTGCTGCTGGCCTTCTTCGTACAGCTCCCGCGGCGCACCATCATCCGCCGGGCGCTGGATGATGAAAAGAAGCCGGTGAAGGTGGACAATTTCTTCGTCCGCCGGGCGCTCTACATCGCGATCCTCGCTTTCCTCGGCGGCGTGTGCTACTCCGTAGTCATCACCTTCCTCGGCGAATACGCCATGGCAAGCGGACTCCCCGCGGCGGGCGGCGTGTACTTCTTCTACTGCTTCGCCTTCGCGACCTTCCTCTGCCGGCCTCTGGCAGGCTATCTGCTGGAACGGTGCGGCCGTGACATGGCTGTCTATCCGGCACTGCTGCTGATCGTCGTTTCCATGATCGCCCTGTCCCTGTCCTCGGCAAACTGGATGCTCCTCATTGCAGGCTTCCTCTTCGGCGCAGGCTACCGGACGCTGATCACCACCTGCCACAATCTGACCCTGCGCTGCTCCTTCGCGAGCCATGCGGGCTCTCTCCGGTCCATCTACTTCGTGCTGCTCGATCTGGGCATCGGCTTCGGCCCGTTCCTGCTGGGCGGCCTCGTACCGGACTACGGCTTCTCCATGGTGTACCTCGTCGCTGCGGCGATCGCCTTCTTCGGCATTTACCTCTACTACATCGAGCTGGGCAAGACCGGTCATTTCTCGGCGGAACGCTGGGAAGAAGGCCGCCTCGCCAAGGGCCAGTGATACGATATTTCATAAAGGACCGTTCCTTCGGGAGCGGTCTTTTTTTGTGCCCTTTCGGGGCCGCGGGCGTCCGGGCCGGAGGGAGAAGGGCAATATAAAAGCGGCTCCAGAGAGCCGCCATGGGATATCAGAAATCTGTCACACGAAGAGCATTGCACCGGACAGGAGGATCAACACATAGGTGAGCCGGCGGAACAGGGACTGGGGAATGCGCTCGTGGATGCGGTTGCCCAGCCACACCGCGGCGATGAGCGGAATGGCCGCAAAGGCGGCGAGGAAAAAGAAATCGCCGGTGTAGATGCCGTGCGCCCAGTCCGACGCCATGAGGAAGGGATTCAGTACCGTCCACACCGCCGCGGCGTTCGCGCGGAACACGTGCTTGTCCCGGAACACCGCCGCCAGATACACCACCAGCAGGGCGCCGCCGGACACGAAAAGGCCGTGGATCACGCCCGCCGCCAGAAGGATCACCGTGAGCAGAGCCCGGGGGAGCTGCTTCTCCGTGTGGATGCACAGATTTTTCAGCGCCACCGTGATGAGCAGCGCCCCGTAGAAAGGGATGAGCCACGCCGCGTCCACCCGGTCGTAGAGCCACACCCCGGCGGCCATGCCGGCAAACATGTACAGAAGAATGTGCGCCAGCGCCCGCCGGTCCAGATAGCGCCGGTTCTGCCACGCCACGGCGGCGCACAGGAGCCAGCCCGCCACATTGGCCAGCGCCTTCGCCAGATCCGGCCCGAAAAGCAGGATGCACGGCGGCAGCGTGAGCAGCGTCCCCGCAAATCCCGTGAGCGCCTGGATCACATTGGCGCCGAAAATGACTGCGCCGTACAGCGCCAGTGTCCCCGCATCAAAAGGCATGTCCATCGTTCATCCCTTCCTTTCCTTTTTCATTATACGGCAGGACAGCGGGAGAATATACCGATGATCGGCACCGGCCCTGCGGCGGGAAATTTTCCGCCTGCCGGCGCGCGCCGGGGCTCCTCATGATATAATAAATATAAAGGAGCAGAAGGCTCCCAGTGGCCGGCAAAACGCCGGAGATTCGCAGAAGAAAGGATGTCGGATATATGGACGACGGCGGCCACATATGGTCGGAATTACTGATTATTTTTGTACTGATTATTTTCAACGGCATCTGCTCCATGACGGAGATTGCCATCGTGGGCGCGCGGAAAACGAAGCTCCGCGAGATGGAGAAAAAAGGCAATAAAAAAGCGGGCTACGCCCTCAGGATTGCGGAAAATCCGGAAAACCTTTTTTCAACCATCCAGATCGGCATCACCGCCATCGGGATTCTCACCGGTATGTTCTCCGGGGCCTCCCTCGCTGTGCCGCTGGCGGACAAGCTGAGAGAATTCCCCGCACTGGCGCCCTATGCGCACGGACTGGCCATGGCTATCGTCATTTCGCTGGTCACCTACGCCACCCTCATTCTGGGCGAGCTTGCGCCGAAATGGCTGGCCATCGCCATTCCGGAGAAGGCCTCCTGCGCCATCGCCAAGCCCATGCTCATGTTCTCCGCCCTCTGCCGGCCCCTCGTGCTCTTCAGCACCTGGTCCACCAAGCTGGTCATCGGGCTCATCGGCATCGATATGGGCAAGGAACAGCCTGTCTCCGAGGAAGAGATCCGCGTCCTTCTCAAGCAGGGCGCCCGCCTCGGCACCTTCGACAAGGCCGAGCCGATCCTCGTGGACCGCGTATTCCAGCTGGACGACCTCACTGCCGCGGACTGCATGACCGCCCGGACCCGCCTCGACTGGATCGACATCGAGGACAGCGAAGCGGACATCTGGAAGACCCTCGAGGAAACCAACCATTTCCGTCTCCCCGTAGGGCGGGGCTCCCTCGATGACTTCCTTGGCATCGTGGACGTGAGCGACGTTCTCATGGACAGCCATAAGCATCCGGAACACACCATCGCCGAATCCCTCCGGGCCGTGCTCCGCCAGACCGTATACATCCCCGAGACGCTCACCCTCGTAAAGGTCCTCCAGAACTTCCACGACAAGGGCGTCCACGAAGCCATCGTCATCGACGAATACGGCGTGCTCTCCGGCTTCATCACCCTCCATGACGTCCTCGAAGAGATTGTGGGCGACATGCCCGGCGACGCGGAGGATATGAAAGAAGAACAGAACCGGTTCATTCGCCGGTCCGACAATTCCTGGCTCGTGGAAGGGCTGTGCAGCATCGACGACTTCCGCGAACATTTCCACATCGAAGAGGAACTCCCCGGCGAAGCGGAAGACTACTATAAAACACTGGGCGGCTTCATTGTGTACCTCCTCGGGTACATCCCCAAGGAAGCCGAAACCGTGGATTTTGAACGATTCCATTTCGAAGTGCTCGACTGCGACAACCGCCGCATCGACAAAGTACTCGTCATGGAGCGGCAGGATGAGCCTGCCGGAAAGGAGAACACATGAACGAAAACAAAGAATGGAAAATGTCTCTGGAAGACGCCCTGCGCGAAATCCACCGCCAGCTGACAGAGGACGAGCTGTTCCTGAACCAGCGGCTACAGCAGGACTCCTTCCGGGAATCCATGCCTGATGAGGAAATGCGCATCCGCCGGATCTTCTCCCTCGCGGTCCTCATGGAAGAAACCATCGACAGCGTGCTGAAGGAGATCGACAACGAGCCGCAGAAAGAAAGCGAGCTCCAGAGCCTCGAATACACGAGCCACACCATAGGCACCCCCGATGAAGAGACCGCCTCCCCGGAGATCGAGGACATCTCCATAGACCAGAGCGCCCCCGATGCCGAAGAAGCGCCGGAGGAAGAAGCGGCGCCCGCAGCCGCGGACGAAGAAGCTCCGGCTCCCGCGGAAGAGGAAGCGGAAGAAACGGCGGAATCCGGCGAAGAAGACGACGGCCGCGTGGTCATCCGCGAGATCGAGCTCAGCGACCCCGATGAGGAAGAGGAAGGCTCCGAAGCCGAAGAAGAGGAAACCGCTCCTGCCGGGGAAGAAGAACCCGGCGATGAAGAGGCGTTCGACGGCGATGATGAGGAAGAGGACGATGAGGACGAAGAAGAGGATGACGACGATGAGGACGATGACGACGACGAGATCCCCTTCATAAAGGAAGAAGAAAGCAAAGCCGCCCTCCGCGCCGCCGCTGAAAAAGACCGGAAAGACAAGAAGAAAAAAGACAAAGATAAAAAGAAGAAAGACAAGAAGGACAAGGAAAAGGACAAAAAGAAAGAGAAAAAGGATAAGGACAAGAAGAAAAAAGATAAGAAGAAAGACAAAAAAGACAAGAAAAAAGGAAAGAAAATCAAGCTCGTCGTGATCGACGACTGACCGGAGACCGGCCCCGCAGGGCCGGTTTTTCCATGCAAAAACACCCCGCAGACCTCACGGCAGCGGGGTGTTTTCATTATGTCACTGGGCATAACGGGTATATACGTATTCGTAAATCTGGTCGCGGCAGGCATCCACCTGCATATCGGTGTACTGCTCCGGCAGTGTTTCATACAGCGTGTAGCGGATGACATTCTGCACGATCGCTCTGGTCTCCGGCTTGTCCTGCCAGTGATCGAGCTGTGCGATCTGCGCCTTCACCTTGGCCAGCAGATCGGCGGAAATCTTTTTCAGCCGGGCTACATTCTGCGGGGACAGGTCGGAACGGAAGAGCATGTCATAGAGCGCCAGCTCCTCGTCATTCTGGAAGCCCTCCCGGACATAGCGGTTCTGCTCCTGATTCAGACTGTCCACGAGCTCCAGCAGGTCCTTGAATGTCTTTTCGATGGACGCCCGGTCCTGCTCCTTGTTGTAGTCGTCGATGATCTCCTGATACCGCCGGTAATAATCGATGCGGTTCGGATTGTTGAACAGCATCCGATCCAGCTCCTGCTGAATCGTTTCCTCCAGATCCCGCATGAGCAGATTTTTATTCCGGGAAGCGGCAAATTTCTTTTGCAGACGGGAGAAATCGATCTTGCTGATATCGAAGCGCCGGGATTCCTTCTCCGTCTCTGCCTGCGGCACCACGTAGATCTGGTCATCGATCAGCCGGTGAATGCGGACCATCAGATCCGTTGTGTCCGCATGGAGGCGCTTCTTCCGCAGCTCGCCGTCGATGGCCAGCACGGCGTCCCTCCGGCGGCGCGTGTCCCGGTCGATATCATCCCGGTCCGCGAAGCGGGATAGACGGGACAGCTCACCGGCGTAGGTCTGATAGGTTTTCTTATCGCTGATCGTACCGCATACGGCGTTGGCGCCCTCCTGTACGAGCGCCAGCTTCTGAAAGCCTGAGGCTTCCACCAGCGCGGACAGGGAAAATCCCCTGTCGGCGAGAAATTCCTCCGCCTTGTGCAGTACCGATTTCAGACGGTCGATGAGCTGCGCCTTGTCGATGGCGGGCATGGGGCCGGGCGTACCCGGCGAAGAGGAGGCATAGGCTGCCAGCGCCTGCTGGAGCTGCCTCACGATACCGATGTAGTCGATAATGAGGCCGTTGCTCTTGCCCTCATCCACACGGTTGGCCCGCGCGATGGCCTGCATCAGCGTGTGTGCCTTCAGCGGCTTGTCCAGGTACAGACAGGACAGACACTTCACATCAAAGCCCGTCAGCCACATAGCGCACACAAAGACCACGCGGAACGGATTGTTCCTGTCCTTGAACTCCTTGGCGAGATTGCGCTTTTCCATTTTCTCCCGGTGCGGGAGGATATCCAGCCCCCATTTGCGGAACCGGCGGATCTCGTTCTGCTCCTGACTGACCACCACGGCCATTTCCGTCTCTTCCATCCAGCGGATTTTTCGCTTGAGCTCCTGTGCCTCCTGATCGGAGGACAACGCGGCGCAGCGCTTCTTCTCCGCGGCGATTTCCTGCTTCCAGTATTCCTGCACAAAATTGTACATCCGCACACAGGTGATCTTGTCCAGACAGACAAACATGGCCTTGCCGCTTGTCCACAGGTCCGAATAATGGCGGACGAAATCCTGCGCGACAGCCCGAAGCCGGGGCTCCGCCGTGAGAATATGGATCTCCCTGGCAAATTCCCGCTCCAGCTTCTCCGTCTGGCTCACATCCAGATCGGCCTCCTCGATCGCCTCGAGGATCTGATCGGTGATCTCCGGCTTCTCCCACTGGCCGAGCCGGTCCGAACGGTTTTCATAATACAGCGGGACCGTTGCCCCGTCGTCTATGGCCTGCTGGAAATTGTAGATGGAAATATAATCGCCGAAAGTCCGCACCGTGAGCTGATCATTTCCGAGGAGCGGCGTTCCCGTGAATCCGATGCGCGATGCCGTGGGCAGCAGATGAAGCATATTCTCCGCAAACTTCCCGTACTGGCTGCGGTGCGCCTCATCAGACAGGATGAGCACATCATGATCGGGATAGATCGGCTCTGCGTCCGGCTGATTGAATTTCTGGATGAGCGTGAAAATATAGCCCGGATTGCCATGCAGCTTTTCCAGCAGATCCTCCCCGCTGGACGCGATGAACTGCGACGCCTTGGCCGCGCCCAGCAGACCGCACATTTCAAAAGTCCCGCTGATCTGCGTATTCAGCTCATCCCGGTCCGTCAGCACCACGATCGTCGGCGAGCCGCTGAACTTCCGCCGGATCTTCTGGGAGAGGAACGCCATGGAATAGCTCTTGTCGGAGCCCTGCGTATGCCAGAAAACACCCAGCTTTCCGTGGCGCAGCTCCCGTTCCCTATAGGCCTGTATCGCCGCATTGACGCCCAGATACTGGTGATTCCGTGCAAGGATCTTGGCCGTCGTGCCGCCGGAATGGTCGAAGAGGATGAAATTTTCAAAAATATCCAGAAAACAGGGCGGGGCGCACATGCCGCGGAGCATCGTTTCCAGTGCGACCGAGCCCTTGTCCGAGGCATCCTGCGAGAGCCGCTTCCACTCGTGGAAAAATTCATACCGGCTTCCCAGCGTTCCCACGCGGGATTCCTCCCCGTTGCTGAGGATGATAAACGCATTCGTATGGAAGAAGCGCGGCACCGTATCCAGATAATCCGTGTAATTGTCCGTATAGGCATTTCGTACATCCACGTCGTACCGTTTCAGCTCCACGAAAATCAGGGGGATGCCGTTCACAAAGCCGACGATATCCGCCCGTCTTCGGTGCAGCGGCCCCTGCATCCACAGCTCCTTCACCGCGAGGAAATGATTTCGTTCCGGATGGAGGAAATCGATCAGCAGGGCGCGCCGTTCCTCCGTGGTCCCGTCCCGGCGTCGTACCGTAATGGGGATTCCGTCACGGAGAAGAGCATATTTCTCCTCATTGATCTGAAGGAGCGATGCCGTGGACAGGTACCGCTCCAGTATCTGTGCGGCCTCCCGTATCTGGGGCTCCGTCATCCACGGATTCAGCCGGGTCATAGCCGGATGGAAATACTTCGGCAGCAGCGTGTCCCGGGCGCTCTCCCGTCCGAAGGTGCCGTCCCTGCCGAAGGTCTCCTGCTGTGCCATGACCACGGACCAGCCCAGCTCCTCCAGCAGCTCGCCCGCCGCATCGCGGACCATTACATTTTCCGAATATTCCCGGTTCATACCATCACATCCTTATTCCAAGTGAAAGCTAATCTGGAAATGAAATATCAGAATTGTAGCGCTTGCCATTTAATACAGCCAGAACCATACCAACAAGGGTCAGTTCAAAATAAACCGGAATATGATTCCACCATTCACAGGCCGTTGCCAAACTTTCAAATTGTGAAAACCGGGACTTGAAAGTTTTGATTACCTGCAATTGCAGTTCCGAATTTTGTTCATATAAATCGAAAATGGAGAAAAGCGTTTGCTCTTCTTTGGGGGTAATGTTGCGTTTCTCTTTTCCGTTCGTGAGGAACCCTTGGGAAATAAATGTTTTACTGGGAACTGGGATTCGTACATAGCCAGGCAGCAGATCATTGGGGACCAGTATATCTGTTCTTAAATTGGCTTTTTGTAATAATTCCTTCGCCTGTATATGCTGAGGGGAATTTTCTTTTATTCCAATACAGGTGTATCCATCCGCCAGCTGGGCATAGTAGTCATCCAGCCGCGAGATACGAACTGTAGGAACAATTCGTATGGCATTTAATAAAGACAGATGTTCAGTCCAGTGAGACCCGGTCGGCAATGGGGAAGATAGCAAAGGGTGAATAAGTTTATTTATTATTTGCAATCCTTCAATCACATTTCCACTGGTAGGAACGATATTCTTCAACATATAAAATAAGGTCATAGCGCGTAGCGCATCCGGGTCGATTTCGCCAATGACCCTTACTGCGTGCCGGATGGTCACCTGCATATCTTTATGGGAATAAGTATTTATGTGTTCCACGATCAGATCCGAGAGCAATTGCATTGCATCCGGGCTGTCTGTGACCATAGCTTCCTGCTGGGCCTCCAGAAGAAAGCGCTGTGAGGCAGGATTTTTGAGATCCTCCAGCGTATGTTCCATTTTTTCGATGCGTGGTAGAGTAAGCTGTTTTAAATCGTCGATACGGGCAATGGCAATATCATTGGCCGCCTTTAATACAGAGGCCATTGACTTGTCATAAATTTGTGAGATTGCCTTGAGATGCTCCCCGGACAGTCCTTCTATTTTGCCTATATTGTAAACGGTTACAGGGTTCTCCGCCGTGGTGGAGGGGTGCGCATCAGCGCTACCTGCTGATGGATGAGAGACCGTATTAATGGAAACAAATGCATGCTGATTTGGTATGACATTGCCGGCATCCTGCTGTGGGTCCTCGAACGAAGGCTTTGGTGAATCAGGGGCGGCAGGGGCCTTTGTAATCACCGTTTGCATCAGTATTGAACCATCACCGGCGGACATTTGAGGCTTGATGGCAGTCGTAGAAGCTGAGGAAGTGTTTTTAGGGCTGCCGGAACCTATGCCGAAACGCTTGAGAAGCGCACCGATACAGGTTGTTCCCAGCCCGTCAAATAAAGAATACCAGTCCATGGACAGCTACACCTCGATTTCTCCGTTCATCAATTTAGGAAGCAGGCGATCGCGGGCTTCCTGTAGTAATTTATTAGTTTTAAGTAAAGAGCGTTCCTTCTGAAAAATAGATTGTGTAATATTTTGAAATAACTGCAAAATAGGAGCTGATGGAATTAAGATATCAAACGTACCTAAAGTGGTTTTACGAATTTCCAGATAGGTTGAGCCTCCCGCTTTTTGGCGGATTTCTCCTATACGATTTTTTAGATTAAATAATAGAAACATTTGCAAGTTTGACTGATTTGGAATACAGGAGATAAATCCCTGATTGGTACAAACCTCAAAATCGCACATACCAAAATATCCGACACTGGCACGACTAGTCATAAGTATGGTACCGGCTGGTACCATTTTGGCAGAACTGTGGTGCAAGCCATCTTCTGTAATTTTCTTTTCTGTATCTAAAAAGAATAATGCTTTATTTTGTGTGATATCAGTAGGGGTAACCCATGGAATTGAGCCGTTAGAGTAATAAGATTCAACCTTAGTAGATGGAGTTCCACCACTAACCATTTGGCAAATCTCCGATATATGAGTTTTACTCCATCCTGCGGGGATGCCGTCGGTGATGGGGGTATCCTCATGACCGGGGAAGCGGAGATCGACAAACCATTCCCTGTAGAGGCGGCGGGCCGCTTCCTCCAGCAGGCGGATCTGTTTCTGGTTGACTTCGATCAGCTCATTATAGGCAGAAAGAACCTTTACTATACGTTGCTGGACAGATAAATTAGGTAAATTGATTTCTATATTACGTAACGCTCCCAGGCTGATTGTTCTTTGGGCGGAACCGACTGCCACAGCATCTGCTTTTGCATAAAATGAAGAATTTAGCATGGTGTAAAACAGAAATGCAGGGTCAATTTTATTTTTATCAGGGCGTAAAATTGCAATATGCCGCTGAAAGACAAAAGCATGTTTCTCTTTTATTAATACAGGAATGCCAAAAGAACCAACAACAGAATATAAAATGTCACCGGACTGCGCTTTTCTCTTGCTATCCAGTTGATGATAGTATTTGTCGGGGACAAACATTGTGTTGGTAAAATCGATGTCATTGGTATTAGTAAAATTAGAGATTGTAATGAATGGAATACCATTTTCTGCTTTGGGTGGTGGTTGATGGTCACCATCTGCAATACTGAGACAGCAATTCTGGAGTTTTATTTTTTCCCACGTCATAAGCCTATCTCCTTCATGTTGTTCGAGATGGTATGCATAAGGGTATCGGATTCCTGCTGGAGCCGGAGGAGCTCTGCATGGATGGCGGTCATGCGTTCCGTGAAGTCCACGCCGTCGTCCTCTTCCGGGGCGACGCCCACATAGGCGCCGGGGGTGAGAGAGCCGCCTTTTTCCTCGAGGATGGTTTTCCGGTCGGCGATGCAGCAGAGGCCGGGAATATCCCGGTAGACGCCGTCTCCGAATTTTTCCGTGAGCCACAGCGCGTCCTCGGCAGTGGCGAGGCGTTCCTCCAGTGCGGCGGTCTTTTCCGCGTACCGGGCCTGTATGGCTTTTTTCTGGCCCCGCCTGGCAGCGGCGAGGTGCTGCTTTTCCTCAGCCTGCACGGCCTGTATGGCTTGTTTCAGCTCTTCCACCGCGGCTGAGAAGTCGCCGGTGCCGAGGGCGGCGCGGTATTCCTCAAGAAGGGCGGTGTATTTTTCCGTTTCGCCCCGGTAGAGCCAGACGATGGCAGTCAGATTTTCGATCTGCCAGCGGGTCCATTCATTGAGGGTGCGGTCTACGACGGTATAGTAGTTCCGGGCGTCGATGAAGAGCACCTTGTTCCGGAGGGCCTCCGGCTTGCCCTTGTCGAAGAACCACAGGGTGCAGGGGAGGCTCTTCGTGTAGAAGAAGTTGTTTCCCACGCTGAGAAGGACGTCCACATGGCCGGTGCGGATGAGCTGCTCCCGGATATTCTTGTCGGCTTTCTGGCTGTCCGTCGCGGAGGAAGCCATGACGAAGCCCGCCCGTCCGGTGTCGTTCAGATAGGCATAGAAGTAGGAGATCCACAGGTAATTGGCATTGCTGACTTCTTTTTTCTTTTTATTGACGCCCGGCAGGCCGAAGGGCAGGCGGCCCGCGGCGGCGGTGGTCTCCGCTTTCACCTTGTCCACGTTGAACGGGGGATTGGCCATGACGTAGTCGCAGCGGCCCTCGAGGTGATGGGCGTCGTGATAGAAGGTATTGGCTTCGTCTCCGGATTTGATCACGCCGGTGAGGCCGTGCACGGCCAGATTCATCAGGCAGAGCTGGGCGTTGTATTCCACCTTTTCCTGTCCGTAAAAGGTCATGGCCCGGTTGGCGGAGAGGCCGGCGGTGTTCACGAAATCGCCGGTCTGCACGAACATGCCGCCGCTTCCGCAGGCCGGGTCCAGCAGAATGCCTGATTTCGGTTCCAGTATATTGACGATCATCTTCACGAGGGATTTGGGTGTGAAGAAGATCCCGTCGTCAGCGGCAATGGATTTGGCAAATTTATTCAGGAAGTATTCGTAGATGCGGCCGATCACATCGCCGCCCACGTCGTCGAGGGCGCGGTTGTTGAAAAGGCGCAGGAGCTCGGCGAGGAGACTGTCCGCGAAAAGGGTGTAGTTTTTCGGGAGGACGCCCGAGAGCTGAGGCGCCTGCTGCTCGATAAGGAACATGGCGTTGTTCACGGCCTCGCCGAGGCTGAGGAGGGGCCGCCCGTCCAGACCGGTGACGGGATGGGAGGAGAGGTCCTCCGGCAGATTGACGAGATAGTCGTACTGAGCCTCTTTCGGCAGATAGATGGCGCTCTTGGCGATGAAGTCGCCGGGCTCCACCGGCAGGGGACGTCCGCCGCGCATGGGGCGGTTCTTTTCGATCTCGTGCTTTACGAGGCAGAACCGTCCGTAGGCGTAGCGGAGGAAGAGAAGCCCCAGCACGGGCATGCAGTACTGGTTGCTCGTCAGCTCCGAGCCGGCACGAAGCAGATCGGCGGATTCCCACAGATCGGCTTCCAGTTTTCGTATATCTGCGCTTCTTGTCATAGGTTGCTCCTTATGGTACGGCCGGACAGTGTCCGGAATCCTTTATAAATTTAACATCTTATTCTTATAGCATATGGCAAGTGATTTTATTTTTCAATTTTTTTCAGCAGCCCGCGCCGCCGGGGAGAGGAAAATGATTTTCCTTTGGCGGACGGGCATTTTTTATGTATTTCCGATTTCAGAAACGGCATTTTTCATTGATTTCCGGCGGGCGGTGCGGCGCGTTTTGTTGATTTCCGGTTTTTCCCGGGGCGGAAATGGATGGGAAGTGGACAGGGACAGCGGGTGTCTCTGTTTCACGTGGAACGGCCGGAGCGGAGAGACAGTTTTTCCCGGGCAGCGGCCGGAACCGGCGGACATTTCTTTACGGACGGGGGATGTCTGTGGTAGTATAAAGCTTATTGCGCGAAAAAATCATCGTTGTAAGAAAGGACGTATCATGTTCAGAAAAATTCCTATTCCCACGGCGGGGGTCATGCTGGGGCTGGCGGCGCTGGGCAATCTGCTCGCTCCGTATTCTCTGTTTTTGAAATATATCTGTGGGATCGGCGCGGCGTTTCTGGGGGTGCTGCTGTTTGCGAAGATCATCATGCATCCCGGCGTGATGAAAAATGATCTGAACGGGAATTCCATTTTTGCCAGCGTGTTTGCGACGTTCTTTATGTCGGTCATGCAGCTCTGCACCTATACGGCGCCGTATGCGCCCGCGGTGAGCGAGGTGGTCTGGTACGGGGCGATCCTCTGCCATTTCCTGCTCATGGTGTGGTTCACGTACCGCTACATCCTGAATTTCAAGCTGCATGAGGTGTTCCCCACGTATTTCATCGCCTATGTGGGCGTGGTGGTGGCCTCGGTGACGGCTCCTGTGTTCGGCCATCACCGGATGGGCGAGATGATCTTCTGGTTCGGCTTCATGGCGTATATGGTGATCTTTGCGCTGGTGACGGCCCGCTATTGCAGCCGCCACGCCATTGCGGAGCCGGCGAAGCCGCTGTTCTGCATCTACACGGCGCCCATGAGCCTGAGTCTGGCGGGCTATCTGGCCTGTGCGGAGGAGAAGTCTTTCCTGCTGGTGGTCATCATGGAGGTGCTGGCGCAGGGGCTCTTCGTGATGGTGCTCATGCAGATGACGAAGCTGCTGCGGCTGTGCTTCTACCCGAGCTATGCGGCCTTCACGTTCCCCTTCGTCATCACGGCGATCGCGCTCCGGCAGACGCTGGCCTATCTGGAGGACATGCAGGTCGCGGTGCCGGGATTCCTCCACGGTCTGCTCCTGGTGGAGACGGTGCTGGCAACGGTGATCGTGGCGTATGTTTTTGTACGGTATATGAATTTCCTCCGGGAACAGATGATGCCCGGGGTATTGGAAAAGGTAAAGGGGATCGCCGTCCACAACGGCTGATCGAACGGCAGAACGGCCCGGATGTTCCGGGCTTTTTTGCTGCGCCAAAACAGGGCGATGGCCGGCAGCGGGGAGGAGCTTCTCTGCGCGGGCAGAAACGGGCACACGAAAAAGGCAGCCCTCGGGCGGGCTGCCTCTTCCGGTTCGGGATGATGATGTCGTTTTGTCGATGGGATGAAATTATCTGTTGCCGAGCTGTGCGTCGAACATGAAGCGGAGGCCTTTGCAGTCTCCTGCGGCTTCGAAGCCGTTCTTCACGTCGGTGGAGCTGGATTCTTCCTCGATCTGTTCAGTGATGAACCACTGGAGGAAGACTTCGGTTTCGATGTCGCCTTCTTCACGGGCTGCGCGGAAGATGGTGCGGATGGATTCGCTTACGTACTGTTCATGAGCGAGAGCGGCTTCCGCCACTTTCAGCGGGCAGTCGAAGCGGGAGGTGACCGCATCGATCTGGCCGAAGTCCACGGTACCGTCGCGGTCTTCGATGTAGGCGATGATCTTTTCGCCGTGTTCCATTTCTTCTTCATACTGCTTCATGAGCCAGTGTGCGTAGCCTTTGTAGCCGGCTGCTTTCATATCGCTGGACATGGAGCGGTAGAGGTATGCGGAATAAAATTCTTTGACGACCTGGTCGTTCAGAGCCTTGCGGATGCTTTCGTTCAGTTTCATGATGGATTCCTCCTTTGGAAATTTTATATCGAAGTTTTTCTATGTCTGTATTATACAGGATGAAATGGAAAAAGGGAAGAGGGTATATCGAAAAAAATAAAATTATTTGCCGCAAAAATGGATAACAAAAAAGCATGGACTAAAGGGCGTTTCCTGATTTTGCAATCCCGTTGACAAAAGTACGGAGGACTGTCTAAAATAGATTAACTCGCCGGACATATGGCGGGAATGTACTGAAACGAGGCGTTTATCATGAAGCGTGCTGCTGTTCCGCAGATGACAAATGCATATTTTGCTTATACCTTTAGCCGGGGCTACTTTTACGCCGGCTTTTTTGGCTACGCAAAATGTGATTTGGCCGCAGCGGACAGTCTTCATGAGGGCAGAGGGCCCGGTATAGGTACAGGGTATATTGGGAATGAAGCAGACTCCACCGCGGGGTCTGCTTTTTTTTATTCATCAGAAGAAAAGGAGAATGGAACATGATTATCGTAATGAAACCGACGGCGTCAAAGGAGAGTGTGGAGCATGTCATCCATTGTCTGAAGGAGAAGGGCCTTCAGATCGATGAGATCGTAGGGACGCAGAAAACGGTGCTTGGTCTGGTGGGCGATACGGCCGCTGTGGATGCGGACCTGCTCCGGAGCTATGACTGCATTGAAAAGGTCATGCGGGTGCAGGAGCCGTACAAGCGGGCGAGCCGGGCCTTCCATCCGGAGGACAGCATCATCGATGTGTCGGGGGTGCCGGTGGGCGGCAAAAAGCTGGCTGTCATCGCCGGACCGTGTTCCATTGAAACGCCGGAGCAGATCACCGGCGTGGCGCAGGCAGTGAAGGCGGCGGGGGCGTCCATGCTCCGCGGGGGCGCCTTCAAGCCGCGCACGTCTCCCTATTCGTTCCAGGGCCTCGGCAGCAAGGGGCTGGATATGCTCTGCGATGCGGCGGAGGCGACGGAGCTGCCGGTGGTGACGGAGCTGATGAGCATGGACAAGATCCCGCTCTTCCTGGAAAAGGGCGTGGACCTCATCCAGATCGGCGCGCGGAATATGCAGAATTTCGACCTGCTGAAGGCGGTGGGCCGCCTGAATGTGCCGGTGCTGCTGAAGCGGGGCATGTCGGCCACGCTGGAGGAATGGCTCATGAGCGCGGAGTACATCATGTCCGAGGGGAATCACAATGTCATCCTCTGTGAGCGGGGCATCCGCACTTTCGAGACGGCCACGAGAAATACGCTGGATCTGTCGGCCATCCCGGCGATCAAGCGGATGAGTCATCTGCCGGTCATCGTGGACCCGAGCCACGCCACGGGCAAGCGGTGGATGGTGGAGTCCATGGCGATGGCGGCGGTGGCCGCCGGGGCGGACGGCATCATGGTGGAGGTGCACAACGATCCGGAGCACGCCTGGTGCGACGGGGCGCAGTCCATCACGCCGGCGATGTTCGAGGGCCTGATGGCGAAGCTCCGGACGCTGGCGCCGATCGTGGGCCGGGAGCTGTAAGAGGGAGCGCGGCGCAGGATAAAGGGAGAAGAGAAGCGCGCCGCATGGAAGACGCGGGCCGGGCCCGCAGGGAAGAACGGGAGAATGGAAGCATGGAAAAGGATCTGAGAGGAATGACGGCCGCCGTGGTGGGGCTGGGCCTCATGGGCGGCTCCTACGCGAAGGGGCTCACCCGGGCCGGCGTGCGTGTGATCGGCATCAACCGCACCCGCGCCGCCGAGGAGGAAGCTCTCCGGGACGGGGCCATCGCAGCGGCGGG
>ERZ779865.1346-NODE-1346-length-18327-cov-3.898369_pt1 | contig 18327 bp, 18 predicted proteins | sample MGYA00433088_ERZ779865 | MGnify/ENA primary metagenome ERZ779865 (study PRJEB29588, sample SAMEA2151703) | human gut metagenome | biome: human gut; feature: human-associated habitat; material: faeces | place: Denmark | collected 2008/2010 ... | reverse complement strand
CTTTCATAGGCAGCCGCCGTATTTTTCTGTTCCTCCTGTTCACTTAATTTTTCTTCTACGGCATCCAATTTTTTCTGTGCATCTTCCTGTCCCGCCGTATCCGCTACTTCACCATACTTGGCAACTGCCATCGTATAATAAACTTTCGCCCCAACATAATCTTTTTCCAGACATGCCTTATCTCCTGCTGCCACCATCTCCGCTGCGGCAACTGTCTGCTGTGCCTGACTGTCTGCTTCTTCCTGTGCCGCGCTCTCGGCATCTGCCTTTTCCTCATAAAGCTTTTCCAGCGAATCCATAGCAGTCTGTTTGCCCTCCGCATCATGTACGGACAACGCGGCTTTTTTTGCCAGCAGATACTTCTCTTCCGCCCCATCATAATCGCCCTGCTCTAACAGGGAATCTCCAAGGTTTATATAATCCTCCACCGACAGGAATACGCTGATATTCTCCAGCTTATTTTCTATGTAATCCGTCCCTACATTGTCCGCATATCTGGTGCGATCCAATGCAGAAAGATAGTATTCTTCGGCCGCTTCATAATCTGCGCTGCTGTAGCTTTCATCTGCCAGTATCACAGTCTCTATCACAAAGGAATATTCCTGCAGACGGTTTCTCATACTGCTGTCTTTCAGCTTTTCTGCCAGTTTCTGCGCCTGCTCGCATTCCTCCTTTGCCCTGACATAATTTCCGGTATTGATATATTCCACCGTATTGGTAAAATGATAATTCATATCCTCAGTACGCTGCACTTTTCTATCACGCAGAAACCACAGCACCACACCGATAACGATTGCCGCTATGACAACAATAACCGTAATCATCACTATTTTTTTTATCCGTTTCCGCTTCTCTGGATTTTGGTATACTTTATTTACAAAAATAACTGCCAGCGTATAGTTATCCAGATTCTCCGGCTGTCTTGAAAGCAATAAGTCCTCGATATTATCCACCGTTGTCTGCACTTCGTTATCAGCTTCTGCAAAAACATCATCCAGCTCCGCCTCGTCCACATTCTCCCAGATTCCCCTTGTATACAGAGCAATCATGTCGGTTTCCGCCAGCTTTATCTTCTTTGAAACCACGGACTTAAAATTTTTCTGTCCCAGATAGGCATAAAGATTATTCCTCTCTTCATGCTGCATCAACTCATCTTTGGCAATTTTCTCCTGCTCCACCATCTCCTGGGCAAGAGACATATCCCTCGTCTGACGGTAAACCGCCCCTCCCCGGTACATGCGGAGCCTTGTGTTCCCCACATATCCATATCTCATCTTCTGGTAATCCGTTACAACCACTGTAATAGATGCCTTTAACCGTCTGTCACTTTCTTTTCCTAACAATGCCCGGTTTGCCCGCTTTAACAATCTCTTTACAGCCCGCTTTGACAGAGATGGATTTTCCTGAAAACTAAGAATGACTGTCTCAATGGCAAGCCTTGCGCTTTCTACATCCGTGACCTCCGTAATTCCGTCTGCGATGACATAGCAGGCGAACTCATCTAATTCCACATACCCAAAATAATCTCTGTTTTTTAACCTGCTTCCCTCTTCGGAAATAAACCGTGCCTCAAAATCACTGTTCTGTTTTCTCATGTCATTTCTCCAACTCTTATCAGAATTACGCTGGCATTATCCTTATCGCCTTTTTTCTGATTTACCAGTTCCACCAAATCAAATGCCATTCTCTTACAGCTTTTCTTCCGGGCTAAGCAGTCTTCCATCTCTTTCCATGTCACGCTCTCCTGCATTCCATTACTGAAAACTGCCACCACATCCCCTTCCTGTAAGCGAACCGGCTTGTCGTAGAACTGTATTTCCTTAAAACCGTCTCTTCCCAGGTAATTGTAAATTCTTTTTTCCTGCAGCATAGACAGGGCATCTTCTCTTGTCAGAACGCCTTCCACATACTTATCCTGTGCCAGCACATCTACGGTGTGTCCCGTTCCAAGGGGAATCAATTCCTCATTTCGGAATACTGCAATCTTTACATTCCCGACAATCCCGTAAAACAGAAATCCTCCCTGTATCATAACGGCGCTGACTGCCGCCATTCCTCTTCCCTCATCCATCTGTTTTAAAATTTCCCGGTTTGCCGTCTGAAACGCTTTCTTAAAAAAATAGGACGGGTGGTCTGCCATGTTGTACGTTTCAAAAATTTCTTTAAAAACCCGAATGACTGTCTTAGCAGCAATTCTGCCGCCCGCTTCTTTTCCCATTCCGTCTGCTAAAACCGCCAGTAAACCATTCTCATTTTCTTCTATTGTAAAGTAATCCATCTGTATTTCACGGCTGCCGATGGTCTTGCAGGCTCCCGTCTCATATCCCTCTCTGCTGCTCCGGAATACCAGACAAAAACGGTACAAAAATGCAATTCCTAAGAAAGCGCATAAGATACAGACTGTCAGGTACGGGACACTCATTTATCGTCCTCCCACATATAATGCTCCCCGCAGAAAGGAACAAAAAGGAATGTGCTCTCCCCCATCTCAATCACGTCATATGCGCTTAACGGCTGCGGCAGATAGACCGCTTCACCGTTCAGATAGACCAGACCGTTGCTGTCTCCCGGTAAAATCATGTTCTCCCGTTTCTTCGCATCAAATACAATCACCGCATGATTTCTCCGTGCGATTTTGTTATCCCCCAGAATCTGAATGTCCATATCATCTGCCCGTCCCACAAAATTTTTTCCGTCCATGACCCGGTAATCTTTGCCTCTTCTCGGACCTTTTACGCATACAATCCAGCCGCAGACCGGATTCTCCTCCTCCAGAAAAAGAATGTCCTCAATTTCTTCCTGCGATTTTTCCACTGACTTTTTTTCTTTCGTGGCTGTCTCAATATTGCAGTACGGACACACTGTTCCATATCTCCTGCTTGAAAAAAGATGTCCGTTCTGACAGCGAATTAAATTTCCACTCATGTTTTTTCCTCCATATGTACACGCTATTTTGCCCCTAATCTGGTATTCCCGATAAAAATAATATCGCCTGCGTTAATCCGGCAGGGATGCTCCCTTGACACCTGATACACTTTGCCATCCTTCGCATCCTGGATTCTTACGCCGTTTCTGCTTCCTAAATCTTCAATATACCACTGCCCCGCCGCATAATTTAACACGGCGTGCTGACGGTCTGCCATTCCGCCATACTCTGTATTCTGAAGATTAATGTCCACGTTTTCCTTATGCTCGTCCCGTCCGATTAAAAGGGACGTCTTTCCGCCAATATGCCAGGCTGATATTTCGTTTCCCTCTTCATCTAACAGCAACAGTTCCTGTATTCCCCGCCCATTTCCTCTTTTTTTCTGTCTGCCGGACAGAGAATCCGTCACTGCCAGCAGCAAAAATGTCAGAAATACAATCCCGCAGACAGCCATAAGCGTATCCCGCCCCCTGCTCTGCTCCATATATGTAAAACATAGAATTATAATTGCAGCGGAAAGACTGCATATCATCATGTCCATGAAATTTTTCTTATTCATTTTCACCTCAATATCACCGCAAATCTGCGTCTGAAAAATCAAATCGTCTTTCTCAACGTTTCAATCCCATATAACGTTCAAATAAATCTGTCACATCCATGGGATTAATCTTTTGTTGCGTGCGATTCTCCTTTTTCTCACTCTGCTTTCCCATGGAAAAAAATCGTTCAAATTCCTTTTCAATATCTCCCGGATCAATCGTTCCTCCTCCGGTATTCTTTCTGCCCGTCCCAGCACCGTTCCTGCATGTCCCAGCGCTGTTCCTTCCTGCCGCACTTTTCTGTTCTTTCTGCGCTGCCCTAGCGTTGTACTCTTCCCTCTTTTGTTTATCGCTCAGAATCCGGTATGCCTCTCCGATTTCCTTAAACCGTTCCTCTGCCCGCTTATCTCCCGGATGTGTATCGGGGTGGCATTCTTTTGCCGCTTTTCTATATGCCTTTTTTATGGTGTCCTCATCAGCCGTTTGCGAAACCCCTAATACCTGATATGGATTCATATTTGTTCCAACCTTTCATTCATGGCAATAGAAAGCCCGTAAAATGCGCTTTCTATTGCCGATTTAAGGCGCAGGCTGTCCTATTTGCTGACAATCTGCGCCCTGCTGTTATGCTGAATAATTTCCTTCTACCGCTACAGAAGCGATTTTGTCTTTCTTCTGTCTGAGTACTAATGTGAAGGTTCCGGTTCCCTCTACATCGCCAAACTCTTCTTTGTAGTCAAGCACGAATGCGTTTGGGAAACAATATTTTCTCTCCATTACACCGCCTGCCACATGCTCTACTGTCACCTTCCGATAACAGTCCACTTTCTCCGCCGGAACAACGGACCATAATGCCAGCTTCCTGGTACTGTCAGTAATATCCCCGTCCAAAGCCGCTAAAATCTTTCCGGTAATTACCATAGTTGCGCCGACATCCTTCGTTCTCGCATTAGAATCCAGCGGAATATCAGTAGTAACCTTTACGCTTCTGACACATTCCTTCGCCACTTCAAAGCTCTCGCTTCCTTCGACTTTTACTAAAAATGACATAATTTCCTCTCCTTTCTTTATTCACCGTAGCCGCCTTCGATCTTCACCGCATCATTCTCGTCCTTTTTCTGCTTGATGTGGAGATAAAATGTACCCACACCGGTTTCATCATCCATATGCTCCTCATATTCCATGACAAACGCATTGGGGATTGTGTACTTTCTTACCACCTGTCCTGCTGATACAACATCGATCTGTGCATTTCTGTAGCAGTCTGCCTGCTCGGACGGAACCTGAGACCATTTGGATAATCCAAGTGTTCCGTCTTCTCCGTCTGCTCCCACCTTATACAACATTTTTCCGGTAATCTTTACTGCAATGCCAAAATCTGTAGCCCTTGCGTTGGAATCTGTTGCGGAATCGGAACTGAACGTAACTTTCTGGATAGTTTTCTCGTCCAGATTGATGTTCTCTGCGCCTCCACTCACTGCTAATCTAAAACCCATGTTCGTTTCCTCCTTCTTTTCTTTTAGACTTTATTTAAAATGTTCTGTCCTCGCTGTTGACCCGGTTAATCTCGATTTCGAGATTCTTCACGTTACCGTTAAATGCGATATCAAGCGTGCAGTATCCCGCTGCCTCGTCGATGGAATACCGGATATCGTCTCCGTTTCCGATAATCGCATTGATGCAATCCTTCTTCTCCATCCATCTGCTTCTCTGGCTGGTAGGCTTGCTGGAGAAAAACTCCACAATATTTTCCTGCTTAAAATCGCCTGTCGCTAAACGCATCACTCTCTGAATGTAAGTAGTCACCTGTGTCTTATAGATTGGCTCATAACTCTTTCCGTCTGTCAGCAGGTTACGTGCCTTGTAGACCATAATGTTCTGGATATTCATATCCTTAAGCACTGCATTTTCGGAAGAAAATACAAATCCGAAATTCTTCCGGTTGATATCGCTCTTGATATCGTTGGTGTATCCTGTAATCTCTTTTGCCATGGTAGTCCGAACCTGCAGTGCGTGATCTCCTGACTCAATGTCAAACCGGACACCCGGAAGCTCATCGTCCACGTTTTTCTTAAACACTTCTTTTAAGTAGTCCGGACTCTGGTAAGCTGCCACCAAACCGGCTGCCACATAAGCAGCTCCTATGTAGACACCATCAATCCAGATTTTCATAACATCTTCTTTTTCTTTAGACAGCGCTGCCGTATTCTGCTCTGTAATGTACATTTTGTTATCCAGAATGACGCCGGACTTGTCTTTTGGTATTACGGTAAAATTCGGGATACAGGGAATTGCATATTCACTAAAAGGCTTGCCAATCAACTGCGTGCATTTTGTTTCATATTTTTCAATTCCCTCTGTCGCCATAACATTAAAGGTGGTCTTGTCCCCCGTCTCATAGCTGAAGAAACACTGCACTTCATAATCTTTCAGCGCATCCAGAATCCGAACCAGCGATTCCATGCTGTTCACATCCTCTTTCTCTACGTTCTCATTTCCTTTAAAACGCTCCTTTACCGCCTTCAGCTTAGAACTGCTGTTTAAGGAAACCGACGGAACAATGGCATACCAGATGGTATTCTCAAAATCATTTTTTGCGTTTACCGTATTGAGATATGCTAAAAGTCGCGGAATGTTGCTGCTCTTTGCCAGCATATCGTTGCTCACATTCGATACCACCAGAGAAGGTTTCATTCCCTTGCAGTTTCTCGGATACTGCTCGAAGAAAGCCCATACCCCCATAATTTTTTCCACCAACGGTTTTACTGTCTTGATAAAATCATCCTTGCTCCGCTTGTAGAACTCAAGGTAAGAATTGTAGTTCGCTACTTCTTTCTCAATATCTACCACACTCTCCATCGTAGATGCCAGCGGACAGAAAGTTCTTGCAACCAACGACATAACATACTCATTTCCGTCCTCGTTCAAATCCATATAGTCTTTCTCGATTGCCTGAATCAGTCCGGCGTTGGCATTGTCGTCTAATACCATCAGCTCTTTTTTGTTTTCCTTCGGCGCCTCTAAAATCTTAAGTTCTCCGTGTTCATCCATACTGAGCACGCCAATGCTTAACGGCGCTTCGTCTTTTTTCTTCTGTCCATCGCCCAACAACAGCCTTGTCTTGATATCCTCTATCGCAAGCGGCAGCATTGCCATTACATTGTTGTAATTGACACTTGCTTCTTCAAACATCAGATTCAGCTTATCTGCCGTATCTAACTTCTTCGGATCGCCGTCCTCAAGTTTCGCATATTCACTGTAGGTATACTGAAGTTCTTTTCGGTTCTGTCGGATATCGTCCATGACCTTTTTGGGTGAAATCATATCCGTCAGTTTCTCAAATTTAAAATCTACGTTGATGCTTCCCTCCGCCCGCTTTGCCTCAACAAGCGTCATCAGCATTTTCAGATAATCATTCTGGCGGTTCAGATGAATTTCACTCAGTAACTCATCTTCAATCGTTTCAGGTTTTTTCAGCGTATAGATTACTTTCTGATTGTTTGCGTCAAAATACGAATACACCACCGGCTCAAATTTCTCCAAAAATTCATCAAAACTTCTCACCAGCAAGGCATCGTTTATTTCTTTGATTTTGTCGTCACTTACGCTGTTTACCCCCCTGACGTCTCCAACAAGTGTCAGAAGATTCAGCTTTTCCGGATTGATTTCCTCAAAGAGAATCGTCCTGTTTGTCTGTGTTATTGTATTCACTTTGTTCCTCCTTACCTTTCGCTTGGTTTCATATTTTTATAATGAAGTTCAATTTCTGTTCCTCCATTATTAAAAATCAGCAATATTTTTTCTCCATAGTATAAAGAATACTTTCTCTCCCGTTTCAAAATCTGGTTTTCTTTTACGATTGTTGCATAACCACTGTTTTTGAAACACAGCGCATGGTCTTTTCCGCCAGTAAACCTGATTTTATCTGCATCCGATAATTTATAGTCAATCCCGCAGCGGTCTTTGATCCAGTCAAAGGATATACTTTTTCGTGATTTTCCGAATAACTTAATACTGCAGGGCGCAACGTCGTCTTCCTGCTCCCCCTTTAACAAATATACCGCCAACTGTCCCGAGAAATCATATTTCGGCAGCACAGGAGGTTCCGATTTCTCTATGATAATGGAACCCGTCTCACCATCGTTTTTTTTTTTCTTTTTCCTTTCATATAAAACAGAGAGCAAAAGCACCACTGCACATAAAGATACAATTACAATCCAAAGAACCGTGTAATCAGGTTCCTCCTCTACAACCGGAACTGTCAATTCCACCGTATCTGCCGTTTTTATGTAATGAACCACATTTCCCGACGGCTGAATTGCAATTTCCACATTCACTTTTGCCGTCTCGTCTGTCTGATACGGAACCATCGCCGTGCCATTTTCCACACGGTAAGACGCTTCCTTGCCATTAATCAAAACAGAAATACTGTCTTTTAAAGTTTCCGAATCCAAAACCGGCTTCTCCTGATGGTTCACAACATTTACTTTCAGGGTAAATACGCCTTCCTCCGAAGTATAGGATTTCTCCATATCAGTTTCTAAAAAATATTCTTTTATCAGATAGATATGGACATTGCCTCTGTTTTCCAACGAATAGTCCATCGTAATCTGCTGTTCTAACGGATTTTCCAATTCGGCAACTGCAAACTTGTTTCCCTGGAGCATATTCAGGCTTTCACATTGTCCCGCAACATGAAAATCCTCGATGTTTTCCCCTGACACGAGAAGTATCTTTGCATTCTGCATATAAGTATCCTGCAGATCCACTGTCATATTTCCTTCTCCGGAAACCGCCTCGCCAAGTTCTATTTTTTCTATCTGTAACGTCTGGAACAGATATTTTGCAGTGATTTCTTCAATCGTCTGGTTTTCGCCTACTGTATACTGCTCTCCTGACGTCACTTTCGTTCCATACGAAACCTCATTCTCCGTCTTATCATTGGGGATTGCAAACATGTCAATTTTTATTCCCTGTTCTGCAATCTGATCCACCATATTTTCAAACTGCCTGATTGCAGTTTCTGTTTCGCTTTGATCCCGCAGAGAAATTTCCCCGTCGGAAATAAATACCACTCTTTTATCTGCCGCCGCACTGTCAAACATATCAGCCGCCGTTTCCAACGCCACCGCTGGGGTGGTGTAGCCCTGCAGTTCTACCGTCTCGAGTGCATGTCTGGTTTTCTGATTAATGTTTCCGAAATCTTCCTCATAAACAATTTCCGTGTTATATACCAGCAATGCCACTTCGTATTCTTTCGGCAACGCCGACGCTATCATGCATGCGCTGTCCGCTGCCTCAATCCACTGTCCGTCTCCCTGCATTGATTTGCTTGCATCCAGCAAAAATATAATCTGCTTTTTTTCGGTGATTTCATTGATTTCATTCTTCTCCGCTGCCAAAACCCTTGCCGGAAACAGCAAAGAAAGCCCTATGAACAGCATTGCCAATTTAATTGTTATCTTCTCTACTTTTCCCATTTTTCTCCGTATATCTTTTTACTGACCATGCCAGATAACTCACTCCACACCAGATAACTGCGCCCAAAACCGCATATGCAGCTCTCTGATTTACCGCTAAGAATACCATTCCGAGTATCAGCTCTGTTACAACTATGATTCGCGCCTTTTTTCCGATTACTTTCTTTTCTGCTTCCTCCAGAGGCTTATTTTTATCCTCCAGGGGAGCAAATAGAAATATCCCCATCCCCGCAGCCAACGCCGCAGCGATTGTAAGACAGGTCTGATAAGCAAATTCTGCTTTTATCCATAACAAGGTTAAAACCAGAATCCCACATGAAAGAAAATAGCAGCTCATCCATCCCGGTGCGTGATATCCTCCTGCTTCCTGCCGCAACAGCATAAATGCAATCAGAAATATCATGCAATATAACAATTCCCCAAAGGCTGCGCCAATGACAACACCCGTTCCAATATTGAAAGCATATACAGCAATGGTCTGCAACGCAAATAGATATACATCCCTGTACTCCGATTGAATGCTTCCATTTTCTTCCATGAAGTCTACGATTCTTTCAAAAAGTTTTCTCATTTCTTACTCTCAGAAAACTTTTTGAGATTTTCCGGCACCTTGGGCTGATGCAGAATAAAATAGCAGCATTTTGTTGCAGCGCCTGTTGCTACTTTCTCCAGTCCAAATGTCATTAAATTGCTCAAATAGCGGTTTAACAGATTTCTCATCTTGATTCCCCCTCTCTTTTTTCCTAATAATACCATTTTTCGACACAGAATCTTCAAAACGTCAAGAATCGTATGATTATCTGTAACTTTTTTATTTTTATGCAAAAAAAAAGAGACGCCTGTCTCTCACTCACGCATCTCTTATTTCCCTTTACATTTTTTTACATAGAAAAAATCTCATACAATAATACTGTCACCACAAATTGATGATTCCCATCATCAATGATAACCTCCCCATCATACCGTCTGGCTATCTTCCTTTTTTAAATCTCTCGGTATCATCAGCTTTGTTTCAAATTTAATATCAAATGTCTCAGCAACCGCCGCTTTATAGTTAATAATACTGTCAAAATAGAAACACCCTGTATTAGATACTTTTCTCTGCTTATGTAACTTTTCTAAAGAATTATCGCAATATTTTTTGAGTGCCTCATAGTCTCCTTTCTCCAGATACATTTTCTCCATCAGATACCGTTCCGTCATATTATGGCGGAACTCACTCATTTCTACCCACAGATTCATGTTTTCATTGTACTGTCTGAGATAATATTCACTTTGCTCCTGTAAAACCTCTTCCCGTACTCTTTTTTCTGCTGTTTCTCCAATTTTATCATACAAATAATATGTAAAAATATTTATCAGCATTACCATAAGCGCTGCCACAAAATCCAATGTCTCACTCATGCTTTCCTTTTGACAGATCATTTCAGCTAAAATGACAATGCTTCCTCCGGGAATCATAAAAATTTCAACCCATTCCTGTGTATTCAACCTGATATTTTTATGCCGCTTGATAAGTGCCAGCAATATTTTTATAAAGAAAAACATAACTAGCTTGGAAACCAGCAATAGTAAGTAATCCTCATTTGCCGTATCTACTTTGACTCCACTTTTCTGAACAAATATCTGCCATCCATAATAAGTCAATACTTCTGATAATGCTCCGCTAATTGCCATAAAAGCAGTAACTGCCGATAAAACCCATGCAGAATCTATATATAAAATACGTAAAGCAAAAAAAAATGAGACAACAAATATTCCTGTATTGTCCCACGCACTTTTTGCAAAACTGTAAGTAAAAAAATTAGAAATAACAAAATACATTCCCCATACAAAACACTCCCACACTCTGCTATGCTTTCTTTGTGTCAGGACTTTTTGTGCAAAAATTCTCTGATACACTAAAGAAAAAATTTCAATGGCTGCCAGCATTACTTTCATCATTTAGCTTATCCTCATCAATTCAATATAACTTTTTCGTATTTTATCCTTATATCTGGGACCTATTTTAAATTCTTTGCCGTCATCCATCACTACTTTTTCATACCGAAATTCCTTTACATAGTTCACATTGACCAGATAAGATTTACTAATCCTTAAAAACTTGATATTCATCTGTTCTAACTGTGCTTCTACTTCATCCAGTTTTTTATAAAAGGAAGAAACACCGTCTGTACTGTAAAGATTCACCTGTCGCTTATCACTCTCAAAATAACGAATTTTATTTACCAAAATCTTATATGGAACTTTTTTATATGTATACTCAAAAATTTCTTCTTTTTGACTCATCGCCTTAAACGCTTCTCTAAACCCACGATCCAGTTCCTCCTCCGAAACAGGCTTGTCTATAAACCGAAATGGCTGTACATTAATGATTTCCTTACAATACTGTTCATAGTAGGAAATGAAGAACAAAATTGCCCTGTTATCCTTTTCCCGAATCCGTCTTGCCGTTTCAACTCCGTTTATCCCGCCCATTTCAATATCCAAAAGAATGATATCCATATTGCCTTTTTGTTCCATTTCCCATAGCAAATCTTCTCCACTTTGAAAACATTTTATTTCTGTATTCAGCCCCAAACGGCAAACGATATTCCTAACCATCTCTTCCTGTATCTGAAGTTGTTCTACTAAATCATCACAAATCCCGATCCTTATCATATATCTTTGCCCCCACTGTAACAACTAATGTTGCCGTTTTGCCAGACTCTTAACCAAAGCTTTTACCATATCATAAACAATTCTGATGTCTTCTTCACTGCATTCTTCCAATTCCTGTGAAATTTCTTCATCAAAAACAGCTTTCCCTTTCACCAGATTATCACAAATCAATGCGTCCAATGTCGTATCCAGAGCGTTTGCAATATCTATCAAAGTTGCCAAGCTTACTTTTGTCTTTCCCCGCTCTATATTACTCATATGTGGATTAGAATTTCCAACAGTAGATGCCAGCATCTCCTGCGACCATTCTTTCTTCGTCCGACGCTCTTTTATTCTCATACCTATTGCGCAATAATCTAATTTCATTTCTATCTCCGAAACTCATGTTCCTTTTATCATATCTTTTCTTTGACTATTTAAGAATGTTCTGCATGCTAATTTATTTTGCTATAGTTTAATAATCTATAAGAAATTTTTTATTTTATTTGCAAAATTATCATTTTAAGCTTAACATATACGTCATTTTACGTTTATTACCAATGTGTAACCAGACTATATTTCTATTTTATCCTAAATACTTCTTTTTCACTTTTTAGTCTTTTAGTTAAAATGAACGTTCAAGGTGGTATCAAACTGACCTCCTCCCCAGTCCACCCCCAAAAGGTGTCTCTTTCGTCCACTCTTCCATACGCTGTGTCTGTTCTGCAAATCTCCTTTTTATCAGTCTGTTTCCTTTGACATTGCTTAGTTTTCTCCTGCTGCGTCTCTGCATTTGCGTGGCTCTTGATTCTGTGGAAAGCCCTTAGAAACTCTGCCATTCCCTCTACTGCCAGCGTTTCCGACTGTACCGGAATAATCAGACTGTCACAGCATATCATCACATTTATCATGGCTGTCCCCATCTTAGGCATCCCGTCAATGAGGATGTAGTCATACTGCTCCTTAATGGTGTCCACAAACTCTTTCAGCTTGCTGTACCTTGGCGGCCACCTATGGGTAACATATTTTATATGCACTTGGATAAAAATAGGGTTAAGCACTTGCCTCCTCCCGATAAAAATTAAAGCAGAGCTAAATCAAGTATCCCATTTTCATGGAATTTAGATTTAGCCCTGCTTTGGTCATAACGACATCAGCCAATATCCCTAATATTGACAGATCCCGGCTATTCACTATAAGATTTTAATATAACAGCGCTGCCCTATCTACTCTCCTTAGAATAGCGAAAATAGGACTAAATCATAGAAACCGCTTCTTTATAGCTAATCTCTTGACTTAGTCCTATTATAACGTCATCATCAAAAGTGATCGCCACCTTTTTTTCTGCGATATCTTCCTGTGCCGCAAAAGACAATGTCTCTCTGGCATTTTCATGATTGCCGCCCCACTGACAGACTGCAGCAGCAAAAATGACTGCAGCGATCAGAACATCTTTCGGATAATGATCTTTTTGTTTATGAAAAATCTTTTTTACAGATAAAAGCACCCGCGCAATCTCCCATATTTGTATAACTTTATATTTTCTCTTATCTGTAATATATGACTGATATTGCGGATTTTATACTTTTATTTATAACCTGCTGCCTCTCAACTATACATAATCTTCTCGCTGTCAAAAATCTTTGCTAACCCGGCCGTCATAACCAGCGCATACAAAAGATTTGCCGCGATCGTCACCACAAAATTGACCGGCACCAGATCAAAGGAAAAAATTCCATTCATGCACTGCACACTGTTATAAAACGGAATCAAATACCAGTAAAACTCCTTCGGCGCACCGTCCCCGAACATCGTCGAAACTCCGATCAGCATGACAACGATCATAAGTGGTGAAACCATCGTCCCTGCCTCTTTGACACTCTTTGCCAGACCAGACATGAGTGAGATTGCTCCAACAATAACCAGAACGGTACTTAAAATCACAAATAATAGCAGCACATAATCTGTTCCGCTGTAAACTGTAGCGCTCATCGCGCCCGTCATGCTGTCATCCTCAATTGCAGCACCGCCCATCAGGTTTGGAAGGGCGAGCATCGTGCCAATAAAACTGGAAACCCCGCCCAAAAGTCCGATGACACTCAGACTTAAAACTTTTCCGACGGCAAGCTCACTGCGTTTCATCGGCGTGACAAGAAGCGTTGCGATCGTCCCACGCTCCTTTTCCCCGACGATGGATTCCGGCGCAACCGCCATACAGCCACTGAACAAAAATGACATCAAAAGCATTGGCAGCAGCATGGAAAAAAGCTGTGCGGAAGTATCTTTTTCCGTTGCGGCATCATATTTTTCTCCATCTTCCGCATTGATATCAAACTTATTTGCCAGAGAAGATTCATAATCATCAAAAATCTGACACATCTGATTGTAAATTGTTGACGATTCTGTCGAAACCGAATTATAGTACATCTTTATATCCGGAGCTGCCTGCGTTGTATCTAACGGATCATATGCAGCAACAGCCGCATCAAAATCTGATGGAAATACCATCAAAAGATCTGCTTCCTCTGCCTCGATCTTTTCTAAGACATCGGACTCTGTTTCTGCTGAAATTTCCGTCACTTCCAAATCAGATTCTGTCTTTAAATAAGAAAATGACTCCGGCAGATCCACCGTATAGATCTGATACACATAATCCTCAGAAGCTGCAAACTGCTTCATGATTCCCTGTCCAAGGAGTGTATACAGAATGTAGATCATCAATCCCGGCATCAAAATCGTGGTAAATACCAGTCTTCTATCTCCAAAAAAGCGGGCGAACTCTTTTTTCATGATTGCAATCATTTTTTTACTCATACTATCTCACCTGCCGTTTCCCGATAGATTTCAAAGAACTTATCCTCAAGTGGCATTTCCGCCGTCACATTAGAAAGCGTATCGCACAAAACCATTTTCCCATTGATAATGATGCCGACACGGTCACAGATTTTCTCGATCAATGAAAAAATATGTGTCGATACAATAATGGTTTTTCCCTCTGCCTTAAGCTCCTGCAGAAAATCAGTCACAACCTTTGCCGTGATAACATCAAGTCCGTTTGTCGGCTCATCAAAAATGATGATCTGTGGATCATGCACTAAAGAAATGATCAGTGAAACTTTCTGCTTCATGCCGGTCGATAAATTTGTAACCTTCACTTCCGCAAACTCATCCACACCAAATTTCTGAAACAAAATACGTTTACGCTCATCCCGTTCTGCCGGATCAACACCATATAATTCAGAGAAAAAATCAAACAGATAATTCGGCGTAAAAAATTCTTCCAGCTTTAACTCGCTCGTTAAGAATCCAATCTTTTTTCGCACACCATTAGGATCTGTCACAATGCTGCTGCCATCGATCCATGCATCGCCTTTATCCGGTCTGATCAATGTAGCTAACATACGAAGCGTTGTTGTTTTTCCTGCCCCATTTGGTCCCAGCAGTCCAAAAACTTCCCCGCGATAAGTACAAAAACTGAGGTCATCCACCGCAACCTTGACTTTTTCTTTTGTCTTTTCCAGTTTCTGCTGTTTTTTCGACAGGTGAAATGTCTTAGACAATCCACTGACCGTCAATAATTCTTCCATAACCCTCTCCATTCCAAAAACATTACATCATTCTGTCATCGTACGACTCATTCAAAATTCTTTAAATCGTCCCGTCATCCATGCTATCTTCAATATCATCATAGATGTCATCGTAAATATGATTGTAGATATCATTATAGTTGCTATAAGAACCAAATCCTGCAAAAAAAATCAGGATATACAGAATAATCGATACTACAAAACCGATTCCACCTGTGATCAGACCAACGATCGCCATTCCTTTTTTATTACCTTTTACCAGCTGTATAATACCAAAAATAATTGCAAGAATACCGGTAATCCAGCTGATACAGGTACAAAACATCAAAGCAGTAATAATTCCAAGCACTAACGACGCAATACCAAAGCCTTCACTTTCCGACTTGTTACTTTCATGCTGATAACCGACATTACTATTTGGCTGTCCGTAACCATAATCCGTACCACCATTTGACTGTCCGTAACCATAATCCGTACCACCATTTGACTGTCCGTAATTATAATCTGTACCGCCATTTCCATATGGCGTATTTGTATAATACGGATTGTCCGCCGTATTCTTCTCCAGATTTACCTTTTGCGTATCATCAGCCGTATTCTTCTCCAGATTCACAGGATTCCCCTGATTTACATTCTGGTCATTAGTTCCATAATTCCAGTTATTTTCTTCACTCATATTCTTTTGTTACCTCTTAATTAAATCCAACCACTTTCTGTGATAAACGATATGCAGCAACAGAAATCTTTCTGCCTCCCTTGCCTGGCAGGTTCATTGCATTTCCCATGATTCCGGCGCGCAAATGATGGAATAACCGTATATCATGATCTTTAATATACTTCCAGAGTTCACGTTTTTTCAGAAGATTTTCCTCCGTACCTGAGCGTATCAGCATAATCGTGGAAATGACTGTGATAATCTCTAAATAATTGAACATGTAATGGCGCAGTTTGCGGTTTGGAATCTTCCAAAGATCAAACTCATCCACCATGATCTTGTTTACCCTGATCTGCTGATCAATGCGGCTGATCATCACTTTCTCATTGACTGACTGATCATCCCTGCCGATAAAGTAACGGTAAAAATCCACATCCATATAATACAGTGTCTTTACACTTGGCAATGGTTTGTACACATAAATATTATCCACATAAAATGTGTGCTTCGGCAGCTCTAATCCACATTCCCGCAATAATTTTGTGCGATAGATCACAGAATGCATCAAGATATACTGGCCTTTCCGGAAACGCGACACATCATTCCAGGTAAAAATCTGATCCTTTGGCAGATTCGTGTAATGCATTACCTTTTTATGATGTACGCCTTCTTTTTCATACACATAATTTGCAATAAACATATCCAGTGTCTGATTGCCGCCAGTCAGTTCACGAAGCTTATCTAAAATCTTCTTGTATGACTCTGCATCTACCCAGTCATCACTGTCTACCACTTTAAAATAAAGTCCTGTCGCATTACGGATTCCCGTATTGACTGCCTCCCCATGTCCTCCATTCACCTGATGGATTGCACGTATGATTCCCGGATACTTTTTCTCGTAAGCATCTGCAATGTCACCGGTACTGTCTTTTGATCCATCATCAATGATCAGGATCTCAACATCATCACCTCCCGGAAGCAATGATTTGATACAGTTTTCCATGTAATCCTGTGAATTATAACACGGAATCGCAAACGTCAGTAATTTCATATATGAATCCTCCAATTATCTTTTCGTATTTTCTGCCATGATTGCATCGGCGAGTTCCATAGCTTTTTTCGTCATCGCATCAATATTATAATATTTGTATTCTGCCAGCCGTCCAAGCAGATAAAAATGAGATAATCCACTTGCAAGTGCATGATATTTTTCATACAGTTCCTGATTTTTCGGCTCTAAAATCGCATAATAAGGGATTTCCCCCTCTGCTCCCGTATAGGCAAATGGGTACTCTTTCACGATTGTGGTTCCATCCGTGTCTTTTTGTCCGGTCAGATATTTAAACTCTGTAATTCTCGTAAAATCTTCGCTGACCGTATAATTGACTACGCTGTGCCCCTGATAAGATTCTTCGTCATAATGTTCAAAATCAAATCTTAAGGAACGGTATGGAAGTCTTCCAAACTGACAATCAAAAAGTTCATCCAATGCACCTGTATAGATAACTTCTCCGTCAAATGGTTTTCCATCAAAATAAATCTGATTTTTTTCAAACCGTAAGCGTTCTTTACAGTCAACGCCTGTCTCAACTGTGATATTCTCATGATCCAGCATGTGCTCAAACATCGGTGTAAACCCATCCTTTGGCACTCCCTGATATTTATCCTGAAAATAGCGGTTGTCATAAGAAACCAGTACCGGCACCCGGCCTGTCACTTCCGGACTGATGTCCTCCGGTTTCTGCCCCCACTGCTTCATAGTATATTTTAAAAATACATTTTCATATACAAACTGCGCGATCTCGCGGATGTCGGGATCCTCATTCTCCCGCAGCTTCATGATCGGTACACGGCTTCCCTCACCATATGCAGCAATCAGTTTCTGCTCTAAGGCATCCGCCTTTTCCTTTTCATATACCATATGAAGTGTATTCAAGTTAAATGGAACCGGAATCAGACGATCCCCGACTTTTGCTACCACCTCATGTCCGAATGCATACCAGTCCGTAAATCTTGATAAATACTGATATACTTCCTCGATTCCTGTATGAAAAATATGTGGTCCATAATTATGTATTAATATTCCATGTTCATCCGGCTCATCATAACAGTTGCCTCCGATATGACTGCGTCTCTCTAAAACCAGTACTTTCTTTCCAGCTTCCTCCGCAAGTTTCCTTGCGCTGACAGCACCTGCAATTCCTGCGCCGATCACGATACAATCGTACATGTAATCCTCCTTGTTTTGCGAAGGAAAATCTAATTTTACAATGTAAAATTTGTCCTCTGACGAGGAGAGGATTTTCCTCTTTGTTTTCCTTCTTATTAAAATTTTTCGGTTTTTATGTAATGTCATTGTGAAAAATTGATAACTAAATAAGAAAGTGCTGGGGAGCCGCCGGTCCTTAGCGACCGTATTTTGGTCGCTTAGTACCGCTGCGAGCGACACGTAGCGAGAGCGTGTCTTCGTTGCATTTGGTTATTGTGCACAATCTTCACC
>ERZ779865.1345-NODE-1345-length-18345-cov-3.407490_pt1 | contig 18345 bp, 18 predicted proteins | sample MGYA00433088_ERZ779865 | MGnify/ENA primary metagenome ERZ779865 (study PRJEB29588, sample SAMEA2151703) | human gut metagenome | biome: human gut; feature: human-associated habitat; material: faeces | place: Denmark | collected 2008/2010 ... | reverse complement strand
AACGCTTCGTATTCATTCGTATAAATCAGCACTGTACGTCCAGGATACATGGATTGTATCTGATAGAAAAAAGCCTTGACTACCTTAAAATCCACATGCGTTTCCGAAACACACATCCCCTCTTCTTTCAATGCAGCCAAACGGTCTGACAAGAGGGGGACACCGACATGCTCTTCACAGGCTGCCACAAGAGCGTCGGTCAAGAGGCGCTCCAAAACAATCTCCTGAGCCGGAGTATCCCACACACAGACCTGCAACAGAAGCAAATCTGCCAAATGGACGACGGAACAACCGTTCAAAAAGGCAGAAGTCCGCCACAGATGTACCATCTTCTTCCAACGGCGGTCGGACACATAAAACAGGGACTCTCCTTTTTCTTCTGCCGATACATTGTAAGTCGTCAGAAGCCTGCGGAATATATGGACAAATGAAAATACAAAAACCGGTATCTCCACCGCATCTATCCCTTCGGCCCACACGCGTAACTCATCGGCAGACAAGCGTATGGCATCCGGCACTTCCACCTCGGACTGAACCGTAGAAGAAATCATCAAATTAAAGAGTTCTTTATCGGCAATGCCTCCCACCACACAACGGACAAGGAAACGATCCCACAACGCATCCAGATTTTCCCCCTCGGCCGGAAGTTCATTGGAGGCAGCGACCACCAACTTCAGCGGAAGCCTCATTTCTTCTTTGCCGTTCAGATATACTTTTTCATTCAACACCGTAAGCAAAGCATTCTGAATGCTGGGTCCGGCTTTCCATATCTCATCCAAGAAAACGACATCGGCTGTGGGCAAATACCCTTCGGTCATTCTCATATAACGGTCTTCGTCCTTCAGGGCAGAAACAGACACCGGTCCGAATATCTCATCCGGCGTACTGAAACGGGACATCAGATATTCAAACGATGTTCCCTCCCGAAAAGCCAGCTTCAGCCGACGGGCCACCATACTCTTGGCCACTCCCGGAGGACCTAACAGAAAAATACTTTCACCGGCAACAGCAGACAACAGAGCCAGCGAAACGACATGTTCCTTACCGAAAACCTGTTCATTCAGCTGTTGCAGCAATTGATGAATACGGACTTTCAACGTTTCCATTTTACATATATGAATGTTCCTAACCTTATCTTTTATCATTGATTTTCAATGTTTTAGTTGTTTTAGATAAGAGCAACAGCAACAGAATAGCAACAAATTTGCAGAAAACCCTGTTTCGGGTCTTGTCTTCTGACAACAAAGATATGGAATTTGAGTTAACCCGCAAAGCCTGTTGTCATCAGGGATAATTTCGCCAATCAACTCAGAGAGGGAAGAAAAAAAGGCGGTCTTTGAACCGCCCTTTTCTTATTTATATGTCAGTTTCTTGTCAGCCTTGAACAAATTTCGGTAAATCGAGTATTCTACCTCAAAATAATGCGTATCGATGAGTTCTTTCATTGCGTGGGGGTAAAGCCTGAAACGGACAACATCTTTCCCGTCTGATGTCTTGACACGCTTCAAGACAATGAATGTCAAAGGCGGGTATTCTTTCTCCCAATATCTTTCGGCGTAACCCTCTCCGTTTGTTCTCTTGTAAGAATCGTACATTGTTTCTGTGGCTGATCGCATACTTTCACAAAGAGAGATAAAGAACGGGAACGAGTATTCTGCATGCCCCTTGAACATTTTGTCATAAAAACGGGGCGTTATCGTCAAAACCTGACCAACTTTAAGTGAGTCCATTTGATTATAGTCTTTCTCTGAGATAAGAGCAGCCATCATCATTCTTTTATAAATCCATTCTGTCTGTAATGCTGGATAATGCCAACTGTATTCTTTGAAGTCAAGAAACATATATCTCTTTTTCTGATAATCGCCAATGAAAAGGCTGTTGAAGTTCTCAATGGATACGCCCTCCCCAAGATAAATGAGTTTTGTATTCTTTCGGCTCTCCCATTGACCCGTCTCGCTGTTTTGCTGCCAAAACATGGCGTTCTTGATTTCTTTTGACTTATAAGAGAGTTGTTCAGGCTCTTTGTTAACCCTGTCTTGTGCCGATATACTCAGAGAGGCGAATAACGCCGCTGTCAAGATTAAAATCGCTTTTCTCATTGTTCTTTGTGTTATGCCTCTGCCACCGCCTTTGTCTCAGAAACGCACACAAGAAACGTGGGCACTCCTTGTTGGTCAGAGGCATCGCCAAACGCCCGAACACTCCACAAGGAAAATGCCCACGTATATGACGCGGGCATCCACCATTGCTTCTGAGTGTTCTGAATTTTTGGCGATTTTCTGACCTCAACTGCAACAGCAAACGCTATTTTGTTCAAATATGTCGTGCCAAAGGTACTGAAAATCTCAAAATTTCCGATAGTTTTTCCGATTTATTTTCTTATAAGATAATCAGATAAAGCGTTTAATCAGGCTGAAAAGCTCTTTCCTGAACAGTATCAGGACAATGACCAGCAAGCCCCAGAAACCGTACATCTGTGTTTTCTGCCACCAAGTCAGTTCACGTTCAACCTCAACCGTTTCATAGACGGTTCTGTCCTTGTACCTGTAAACGATGCTGTCTTTCCGTTCAACAGGCGTTTCAACCTCAAACGGCTTTTCCTGTGGCTTTGTGTTCAGGTCATGATACAGCGTACCGTCAGGGTTTATCCGTGCGTCAGAGACGGCGTAGTCATTTTCCAAGTGTGAAGTGCTGTCGGCTGTTGTCCTCTCCGCTGTCTGAGCGGGGATTTCAAGATAAACGGTGTCTTTGACATATTCTGTCCGTGTCTGAACCTCGACCCTTACGCTGTCCTGCTGATGTGTTGTTTCGGTCAGGCGGCGTGTCGTTCCACAACCGCCCAACAGAAACATCAGCGATATGAAGATAAGAACCCGTTTCATTGTCAGTTGTCTTTGATGAAGTTCAGAATGCCGTTGACATGAAGCCCGATAATCGTCTTTTTCCCTGTCTCGGACAGAAGATAGGAGACATCCTCCCTGTTGTCCTGAAAAAGGTTCTCAGTCAGGACGGCGGGGCATTTCGTATGTTTGAGAATATAAAAATGCGCCTCCTTGTCAGGGTCTCCGTCTGTCATGTCCTTTCTTATCTTGAAGCCCGCTTTTTCGGCTTCACGGTAAAGACAGGTGGCAAGTTCATCAGCCTTTGTCTCGCCGACAGAAGTCCAAGCCTCCCAGCCCCGTGCGTTCATCCATTGACCGTTTCCCGCAGCGTTGCAATGAACTGAGATAAGAATGACATTCTTTGTGCCGAACTTATCGCAGACTGCATTCACTCGCTGACAGCGCACGACAAGAGGGATGTCAGTTTCTTCCGTGACTATGCGTTCAGCGTCAAAGCCCCGTTCTTTCAGTTCTGAAACAATTCTCTCGGCTATCTCTCTTGCGTATGCGTATTCTCTCAGAGAGCCGTCAGGGGAACATTTCCCCTTTGTGTCAACTCCGTGACCGTTGTCTATTAAGATTTTCATCTGTTTTTTGTTTTAAGTTAGATACACCCGATAATAATCCCGATAAGGTCGCACAAAAGGTCTTTCTTTTCAAAAGACCCCTTTTTGAGCCATTTGTCCCAAACAAATTCTTTTGCGATACCGACAAAAGCCGTTATCAGAACAGCCCACCACAGGGGCAGGACAAGGTTCAGAACGCTGACTAAAACGGAACAGCATAAAATATGCAGGAGACCGTCTTGACCGATGTAATTCAAAATCTTCTCTTTCATTGTTTATTCCTCCTTTTTATCTGTTGATTTATCTTTGTTCTTTCTCTCGCTCAAAGCCTTGTTTATTCCGCCGCCAGCCATGAATCCGCCGACACAGAGAACAAACAAGCCCAAAGCGTCAAGGTCTGTTTTCAGACTCCCGTTCACACAAACATCCCATATCAGGCAGAAGCACACGCACAGACCTATTAAAGCCCCGACAATGCTTGAAAGTACAAGGGCAAAAGACTTGCTGCTGTCAAGGGTGTTAGCCCTTATCAGGCTTTTCAGATATTCAGCTATCTTCATTCTCATCTTTATTGTCTGTTTCTTTATTGTCCTCATAGAACGCATCATAATCCCCTGCTGCAAGTTTTTTCAGGCGGCAATATGTACGCTTCGGTAACCGCCCTTTGAAACATTCATCATCAGGGCGCACACAAATGTTGTGTTCAGCTTCTTTAAGGGCAAGTTTCAACTCGTTATTCTCACGGATCAGGGCGTTGTTCTCTCTCTCCTGTTCATGCTTCTCTGCATATAACTTGTCGAGACGGTCATTAAGTTCCTTAATCTTTTCGTCCTGTTGTTCTATACGCTTCTGCAAGCTCCCCACAAGGGATTTCATCACATTAAGTTCCTTTTCATCAGCCTCAATGTTCTTCATTCGGCGTTCAGGTTTCATGAAAAACAGGAATTTTATCAACCCTATACCGCCAAGAGAACTGACAGCCAGAACAACAACTTTCACTATTTCGCTTAATACATCCATGAGGTTTTGAATTTAATTGAGTTTGAGACAAAGGTACGATAAACTGATTATATTGTAATCACATAAGGGCGTAATTTTCCATTTTAGCCTCCAATTCATTAATCCTGTCACGTTTCAACTGTCTTTCAGTCGAAAGGCTGTCGATGTCATAAGGGAGCGGTGCGCCCGTCAGGGACGCTTCATAACACTTCATGACCCGATAATCGGTCGCAGAAAGCTCATCTTTCAAGGTCTGAATTTCAGCCCTGATTTTCTGAACATCAAATTTCTTCACATATTGATACCCGATGTGGTCGCCCGCATCATAAGGTATAGGGATGATGACAAAATCAGGGTCATCGCATGAAAGGCTGTCCTCGACAATCTTGTCAACAGGCTTCCATTCATCTGACAGGTTCTGAACCTGTTCTTCAACCGTGACCGTGCGGGCGTGCGGAACGCCGTCTTCATCAACCCAGTTTTCCGTGAACTCTGAGAGGAAGCGGGAGTGAAGAATCCCGCCCTCAATGTAACCGTATTCAATCAATTCTTCTTCCATGACAAATTAAAATTTATATTTTGAAACAACCCATACTTGAACGCTCTCTCCGTTGATTGCCGCCCTCACAAAATGTGCAATAAGTTCTTGCCCCTCGCTGACATCATAATACTCGTTTTCTGTATGGTCATCAAATATCTTCTGACCGTTTCGGGGATAAATTCTCATAGACCCCGTCCACCATTGCTTGAAGATGATTGTTTGACCCTCACGGGTTGAAGCGGGGAGATAGACTTTAGCCTGACTGTTTGTGAAGCCGACAACAAGGCTCATCGCGTCTGTCAGGTAAACTCCTGATGCCGTTATGTATTTAATGCCGTAGATAACCCCTTTTACTTTCAGGTTGAAGAAATAACCGCCGTATGACGGTGCTGTCCCTGAGTTTGAGGCATACCCGTACATTCCCGCAATAAGCCTTTCATCGGCACCTGTCGACCATTGGCTTTTGCTCAGGTTTCCATAACCGAGAGCGCATATCGCAGCCCGCTGATCCATACCTGTTGAAGACGCCACGCATTGAGTACCCGCCCTGTTCGCGAAGATACCTGTCGGGGACATGTAGCTGACCGTGCTTGAATTGTTCTTTGAACGGGTCTCAACTGTTCCGTTACCCGCATCAAGCGTGATGACTGAACCGATATTCTCCTGAGAATATGAACCGCCCGAAGTTGCTGACGTGATTTTTATCCGTTTGTTCTTCGCGTCAAGCTCAATTATGTCTCCCGTTCCGAGCGTTGAGACAATGCGCCCGCCTTTCATGAACCAGTCTCCGATGTTCGCACCCTCCGCCAATAACAGGTTTGTCGCAACGCTTTCAAATGAAGCCCCGAAAGAGTTCCATTTGTTTGTGTTCGACGGGGCGACATTTGAGAATGTCCCAGCGTCAATGCGGGCGATATAATATGTTGAACCGTTTTTGACACAATCAAGGCGGTTTTTGTTCCCGTAATATGACTTTGATGAACTGTATGTTCCCCTGTAAACCATAACAGGGCTTGAACCGTCTGCGCCGTCCTTGCCGTTATACGGGGTTAGCCTGACAGGTGTTGTCCATTGGCTGACAAGCGTCTCCCCGTCCCCTGACTTCACGGCTGATGTCATCCACAGATATTCAGCCGACCCGACAGAGGGCGTTGTCGTTGTCCAACCGCTCGGGTTCAAAGATGACTTTGAGAGAGACGGCGGAGAAGTTGTAGAGCCGTTCTTTGCAAATCTCAGTTCAGTATAATTACCCGCTGAACCGTCATCGCCCTTGTCGCCTTTCTCCCCTTTGATTTGACCGACATTCTCCCATTTTGAGCCGTTCCAAACATACAAGTCCCCGTTGATGATGTATGCGTCCCCCTCAGTTCCCGTTGCGGGGAGCTTTGAAGTGTCAGACAGCGTGCCTTTGATTGTTATGCTCGTTCCGTCAGCCCCCTTTGAGCCTTTTGCCGTGACCGTCCAATAAACCGTGTTTGACGGGGCGACACCCTTTGCGGGCGTGGCGTAAATGTAACGGTAGGTTGATGTCAGACCGTTCAGGGTGTAAGTGACCTCATCGCCGTTATAATATGTGTACGATGAGTTGTAAGTCCCCCTGAAACAGCCGATATAACTTTCTGAACCGCTCTGGCTTTGAACGATAGTCCCCTTGATTTTCAGTTCCCCGTCCCCGTTGACATTATATGACAGCTTGTCTCCGAGTTTGAGGGCGTTTGCCACGAAATCAAAGAAACTGTTCCCGTCCCCTGAAACAACCCTGTCAGTTGTCACACGTCCAGGCAGAACCTCCGAAAAACCATACAGGGTAACGAAACTTCTCACACCGTCATACTCTGAATTGAGGACACCGACAAGAAGATGATAGAACCCTGAGACAGCCTCCATTTTTATAGCTGTCTCAGACAGAATGAAACTTCCCGTCTGTGCCGTTCTTGACACTTTGGCGTACATATAGTATTTCTTTGACCCGTCATCAAGCCGTCCGCTTGTATAGGCACTCATGTTCCAATACTTGTATTCAGAGGCTTTGTGCGCTGAACTGATAGAGGCTATTCCGAGCGTCATGTGCTGAATTATGCCCGCCTCCGCTGAAAGCTGTTTCGCCTCAATGTCATAAGTTATGCTGTGGGCGACCTGAACGGGGTTTGTCTTTGAATTGACGAACCTGAATTGAAGACTTTCATCGCCGACAAGCATTGACATCGTCTGAACCGCAATCGGGTTGATTGAATTCGTGAAGTTCTCCAGCAGAGCGTCTTCAAGCATTGAGATAGTCTCCTTTGCGTCCCTGAACCGTCTCTTTGTGAACTGAATTGAAGCACGGTGCAGGTCTTCCATGACAACGCCCTCGCTTTTCAGCTCATTGAGCGTTGAAGACACACCTCCGCTGACGGTTGTGTTTGAAAGTTCAATTACGGGGCTGTACGGCTTGTTGATATAATCCTTTACCCCCGTTATGCGAACGAGAACACCGTCTTTCTGAAACTGTTCATCAGAGAACAGGATATAGCCGCCGAGCTTGATCCGCCCGCCGATGTTCAGCCAGTCTTTCTTTGACCAAATCCCGTCAAGTTCTCCCGTGAACGTGAATTTCTGTTCTTCATTGTCAAAAAGATATTTCACGGCGGCACGGAACATATCCCACGAAGCACCCGTCTCTGTCTCATCGTCACGGATATAGCTGTCAGGCAACATGCACTTGAAGACAGCATATTTGTCGCCCGCTTTCGGGGCGAATGTGGCGTTCGGCATTGTCTGACCGTCTAACTCTGCGGGAACAATCTCGAACCGCCTTGCAGCCTTGTTTTTGACCGCTTCATGATAATACTTGACCTCAAATTCACGCCCCGCAAGCATACCTGACTGAAAGATGATTGTCATCGTTTCGCCCTCAATCAGGCATTCTTCATAATTCAGCGTGGACGGGATGCCTGTGTCGATGATGTCATAGAAATTATTCCCTGCGTCAACAACGACAACGCTGCTGACCGTTCCGACACGCTTCGGATAAATCTCAGAACAGTCAAGACTGTCTTCGGCGAGCGATGACAGTTGTTTGTCATAACGCCGTATTGACAAGCCCGATTCATCTACCACATAATTGCGGGCGTTAGCCTTGACAAAGCCCGCCTCGTTCTCAAAGTGTTCCCCGTCATAGGAGAGTGTCTGACCAGCGGGAAGCTTGAGTTCAGAAGAACCGTATTTTGACGGGTCTATGTTATCCGTTCCGCCCTGAACAAAGAGTATTTCAATCGGTGGAGTGTCTCCTGTGTTTGAACGCCCGACACCTGACTTGAATCCGTTTCCACGCCCATAGGAAAGAGGCAGGGGTGCGCTCTTGTTGTACTCTACCTTTTTAAGAGACACACGCTTTCCGACAAACTCATATTCCGTGTTGAACTGTGAAGCCTGTTTTTGAAGCGCAGCGATACAGAAGTCATGATCGTATGCGATAAGGGTCTCAACGCCGTCAACACAGTCTCCAACCGTCCAGCCCGTGTCACGGCGGTTCATGTTGTCAACGAACATTTGAAGATGTTCAATCGGCTTTGCGGTCAAAGAAAACTTCAAACGCCCGTCAACGGGATTTCTGAACTTCCAAATCTTCGCCTTTGCTTCGGGAGCTTCAAAAATGACCGTGTATTCAAACAGCCGCTTGTGCTTCATCTTGAAGTTCTCAGGGCGTTCAAGCGTGAATTTCTCCCCCTGAAACTCACAATAAGCCCCGACAGGTATCTCAACGTGTTCGGGCAGGGAATAATAAAGAGTAAGGCTATGGTCGCCCATTATGACCCTGTTCCGATAACTGTTGTCATCGACCTCTACATCAAGAACCCTGTACCCGAGATTATTGTAAATTATCATATCATTAAACTTTGAGTTATTTTTTCCGAATTTCCCCGCATTTCAATTATCTTTTATGATTGGTATGTTTATACCATAATCATTTTTGCTTGAAATATGGGGCTAAAAAAGCCTTTTCAGGTACAAAGAGGCTTCCCGTCACTCATTTCGTGTTGAACGGCGGCGGGAAGCTGTCTTTGAATGTTACTGAATGCCGAATTCAAGGCAGTCGGCATCCACCTGTGCTTTCAGAGAGGCACGCTCGGACAAATAAGCCTTGTATGCGGCTATTTTTGCCTTTGCCACCTCACTTGTCTTTGAGCCGTCATACATTCCGAGATTAGCGGCGTTGAACTCATTGACAAGTTTCTGTTCCTGATTGTTGTCCCACTTCTCCGTGATAACCCTTTCAGTTATCTTGTTTGAAGACAGGGGCGACCATACAGTCACTTCCTCGCACTTCCATTGTTCCTTGACAGGGGCTTCCGCCTGAGCGGTCACGCCGTCTGTCTCGGCAGGGGCGGGGTTCTCGACTTTCTGAATGTTGAAGCGGTAAACGAAACTACCGTTACCGACAGCCTCCAATTTGGTCGGCTGATTGTCATAAAATGCTACCATAATAAGACGGTTTAATGATTGTTTTTAATAAATGTTTGCTGTTGCTGTGTTGTGCCCAGCCGAGCCACGGGGCGACCGCCTGTTTATAAGCCTTTGCGTCAAGCGGTGGCTGGCGGCGGTTCAGGCGTGAAACGGCGTGACAGAAATTTTTCTTTATGCTCTTTCGGATAAGTTTCTGTTCACGGAAGAACTGATACCCGACATAATCAAGCGCACGACCGTGCCTGTCCTGACGGTTCTTCGCTATGGGGAATATCTGATAATTCCCTTTGATTGTCAGTTCAAGGTCGTTTTCAAGATAGTCTTTGATGAACTTGAAGACCTCATGAAGAACTTCTTTGCTCTCGGCGAAAAACGGAATGTCATCAGCGTACTCAACACAGGCGATGTGCGGTCTTTTTTTTCAGGTTCAAAGCCTGTCTGACAAGTTCAGGCAGCTTCTCGTTGACCCAATGCATGAAATAACACAGGTACAGGTTCGCAAGATATTGACTGAGATAATTTCCGATGGGAAGTCCCTCTGCGCTGTCTATAATCTCATCAAGAAGCCACAACAGGTCAGTGTCCTTGATTTTTCTGCGTACAAGCCTCTTTGTCACTCTGTGGCTGATTGAGGGGTAGTACTTCTTGATGTCAATTTTCAGACAGTAGAGCGGCTTGCCCTTGAAATCCCTGATTATCTTGTCAACCTGACGAGCGCAGCCCTCAATGCCACGCCCCTTGACACAGGAATAAGTGTTGTAAGTGAAAGTCTTGACCCAAATCGGTTCAAGAACATTCATGATCGCATGATGAACTATCCTGTCGGGATAATACGGGAGGCGAAAGATAAGACGTTCTTTCGGCTCATATATCGTGAAGACATCATACGGAGAAGTCTTGAATGTCTTTGTCAACAGGGCTTCATGCAGGGCAAGGATATTCGCTTCACGGTTCTTGTCGTGAACCCTGACCCCGTATGTCCGTGTCTTCCCTCTGCGGGCTTTCTCATCGGCGAGCCGCAAGTTTTCAACGGAGATTATCTTCTGATATAAGTTGCCAATTCTTTTCATCTTCTCTGCTTTGCTTTTCTTAGTTGGAGTCTTCGGTAGCCCATACAACGGGCGTTCCTACCAACACCTTTCGGGGTTTGCGTGATATTTTTTGCCAAGTGGCAAGGCTGTCATTCTTTTATCTTGTTTCATTTCTCAGAACCAATTTCAAAAGCATAGGTGAGAACCGATGTTCGTATTCGAATTCGAGGGGGTGTTATTCGAGTTCGCATAGGCGAGACCTGCATTCGCACCGTTATTCGCGTTACCGCTGAACAACACACCACAAGAATGACCCACCTTTTATGTTGTTATCTCATTGTCTTCATCTTCATTCAAAATAATACCTGTTACCGTTGCTTCTCAATGTCACACGGCGTGGGAACGCTTTCAGTTCCTTGATTTTCTTCAAGACATAAAGGATGTCGGAAGAACCCGTGAAGAATTTCTTGGCGTTTGATTCCAAATCGTCCTTTGACATCTTGATTTTGACAAGCGTCTGACCTTTTGTGCCCTTACTCTTGCTGAACCTTGTCGGGACTTCTTCAATGAAATCGACAACCCAAAATGTCGTGTTGACAAGTTTTGATTGAGTTGTTTCATCGCAGTTGAAACTTCGGCTGCTTTCGTCTCTCGGTATTCTCAGAAAAGCGAGGCTTCCGTCATCTTCTCCCTGAATGTTGTTCTTATCTTCAATCATTCTATTTTGTATTTTATTGTTTTGTCTTTGATAACCCAGCCCCCGTTGAAAGAGGCTGGGTAGATAATTGTCACGTCATTGAACGGGTTTACGCTGTTGCGGGGATAAAGCAAAGGCGAGAACCGATGTACGTATTCGAATACGAGGGGGCGTTAGGCGAGTGCGCATAGGCGAGACCCGCGCTCGCACCGTAAGACGCGTTACCGCCGAACAACACACCACGCAACGTCTCTGATGTCGGAATGTTGGTATAGTGATAATCACAGAAGAACTGTGTCGAACCACCGCCGACAAGTGACGGCATGATTTCGCCGCCCTCTCCGAAGATTATCTCTTTGACATAACCCTCCGCACGGGCTTCATTCCCGACATGGCTGTAACCCTCATAGTTCGTGTCGTTGAACTTCTCGGGGTCATCACAGATGAACACCTTTGACAGGTTGTCCCCGCCGTTATCAGTGGTTGGGCTGATACGGACATTGATAGCGTCTGTCCATTTCCATATATGACCAAACGGATTTTCAATGCCCCTGTAACGAGGAACATCAAAAGTCTTTGTGATTGTTGAGTCATCATTTGCGGCGGTATAAGAGACAGTTCCCGTCTGATTTCCGAGCGTGTCTGTGTGCCCGCAGGGAACGAACGGATAATAACCGTTGAAATTTGACCATGTTCCGTCCCATGTTGTCACGCCAGCACCGAGACCGCCCTGATGATAGCCCTCCGCCGTCAGTTCTGAGTTATAAGCCGCCTGAGAGTTCAGTGTGGCATACTCAATGGCAAAGAGCCAGAACAGGGTCTTGTGCGCCTGATAGACATAACAGTTCCACGCCTTTGAAGAAGTGTTTCTTTTGCGGGCGGCTGTTCTGAAAGCCGTGCGGCTCATCGCTGTCACGGGGCGACCAAGAAATGTCCGATAAGTGCCGTCATACTCAGTGTTGTTGTTCCCGCCTCTGTAATCCGTTCCCATGTTAGCCACAGAACAGAGCTTTCCCGTGCTTCGCTCAATGGCGGCTTCATAGGCTGACACATAAATCAAGGGGACTTGTGTGTAGCCAGGCAGGGGAAGTTCACTGATGCGGACGGTTCTCTTTGTCCCGTTTGTCTCACATTTGCGGTAATGCATGGGGATTTCGACCATAACCTGACCCCGTGAACCGTCTCTGACCTGACCCGTCCAATCTCGTGGGTCAAGATACTCAACGACCTTTCCGCTGTCATCAAGAAGACAACCCCGCATACGGCTTTGAATGGGAACGCTCTTGTGCATAGCCAAATTTCCGACACGGGTACATGACGGAGATGAAACAGACGTGTCAAACTCAATGCCGTAACTGCAATCTTCCTCAACATAAGGAAGCAGAGAGGCGAGGGCAGCTTTCTTGCTTTCCCCGTCTTCGTCAAGAACCTCAACAAACAGGTTGTAGGGGTTCGTCCCTGAAACATTCGGGAGGTCACTCAGACGCTTCCCGTTCTGAAATGCTTCGATAATCTGCTTGATTACCTCTTCTTCTTGTGCTGATAGTGCCATAATCTTACTTGTTTAAGAATTTGAAAATAGTTTTACCTTTATCTGAAATGAACATGACCGAAGACGGTGTGTTCAGTCTCATTTCTTTGCTTCTGTTCCGTCTCTGGGCAACCCATGACCTGATACGCCTTGAAACGGATACTAACAGGCTCACTTTCATACATCTTCTTCCTCCACATTTTGACCGCTTCCCCAATAAATGTCATTCGTTTTCATGATTTCCGTGTCAGGGGCGATTTCCCTGATCGCAAGCGGCGACCAATCATTGAACGCTACGGGTGCTTCTGAGAAATCCCCGTCTTGATAACACTTCACAGAAATAACCGTGTCAAGCGTTGACACGCTGAACTTCGGTCTTATGTAGATTGAGAACAAAGCACCTTTAGGGAGCTTGAAGCCTTGTGACAAGTCTGTAATCTTTCCATGCGAGACGATACGCCCGCCGTTCATTGTTTCGCTGATGTAGCCTTTCTTTGCCATAAATCTGATATTTTGAATGTTGTTTTAATTAAGCCGCAGAACGCCGCTTTGAGTGAAGCGGAGTTGTGTGCGGGTGTTGACAAGTCTCAATGTCGGGTCGCCGACCTCAACCAAAAGCGTCTTGGCGAGAGAGGTGTTGCAGGTTGGTATGACATGAACAACGCTTTTACCTTTCGCCACAGGCGTTACAAGCCCGTCTGTGCCCACGACTACAGCCCTGTTGTCACTGATATAAATCAGGTTCTTCAAAGCCGTCAGAGGGCTTAAAACAGCCTTTATCCTTATCTGGTTGACATTCCCGAACGTGATACGGGGAAGAGGCTCAACCGTCAGACCTGTCGGCACAAGGTTCTGAATGGTCAGCAGGGTTTCAGCCGTTGCCGCTTCCGCCTCTGATGTAGCCTGAACCGCATCCGCTGTCGCTTCATTTGCGGCTTCTGTGGCGGCGTTACAGGCTTGTGTCGCAGACTTGGAAGCCTCTGTTGCCTTTTGAGCCTCAGACGTTGCGTCCTGAGCGTTTTTCGTTGCATTCTGGGCGTTCTTTGTCGCTGTCTGAGCCTCTGTTGTCGCCTTGACAGCGTTGTTTGTGGCGGTCACGGCATTTTCGGTTGCCTTTTGAGCGTTGGCGGTAGCCGTGTCAGCGTTCTTCTTCGCTGTGTTGGCGGCTGCTGTGGCGGTTTCGGCATTCGCGACAGCCGTGTTTGTCTTGTCTTCAACGAACTGCAGTGAGACCTTGACACTTCTGTTCTGTGAATCCGTTCCTATCGTGAACAGACCTTTCAAGGTGCTGCACAGAGGCAGTTCAGATATTTTTATTTTCTTCATCTGTATATGGTTTTAATTGTTGAACCTGAGATTTCCGTTTGCGGTCAAACGCAATGTCTGTTTGTTGTTCACAAAGCGCATTGACACGTATGAATAGCTGTCTAACATCAAGTCAATGGCGTAAACATCATTCTCCGTGAAGATGACAATGCCGTCCTCAGAGGCGAGAACAGTTCCGCTTTCATCAATCCTGAAATCCCTCGTGAAACAGAGCGTCAGCGTGAATTTCAGCCAAATCCTGTCATCGGGGAAAAACTCAGAGACGGAACATGACTTATAATAGAACGGGAAATCCTGTTCAAGCTCCTTGACCCACAGCGTCCGTTCATTGGGTTGAATAAGGTCATAAAGAAGCGCATCATAGTTCCGCCACAGTTGCTCAACGCTGTCGGCACGCATGAGAATGTTCAGTTTGACATCCTTTGCCTTGAAGAAGACATTCTTCCCGTCATATATCGCCCCTGTCTTTGTCTTGATGTTCCTCAGCATATTCTGTTTGACTGCGGCTGTTTTGATGACTTCCGAAAAACTTCCTGAAATAACCCTCGCCCCGTAGTTTGTCAGAGGGACATCATCTATCAGATAATCATCGGAAGCCACGATATAACTGACAGGGGATTTATAGGTATAGCCGTCAAGTGGATAATCGTCAGCGAACTTCAAAGTCTCACGCCCAAGAGTGACGGCGTATTCACGGTTGCTCTGAGAGACAAGGCGGAGCGTGTATTTCCGCCCGATGAAAGCGCAGTCAAAGACGTGATAAGAACCGTCAGAGAGCATGTCGATAAATTCATAATAGCGGCTGAAAACGCCCGAAATGGCAAAAGTTATGCTCACTTCACGGGTGTTCAGAACGGGATTTGACAGGTCGGCTTCAATGCCGTCTTCATCCTGCCAGTCGTTCTTCTCAACGTCTTTCAGTGGCGGCATGGCGACAAGCGTGTTCCACCCGCCGTCCGTGACATAAACGCCGTACTGTTTGTAAACGTCATAACCGTCTATGTATAATTTACCTGACATCATAATATGACCGCATTTCCAGATATGTTACGGATAACCTGACAGCCTTTTGACCCTGAGACAGACACGACAGACCAGCCCGAAGCGTTGATGATCGCTTTCGCCCCGTGAAGCAGAAAGACCTCATGCCGTTCAAGCGTGTCACACGTTATTGTTGCGCTCGTTCTGCCGACAAGAACGACCCTTTTGGGGTTTCTGAGCGTCAGAACGCCCGAATCAATATACACGCCCTGTTTCTCAGGCTCAAACGGCTTGAAAAGGCGGAATGTCGCCATGTTCGGGAAACGGTTGTTTATGCAGAACTCCATGCCCTGCGGGGAACAGAACAGGGCGACAATGTCTTCAAGTGTCTTTTCTGTTCCCTTGAACCGATGACAAGACCCAAGCAGCCTCGCTTGGGAATAGACCTGTCTTATAACTTCTTCAATGTTCATAATCATTTCAATTTTACGCCTTTGAGGGCTATGTCGTTAACTGTATCTTTCATTTCTTTCACTGAACTTTCAACGTCTTCAACGAGACCCGAAATGCGCTCCGTATGTGTCTCAATGTTCAAGACTGACTGCAAAATCATATTCACGACAGACAGAATGATTTTTGTGTTCTCCGATATTGAATAGGTGTGTCCCTGTATGGCTGTCGCCCGCCCGTTGAGTTCATCAACGCTTTCCTGCGAAGCCGTTGCGATACCTTTCTCGGAGGCTTCTCGTGTCGCTTCTTCTGTCACGTCAAACATTGATTTAACACTGTCAGGGAGATTTTCCCAAATCGTTGCGAAATCATCGCCGACAGCGTTAAGGTCCGCTGCGAAGCTGCCCATGGAGTTTATCACGCTGTCAAGGGTGTTTTCTCCACTTCCGTTGGGAAACCATTTCTTCTTATATTTGTCAAAGATTTCCCCGAGCGGTTCTTCAAGGAACTTTGAGACAAGCATACGTTTCATAACGTCAGCCACAATTTCGTTCACTTTGTCGCCCCAAGCCTCCGCATAGTCTTCGCCCGCCTGAAACGCCTCAAAGAAAGCGTCCCCAAGTTCGCTTGCAATCTCAGAACTTGACCCGCCGATGATGTCCTCCACCATGTCATTGATGATTTGAACAGCCTCCTGACCAAGTTCCTCAATCTGACGCTGCCATTCCTCAATCTGACCGCCGTCTGACTTCTTTTTGCTCTGTTCAGCCTCAATCTGTTCCTGAATGAGAATTTGCTGCTGTGCGATGTTTTCAAGCTGTTCTTTCGCCGAAGCATATTTCTCGCCTCCGAGAGCCTTGTCAGCCGTGTATTCAATGTTGGCGTATGCTTTTGCAAGTTTTTCGGCTGTCTTTTCAAGAACCTCTGAGTTAGATGAAACATTCGTAAATAGAAGCCTCCAAGCCCCTGCCACATCCCCAACGGCAAGTTTGTTCTTCAACAGTTCTTGATATGTTTCACTCAACGCCTGTCTGACACGCTCAACAGCCTTTCCGCTGTTCTCTTGAAGCCTCACGATGTCGGCGTTATCAAGTTCCCACTGAAGCTGGTCAATACGACCCTGCAACGCCTCTATGTGTTCCTGTTTTTCATCATCGCTGTTGAACAGGTTGACGATCTGCATGACAATCTGCATGGCGGCAGAAATGATAGTCAGAATGACAGAAGCCTTTTCAACAGTGCTTATTGCAGTAGCCGCAGCGACAGCCGTTCCCTGAATGCCCGCTGATGACATATTCACAAGCTGAACAATGCCATTTATCATTGAGAGCGATGAAGTCGTTATATTGCCAGCAACAGAGATTATTTCGCCCGCAACGCCTCCGACCGTGTTCCCGATACTCTCAAACTGTTTTTCGCATTCAAGAAGTGTCTTGTAGAGGTCTTCCCACTCTTTGACGGAGCGTTTGTCAGGGCTGACATCATTCTTTGCCTGTGCGCTCTGAACTTTGTTCTTCGCTGTCGTGACTTTCGCACGGGCGACAGACAGTTGTTTGTCAGAAGCCCCGCCGTTCTTTTCAAGGTCAGCGAGTTCCTGTTCAGCCCGTTCCAAGACCTGTTGCAACTGTTCAAGGGTCATGTCTGCAATTTGATTACACCACGCCTGATATGTCGCCTCCCGTTCAGCGAACATTTCATCAACACGCTGCAGGGCTTCTTCCTCCTGTCTGTTCAGTTCATCGACATTGCCCTGCGTGACACCCTGACGGAGAACGGGACTTCCGCTCTCATCAAGAACATAATTCCCCTGTTCATCTGTCTGATACAGGGCTTTCCGCTTCTTCTCATATTCTTCGGCTATCTCTGTCCTCTGCTGCTCATAAGTCAAAACGTCTTTCAGCATATCATCCAAAGCTGCCCTGTTCCCGTTGACCTGAATTTGACGGGCTATTTCGGCATAGGAACGCAGCATAGCCTGTTGCTCAGAAGACAGGTCAGCCGTTGTCAGGTTCAGGAAGGCTCGGTATTCAATCTCCTGTTCCTTTGTCGCTTTCGGGTTCTGATTGAGCCATTCAAGGGTCTTTTTGTCTTTCAGGTCTTCAATCATCTTCTGCGCCCGCTTGTCATTCTCGGCAATAAGACGGTCGTAGTTCAACTGAACCTGCGCAACGGTCTTCTCATAACCGTCATCCATAGCGTTGATTTGAGCCTGACGGATGTCAAACTCAGCCTGTGTGACGGCTTCTGAAACCTTGTCTGAATACTCCCGTATCTTCTCATTGCGTTGAGCCGTCTCGTTGGCTATCTTCTGTTGTTCTTTGGCGGCTCTTTCCTCATCCCTTTCTTCCGCTTTGGTCTTTGTCGTTGTCCCCGCCTGTTCAAACAGCCCCTGAAATTCCGATGACACTTCCGACATTTTCTTTGTGTATCGGTTGATACGCTCATCAATGGCGTTCAGAACAGGGTCGTTGGCGATAGACCTGTTGAACGCTTCACGGGCGTTTTTCGCCCCCTGTTCAGTATAGACCCAATTTCCGCTTCGGTCAACATATTCGTTGCCGCCCTGTGTCGAGTGAGAATAGCCAGGCACTTTGCTTCCAGCCTGAATTTTATCCCGTTGGTCTTCAAGCTGCATTTGACGCTCAATTCTCTTTGCGTATTCCTCATCGACCTTGCTCTGCCATGCAGCCGCCTCCGCACGCTTCTTGAAAGCGGTCATCATGACTGATGTGTTCTTGACAAAGATGTTTTCAGCGTCATTGACACTTGTAACGGCTATGCCGAGTTCCTTGAACTTTGTCTGACTTTCCTTTATCCATTGACGCTGTTCATGTGCTGTTTTACAGTTCTTGTACTCGGCTTGCAGGGTCTTGTATGTTGATATGGCTTTGCCCG
>ERZ779865.1339-NODE-1339-length-18390-cov-12.390183_pt1 | contig 18390 bp, 18 predicted proteins | sample MGYA00433088_ERZ779865 | MGnify/ENA primary metagenome ERZ779865 (study PRJEB29588, sample SAMEA2151703) | human gut metagenome | biome: human gut; feature: human-associated habitat; material: faeces | place: Denmark | collected 2008/2010 ... | reverse complement strand
CCGAGAAAGGGGGCGCCGCCGCGCGTCTCCAGCCTAAAAATTTTCGCTTCCGCCTGCGAATGCGAAACTCGCTCCCTCCGGTCGCTCAGACAGTCGCATTCGCTTCACGGCGAAAGTGAAAATTTTTCCCCTGCGGGTCGGCCTCCGACGGAACGGGCGGGGAGCTGCACCAGCGCTTTCCTTGTGTCGTGCATCCTTGCGGACGCACATCCCGTATGACTGCGTACTTTCTCATGGAGGTGCGGACCCACATAAAAAATTTTTCCTATTTCTTCATGCCCGGGGAAGTTTTGCGTCGCGCGCAAGCGCGCTCCCTTATGAGATTGTTCTTTTTCATGGAGGAGCGAATCCACATCCTTTGAAAAGCTTTCTGCGCAGGCGGGGCGGACGCGGGATGAAAGTTTTTCATAGCCCTGCGGCGGCGCATGCAAAAAGCAGGGCATCTGCCCTGCTTTTCGAGATTCCTGTGGAGTTGTATGAAAAAGAATGGAACGGATTATTCTGCCGCCGGCGCCGGAGCTTCGAGAGCCGCCACTTTTTCGGAGAGGCTCTGGTTCTCCGCTTCGAGAGCGGCGATCTTTTCGTTCATCGCTTCGAGCTGTGCCAGCACGGCATCGGAGCTGACTTTCTTGCCGGAGCTGCCCTGACCGACGCGGAAGGACACGCCCACGTTGAAGGCGCTCTTGTTGTCGCCGCCGAAGGAGGTCGCGCCGCCCACGGACATCATCACGTCTTCGTTGAAGTGATAGAAGCCGCCGATGGCCGCGGCCTGCGTGCCGTCATAGTTGCCCATGGCCGCTGCGAGCTGGAATTTGGAGCCCGTGCCGTCGTAGTCGAACGGATGCAGGCCGGCGAGGGCTGCGGAGATGGCGCCTACGTTGTCGATCTCGCCGCCGAGGTCAGACACGCGGTCGGAGAGGGCGTTGATGCGATTCGAGTTGTTCTGAATCGCCGTCGCATTTTCTTCAATAAGCTTATCATGATTATCGACGCGACCGTTCAACGTACCGATATCGCCTTCGTTCTTTGTCACGCGGCCCTTCAAATTGCCAATATCTCCTTCATTTTTGCTAACACGACCTGTAAGCGTACCGATGTCGCTTTCATTCTTTTCGACACGGCCCTTCAAATTACCGATGTCACTTTCATTTTTGGTCACACGCCCCGTAAGCGTATTAATTGCACTCTCATTATTCGCTACAGCGTCTTGGGTCGCTACGTCTTTACCGGCAACCTTCAGCGTATCAAATGAACCGCTGGAACCGCTTACGCCTTCTGCAGCATACAGTCCACCATTAAAATGTGCGTCTGTTGCCGTAAGCCCTCCCTTATCATCAACAATAAACTTAAAGCCATCGTCATCATTACCCGCCACTCGTAAACCACTGCCTGCCGAAACACCTCCGTTGGCATGTACAGAACCATCAGCGCCATAAATTCCGACTGCTGTTACTCCATCTTCGCCTTTAACCTGAAACATACCAGCAGTGCCGGTTTCCCCTACTGTTACATAATTTCCCACCGGAGTTTCTTCCGCTGCTTGTGCATTTAAACCTGCACCAGCGGTAATCATGGCTGCCGCGAGCAGAGCGGCATACATTTTCTTCATAAAAAATCCTCCTCTCATAAACGTGTTACGAGAGGAGGCCTGACGAAAGGGGTTCTTCACCCCCCCCGTACGTATAAAGTTTTGAAATCTATCGGTTTTACGGACAGGCGCCCTTTCCGCCTGTTCATGCTTCGAGTATAGCACCGTCCTATTTTGTTTGCAATCTTTTCTGATTTAAAACTATGGATAAAATGACAGGTTTTCTTGATTCCCACGTGCGGGGCGGGCCCACAGGGCGATGCCTATGCACTTTCTCATGAGGGAGCGGGCCCACATAGAGAGACCGTACGTATCCGAAATTTACGACCGTTCCCATTTGTGGAATGAGATTCCATGGTCTCCGACACTCTTTCCGGCCGCCCGGCAAGAATGTCGGCCGAGAAAGGGGGCGCCGCCGCGCGTCTCCAGCCTAAAAATTTTCGCTTCCGCCTACGAATGCGAAACTCGCTCCCTTCGGTCGCTCAAACAGTCGCATTCGCTTCACGGCGGAAGTGAAAATTTTTCCCCTACGGGTCGGCTTCCGACGGAACGGGCGGGGAGCTGCACCAGTGCTTATCTGTGTCGTGCATCCTTGCGGACGCACATCCCGCATGATTGCGTACTTTCTCATGAGGGATCGGCCCCACATACGTTGAAAAATTTTTTGATGCAGGCGGGGCGGACCCACATAAAAACTTTTTCCTGTTTCTTCATGCCCGGGGAAGTTTTGCGTCGCGCGCAAGCGCGCTCCCTTATGGCGGCGTACGTGCTCATGAAGAGGCGGACCCACATACGTGGAAAAACTTTTTGACGCAGGCGGCGTGGGAAAATTTGTGTCGCCGCTTCGCGGCTCCCTTATGGGATTGTTCTTTCTCGTGAGGAAGCGGGCCTGCATCCGTTTGGCTTCAGCGCTGCCGCAGGGCGGGGCGGAGGGCGCGGACAGAGTCAGGATGCCGGGCGGAGGCGCGGCGGTAGATGAGGGCGGCGAGGACGGCGGTGACAGCTTCGGAGACCCAGAAGGCGTGCCAGACGCCGGCGGCGCCGAAGAGGCGGCTCAGCAGGACCGCCGCGGGGAGGATGACGAGCACGTACCGGCAGAGCGAGATGAGGAGGGAGGGTCCGCCTTTGCCCAGCCCTTCCAGCGCGCCGGAGGCGGTGACGGAGACGGCGGAGACGAGGAAGCCTGCGCTGATGATCCGGAGGGCGGTCTCCCCGGCCCGGATGGCCTTGTCCGTATGGGTGAAAAGTCCCATCAGCGTCTCCGGGAAAATCAGGCAGAGCACGGTGCCCACGGCCATGATGGCGCCGCTCATGCAGAGAGCGATGCGGTAGATCTGATCGACCCGCCGTGATTCGCCCGCGCCGTAGTTGTAGCCGATGAGGGGGCGCATGCCCTGCACGATGCCGTTCGCCGGGAGGTAGATGAAGGTCTGCAGTTTGTAATAGATGCCGAGCACCAGAACATACACTTCGGAGTAGGCCGAAAGGAGCGCGTTGAGCGCGGACACGAGGAGCGACGGCAGGGCGAGGTTCAGCGTGGCGGGGATGCCGATGGAGTACAGTTTGAGCGCCATCGGCTGGTCAAGAGCCATGTAACTCCGGCGGATGTGCACGCGGATGGGCTGCGTCCGGTAGACGAAAAGGTAAATGGCAAGCGTCAGGACCTGCCCGATGCCCGTGGCCAGCGCCGCCCCTTCGATGCCCATGGCCGGGAAGGGGCCCCAGCCGAAGATGAGCACGGGGTCAAGGACGATATTCGCCGCGCAACCGCACATGAGGCTCGCCATGGTGAGTTTCATGCGCCCCACCGCCTGAAAGAGTTTCTCGAAGGTCAGGCCCGTGATGATGATGCCCGTGAAGGCGAAAGCGACGACCGAGTAGCGGAAGCCGAGCGCCGCCACATTCTCCGAGGAGGTGAAGAGACGCAGGAATGTGGGCATGACGGCGATGCAGACGACGGTCAGCACCGCGCTGTGGAGGAAGGACAGGAGGAGCCCCTGCGAGGCCGCGCGGTCCGCCTTGTCTTCCTCCCCCGCGCCCAGATAAAAGGCAGTGACCGCATTGATCCCCACGCCGAAGCCGATCGCCGCGGCGTTGATGAAATTCTGCACGGGGAAGACCAGCGACAGCGCGGTCATGGCGTCCTCGCTGATCTGCGCCACGAAGAAGCTGTCCACGATGTTGTAGAGGGAGTTGACCATCATGGACAGGACCATGGGAAGCGACATCGAGAGAAGGAGCGGCAGCACCGGCTTTTCTTTCATAAAGGTATCGTTTTTCATCGTTCCTCCTTCCGGCCCGTGCAGGCCGGGCCGTTTTCATGACACCGCGCCATCAGGGCAAGGGCCGCGGCCAGAGCGGCGGCTTCCGCCGCGGGGAAAGCGAGCCAGACGCCGTCCAGATGGAGCCACCGCTCCAGTCCCCACATGACGGGCGCGAGGAAGAGCAGCTGCCGGCACAGCTGGATGCCCATGCTGGCCCCCACCCAGCCCACCGCTTGGAAATAGGTGGCGATCATCGTGGAAAAGCCGCAGAAGAGGTAGCTCGCCACCATGATCCGCATGGCGGGCACCCCGAAGGCAAGCATCGCATCCGACGCGTCGAAGGCGCGGAGGATTTCCGCCGGGAAGAACTCCACCGCCGCCGTCCCCAGCGCCATCATGGCCGTGACCAGCGCGGTGCCCCAGCAGAAGGCGCTGCGGAGGCGCGCCCGGTCCCCCGCGCCGTGGTTGAAGCTCATCACCGGCAGGACGCCCTGGATCAGGCCGTTCACCGTCATGACGATGAGCTGCTGCACTTTGAAATACGCGCCGAAGAAGGCCACCGCCGTATCGGAGTAAGAGACGAGGAAGCCGTTCGCCAGGGTCACCATGAACGAGCTGAGGGCGTTCATGAGGAAGGACGGCAGGCCCAGCGCGAAGATGCGCCTGATCATCTGCGGCTCCACGCGGAAGCCCCGGACCTTCACGCGCACGTCCTGCCTCGTCCCGAGGAGCATGGCCAGCGCGAAGACCGTGGACACCGCGTAACCTGTCACCGTCGCCACGGCCGAGCCGCAGATGCCCATGGCGGGGAATCCGCACAGCCCGAAGATCAGGAGCGGGTTCAGCACGAAATTGACCACCACGCCCGCGATCTGGAACCACATGGGGCCCACCATATTTCCCGTGGCCTGGATCATTTTCTGGATGGCGATATGCACCATGTTCGGGATCTGCATGAAGGAGCAGATTCCCATGTAGGCCACGCCCAGCGCGCAGATGTCCGCATTGCCGGTGAAGGCGCGGAAATACGGCTCCATGATCCAGAGAGAAAGCGCATTGAGGAGCGCGCCCACGAGAAGCGCCAGAATCAGCCCGTGTGTGACCGCCGCATCGGCCCGCTCCGGCTCCCTCCGGCCGAGATACCCGGCAATCACGACGTTCACGCCCACGCCGATCCAGATGGACGCCGCGTTCATGAGCGTCGTGATGGGAAAGGACAGGGACACCGCCGCGAGCGCGTTCTCCCCGAGCTGCGCCACGAAGGCGCTGTCCACCAGATTGTAGGAATACTGCAGGCCCATGGAGAGCAGCGGCGGCGCGGACATCCCGCAGAGGAGGCGGCCCATGGGCGCAGCCGCCATCTTATTGGCAGAAGTCATACGTCCCCTCTCCCTTCTTCCTTTCGCACAGGGCAGCCCGCCCCTTTCCTGTCTTTCATGGATAGTCTCCTTCCTCCGGCCTTTCCGCATCGGGGGTACAAAAAAAGCCACACAGCGTTCACATCGCTGTGTGGCAAAAAGATGACGGGAAATCCGGAAAAGTCCACTCAAATTTTACGTCACGATTATAGCGGAATTGCGGCGCCCTGTCAAATGAAACGCTCCGGCATCCGCGCCCTCACTTCGTGAAGACGAGCGTGTCCCCGTCATCGGGCATGAGGACATCCGCCGCCCCCTCCGCATCCAGCAGCAGCCACAGGGATGCTCTGGTGAGGCACGCATGGGCCACCGTATCCATGTGGACCGCCACGATCTGCGCCTGCGGTGCGGCTTTCTTCACGGCGAGGATATCCTTGTCGTCCATAATGAGGCGGCCGCAGCCCTCCAGCCGGGCCGCGCAGGCATTGACGAGGATAACGTCCGGCTGATACCGGGCGAGCGTGTCCTCCACGCCCTCATACCACACGGTATCCCCCGCCGCGTAGAGCACTGGTTCGCCCGGCGCGCGGAGAAGGAACCCGCACGACGGCCCGCAGGGCGTCTCCGTCCCGTGCCGCCCCGGCGTGCGGATGAGCTCCGCTCCGCAGAACGCCGTACCGCCGTCCTCCATGATGCGCACATCGGAGAAGCCCGACGCGGTGAAGGCCGCGCCGTCCTCTGCGCTCTGCGCGAACAGCGGCAGGCCGTGGTCCAGCGGCGCCCCCACGGTGCCGTCCATGGCCATATCGACGTGGTCGGGATGGATATGGGTCACGATGTACGCATCAGCCCCGGCCAGCACGTCCTCCTTCGGAAGCGGCAGCGCGCACATGGGCATGGGCATGTCGAGCTGCTCCGGCACCACCGGCCGGAATCCTACGGCCTCCAGCTGGCGGAAGGTGCCGAGGCTCCCCTTGTCCGCGAGCCACGGGTCCACCAGAAAGACGGCCCCGCCGAAAGAAATGCGGACCGTGGCATTGCGGATGAGCTGAATTTTCATGATCGTTTCTCCTTGTCATTTGTAAAAGGACAGCCGCCGCGCCCGGCGTCTCCCCGAAATCCTGAACACACTGTTCATTTCATTGACATATTGTCTATAATCATTATAGCCGGACGGCCCCGCAGAAGAAGGACATCTTCCGGGAACCGTCCATTTTCCATACAGATTTCGTTTTTTATCCAGAAAGGACCGGCCTATGCCTGAAAAAACCGACCGCCGTACGCTCTACACCCGCGCCGTCATCAGGGACGCGTTTCTCGAGCTCATCGCCAAGGGCGGCTGGCGCCGTCTCTCGGTGACGCTGCTCTGCAAAAAGGCGGACATCGCCCGCGCCACCTTCTATCTGCACTACGCCAATCTCGACGAGGTGCTGGACGACGTCCTCCGCGACGCCTTTCAGGTCGGGGACGATGATATCCGCCGCGTCCTCCGGCAGCTCCGCCAGCCCATGAAGGCGGGCACGCTCACGGCGGATGCCTTTCTTCCGCTCTGCCAGCGGGCGGCCGACTCGCCCCGGTACCGGCCGCTGCTCCTCGACGAGAACCTTCCCGGCCGCATCCTGTCCTTCCTCTACGACACGGCCCGGGCGGATGTGGTGCCCCTCCTCATGGAAAGCGCCTCCCTCACGCAGCAGGAAGCGGACCTGCTCTTCCGCTTCGGCCTTCAGGGCAGCTTCGCGGTCAACGCGGCGCTCCGGTGGGAAAAGAACGAGACCTGGTACGCCATGCAGGATCTCCTTCTCCGCTTCAAGATGGGCGGCCTCGAGGCACTGCAAAAGAGGAAATAATTTTATATAGTATAAAAAATGCCTGCCCCGTAAAGGAGCAGGCGTTTCTGCGCATGAAAAAAGCAGTCCGGCTTTCCGCTGCAGACTGCTTTCTTCTGTGGTGGGCGATAACAGGATCGAACTGCTGACATCCTGCTTGTAAGGCAGGCGCTCTCCCAGCTGAGCTAATCGCCCATAAATATTTGGTGACCTGTGGGGGATTCGAACCCCCGAACCCGCCGTGAAAGGGCGGTGTCTTAACCACTTGACGAACAGGCCATAACTGGTGATCCATCCGCGACTCGAACGCGGGACACCTTGATTAAAAGTCAAGTGCTCTACCGACTGAGCTAATGGATCATATGGCAGGGGTAGTAGGATTCGAACCTACGCATGACGGAGTCAGAGTCCGTTGCCTTACCGCTTGGCGATACCCCTATGGCTCCTGAAGTAGGACTCGAACCTACGACCGATCGGTTAACAGCCGATTGCTCTACCAACTGAGCTATTCAGGAATACAACACAAGTATAATAGCAGAAAACGTCCGTCTTGGCAAGCACTTTTTCTCAAATTTTCAAAATTCGCCGTTTCCGGAAAGAAACGCACGAAAAAAGCGGCGTTTCCGCCGCTCTTCCGGTCTCACCGCCAGAGAACGATGTCCTCCTGACTGCGCTTCGGGACGAAGTAGTCCCGGTCCTCATTGACATAATAGCTGGTGTCGCCGTTTTCCGGCAGATCCACCACCACGCTCGCATGGTCCGGATAGCCAAGGGCCAGCACGAGCTTCGTCGTCCAGCTTTCCGGCATATCCAGCAGCTCCTGCACCTTCTTCACGTTCACATTGCCCATGATGCAGCTGCCCACGCCGCCCTCGCAGGCGGTGAGCGTCATGGTGCGCACAGCGATGCCCACGTCGATATTGGTGTAGGGCGTCTCCCGTCCCTCCGTGGCGATCACGATGAAGGCCGTAGGCTGCTCGCCCTCCTTCGGCGTGCCGATCTCCTTCGGCAGCTTCGCCGCCCAGTGTACGAGAGGCTGCATGCCCGCCACCAGCTCCGGATCGCGGACCACCGTATAGCGGAGGGGCTGCATGTTCATGGCGCTGTTGGAAATGCGCGCATTTTCCACCATCATGGCCAGCAGCTCCTGCGGCACCTCCTCCTGCGTAAAGCGCCGGTACGTGCGGCATGCCACCGCCAGTTCCGTCAGAGTCATGGAGCGCCTCCTCAGTCAGCCGATGCGATGACTTCGATCTCGCAGAGGCCGCCGCTGGGCAGGGCCTTCACTGCGAAGCAGCTCCGTGCGGGGAGGCTCACGAAATGACGGGCATAGACCGCATTGAACGCGGCAAAATCCGCCATATCGGCGAGGAAGCAGGTGGTCTTCACTACATTTTTCACGGACAGGCCTGCCGCAGCGAGGACGGCTTCCACATTTTTTGCCGCCTGTTCTGCCTGCGCTTCCACCGTGTCGCCGGCGAGCTTGCCCGTAGCGGGGTCGATGCCCAGCTGGCCGGAGCAGAATACCAGATTTCCCGTGCGGATAGCCTGGGAATACGGACCGATAGCGGCCGGTGCGTTGTCAGAATGAATGATTTCCATACTATGACCTCCTTTGTCAATCCTGCTTTTACCATATCACAGCGGAGGGATTTTGTATATTTCCCCGCCTTGAATCGGGAAAGGAAAAAATGCTATACTTAATTGACTATCATAAAAATAAGGAGAATGTCCTATGTCCTTTGAACAGGTGAAATCCTACTTTGCCGGTCTCGGTCTGGAGGACCGGGTGATCGATCTGGCGGAGTCCTCCGCCACGGTGGCGCTGGCGGCACAGGCCCTCGGCTGTGAGGAAGCGCACATCGCCAAGACCATGTCCTTCCTCCTGAACGACGCCCCGCTCATCGTCGTCACCGCCGGTGATGCGCGGATCGACAACCACAAATTCAAGGAGACCTTCCACAGCAAGGCGAAGATGATCCCCGGCGGCGACTGCGAGGCCCTCATCGGTCACCGTCCGGGCGGCGTCTGCCCCTTCTGCCTGCCGGAGGGCGTCCCGGTCTGGCTGGATATTTCCCTCCGCCGCTTCGAGACCGTCTACCCGGCGGCGGGCACGGACCACAGCGCCGTGCGCCTCTCCCTGCCCGAGCTGGAAATGGCCTCCCGTTCCCTCGGATGGGTGGATGTGTGCAAAAACTGGCAGGAGGACGCATGAATCTCATCGACTGGCTTTCCTTCACCGCCGCGGCCATTCTCCTCACCTTCATGCCCGGCCCGGACATCATGTATCTCCTTGCGAAGAGCCTCCGCTCCGGCGCGCGTCAGGGAGTGACCCTCGCTGCCGGCCTGGCCACCGGCCCCATTTTCCACACCACGCTGGTGGTGGTGGGCGTGGCCGCCTTCATCCAGAGCTCGCCCACGGCCTTCCATGCCCTCACCTATCTCGGCTCGGCGTATCTCCTCTATCTCGCGTGGGGCGCTTTCCGCGCCAGGCCGGAGCCGCTCGCCCTGCCCGGTGCGGAGGACGCTTACAATAAAGGGGCTCTCTACCGCCGGGGCTTCATCATGAATGCCCTCAATCCAAAGGTGCTCCTTTTCTTTCTGGCGCTCCTGCCGCAGTTCGTCGATCCCTCGGCAGCGTTGTCCCCGTCGGCACAGCTCGCCGTGCTGGGCGTGACCTTTTCCGTGCAGGCCTTCTGCTGCTTCTCTCTGGTGGCCTTCTGCGCCGGGAAGATCCGCGACCGCATTCTGGGCATCCGGAATTTCTCGCTCATCATGAGCCGCGTCGAGGGCGGCATCCTCACCTTCATCGCCGCAGGGCTCCTTTTCCTGTGATACGGACCAATCAAAAGACCGGTCTCCCTTTCCGGAGACGACCGGTCTTTTTTTACTGCCTTTTTATACTCTTATTCCCCGTCCCACGGGCCGGCGTCAATGGCAATCCATCCCGCCGCATAGGGCGCGATCTCATACTGCTGGAAGATGAAGTAGAGCTGTCCGTCTGCGCCCACATAGAACTGCTCCGGCCAGTCCGTCTGCTGCCGCCACGCCTCCGGAAACAGGGACAGCCCCCGCTCCGCTGCCTGCTGCGACACCGCTGCTTCTACATCCGTCCCCGCGGCCCGGCGCAGCGCTTCTTCCCGGGAGACCCGGTATCCCTTCTCATCAAAGGTCATGCCCACCACCGCCGTGGACGGGTGCGCCGCATGATGAGGATAGACCGATTCCAGCAGGACGAGGCTCACCAGTCCGCCGTCCGTACGGCCGGCCATCCACCGCACCCAGCCATCGACATCGCCGTGCGTCTGCATCTTCTCCAGCTTTGTGGCAAACCGCACCGTTTCCGCTTCCACGGCGGCGTTCACCCGCGCCCGCTGCAGCGCCGTGCCTCCTTCCCATACGGGATATCTTGCATCCAGTCCATCCACCAGTGCGGGCGCTTCCTCCGACACCTGCGCGGCGGTTTCCCGCAGTCCGGGCTGCGCCGCCGCTGCGGACAGGCCGCCCCAGAGCAGCACCATGGCCGCAGCGGCCGCCGTCATCCATGCTTTCATTTCACTTCCTCCTCTCACTTCCTTCGGGGCCCTTCTGTCCCCGCGATGTTCTGTTTCCAAAATAAGTTTCCCGGAAGGACACCCGCGGCGCGGTGACGGTCTGTCCCGCCAGATAGCCCACGACGGGCGTCTCCGGGGAAAAGGCAAAATGGATCCGATAGGCCTTCAGGAGCTGCCGCCGTTCCCGGCAGCGGTGATTCGCCTCCCTCTGTCCGTATTTTTCATCGCCCAGGAGCGGCCAGCCCGCATGGGCCATCTGACACCGGATCTGGTGCGTGCGCCCTGTCACCAGCGTGCACTCCACGAGAGACAGCCCGCCCCGGCGGTCCATCACGCGGTACCGCGTCACCGCCGTGCGGGAGCCCTTCACCGGCGTGTCCGTCACGTAGACTCTGTTCTTTCTGGCATCCTTGAAGAGCTGCCCCGAGAGCGTTCCCGACGCGGGACGCACATCGCCCACGGCCACGCAGAGATAGCGCTTCTCCACCAGCCGGTCCCGGATCGCCGCGGTGAGCGCCGCCAGCGCGGGCGCATCCTTGGCGAGCACCACCAGCCCCGCCGTATTGTAGTCGATACGGTGGCACAGCCGCGCGGTCTCGCCCTTCGGCGCCAGATAGGCATTCACCTGCGCCTCCAGAGTGTTCGTCTCCTTTCCGGTCTGATCCTCGCAGAGTACGCCCGGCTTCTTGTCCGCGATGAGCACATGTTCATCCTCATAGACCACGGAAAAGCCGTCCGTCCGCACGGGCCGCGCCCCGCCCTCCGCGAGGCGGCAGTCGATGCTGTCCCCCGCCTCCAGCCGGTCGCTCCCCTCGGCGCGCTTTCCGTTCCGACGGATCTTCTTCAGGCGCAACGCCTTCAGAATGAAAATGCGGGACAGGTCGGGCCGTTTCTCTCCCATGTACCGGTCCAGCCGCTTCCCCGCGTCCTCTTTCCCCACGATGTAAGTCTGCATGGCTCCTCCTCTCTGATTTTCTTCATTATATAAGAAAGCCGGGCCGAAGAAAATCAACAGCTCCAAAATTTATCTATATTCAAAAATTTAGAAACTTGAATCTCCTTCGAAAGGATGCTATAATGAAGTCACGCAATAAGCGCATCTATTTTAACGAATTAATGTATACTTATTTCCATTTTTACCTGGAAAGGATGAAACAAATGGCAAAAGCAGAACTTCAGGAACAGTACGGCCTCTTCATTGACGGCGAATGGGTGGCCGCTTCCGACGGCGCGACCTTCGAGGCACACAACCCTGCAACGGGCGAACTCCTCGCAAAATGCGCAGAAGCAACGAAAGAAGACGTAGACAAAGCAGTCGCTGCGGCACACCGCGCACTGGAAAGCTATCGTCACACCAGCCCGATCGAACGTCAGAACCTCCTGCTCAAGATCGCTGACATCATCGACGAAAATGCAGCGCATCTCGCACTGGTGGAAACCATGGACAACGGCAAGCCGATCCGTGAAACCTCCACGGTCGACATTCCGATGGCTTCCGATCATTTCCGTTACTTCGCAGGGTGCATCCGCGCTGACGAAGGCACGGCAACCATGCTCGACGACAACACCCTGTCCCTCGTTCTCCATGAACCGATCGGCGTCGTAGGCCAGATCATTCCGTGGAACTTCCCCTTCCTCATGGCCGCATGGAAACTCGCTCCGGCTCTTGCCGCAGGCGACACCATCGTGCTGAAGCCCTCTTCCCACACTTCCCTGTCCGTGCTGGAACTGGTCCGTCTCATTCAGGACGTGCTCCCGAAGGGCGTGCTGAACCTCATCACCGGCGCAGGCTCCAAGTCCGGCCAGTGGCTCCTTGACCATCCGGATCTGGACAAGCTCGCATTCACCGGCTCCACCGAAGTCGGCCACGGCGTCTACAAAGCGGCCTGCGACAAGCTCATTCCGGCGACCCTCGAACTGGGCGGCAAATCCGCAAACATCATTTTCGACGACTGCGACATGGATCAGGCCATCGAAGGCGTACAGGTCGGCATCCTCTTCAATCAGGGCCAGGTCTGCTGCGCAGGCTCCCGCGTATTCGTTCAGGAAGGCATCTATGACGAATTCGTATCCCGTCTGAAAGCTTCCTTCGAAAGCGTCAAGATCGGCGATCCCACCGACATGAACACCCAGCTCGGCGCTGTCATCTACGAAAAACAGCTCCAGAAAGTGCTGAACTACGTCAAGATCGGCCAGGAAGAAGGCTGCCGTCTCGTCACCGGCGGTGAACGCTACACCGAAAACGGCTGCGACAAGGGCTTCTTCATCCGTCCGACCATCCTCGAAGACCTCAAGGGCAATGAACTCCGCGTCTGCCAGGAAGAAATCTTCGGACCAGTCGTTGTCGTTCAGAAATTCAAGACCGCTGACGAAGTCATCGCCAAGGCAAACGACAGCATCTACGGCCTGGGCGGCGGCGTATTCACCAGCAGCCTGAACACCGCCATGAAGGTATCCCGCGGCGTACACACCGGCCGTGTATGGGTCAACACCTACAACCAGATCCCCGCAGGCGCTCCGTTCGGCGGCTACAAACAGTCCGGCATCGGCCGTGAAACCCATAAGGTCATGCTCGAACACTACAGCCAGACCAAGAACATCCTCATCAACCTGAAAGAGGGCACCACCGGTCTGTACGACGTGAAATAATTTCACAGCTATATAAAAAAGAGAGAAGGATTTTCCTTCTCTCTTTTTTATATGCAAAGCGGCATCCGATGCCCCGCAGCCCTCACGATACCGCCGCCCGGCAGCAGAAGGCTGTTTATTTTTTCGCCATCCGTTCCACATTCCTGCACCGCCAGACCATCCCCCGCCGGATGTCTCTCTCTTCCTGCCGTCCCGTCATCCGGAAAGCCTCTCCGCCGTGCGATAACCGTCCTTCCAGCCGCGGTCTCCCGCCGCCTCACATTCTCCTTCCCCTGCGCCGTATTCTCCTGCATTGGCCGTATATTCCGCAATGGCCGTGGAAACAGGAACCACGCTCCGTCTTTTCCACGCAAAAAGCGCCCCGTGAGGAGCGCTCTTTTTGTATATCTGATCAGTCCACGAATACAGCGTTTTTATATTCTTCGGGAATCTCGATGCCGAGAATGGAGGCGTTGGTCTTATTGATGATGACCGTGAGGTCCGCCGGGTCCTGTACGGGCATATCCTGCGGCTTGCCCTTGCCCTCGAGGATGTCCGCCGCCATGTCGCCGGCCTGAATGCCCGTCTTGTAGAAATCGACGGAGATGGAGCCCAGCGCGCCGTCGCGGGCCATGCTGTCCGCTCCGACGAATACGGGCACCTTCGCACCGTCGGTGACTTTCACCAGCGTCGGGATGGAGGAGGCGATCACGTTGTCTGTGGGAACGTAGATGAAGTCCACATCGCCGGCGATGGATTCCGCCGCCTGCTGGATGTCATTCACGTTCGCCACGGTAGCTTCCACCACTTCGAGGCCCAGCTCGGCGGCGTGCTTCCGGGCCTGTTCCGCCTGGATCTCGCTGTTCACCTCGCTGGCGCAGTACATGAGGCCCATCTTCTTCGCACCGGGCACAAATTTCAGCCCCATGTCCACCTGCTCTTCCACCGGGCCGCGGTCATTGACGCCAGTCACGTTTGTCTCCGGCTTCTGATTGCTCTTCACCAGCTTGGCCGTCTCGAAATCGGTGATGGCCACGCCCACGATCGGAATATCGTGGATCTCATTGGCCACGGACTGGGCCGCCGGCGTGGAAATGGCGATGATCACATTGGGCTTCGCATTTTTGAAGCGGGACGCGATGTTTTTCAGATTGGACTGGTCGCCCTGGGCATTCTGCTGATCGATCTCTATCTTGTCAGCGGTGTAGCCCCGCTTGGCCAGCTGATCGATCACGCCCTGATTGGCCGCATCGAGCGAGCCGTGCTGCATGATCTGGATCACGGCGACGTGCTTCTTGGCGCCGTCCGCCTTGCTGTCACTGCTGCCGCCGCAGCCTGCCATACCCGTCAAGGCCGCTGCCGCCAGAACCGCCGCTGCTGCATATTTCATCCACTGTTTCATTCTGCCATCCTCCTTATGCTCCCGGCTTTTTCCCGCCGGCTGTCCCCCGAATGCCCTGCATCAGGGTATAAAAAGGGCGGGGTCCCGGTTTCCGCACCAGCGGCTCCGCCTCTTTCGGTGTTGTATTCTGCTGAAAAAATCAGATCATCTTTGCATTCTTTGCGATATCTTCCGGAATCGTGATGCCCAGTGCTTCCGCATTCTTCTGATTGATGATGACTACGAGGTCCTTCTGGGTCTCGATGGGCATATTCTCCGGCTTGGCTTCCCCGTTCAGGATCTTCGCTGCCATCTCGCCGGCCTGTCTGCCGAGGCGGTAATAGTCAACGGAGAGGGAAGCGAAGGCACCATCCTTCTGGGCCTGTTCAAAGGCGGCGAATACGGGGACCTTGGCTTCGTCCGTCACCTTCACCAGCGTCGGGATAGAGGAAGCGATCACGTTGTCTGTAGGAACATAGATGAAGTCCACATCATTGACCATGGATTCCGCCGCCTGCTGGATATCGTTCACGCTGGAGATCGTGCGGGTCTCCACGTTGAGGCCGAGGCTTTCCGCATAGGCCTTCATTTCGTTGGCCTGGATCTCGCTGTTCACCTCGCTGGAGCAGTACATGAGGCCCACCGTCTTGGCGTTCGGCAGGATCTTCATGGCCAGATCGATCTGTGCGGTGGCCGGGTTCATGTCGCTGGCGCCGGTGACGTTCGTGCCGGGCGCTTCGTTGCTCTTTACCAGCTTGGCCTGCACATAGTCCGTGATGGCGATGCCGACGATCGGCACATTAGCGATCTCATTCGCCACGGACTGGGCCGCCGGCGTGCCGATGGCGCAGATCAGATCCGGCTGGGCGGTCTTGAAGCGGGATGTGATGGATTTCAGATTCGACTGGTCGCCCTGCGCATTCTGCTGATCTACATTGATCTTGTCCGGGCCGTAGCCGTTTTCTGCCAGCGCGTCAAGGAATCCCTTATTGGAGGCATCGAGCGAACCGTGCTGCATGATCTGTACGATGGCGATATTCTTTTTGCCGCCGTCGGAGGACGCCGCCTTTTCCGTACCGCCGCAGCCGACGCATCCGAGCGCCGCTGCTGCCAGAACTGCTGCTGCCGTATACTTCATCCATTTCTTCATCATTGTCGTCTATCCCTCCGTCAGTCGATATATGTCTGTTCCAGTTCGTCCATGGTGCCGTTCATCGTCAGCTCTGCGAGGACGAAATTGATATAATTCAGAAGCTCCTGATCTCCCTTGGCCATGAGCACGCCGAAGCGGTTCTTCGTGAACGGCGCCTTGGCCAGCGGAGCCGCAAGGCGGCTGTCCATCTTTTCATAGCGGATGGCTTCCATCGTCTCGGTGATCATGATATCCGCCTGTCCTTCTGCCACCAGTCCGGGGATCTCCGCGTTCTGCTCATGCACAATGATCGTCGCATTGGGCAGATATTCATGAGCGAATTTTTCATTCGTTCCGCCCGGATTGACCATGACCCGCACCTCCGGCCGGTTCATGTCGGCAATGGACTGGTACTTCGCCACATCGCCGTCCCGGCAGAGGATGGTCTTGCCGAAGAGCAGGTATCCGTCGGACATTTCCATGGTGCGCGCCCGGTCATAGGTGCGGGTGATGCCGCAGATGGCGATGTCGAATTTGCCGGCCTGCGTATCCGCCGCCAGCGTCTTCCACGTGGTCGGCACATATTCCACCTTCACGTGGAGCGATTCGGCGATCTTTTCCGAAAGCGCCGCGTCGAAGCCTTCATACTGGCCGGTCTCCTTATTCAGATACGACATGGGGCGGTAGTCGCCGGTGGTGCCGATGCGGATGGTGCCGCGGGCGGTAATGTCCTCCAGATGCGCCGCATCGATGGTGCCCATCGTGCCAGCCGTCAGGCTCGCTGCCAGAAGCGCAGCAGCTGCATATCTTTTCCAGTGTTTCATACTGTCCATCTCCTTTGGTTCCTCTAATGAAAAACGTCCCCTGCCCGGTGTGCACGGCACACCTTTCGCAAGGGACGACGGGAACTCATCGCGGTACCACCCAAGTTACCTGAAGCAATAAAAAAGCAGTACCGTGAGGGACGAAACGCTCCGTGGTACCACCCTGCTTTGACTGTCTTCAAATCAACTCTCGATCCTGTAACGTAGATCACTCCGTCCTTGCCTACTGTCGGTTCAGCAAAGCAGCTCGGGAAAGAACTTCCATGCCCCCTGCCCTCCGGTTTTCACCACACACCGGCTCTCTGCGCGGCCCAGGCACACGTACTTTTTTCCGTCATAACTTTTTTCAATTTGATATTGCAAATATAACAAAATTCCCGTTTCCTGTCAAGAAAAAATTTTCCTGCACGCAAAAAAGAAACACCGCTTTTCCCAAAGCGGTGTTTCCTTCTATTAGACTGAACTCTGTGGCAAATGAATCAAAATCACAGGGTCTTGTCTGCGTAGAGCTGGTCGATGAGAGCATCGTCCATGTCGAGTTTTTCCTTGAGGATCTCTCTGGTGTGCTGGCCGAGGGTCGGAGCCGGAGCGTCAACGGAACCAGGGGTTCCGGACAGCTTAATCGGCACGCCTGCCATTTCCACATCACCGGCGATCGGATGATGGGTGGTAACGATCATTTCACGGGCAATGACTGCCGGATCTTTGATGACACGTTCTACATCGTTGATCGGGCCGACCGGTACGCCGCCTTCCTTGAGGATGTGGAGCCATTCGTCCATGGTCTTGGTCTGGAAGGTCTTGTTCAGTTCTTCGCCGAGGACCTTGACATTTTCCGTACGGAGCGGGTTGGTGGTGAAGCGCGGATCTGCTGCGAGATCAGGACGTTCGATCAGGCCGCAGAATTTCTGCCACAGCGTATCATTGCCGACAGCGACGATGACATAGCCGTCTTTCGTCTTGAGGGACTGGAAAGGAGTGATGGAAGCGTGACGGTTTCCGATCGGCTTCGGGGAAACGCCTGCGTTCATGTAACGGGCAATAGCGTTTTCCAGAATAGCGACCTGGCAGTCCAGCATGGATACGTCGACGAGCTGGCCTTTGCCGGTCTTTTCACGGTTGTAGAGAGCGATCATGATGCCCACTGCGGAGAAGATGCCTGCAGTGATGTCGCCGATGGAAGCGCCGACCTTCGTCGGTTCTCCGCCTTCCTGGCCGGTGATAGACATGATGCCGCCCATGCCCTGAACGATAACATCGTAAGCCGGATCATGTTTGTACGGGCCGGTCATGCCGAAGCCGGTGCATGCGGAGTAAATCAGGCGGGGATTGATTTCTTTCAGAACATCATAGCCGAGGCCGAGTTTGTCCATCGTGCCGCCACGGAAGTTTTCAACCAGAACGTCTGCCTGCTTTACGAGATCTTTCAGGATCTGCTTGCCTTCTTCAGACTTCATGTTGAGGGTCATGGAACGCTTGCCGCGGTTCAGACTCATGTAATACACGCTTTCGCCGTTCTTGAACGGACCATATGCACGGGAATCATCGCCCTTGCCAGGTCTTTCAACTTTGATTACATCTGCGCCCATATCTGCCAGGATCATGCCGGTATACGGAGCAGCCAGAACTCTGGACAGGTCCAGAACAACGACGCCTTCCAACGGTTTTGCCATAGAAATAACCTCCTTTTAAAATGCCTTCCTCTTCTGAAAAAGCATCACTCTTGCCACGCAGTTTGCCGCTGCTGTGGCTTCTGAAGCCATTATAGCACAGGCATTTAGAATTTCAATAAGAATTTATTTTTTATTGTATTGTTTATTTTATATATTCTTTAT
>ERZ779865.1335-NODE-1335-length-18428-cov-5.337125_pt1 | contig 18428 bp, 14 predicted proteins | sample MGYA00433088_ERZ779865 | MGnify/ENA primary metagenome ERZ779865 (study PRJEB29588, sample SAMEA2151703) | human gut metagenome | biome: human gut; feature: human-associated habitat; material: faeces | place: Denmark | collected 2008/2010 ... | reverse complement strand
AAGTTTCGAAGAAACTTCTAAGTGACTACGAAGTAGTCATATTATATCATAATTTTTGCGCAGCTATTCAGCGCATATAAAGTTCCGTAAGGAACTTTTAAGATGAGCACTTTAGTGCTCATTATAACAGCATATGTCTGTAGGAATGGTTTTGAATATTTCGGACATAAGTCTGTTATTGATTGCTAATAAGCAGTGTAATATATTATAATTCAGGTAATTATTATATCGGCAGAGGAGATGTGTTGTGAAAGTACTATTTTTTCAATGGGATGCATTTATGCAGAAGGGCATAGAGGCAGCATTAAAGGAACTTAATATAGAATATGATACATTTTATTACACGATGAAAGACTGGGATAATGACAGTGAACTTGAGAGTAGTCTTGACAGATATATAGCGGTGTCCAAGAATGTATACGACTGTGTGTTTTCAGTTAATTTCTCGCCGGTTATCTCGGACTTGTGTAATAGATTAAAGCTTCCTTATATTTCGTGGGTGTATGACTGCCCTATCAATATAAGAAGGACAGAGGTATTAAAGAATAAGTGTAATACAATTTATTTCTTTGACAGAATACAGGCACAGCATTATATGGAAAATGGAGTAGCAGGGGCGAAGCATTTGCCGCTGGCGGCTGATGTAGATACATTTCGGCCGGCTTTAGCTAAAGATGATAATTATGCGTGTGATGTTGCATTTGTTGGAAAATTGTATAAATCGGACTATTCTTATATAAGTAATTATCAGGATGTATACACGAAAGGTTATCTTGAAGGTATTGTTGAAACACAGCAAAAGCTGTATGGAGGATATATTATAGATGACTGCATTAATGATAATATAATGAAGCATATTAATGAGAATTTTGCCAATGTATCCAATGGCAGTTATTCGGTTATTAAGCCGGAGGTTACATATGCACTGGCAACAGAGGTCACAAGCAGGGAGAGGTTTATGGCACTTGCACTTTTGCAGAACAGGTGTAATGTTAATCTATATTCTACAGATGTGGATGAAAGATTAAATAATGTCAATAATATGGGATATATTGATTATTATTCCCAGATGCCCAAAGCATTTTATAATGCAAAGATTAACCTTAATATATCGCTTAAGATAATACAGTCAGGAATTCCACTGCGTGTGCTTGACGTACTTGCCTGCAAGGGATTTCTTATAACTAACTACCAGGCAGAGATAATGGAATATTTTACGCCGGGCAAGGATCTTGTGGTATATGAGGATATTAAAGACCTTATAGCGAAAGTACAGTATTATCTTGATAATGAAGATGAAAGATTATGGATTGCGGATAATGGCTATAAAAAGGTTAAAGATAACTTTAAGGTGAAAGACAGAATTGATAGTATATTAAGAAATTAGATATACATTTTTGCATATGTGCATTGTTTGTGCTTGCGGCTTATGTCACCTAAAGAGTATAATATCAATGTGACACCAATATTATGCGATTGGAGAAATTATATGGATAAGATTAATTCATTTTATAAGATGTTAAAATACAATGCTGAGAAGTATCCGGATAAAGAGGCGATTATATATGACACGATGACGGTTACTTATCAGAAGCTTTTTGAGGACTCATATAAGAAAGCACTTCATCTTATGAGGTTTGAGGGCAGCAGGATTGCAATATATGGACCAGCTTCATACAGATGGATAGTTAATATGTTTGGAACAATCCTTGCTGGTAAGGACGTTATGCTTGTTGATTTTTTCCTTCCCCAGAATACAAGAAATGATATATTAAAGAAGGTGGGTGTTGATTACATTTTATCATCTACTAACCAGTATATACTTGCAGACAATGAGGCAATTATAATAACTGATGCGGAGAAGGATGAGGTAAATGGCCTTATATATAATGAAGAAAATGTAAAAGAGGGCAATATTCTTATGCTTACAGCCGTTCCACAGGAGTGTGACAAGGCGGTTGTGCTTACAGTTTCCAATATACTTAATACAGTAAGTGCAGTTAATGAATGTTGTATGTGTGCACCAGAGGATAAGGTGCTTGCACAGATTGCACTTCATCATATATTTGGATATATATACAGTCTTATATGGCCAATCCATAATGGTGCGTGTGTATGTATTGGAAGAGGCTTAAGACATATAGATGCAGATACTTATTATTACAATCCTACAATCCTGCCTGGAACACCATCTATGATTGAATATCTGAAGAGAATAAAAGCACTTAATGAAAATCTTAAGACTATAATTATAGGAGGTGCAAGCTGTCCGTTCAGATTATTTGAGGCGTTAAAGGACAGGGATTTGAAGGTATACAATGTATTTGGAATGACAGAGGTGTCAGGATGTATTGGAATTAATGATACTATGGATGGCACTTACAAGATATTTGCTAGTTCTAAGGTTGCAATTGAAGCTGATGGTGAGATTGTGGTAAGTGGTGACTGCGTTATGAAAGGTTACGATAAAGATGAGGCATATACTAAGCGTGTCATCAGGGACGGAGTATATCATACAGGTGATATAGGAAGAATTAATGATAAAGGGCGTCTTGTACTTTTAAAACGTAACCCTGAGATTATTCTTCTTCCAACAGGAGAGAAGATAAGCAGGACGGTTACAATAAGGCAGATTAGTGCACTGGATGGAGTTGCAGAAAGCTATGTTACTTTATATGATGACAAGCTTACAGCAGTTATTGTGCCAATAGATAAAGATGTAAGAGAAGAAAGATTTGTGAGGCTTATTAATAAATATAACGAAAAGAAGGGTTACCGTTGGGAAATCCAGAAGACAATCATAAGCAAAGCACCACTTCCAAGAATGGATAATGGAGATATTGACCAGAATTCAATAGAAACACTTATTGCTAATGAAAAGTAAGGTGTTAAGTAAATGCGGTGAGTGCCGATATATTTATTAGACTAATTAAGGATGAGAGGTAATGTCATGGAGGATATGAAGAAAGAACAGTTAGAAGTATTAAATGAAGCAAAAGGATATTGCACAAATGTACTTCACTGTATAGATACAGTTGTTCCAGAACTTAAAGGCGATAAGAAGGATGATACAGATGAGTATCTTAGAATGACTGTTGACGGAGTTAATGTAGCTCTTGAGATGTATAATGCAACAAGAGATTTAACAGCAGGTGTGCATCCGGCAGTAGATGAGGCTGATGGTAATAATGCTGTTAAAGAGTTATCAGCTGCATTAAAGTCAAGTGATGATTCAGCTAAGGCTGATGCTCTTGTAAAGGTAAGAGCATTCATTGCACAGTTTAAGGACTGTGCTGAGGCTGTCTGCAAGTAATAGAATATATTGATGGATTATGTATTGATAGATTAATCCAGTTCAATACGCCCTGATATATAATATATGTAATTTAATAAAAGATAAAACCCCTGTTATAGAAGAAAACAGCAGATAATGAATTGTTGTTTTCTTCTATAACAGGGGTTATTTATATGTTCTTCCAGATATGGTTTCTATCAACACATTTTGTCCTATAACAATTTTTGTCAAACACGGTTGCTGTAAACACATCTTGTCTTATAAGTCTAAATATATCCGTTAAACATCATTCCGGTATAAGCCGAAAGGTTATAAGGATCAGGGAATGACCTTAATGGATTCTTGTATGCAATAATCTTATTGTTGACATAGTCCATAGGGTTGAGTGCAATATTCTCAGCCTTTTCTTTAATGGAATTCTTAAACGAATTAAGGCTTTCATAAATGTGGCTTAAGGCGTCTTTATTATCAGCGTTAATAATAACTTCCTTGTCAGCACTTATAGTTCCGTCTTTATTAAGCGAAAGTCCGCTGTCTGCAAGCTGCTTCTTGTATGAGCGTGCAATTGATGCGATTTCATTCTGGAGCTTTTCTGTTCCCTGAAAATGATTATTATTCTCATCATTAGTAACAGAGATAAGGTTGTTGTAACCAGCTACAAGTTCGTTAAGACTTTCAACAATAGAGTCTGCATCTGCTTTGAGGCTTATTGTTACAGGTTCTTCTGTTACCTTTGATAATTTGACATCATAGGCTTTGTTAATTGTTATTGAATTGCTCATAGATGAGCGTTCATCACCATCAACATCAAATATGGCGTTGGCTGGATATTGTGTAACCCTGTCAAGTCCAAGAGTATCAATGAGCGGCTGGTTGTTAGCATCATCTGACTTTATGGAGAATATAACAGGAGTTGTTCCATTAATGCCGGTTGATTCTGATTCAATATTAATAGCTGTATTGCCTAGACTATCTTCCTTGATATTAGCTGTAAGTCCTATGTTAGAGCGGTTGATAAGTCTTGCAATCTTGTTCTGTATATTATTAGTTGTCTCGGAGTTGTCCACTTTAAACTGGAACTCATATATAACATCATTGATTGATAAATCAAAAGAATATTCGCCAGGTTTTATATGCTTTGAACGTGGCTGTAGGTAGTTACCTGTATTAAGCTGTGAACAGGCTAACTGTTTAACATTTATATCAAAGCTTTCATCATCTGATGCTGCACCAAAGTCGGTAATGTAACTGGCATTGACGGCAGAAGCATTGCTTGATACAGCAGACTTCTTAAATGTCATTGTACCATCAGCACCGTCAGATAAATCCTCAGTAATATTCTCTAACGCTCTTGCATGTTCTTTTAAATCAATGGCGTATTTCTGGGCAGCAGTTGATAAGTCTAATTTGTACACAGGAGTCTGGCTGTTAATCTTAACAACCTTGCTATATGTGTTCTTAAGCTGAGTTCTTGTATGTGAGTCATACTTGGAATTAGATTTGTTCCCGTACTGGGATAAATAATAGCTGTATACACTACTAATCATAACAGTCACCTCCCTGTCTGTATGTATAATTGGTATAATGTGTATCGTCACAAAATATTTAATATATTACTATAATTACATATAAAACACATAAATATATAACTTTAACTGTCATCAGTTGCAGATACAGTAACTCCATTTGCTATATCCATAAACTTTATTATATTTTATAAGGAATGGCTTGATTTTGCAATATACATATAGTAGAATGTTTAAGGTTTTTTGAAAATATTTATATAAATCAGGCTATATAATATACAGATAACTACCCCAGAGCATATAAAAGCGTATATAGTGTTTAAAACGATTATATTTAAAAATACAAAATCACATATTTTAATTAGCAGAAATATAACGATAAAGGGATATATGAATGTTTTAATGATATTTAACTTAAATTTAATCAGACGGTACATTGAAATATAATGACTTATTGCACTAATTACTGTGCTGATTATCAAGCCTGTAATATATCCATTTATACCATATCGGGGTATAAGAAATATAATTGATAAAATCTGAATTAATGTAGAGACAATATTATGTATAAATGTTATCTCCGTATGTCCAAGACCATTGATGGTACTTGCCATAGTTGCAGTAACGAATATAAACGGACAGATAAGTCCTAAACTACTAATATATTCACCGGAATTATTCCTGAATAGAAGTAATGATATTTCATTACCATACCTTGCAAATATGCCAAGACACAATATTCCAAATACAATACTAAAGAAAGTCGCTTTTTGGGTTGCTATTTGTATTTTGTCAGTATTATTATTGCTGTCAGCTTCTGAAATTGCAGGAAGCAGGAGTAATGCCATAGAATTAACGATAGCACTTGGAAACATTATTAATGGCAGTACAAGTCCAAGAATTATACCATATATACTAAGGGAATCTTTAGAAGATAACCCATAAGTGATTAACATGCTTGGAACCAGTACACTTTGTATGCTTTGCAATATACTTAACATTAACTTATTCAATGTGAGCGGGAATGACAACATAAAAAGTTCTTTTGATACATACTTGATTTTCTGATAGAATACAGAGTATTTAAAGTTCTTTCTTAAATTCTTATTAATACTTAAGACACAGTAAATAGTAGAAGAAAGTTCACCAATAACCGAACCCATAACAGCCACTACAGGAGTAACTCTGTAATTATATTTTTCAAAGAGCATAATTATTAAATAAATTGAAATTACTCTGATTAGCTGTTCGATAACCTGAGTTAATGCCGGAATACGTGAATTCTTTATTCCAAGATAATAACCGCATATACAGGAATGAATACTGGCTAACGGAATAGATAGGCTCATATACATAACAAGCTCTGAACATCTTGGCTCTAATAATAATCTTCTTGCAATATAGTCCGAATTAGTAAATACTATAACGGTAATTACTACTGAGATAATAACAGACATTAATATTCCACTTATAAGATAATATAATCCGGCATTATCAGAAGATTTTCTGTTTGCAGCCACGAGCTTAGATATAGCCATTTCAAAACCCATAGTACAAAATGAAAAACAGACAATTTGTATTGGAAAAATTAATTGATAAATTCCAAGACCCTCTGCACCAATTTTGCCTGTAAGGAATATTCTAAATAAAAAGCCAATTATTCTTGTTATAAAACCTGCAAAAGTTAAAATAATCGTTCCTTTGATTATACTGCTTTTTGTAAATGTTGATATATATGATTTATTCATTTTGAAACGGAACTCTTTTTTGAAATTATATGCAGCATTTATTATATGTATTCAAAATTACTTTGTTATAACGGGAATTATAGATGTGGAGGTAAAAAATGATTTATATGGATAACGCAGCTACTACAAAGACAAAAAAAGAAGTGGTAGATGAAATGCTTGAATATTTTACAATACTATACGGAAACCCATCAAGTATATATGAATTTGCAGGTAAAAGCAGGGATGCTATTGAAAATGCCAGAAATATTATTTCTGATACAATAAATGCAACATCAGATGAGATATATTTCACATCGGGAGGAACAGAGTCTGATAATTGGGCACTTAGAACAGTTGCTAAAGCATATAAAAACAAAGGCAAACACATTATTACTTCGAAAATAGAACACCCTGCAATTCTAAAGACGTCCAAAAATTTAGAGGACCTGGATTTTAAAATTTCTTATATTGACGTTGACGAATATGGTGTGATAAAATTGCAACGGTTAATTGATGAAATTACTGATGAAACAATATTAGTATCTGTTATGATGGCAAATAATGAGATTGGAACAATTGAACCTATTTCTAAAATCGGTAAAATCTGTCATGAGAGAGGAATAATATTTCATACCGATGCCGTTCAGGCATATGGACAGATACCAATAGATGTTAGGAAGATGAATATCGATTTATTAAGTGCCAGTGCTCATAAGTTCCATGGTCCAAAAGGAATTGGCTTTCTATATATAAATGATAGTGTTAAAACAGTGCCTTTATTATTCGGTGGTGGACAGGAAAAGGGACTACGGGCAGGAACACAGAATGTTCCATCTATTGTTGGAATGGCTAAAGCTGCTGAACTTTCTCATAATAATATGATGAATAAAACACGCTACGAAGTATCACTCAGAGATTATTTTATCGAAAGAATATTAAGAGAGATACCATTTTCAAGGCTTAACGGAAGCAGGCGTAACAGACTTCCGGGAAATATAAATATTTCTTTTCAGTTTGTAGAAGCTTCAGAAATTCTAGCATTATTAGATATGAAAGGAATATGTGCTTCAAGTGGTTCTGCCTGTTCAAGTAATAGCAGTAAGCCATCGCATGTCCTGATTTCGATAGGACTTCCTGAAGAACTTGCATATTCATCAATAAGATTTACGATTTCCGATGAAACAACCAAAGATGAAATAGATTTTGTTGTAAATAATACCAAAAATATTATAAGTGAACTTAGAAAAAAATCATCAGAATATAATAGTTATTTTACAAAATAAGAATTTGAATGTATAATAGCTAATTATTAATATTACATTAGAAAGGTATGGTTATTAAACTACAAAGATATGGAAATAATTAAGAAGAATAAAAAAGTTGTAGTTGGAATGTCCGGTGGTGTAGATTCATCTGTCGCAGCATATCTGTTAAAACAAGAAGGATATGACGTCATAGGTGTTACAATGCAGATATGGCAGGACGATGACTCTTATGATGCTTCAGCTGAAGGTGGCTGTTGTGGACTAAGTGCCGTAGATGATGCCAGACGCGTAGCTAATATGTTAGACATTCCTTATTATGTAATGAATTTCAGAAGCGAATTTAATGAAAAGGTAATTAAATATTTTATAAATGAATATATGGCTGGAAGAACTCCTAATCCATGTATAGCCTGTAACCGTTATGTAAAGTGGGAATCATTATTGCAGCGTTCACTGGAAATAGGTGCTGATTATATTGCGACCGGACATTATGCAAGAATAGATAAACTTAATAATGGAAGATATACAATAAGAAATTCAGTGACGGCTGCCAAGGATCAGACATATGCACTGTATAATCTTACACAACATCAGTTGTCACATACACTTATGCCCATTGGTGGCTATACTAAAGATGAAATAAGAAAGATTGCTGAAGAAATAGGATTAAGTGTTGCAAAGAAACCTGACAGTATGGAAATATGCTTTGTACCTGACAATGATTACGCAGGTTTCATTCGCAGAAATACAAATAATAATATTATTCCGGGTAATTTCGTGGATATAGACGGAAATGTGATTGGTCAACATAAGGGAATTACAAATTATACTGTTGGTCAACGAAAAGGGTTGAATCTCGCTATGGGATATCCGGTATTCGTAATTGAAATCCGCCCTGAATCTAATGAAGTTGTCATCGGAAAGAGTACAGATGTTCTGAAAACAACTTTAATTGCTGATAATGTTAATTATATGGCAGATGAAGAAGTAGATGAGAATAAAGAATATATTGCCAAGATACGTTATAACCATCGTGGAACAAAATGTCATGTTAAAAAGAATGGCAACAATATAGAATGTATATTTGAGGAACCTGTAAGAGCTGTAACTCCCGGACAGGCAGTAGTTGTATATGATGGTGAATATGTTGCATTTGGTGGAACTATTTTAAGAGGTATAGACTAATGAGTAAAAAAAATTTAGAAATCAAAAAAACTGATAAGGCTGATATAACAGATGAAGTTAAAACCGATGTTGTTAAAACTGATAAAGTTAAAACTAATAATAAAGCTGACAAAGCTTCAGAAGAGGCTTCAAAAAGAGATAAAAAAACTAAATCAGGCAAGTCCTCTAGAATTAATCTTGGTAATCTGAAAGCCAGTATAGTTGATTTTAGCAAACTATTATGGACATGCATTACCTATAAATTTATTTTACTAATAATCGCAGCTTTATACATTGCATATTCCTTTACAGGATTCAAAAGTGATGTCCAGAAACAGATTAATAAAAATACTAAAGTATATCTGACATCAATGGTATCTGAGAGTCTTGAAAAAATAAGACTTAAAATAAATGATGAGTATAATGTGTTAAAGACTTTATCTTTATTATATGATGAAAATGATGAAATCGATATTGATATGACTTCAAATCTGTTAGAAAAGGCTCTTAATGCACATGAATTTGTTGGATTAAGTCTTGTGTCTGCTAATAAAGATGAGGTTCTTACAATCGGAGATTCTGTTAGTTATGACCATAATGAATTTCTTGATAATATATTGAATGGAAATAATGGTGTTTCAACAATTATAGCTGATGAAAAAAATAATGTAGAATATATATGCCTTGGTGTGCCTGTCTATAAAAATGATAAGATAGTCGGTGCATTAATATGTAATTATGATATTCAGGAATTTACTGAGATTATTGATACATCATCATTTGAGAAACTTGGAACAACATTTATCTCTCAGGAAGATGGTATATTAGTTGCCAGACCAGATGCTGTTGGCAAAAATACAAATTTATTTGTACTTTTAGATTCAATTAATATTAAAAATGAGAAATCAATTGCTAAACTTAAAAAACAAATAAAAAATGGACGTTCAGGAATAATTACATATGGTTCAGGAAAACATAAAAGATACATATGCTATGATATAGTTCCTGATACTAATTGGTATTCTGTATCCATCGTTTCAGCCAATACAATAGAACCAGTAGCAAAGAAAGTGTCTTCATATGCGTATAGTTTTGCATACACATTAAGTGTAGTATTTATAATTTACATACTTATTACGATGACAATGGATATTAAGATTGCCAAAAAGAAGAAAATGTCAAATGAATAGAGATTGATGATAAAACAGACCTGGCTATTACATAATAGAATTAAATTCTCTGTGTTAAGCAAATTTGCATATATAAATATCAAAACTTTTGTAATAATTGCTAATTTATGGATATTCATTTTTCGGCTCTTTTGATTATTTATGTTCATTCAAGAGCCATACACTTAAACCGATGTGTACGTCTGTGCCACACACTTGATTTATGACGTATCGTGTGAGAGTTAATGCCGTCAGATACAAAAGGTCGGAGCAGTAAATCACCGTTCAAGCGAAGTGCGTTTGATTTACTGCTCTGTAATAACCTCTATAGATGGCGGCATTTACTCTCACTAGATTAAGTCATATGAAAGTGTGTGTCATAGATGTACATCTCGGCTTAATTGTATGTTCGTTGAATGCACACAAAATATGAGCCGAAAAATAATATCTCATAAATTTAAGCAATTATAACAAGGTGTTTCGATATTTACATATGTCAAATTGCTTTAACAGGCGAATATTAATTACATATGTAATAGCCAGGTCTGTTTTATAATATCTAATCAAGTTTTATGAATTCAGGCTTACGGTTTTTAAATTCAGTATAATATTTAAATCCACAACCTTTTAATATTTCGACAGCTTTATTAAAATTATAAGCGATGTCCTGAGGTCTGTGTGCATCAGAACCAATAGTAATTATTTCGCCACCAAGTTCTCTGTACATTTTTATAATCTCTGTATTGGGATTCGGATTAGATAATCCTGAACGGTATCCACTTGTATTTATTTCAATTCCTTTACCATTATGAATTAAATTCTTTAGGATTTCATTTATAATATCACAATAATCAAATACTTTATAATTAAAATCCTTATTTGGAGAATAACGGACAACATAATCAATATGTCCGTATACATCAAAGTTTTTGCAATATTTAAGATTAGTTTCAATTGATTCAAAATATTCTAAAAAAGCCTGATAATCTGTTCTTCCATTAAAATATTCAAGATAAAATGGATCAATGCCATTTACTAAATGAGAAGAGCCGATGATAAAATCATAATTATGTCTATTTATGAAATCATCAAGTCTCTTTGACTTATCAGGCTCAAGACCTGTTTCAATACCGATTCTTATGTCTAATAAATCCTTATATTCTTCACGAAGATTTTCAAAATATTCAAAATATTTATCTTTATCTAATTCAAATAATACATCATCAACGATATAGTCAAAATCTAAATGGTCTGTAATGCATATAGAAGATAAGCCTTTTTCTATGGCACTTTTAACTATTTCGTCAGTTTTTGCTTCACTGTCACCTGAGAAAAATGTATGAATGTGGTAATCTGCAAGTCTATTCATTTTATCAGTTCCTTTCCTATTAAAATCATAGGTCATATTTTAGCATAATATATTAAAATATGCGACAAAAAACCATTAAATACAATGCAATACATTAATACTATACAATCGAAAAGGTATATAATTAGAAAATTTGGCAAAAATATACTTGATATTTTTAAACAAATTAGGTACAATACACCTAGGTTAAATTTTGAATGGGAAATGAATATTGCCTAACGTCAAATTTTTAACAATCTTATTATTTATAACTTTAGGAGGAACATTAAAATGGCAGTAAGAGTTGCAATTAATGGTTTTGGCCGTATTGGTCGTCTTGCATTCAGACAGATGTTTGGAGCAGAAGGATACGAAGTAGTAGCTATCAATGACTTAACAAGTCCAAAAATGTTAGCTCATTTATTAAAGTATGATTCATCACAGGGTAAATATGAATTAGCTGATAAAGTTACAGCTGGTGAAGATTCTATCACAGTTGATGGAAAAGAAATCAAGATTTATGCATTCCCAGATGCTAACAACTGCCCATGGGGAGAATTAAAAGTAGACGTAGTTTTAGAGTGTTCAGGTTTCTACACATCTAAAGAAAAAGCACAGGCTCATATCAATGCTGGTGCAAGAAAGGTAGTTATCTCAGCTCCAGCTGGTAACGATCTTCCTACAATCGTTTACAACACAAACCATACAACATTAAAAGCTGATGATACAATCATTTCAGCAGCTTCTTGTACAACAAACTGTTTAGCACCTATGGCTGATGCTCTTAACAAATATGCAGCAATCCAGTCAGGTATCATGGTTACAATCCATGCTTACACAGGCGATCAGATGACACTTGATGGACCACAGAGAAAAGGTGATTTAAGAAGATCTAGAGCAGCTGCAATTAATATCGTACCTAACTCAACAGGTGCTGCAAAAGCCATCGGTTTAGTTATTCCAGAATTAAATGGTAAATTAATCGGATCTGCACAGCGTGTACCAACACCTACAGGTTCTACAACAATCTTAACAGCAGTTGTTAAAGGTTCTGACGTAACAGTTGACGGAATCAACGCAGCTATGAAAGCAGCTTCTAACGAATCATTCGGTTACAATGAAGATGAAATCGTATCTAGCGATATCGTTGGTATGAGATTCGGTTCTTTATTCGATGCTACACAGACAATGGTTAGCAAAGTATCTGATGACCTTTACGAAGTACAGGTTGTTTCTTGGTATGATAACGAAAACTCATACACAAGCCAGATGGTAAGAACAATTAAGTATTTCTCAGAATTAGCTTAATTTCGGTTATTAAAGACCTATTGAAGGGGTCCGGTCATTTGGACCGGATTCCTTCTTTTTATATTACGGCGGCGTAGGATATTTATAGTGCTTTGCCGTCATGAATAAATAAAATATAATTCAGGAGGAATTAATATTATGCTTAACAAGAAATCTATTGATGATATTAACGTAAAGGGACTCAGGGTTCTTGTAAGATGTGACTTTAACGTACCTTTAAAGGCCGGCGTTATCACAGACGAAAACAGAATTGTGGCAGCTCTTCCAACAATTAAGAAATTAATAAATGATGGTGGAAAAGTAATCCTTTGCTCACATCTTGGTAAAGTTAAGAACGGACCTAACGAAGATGAATCATTAGCACCTGTAGCAAAGAGACTTTCAGAAAAACTTGGTAAAGAAGTAGTTTTTGCTGCTGATGATGAAGTAGTAGGACCTAATGCTAAAGCAGCAGTAGCTGCCATGAAGGACGGAGACGTTGTTCTTCTCCAGAATACAAGATTCAGAAAAGAAGAAACAAAGAACGAAGATAATTTCTCAAAAGAACTTGCTTCTCTTTGCGATGTATATGTAAATGATGCTTTCGGTGCATGCCACAGAGCACATTGCTCAACAGCAGGCATTACAAAGTTTGTTAAGACAAACGTTGTAGGTTACCTTATGCAGAAAGAAATCGAATTCCTTGGTAATGCAGTAAATAACCCTGTAAGACCATTCGTTGCAATTCTTGGTGGAGCTAAGGTTGCTGATAAGCTTAATGTTATCTCTAACCTTCTTGAGAAGTGTGATACCCTTATCATCGGTGGTGGTATGGCTTACACATTCATCAAGGCTCAGGGATATGAGATCGGACTTTCTCTCTGCGATGATGAGAAGCTTGATTACTGTAAGGAAATGATGGCTAAGGCTGAGAAGATGGGCAAGAAGATCCTTCTTCCTGTAGATGCTGTTACCATCAAGGATTTCCCGGATCCAATCGACGGACCTGTAGAGACAGAAGTATGTGATATCACAGCTATGCCGGCAGACCGTGAGGGATGCGATATCGGACCTAAGTCCGCAGAGATGTTTGCAGATGCTGTTAAGACAGCTAAGACTGTTGTATGGAACGGACCGATGGGTGTATTCGAGAACCCGACACTTGCAGCTGGTACACTTGCAGTAGCTAAGGCTCTTGCAGAGACCGATGCAACAACAATCATCGGTGGTGGAGATTCCGCTGCAGCTGTTAACCAGATGGGTTATGCTGATAAGATGAGCCATATTTCTACCGGTGGTGGAGCTTCCCTTGAATTCTTAGAGGGTAAGGAACTGCCAGGCGTAGTAGCAGCAGACGATAAATAAAAGACAGTTAAATTATTTACAGATTAGGAGAAATAAAAATCATGGCAAGAAAGAAAATCGTAGCCGGCAACTGGAAAATGAACATGACTCCAAGCCAGGCTGTAAAGTTAGTAGAAGAGTTAAAGCCATTAGTAGTATCTGACAGCGTAGATGTTGTTTACTGTGTACCTGCAATCGATATCGTACCGGTTGTAGAGGCTGTGAAAGGAACCAACGTACAGGTTGGTGCCGAGAACATGTACTTCGAAGAGAAGGGTGCATACACAGGTGAGATCTCCGCAGAGATGCTGGTAGACGCTGGTGTTAAGTACGTTGTAATCGGACATTCCGAGAGACGTGACTACTTCAAAGAGGATGATGTTCTCTTAAATAAGAAGGTTAAGAAGGCAATCGAGGCAGGACTTACTCCAATCCTTTGCTGTGGAGAGACTTTAGAGCAGAGAGAGATGGGTGTAACACTTGACTGGATCAGACTTCAGATCAAATCTGATCTTGCAGGCGTTGCAGCAGCAGACGTTGCAAACATGGTAATCGCTTATGAGCCAATCTGGGCAATCGGAACAGGCAAGACTGCTACATCCGATCAGGCACAGGAAGTCTGTGGCGCAATCCGTGCATGTGTAGCTGAAATCTATGATCAGGCTACTGCTGATTCTGTTCGTATCCAGTACGGCGGATCTGTAAATGCAGGAAATGCAGCAGAGCTGTTCGCAAAGCCGGACATCGATGGTGGTCTGGTTGGCGGAGCATCCCTGAAAGCTGATTTCGGTAAGATTGTAAACTACTAGAATCTGATATTGTATGGTTATAGGGCTATTCATCTGAATTTCAGGTGAATAGCCTTTGAAATTTTACACATGAAGAAAAAATGTCTGGAATGTGTCGTTCTCTTGTTGTTTATTTTTGCTTTGACACATGGCATCATCCAAAATACACAGCCGCTGAAAGAGACTAAGGAAGTACAAACTGAATATGAGGAAAAAACCTCCCAGGTCACGGAGAAATCACAGGAAACCGAGCCGGAAGTACAGGATCTGGAAAACCAGATTTTAAGGACTGCCTCCGGAAAGTTTTTTCAGAAATATCCGGTGGATGAAGCCTTTATGGGATGGATTGAAACGAAGTATGGGAGCGGTGTGCTGCAGAGTCTGTATACACAGCTGGAAAACGGAAATCAGGACCCGGATCTGTGGTATCGGTTTACCGGAAACAGCATGCATGTTCTGTGGCTTATGTATTGCAGGCAGCAACAGTATATGTCATATTCGTATGAGGATGTGATCTGGAAAGAAGCATCCGATCCGGCATGCATCCGTCTGGATTTTGTCGGGGATATCTGTCTGGATGAGAATTGGTGTACGGGGAAGACGGCAAAGAATCATATGGCGGATTATTTTTCCGATGAAGCAAAAAAGGAACTGATTTCGGCAGATTTTACGATGGCAAACAATGAGTTTGCTTATACAACACGGGGACAGCGGCAGGTTGGCAAAGCATACTGTTTTCGGGCAGATCCCAAAGATGCCGGATTCCTGCGCACACTGGGAATAGATATGGTCTCTGTGGCAAATAATCATGTGTTTGATTATGGTGAGCAGGGATTTTTAGATACGCTGGATGCATTGCATGCAGCGGGAATTCCGTACAGTGGTGGTGGCAGAAATCTGACAGAGGCAAGCGCTGTGCGTTATGTGGTCACAGGTGGACGAAAGATTGCGATTGTATCTGCAACGGAAATCGAAAGGTTTTATCATTTTACACAGAAAGCCCAGAAGGAGAAACCGGGAGTATTAAAGACCCAGCAGGAAGAGGTATGGAAGAAAGAACTGAAGCGTGCGAAGAAGAACAGTGATTATGTGATCGCGTATGTTCACTGGGGAACAGAAGGAAAGATCCATTATGGGCAGGATCAGACAGAGATTGCAGACCTTTGTGTAAAAGCTGGTGCAGACGCCGTGATTGGTGGACATCCGCACCGTCTGCAGGGCGTTGAGTTTATAAAAAATGTGCCGGTGGCATACAGCGTGGGAAATTTCTGGTTTTCTACCGGAAAACTTTACACAACGATTGCACAGATTCAGATTGATGATTCCGGCAGTCTGAAATTGCGGATGATTCCGTGCATACAGGATTCGCTTACGACTTCGATTCTGACAGAAAAAAAACAGATCAAAGCATTTTATCATTATCTGGCAGACATCTCCAATCATGTGGGAATTGATGAGGACGGATTCTTTTATCCGTATAAAAATGTCGAAAAACCGGGAGTTTCTCCTTATGCCTATACGTCCGGAAGGCGTTATGGACAGTATTTTGATGATGTGGATCTGGATTTAAAATCGATAGATATCGTGGGAAATTTGCAGTGAACACTTGCAATCCCGTTCAAATTATGTAATATAATAAGTGTTTGTGTAACAATAATGAAGTACCATAGTATAGGATTGTTACAATGGAAAGAGAGGATGAATTATGAGCAAAAAACCTGTTGTTTTAATGGTTCTTGACGGTTATGGTCTGAATGACCGTACAGAGGGAAATGCTATTGCGCTGGCAAATACCCCGGTGATGGATAAATTAATGAAGGAATGTCCTTTTGTAAAAGGACAGGCTTCCGGCCTGGCAGTAGGACTTCCAGACGGACAGATGGGTAACTCTGAGGTTGGACATATGAATATCGGTGCCGGCCGCATTATTTACCAGGATCTGACCAGAATTACCAAGGCAATCGAAGACGGTGACTTTTTTAAGAATAAGGCACTGCTTGCAGCCATGGATAATTGTAAGAAAAATGATTCGGACCTGCATCTGTGGGGACTTCTTTCCGATGGTGGTGTGCACAGTCATATTACACATCTTTACGGACTGCTTGAGATGGCAAAGAAGCAGGGACTGAGCAAGGTATATGTTCATGCATTCTTAGACGGACGTGATACACCTCCTGCATCCGGAAAAGAATTTATCGAAGAACTGGAAAAGAAGATGAAAGAGATCGGTGTTGGAAAGATTGCTTCTTTATCCGGACGTTACTATGCAATGGATCGTGATAATAACTGGGATCGTGTACAGAAAGCCTATGATTCCCTGACAAAGGGTGAGGGCGTACAGGCAGAAGATGCGGTTAAGGCAATGGAAGATTCCTATGCAAAGGATGTAACAGACGAGTTCGTACTTCCTACCGTAATTACAGAGAATGGAAAACCGGTCTCTGTTGTAAAAGAGAATGATTCCGTGATCTTCTTTAACTTCCGTCCGGACCGTGCCCGTGAAATGACACGTGCATTCTGTGATGACAAGTTTACCGGATTTGACCGTCCGTTCATTAAGACAACATTTGTCTGCTTTAAGGACTATGATGAGACGATCCCGAACAAGCTGATCGCATTTGAAAAAGAGCATATTGTAAATACATTCGGTGAGTACCTGGCAAAGTGCGGAAAGACACAGCTTCGTCTGGCCGAGACAGAGAAGTATGCACATGTTACATTCTTCTTTAATGGCGGAGTGGAAGAGCCAAACGTTGATGAGGCACGTCTGCTGGTAAATTCCCCGAAGGATGTTGCAACATATGATCTGAAGCCGGAAATGAGTGCTCCGGAGGTTGGTATGGATCTTGTTGAGGCTATTAAGTCAGACAAGTATGATGTGATCGTTATCAACTTTGCAAACCCGGATATGGTCGGACATACCGGTATTGAGTCTGCCGCTGTAAAGGCAATTGAAACTGTAGATACCTGTGTAGGCAAGGCTGTAGAAGCATTAAAGGAAGTTGACGGAACTATGTTTATCTGCGCTGATCACGGAAATGCAGAACAGTTAATTGACTATAAGACCGGAGAACCGTTTACGGCACATACAACCAATCCGGTTCCGTTCATTCTTGTAAACTACGATGAAGCGTATACATTAAAAGAAGGCGGAAAGCTTTGTGATATCGTACCGACACTGATTGAAATTATGGGTATGGAAAAACCAAAGGAAATGACAGGCGAATCCCTGCTTGTTAAAAAGAATTCATAAATTTCTATTGTGTTGCACGTATAGGTGTGCTATAATGATAATAGTATGCGATTATAATTTAATGAATAGAATCGTAAGCTTCGACACAATAGGAGGTGTGATAAATGTTCGGAATGTCGGCTGGTGATATTATACGAATTGTTTTAATGGGAATCTTTATATTAGTATGTATAGCATTATCAATCGTTGTTTTAATGCAGGAAAGCAAGCAGCAGGGTCTGTCTGGTACAATCAGTGGAGCCGCTGATACTTACTGGGG
>ERZ779865.1333-NODE-1333-length-18439-cov-4.321802_pt1 | contig 18439 bp, 7 predicted proteins | sample MGYA00433088_ERZ779865 | MGnify/ENA primary metagenome ERZ779865 (study PRJEB29588, sample SAMEA2151703) | human gut metagenome | biome: human gut; feature: human-associated habitat; material: faeces | place: Denmark | collected 2008/2010 ... | reverse complement strand
CGGTTATAGGGGCAGTGTTCGCTTTGGTGTACTTTATTCTCAATAAGAGCTTTTTAAAGATCGCAACCTCGTCGACGGCAACGGCAAAGGCAAAATCGGTAGGGGATAAAGATTACAAAGTGAAAAGTCTCAAAAACACGTTACTTTGTAAGGAATTTAAAAGATTTGCTTCCGACGCAAACTATATGCTTAACTGCGGGATAGGGTTATTGTTCGAAGTGGCTATCGGAGGAGTGGCATTTATATTTTCAGACGATTTGTCGCTGCTTATGAAAGAACTTGCCGAAAATATAAATTTAAGCGTGGGAGTCGTGGTCGCCGGTATAGTATTATTTGCCTCGAATACTACGAGCATTACCGCAGTTTCCGTTTCTTTGGAGGGTAAGAGTTATTGGCTGACGAGGTCGCTTCCCGTGCCAACGGTCGATATACTTAACGCAAAGGTAAAAGTTCAGGATATTTTGACGGTATCTACGGTGGTTGTTGCGTGCCTTTGCGTGGGCATCGCATTAAAAATCGGCGTAACGGAAACGGTTTTTGCCACAGCGGTCGTAGTTCCTAACATTATGTTTTTTTCTCGCCTTGGACTGTTCTTAAACCTCAAATTTCCCAATCTTAAGTATACTAACGAAACTATAGTCATCAAACAAAGCATGAGCATTTTTTTAGTTATATTGATCGGTTCGGTTTCCGATTTGGCGATAGTTTTCGGAGGAATCTTTCTCGGATTTGTTCCGTCGTGGCTGCTATGTGTCATTTTTGCGGTGTTTTTTGTAGCGCTTTGCGTGTTGACGGACTGTTGGATAAAGCGTATGGGCGTAAAAATTTACGAATCGTTAACTTGATTTTGTCGAGAGCGGACAATTTCGGGTGCATGGGGAGACAAACACGGATGTCGGACGGTGTAAGATATCGAAGGTAAAGCGTAGCGGTTGATTCCTCTATCCTTAATCGTATATAACGGCAACGGAATTTGTCCGAGTCCGATTATAACAATGATTTAATAGTCTCATAGATATGGAAAAACGGCGTTCTTTTATTTTGAAGGACGTCGTTTTGTATAACGAAAACCACGCTATAGCGGCGGGAAAAGATTAACCGATGGACAAAACAAAAACTCCGATTTTGTTATAACGGGACGACCTGCCGGGTAAAAGAGATAAAACACAATCGGACATATTAAAATGAAAGAAAGAAAGAACAAGATAGCGTCGGTATAGCGTCGGTAAAAGTTTGGCGCATACGAAACGGAATTGCAGGTATTGCATACTATTCGTGCGGAATATCGCAGAAAGGTATTTTATGAAGCGAACGGAGTAGAGACAAGATAAATATTGAATATCCATGTTGCATTACACGTTGCGCAGTTGCGATTATACAAAAGCAAACGCATATTTTTTTGTTTTTGACTTGCAAACGATTGACTTTGCTTGCATCGTTGTAGTAGAATAACTATTGTGCGAAATTTTTATAAGTCGCACATTTGATTGTCCTAACCTATTTTTTCGGGGCGGGCAAGACTATCTTAAAAAAGGAGGTAGAGTAATAATGCCTACGATTAACCAGTTGATCAGAAAGGGCAGAGAGCAGGTAAAGTATAAGTCGCTTAGTCCTATACTCGAAAACAATCCTCAAAAGAGAGGTGTTTGTCTTTCGGTTACCACCACTACGCCCAAGAAGCCTAACTCGGCACTTCGTAAGATTGCCAGAGTTCGTCTTGTAAACAAGATGGAAGGTACTGTTTACATTCCGGGAATCGGACACAATTTGCAGGAACACAGCGTCGTGCTTATTCGTGGCGGCAGAGTGAAGGATTTGCCCGGTGTGAGATATCACATCATTCGCGGCACGCTTGATACAGCAGGCGTAGCAAAGCGTAAGCAAGCCCGCTCGAAGTACGGTGCTAAGAGATCCAAGTAATAGCGCCATCGAAAAAAAGAAAAAATTTAAAGGAGGAAATTAACTATGCCAAGAAGAAGCGGAGTTCCTCATCGTGACGTGTTACCCGATCCGAAGTTCGGCAGCAAGGTCGTTGCCAAGCTTACCAATCAGGTTATGCAGGACGGAAAGAAAGGAACAGCTCAATCGATCGTTTATGAAGCGTTCGATATTATAAAAGAAAAACTCGGCGCAGATCCCATGGACGTTTTTGCCAAGGCTATGGAAAACGTTATGCCCGTGCTCGAAACCAAAGCCCGCAGAGTCGGCGGTTCGACCTATCAGGTTCCCATCGAGATCAGACCGGAACGTAGACAAACGCTTGCAATAAGATGGATTGTTTCGTTTGCTCGTAATCGCAGCGAAAAAACCATGAAAGAAAAACTTGCAGGCGAGCTTATGGATGCTTACAATAACACCGGCGCATCCGTAAAGCGTAAGGAAGAAATGCACAGAGTAGCTGAGTCAAACAAGGCGTTTGCTCACTACCGCTGGTAACAGAGAGGTATCAATAGATGAGTGACAGACAGTTTAGTTTGGAAAACACCAGAAACATCGGTATAATGGCTCATATCGACGCAGGTAAGACCACTACTACCGAACGTATTCTTTTTTACACAGGTAAGGTTCATAAGATCGGCGAAGTACATGAAGGCGCCGCAACCATGGACTGGATGGCGCAGGAGCAGGAGCGTGGTATAACCATTACTTCGGCTGCTACCACCACCCAGTGGAAAGGTAAGAGAATCAACATTATAGATACCCCGGGCCACGTTGACTTCACTGTAGAAGTAGAACGTTCGCTTAAGGTACTGGACGGAGCCGTAGCGGTATTTTGCGCAAGAGGCGGCGTTCAGCCCCAGTCCGAAACGGTATGGCGTCAGGCAGATAAGTATGGCGTTCCCCGTATTGCATACGTTAATAAGATGGACTTCCAGGGCGCAAACTTCTTTAATGTAATCGACATGATGAAGACTCGTCTCGGGACCAATCCCTTGGCTATTCAGTTGCCCATAGGTAAGGCTGACACGTTCGTAGGTATGGTAGACCTCGTCACCATGAAAGCGGACATCTATACCGACGACCTCGGTACCACCATGGAAGAGACGGATATCCCGGCAGATCTCGTAGATATGGCTAAAGAATATAGAGCCAAGATTCTTGAGGCTGTAGCCGAGAGCGACGACGCTTTGATGGAGAGATATTTCGAGACCGAAGGCGAAGACTTTACCGAAGAAGAGATAAAGACTGCGCTTAGAAAGCTTACTATTTCCATGAAGTACATCCCCGTTATTTGCGGCTCCAGCTACAAAAACAAGGGTGTACAAAAACTTTTGGACGCAGTAGTTGATTACATGCCGTCTCCGCTCGACGTTCCGCATATCAAGGGACTTACTCTTGACGGCAAAGAAGAAGAGAGAGAAACCAGCGACGAAGCTCCGTTTTCAGGTCTTGCATTCAAGATTATGGCGGATCCGTTCGTGGGTAAGCTTGCGTTCTTCCGTTGTTACAGCGGTACGCTCGAAAGCGGTTCGTATGTTCTTAACTCCACCAAAGGAAAGAAAGAAAGAATCAGCCGTATTCTTATGATGCATGCAAATAGCCGTACCGAAATTCAAAAGATTTATTCCGGCGACATTTGCGCATTCGTAGGACTTAAAGATACTACTACCGGCGATACGCTTTGCGACGAAAAGAATCCTATTGTTTTGGAAAGCATGGAATTCCCCGAGCCGGTTATAAACGTTGCTATCGAGCCCAAGACCAAAGCCGATCAGGAAAAGATGACTATGGCGCTTATTAAGCTTGCCGAAGAAGATCCGACCTTTAAAACCTGGACAGATCAGGAAACCGGTCAGACAATAATCGCCGGTATGGGCGAACTTCACCTTGACATTATCGTCGATCGTATGAAGCGCGAATTTAAGGTAGACGCTAACATAGGTAAGCCTCAGGTTGCGTACAGAGAGACTTTGCGAGACGCCGTACAGGCAGAAGGCAAGTACGCTCGTCAGTCAGGCGGTAAAGGTCAGTACGGTCATTGTAAAATCAAGATGGAGCCTTTGGAGCCGGGCAGCGGTTACGTATTCGAAGACGCTACCGTTGGCGGATCTATTCCTAAGGAATATATCCCGGCTATCGATAAGGGTATCAGAGAGGCAAGACTTAGCGGTGTGCTCGCAGGTTACGAAACCGTGGACTTTAAGGTTACTGTTTACGACGGTAGCTATCACGAAGTCGACTCGTCCGAAATGGCATTCCAGATCGCAGGCTCTATGGCATTTAAGGACGGTATGAAGAAGGGCAGGCCGGTAATTTTGGAGCCTATCATGAAGGTGGAAGTAAGCCTTCCCGAAGATTATCTCGGAGCAGTTCAGGGCAATATCTCTTCTCGTAGAGGACAGCTTATGGGTACCGACGATATCAACGGCAGCAAGATGATCAGAGCCGAAATACCCCTTTCGGAAATGTTCGGTTACGCTACCGACCTTCGTTCGAGAACGCAGGGTAGAGGTAACTACACCATGACGTTCGACCACTATGCCGAAGTTCCTCGCAATATTGCAGAGAAAATTATCGGTGAAAGAGGTAAGAAAGACTAAATTTTAACAAAAACGACTCAAAAACGTTTGTTAAAAATTTAAATCTATTGTATAATTATAGAGAGGTCGGTGTTGCCGCATCTCTCAATCAAAATTAAAAATCAAGTTTTATTTGGAGGAAATTTAAAATGGCTAAGGCTAAATTTGACCGTTCTAAGCCGCACGTTAACATTGGTACCATCGGCCACGTTGACCATGGTAAGACCACTTTGACTGCTGCTATCACCACCACTTTGGCTGCAAAAGGTCTTGCAGAGCAGATGCGTTACGACCAGATCGATAAGGCACCCGAAGAGAAGGCAAGAGGTATTACGATTAATACCTCTCACGTAGAATATCAGACCGAAACCCGTCACTACGCTCACGTAGACTGCCCGGGCCACGCCGACTACGTTAAAAACATGATCACCGGCGCTGCTCAGATGGATGGCGCAATCTTGGTAGTTGCTGCAACCGACGGTGCAATGCCCCAGACCAGAGAGCACATTCTTCTTGCTCGTCAGGTAGGCGTTCCCAGCATCGTTGTATTTATGAATAAGACCGACCTTGTAGACGATCCCGAAATTCTTGACCTTGTAGAGATGGAAATCAGAGATCTTCTTACCGAGTACGGCTTCCCCGGAGACGAAACCCCGATTATCAAGGGTTCGGCACTTAAGGCTTTGGAAGCAGCTCAGGCCGGCGTTGTTGACGGTCCGGAATGCAAGTGCATTTTCGAACTTATGGACGCTGTAGACAAGTACGTTCCCGCTCCGGAAAGAGATACCGACAAGCCCTTCCTTATGCCTGTCGAAGACGTATTCACCATTACCGGACGTGGCACCGTTGCTACCGGTAGAGTAGAGCGTGGTACCGTAAAGATTCAGGACCCCGTAGAAATCGTTGGTATCAGAGAGACCAAGGCTTCCGTTGTAACCGGTATCGAAATGTTCCGTAAATCGCTTGACTTTGCTCAGGCAGGTGACAACGCAGGTATCCTTCTCAGAGGTATCGATCGTAAAGACATCGAAAGAGGACAGGTTATCGCTAAGCCGGGTTCGATTACCCCGCACACCAAGTTCACTTCCGAAGTTTACGTTCTTAAGAAGGAAGAAGGTGGCCGTCATACTCCGTTCTTCAACGGATATCGTCCCCAGTTCTATTTCAGAACTACCGACGTTACCGGTTCTATCGAACTTCCGAAGGGAGTTGAAATGGTAATGCCCGGAGATAACGTAACCATGACCGTTACTCTTATCCACCCCATTGCTGCAGAACAAGGTCTTCGTTTCGCTATTCGTGAAGGCGGCAGAACCGTTGGTTCCGGCGTTATAGCTAAGATTATCGAGTAATCGGAGCTAAAACAAATTAGTAATACAAAAAGTCGTTTCCGTTATTAGGAGACGGCTTTTTTGTTGGCAAAAAATACTCGCTCGATGAGTGGATAAAAGACTTGTGCTATGGACAAAAAATGCACCTATGGTAAGATAAGAGCGACTGACTATCACAGAAAATAAAAAGCCAATAGGAGAAAGACCCAAGGCAAGACAAAGCGAGTTTATTACATATAAAAGGGAGACTTCAATATTACATAGTATTCACCACGAAATATCAAGAAAAAACAGTATACGATAGAGTAGATTTAGTTATGGAGGCATAAACTATGACGAGCAGTATTTTGTCAATCGAAAACATCTGCGAAACATTTGTGCGGTTAAGAAACAACATAGTTATTTAGAGTTGATTGTATAAATATCTGCTTACAAAAAAGCTTATGTATTTTTGGCTAAAATCTCGGATATCTATCGTTGCATCGTGACGCTAATACCGACGTGCATTTGCTTTGTTTGATTTTACGAAATGAGTAAGCACACAAAAGAGTTTTTATATACAGATAAAATATTGACAAACATTTTGTTTAATGATATAATGTATTGTGTATGCGGCAAAAAATTATGCGGTTTTGTACCTGCGGAGATTTGGCGGCATTACAGAAAAACGTGCTGATATAGGATTTTTACGGAAAAATGGGCGGCATATTTATTGTTTATCTCTTAATAATTTTACTTTTTTTCGGTCTTGCTTATTTGCCCAAGATGAAGGCTATAAAAGACGTTTTTTTGGCGTGCAGAGATTTGAAAAAACTGCACAAAGTTTATTTGATTTTCCTTAAGATAGCTATATTCGCACTCACGTTTTTGTTATCGTTTTACATCTTCTTCAAGCAAATTCGTACGATATTGCTTGCCTCACTTTCGGGCGAAACGATGTTGTTTGTCCGAGAAGTATTGCACGTTTTACTCGATATGTATTCGGTAAAGACTGCGCTTATGCTGTGCCTTGCGTATGTCGCAAACGTATCTATGGTAATGATTGTCATATTTGGCATGATTCCCGCTCTGTCTCTTACGTGCGCTATAAGGAGAATGGTAAAGAAGCCGCAGAGCGAGCATACCGTGTTTGAGTGCGGAAAATTTTACAAAGTAAAAAACAACTGCAAAGCAATTTGCGGCAGTAAATATATTAAAGTACTCGGACAACTGAGACTATGAGAGTATATCGGTATTTTGCCGAACTATTATCTGTAACAAAATCTTGTAAGCGTATAAGACTTTTAGTGACTTGCGTTGTGGATAAGCCGATTTTTGTACGCAATATTTTGTAAAAATGCCATCAGTCGGATGTAAGGCGCTATCGGTGATATTTATCGACAGGCGCATTTCGGCGAAAATCGCGCGGCAAAAACAGATGATTTTTTGAGGTGAAATATCGTTTTTTATATAACGGCTGCTTCTACCGGCAAATATTATTGTGCGGAGGTACGCTGTTTTTTTATATCGTTGCGAAAATTATATTCTCAGCGTGTTTTTACTTTGCGCTTTTGTAGTCGAATATATGCGACGGATACGAAAATTGCGATTACATATAATATAAAATATATAATACGAGGTAATATATAATGAAAAAGAAAAGAACAAGACTAATTACGATGATAGCTACGGTGATGATAGCCATGGTGTTTATCGTTTCGGGAGTAGCCGTCAGGAGCTTTGGAAGCGACGACAACATAAATTCGTCATCGCCCAAAAGTGAGCAAACTACTACTCCGAGAACCGCTTCCGTTTGGGACGGCAGCAGCGATATAAGTTGGTACGATTATTCGTCTAACGTCTTTACTTTGGACAACGCAGCTAAGTTAAAAGGTTTTGCGGATCTGTCTAACTCGGGCATGGATTTTTCTTCCTATGAAATCAGACTCGGAGCAGATATAGACCTAAATAACAGACCTTGGTCGCCTATAGAAAACTTCGGCGGCGTATTTGACGGAATGTCGCACAGCATTTCTAACGGCTTGATTGTGTCTAATCATAATGACGGTTCGGCGTTTTTCGGTACTATCGATAAAATCAGCACCATAAAAAACGTAACGTTCAGAAATTTCACCGCTAAAAGCGAGACCTTTTGTAATTACGGCATAGTGGTTGGCAAAAACGAAGCTAACGGCACAACTATAAGCAACGTAAATATTCATAACTGTTTTATTAAAACGCCGTATAAAGGAGACAATAACGGCGCATTTATAGCAGTAAAAAGCACGGCCCCGATTTTGATTGAAAACTGTAACGTTTTTAACAGTATGGTCAGAGCAGGATACGGCGTGGCTCCCATTATAGTGGAAATGTCCGGTTCGGCTTATAGATCCGTAATAAGAAACTGCAACATTATAAACACGTTTGCCATAGATCCGGACAATGAAGTAGGTTTGTTTGCGAAGAGCGGCAATGCGCTGATAGAAAATTGCCATAACAATATGCGTCCCGTCGAGCTTACGATGGAATCGGTTAAGGATAATTTTACGTCAGAGCAAATTAAAATTTATAACGAGACCATGACCGCAAACAAAAGAATCGCATACGCATACAAAATGGGCACCGGTTGCGAAATAGTTAACTGCGGAGGCATGCTTGCCGAAGTATCTTTAGACGGAGCAAATAAGGTTAGCTTATTTGCGGGCAAAAATTATACTTTTGTAGACGTTGCCGAGTATAGCAAGTTAGGTATAGGCTTAGATATCGACGGCGAAATATTGATAGAAGTAGACGGTACGGTACAGAAGGTGAGCGGAAAGAAATCGGAAGTTGCTCTTACGCCCGGTGCGCATGCGATAACGTTCGCCGCATCGATAAACGGAACTACCTTTGCTTCGGGCAATTTGCTTTTGGGCTTAAAGAATGCGCTTTCGCTTGTTAACGAAAACGGCATGTCTATCGAACAATGCGACGGATACATAGGAAGTGACGGAACGAGTTTTCAAGTATCGCAGTTCGATACGTCTTATACGCTGAAAAAAGTCGGTGCGATAAGCGGAGTAACGTTTGCTTCGGCGGCAGGCGAGATAAGCGAAAGCGGCGAACAATTAAGTTATAGCGCAGAGACATTTGTACACGCATTGGCATTAACCGTAACTTACAAAGGTTCGTCTACTCAAATACAGTATGAGGTATGGAAGGGCATAAAGGTTGCATTTAGCGGCAATTATCCCTGGACTTTTGTAGATGGCGAAACCAATAAGTATTTCCGTTCTACCAATCAAAAGAAGCGTAGTACTCAAAGCGATATATCCTTTACCGTAGCCGCAAATACAAAGCTTAGCTTCGAATATGCTTGTTCGTCGGAAAACAATCACGATTATTTGTGGTTTGCTCCGAGCAACGGAGCCCCCACCAACACCAAAGGTGCGAATTGCTCGCTCGCTACCGACGAAGCGGTTTTAGGCGATAGCAGCGTATGGAAAACGTATTCGATAGAAAACACTTCCGGCACAAGTATTTCGCTCAGCGTTTATTACAAAAAAGACATTGGCGGCGATACCGGAGCGGACACTGCGTATATAAAGAATATTACGGCTACTGCACTCGACGGCGGACAAACTGCGACTGTCCAAAGCGAAACTTTTAGCGAGGATACGCAAATTTCCGTACCCGAAGGGGCAATTCAATATGCGGAAAACATATATTACGTATACGAAACAGAAAAAAAGATAGTATACGACGATACGAAAAAACAATTTGCTACCGAAACAGACAAAGCGCAAAACGCAACGGTAACGTTTTATATTACGAATTCAGACATATTTGCATTCGAATATGATGACACGACGTTTTATGACGGAAAAATAGACGTATATTACGACGGTGTAAAGCAGTCTCTTACCGGAGATAAAAATAGCGGAATATCGTTTTTGGCAACGTATCACCGGTTCGATTCGGTGGGAACGCATTCCATAAAATTCGAGTTTACTTATTACGATTTGTACGACTTTGCATTAAGAAATCCCAAGGTTTACGTCAACAAACTTATAAACGTTAACGTAAGCGTAATAGGAAACGGCGAAGTTTACGACTTGATAGATTTTGCCATGACGAATATTAGCGCCGGAATTCAAAAAGGCTTATTAAATAAAGTTCAGCTTTTTGCTAAACCGTCTACAGCCGGCGCATACGAGTATGTAGGATACCGCATTAAAGGCGAAGACGGCGTTTACGGCGACGTTATTAAGTCGAACGGCGATATAATAACGCTCGAACGAGATTTGGATATACAGGTGGAATTTAAAGAAAGGTTGCCGCTGAGTAACCCGATAAGTTTTACCAAACTTGTAAATAACGTTTCGAGCGAAGGCGAAATATACGCTTATCAAAAGATTAAACACACCGTTTTGCAGACAAATACCGAATTCATTTTGAGGTCGCCCGCAATAGACGGGGCAGAAGTGGAAGTTTACGACTCTGCGACAGGCAAGAGAATTTCTGCCTTATTCGATAACGGTGAATATTTCTACAAAATAAACGATTTTACTGTAAATCACACTATCGAATTTATTTACACAAAACTCGGTTATGTCGATACTAAGTTTGTAGTAGACATAATATTCGAGCCGAGTATGAGCGAGTATCTTATTGCCGAAGGTTCGCTGCCTATCGAAATCGTAAACGACGATGAACTCAATTACGAGTACAATTCGTCTTTGTCGAATGCAGGCAGGTATGCTTTCTCGTCATCTCTTGCAAATAAGAAAATGGATATTATTGCCTCCAACATTGCGTTTAAGGTGCAAGGTATGGGCGTGCTTGTATTCGATTACTATGTAAATACCGGTATCAAAGGAAAAGGCTATACCGAGCCGGGGATGGGAGATAAAGCGTTTTACGGAATAAATACAAAAATTGCAGCAAACACCGAGATGTTGCGTTATTACAATTTTATAACGGACGCATATAAAACGAAAATAGGTTATATGGGCGCAGATTTGGGCTCCGACGATTACAGCAAGGCGCAGGGCGCTCTCGGCTGGCAAAGAGGGACAATAGCGGTAAGCGGTGCCGAAAACGAGATTACGACAATATACATTGCTTACGTTAAAGACGGTGGCGATGATCCGAACTTCCCGAGCGAAGACATGTTTGCGCTTGCTAACGTGATGTTTGTTCAGGGCGAACGTACGATAAACTTTAGCAGCAACACTTCGACCGGTTCGGTTACAGCAAAAAACGGGGAAGTCGTTATAAACAGCGGCGACAAGGTAGCTGCCGGCAGTCAAATTACTTTTACGGCGACTAATACCGATTCGTCTGCCAAGTTCTTAGGTTGGTATGACTCCGAGGGCAAGCTTCTTTCGTACTCGAATGTTTATACGGTAAGCGTCAGCTCCGACCTTACTATAAGAGCGGCGTTCTCCGGCGAAGGAGCAAATTACTTTGTTGGCGCACAATCGTACGAGAAATTAAGCGATGCGATCGAATCGCTTAAAGACGGCGATAGTTACAAAGAAAGCACGATAAGAGTATTCGGTGATATTTCGCTCACCGAAAACACGACAATACCTATGGGGGTAACTCTTCTTTTACCTTATTATGCTAACGATATAGTCGGTGTAAGCGTAGGCGGCACTCATGCAAGAGTGAGCTGGAACGACGGAGTTAAGCCTTTCGTAACGCTTACCGTGGAGGCGGGCGTAACGCTTACCGTAAACGGAAAACTTATTGTCGGAGGCGTACAGCACAAAGCGGATCAGAGTGCGCAAGGTCACACTTCGGGCGATTATTCTAAACTCGTAAATAAAGGCAACGTTATAATTAACGGAAGCATGGACGTTAGAGGCCTTGTGGACGGCAGCGGTACGCTTACGGTAAACGCCGGCGCTACTCTCAAGCAGCCCTTTATGGTAAACAACTATTCCGGTGGCACTAACACGTCGGATTTGTACGGAGCGGGACAGTTCCCGTTTGTGCAGTTCGATACCGTTAACGTAAAATGCAGACAGATAATCGATTACGGCGCTAAAGTGTTAGGTTCTACCTCGTTGTATTTCTGGGGCGGCATAACCACGAAGGACGTTGTTTTGGTGGATAAAATAGAAAACAAGGCAACTAGCGGAGAAGGCGCTCTTATTTGGCTCCATAGCGGCAGCAGGTTAGAGATAAGCTACGACGATACCAAAAAAGTTGATCAAGCGGTAGGAAATATCCACCTCGGCGACAGCGGAGTAAACGTTATCGACGTATACGGCGAAATAACCGCAGGCGAGTTCTATTTACAGACCTACGGCTCGTCCGATATGGTGCTTGCCATTCCTTATACTTATAATTTTGTAATCAAAGGCGGAGCAAAAGTAAACGTTACGCAAAAATACAAAGTTATGCCGGGCGCAAAGGTTACCATCGAAGAAGGCGGATTGATAGACATCAAATCTACCGGCGCATTATACGTATATGACGGATTTAAGGACGGTGGCAAGAGCGGAAAGTTGTATCCGGACGCAAGTGTGCTTTCTAAATACGGCTTTAGCAAAAACGCCGTTTTGACAGTAAACGGTACGCTTAATATAGACGGCGCATTTGCCGGCATTGCGCAAAGCTCGTCTACCACCGGTACGATAATCGTAGGTAGCGGCGAGGCGGTTAGAGTAGGAACTCAGACTATAACCGAAGGTTCAGATGGCGGATACACCGATAACAGAGCAACCTTTACCATGAGCGGCAGAGTTTACGGACTTAACGGATTTAAAGAGCTTTCCGCCGGCAAAACGTATAAGTGTTTTGCTGCCGACGAATTTACGCTAAACAGCTTTACTAACGTTTATTACGAAGGCGAAAGTGGCTCTTCCACACAAAAGACGTTTAAAGACGACAACTACAACCAGGCTTGCGTGGGCAAATTCGCAGAATTCAAAGACGGCAAGTATACGGGAATTATAACTTTAATCTTCGACAAAGAGTTCGAGAATAAGGATGTAATTATAGACGGTGTATTATACAATGTATCTAACGGAACAATCGAGTTGCCCGTAACGTTTGACGTTAGCTTAAAGTATACCGTTTCTTATTATACTGTCGTGTTCGAGACTGCAAACTCCGCTCATAGCGAGATATTGGATCTGAAGGAAGGCGCAGAATGTAAACTTAACAAAATAGTTAAAAGTGTAGTTTTAAGAGGCGATAACGTATACGAGCGAGCTTACAAAGCCGACGGCAGCATAAATACGGAATTTGTTTTAAAGGCGGCGATAGCTTATTCCGACGGAACAAGCGAAGATATTGTTTTGACGATCGGCGGTCTTGACGAAAGCAAGTACGTAAGCGAAGTTACGCTTAGTAATCCTTTGTACACAGTAGAGTTCGGAGCTACGCTTAAGACGTTCAAGGCAGAACTTGCCGAATATATCGACGGTTACAACAATATAAAAGCGGACGTTTCTACCGACGGTAGCGTAGTAGAGAAAGCAAAAGCGCTTTACGCTTCTTATATGGCAATCGTTAGTGGACTTGACAGTGTGCAGCTCGAGTACGTCAACGGTAAAATAGGTAGTCTTAACGACTATGCAAAGATTGTAAAATCCGTTTCGCTAAAGATGGGCGCAAGCGTAACTTACGGCGATACCGAAGCGGATGTAACGGCTACATACGTGGACGGTACGACCGGAGAATTTAAGGCGGCTATAAGCGACTATGCAATCGATTCGGCTAACCGTATTACTTATAACTTAACGTATTCAGGCGTTTACGGCGCTGCGACGTATAGCATAACGGCAAAGGAAAGCGGCGCAAGCAAAAAGACGATTTCGCTTACGGTAAGCGGAGACGGCGAATTTGTTTACGACGGAAGTTTGCGTTCGGTAACCGTATCGGTAAACGGAGCAATCGAGGGTAACCCGGTAGTCCTTGACAGCATAAGCAGTGCGAACGTGTGCGAAAAATCCGTCACGTTTGCGCTTAAGGGAGACAATGCTTTATGGTATGTTTTGGATAAGGAATATACCGCCGTTTTGAAGATAACGAAACGAGCGATAACCGTAAGCATAGAGGATAAGACGAGCGCATACGGCGAAGAGATGCTTGTGTTGACGGCAAAGGTAACTAGCGGAGAACTTGTCGGCGAAGAAAAGCTTAGCGAGATAGTAACGCTGAGCAAGGCTGCAGGGGTAAACGCAGGAACTTACGCAATAAGCGGCGCAGTAAATAATAACGCAGTAGCAGCAAACTATAACGTAACGTTTGTAGGCTCTAATGGAAGCGAAGGCGTATATACGATAACCAAGAGAGCGATAACCGTAACCGTAGAAGATCATGCAGATATGATGCTTAGCAGATCAAATCTTATAATCTTTAATACAAACGAGACAGAAGTTGAGATAATTGGTTATCAAATGTTTATCGGGGAAACTCTTATCGCATCTGTCACTGTTGACGGTAAAGTAACTGTTGTCGAAGGACAGAATATAGTGCCCGCTGTTTACGGCGTAAGGGCAATCATAGCGGATAATAACTACGACGTAACCTATGTAGACGGATCTATAACGATAGTCGAAGACAATAAGTATTACACTGTAAATGTAAACTTTGACAGGGAGTCCGGCCTTGAATATAATGGTAATGTTGTTAAAATTACCGTTGATGCAATTATAACAGACACTAAAGAGAACGTTTCGTATAGTATGAAAATTTACAGCATGAATAATGAGGTAAGTGAGATTAAGAATGCCGGAGTGTATAAGGTAGAAATTGCAATAGACGACATTCTTTATGAGTACAGTTTCGTAATAACCAAGAGAGAGATAACCGTAAGCATAGAGGATAAGACGAGCGCATACGGCGAAGAGATGCTTGCGTTGACGTCAAAGGTAACTAGCGGAGAGCTTGTCGGCGAAGAAAAACTTAGCGAGATAGTAACGCTGAGCAAGGCTGCAGGGGTAAACGCAGGAACTTACGCAATAAGCGGCGCAGTAAACAATAACGCAGTAGCAGCAAACTACAACGTAACGATTGTAGGCTCTAATGGAAACGAAGGCGTATATACGATAACCAAGAGAGCGATAACCGTAACCGTCAAAAATGCAAACAGCGTATACGGCGAAAACCTTGCGGACATTTCTTCCGGATACGACCTCAGCGAAGGAAGCATGGCGCCCGGCGAAAGCCTCGACTTTATTTCCCTCGAAATAGAGAAGAAAGCCGGAGAAACGGAAATCAGGAATGCCGGAACTTATTCGATAATCGGTAAGTCGCTAAACGGTAATTATGCAGTTAAGTTTGTAGGTCAGGACGGTAAAAACGATTATGGTGTATACACAATAGCTAAGAGAGAAATAACCGTGACCATAGACAATAAGACGAGCGTATACGGCGAAAACGAGGTTGCGCTTACGGCGTCTGTCACCGGAGCGATAAAACTTGCAGCTTGGGACAGCAATCTGTATTCGGTAATTTCGCTTAAAAAGGCGGAGGGCAAAAACGTGGGCTCCTATGCAATCGATCTTACTGTGGCAAACGACAATTATTCGGTAACATATAACAAGAATGCCGTTTATACGATTACGGCTCGTTCGGTTACCGTAACGGTAAACGATGCCGCTAGTGTATACGGTAATGCCGAATCCCAGCTTACTGCAACAGCCAATCTTGCTAAAGGCGACGAGTCCAAGCTTTACGATATAGTCGAACTTAAGAGAGAAAGCGGCTCTATGGCAGGAATATACAAAATCACTGCTTCCGTAAAGGATACTCAGATAGCTAAAAACTATGTTGTAAAGATAGTTTATAGCGGCGAATCAAACGGCGTTTACGAAATAAAGGCTCGTCCCGTTACGATAAAGATTAATTCCGTAGAGGTAAACAGCAAAGACGACTTTAATGCAGTCGTTGCAAAATTCGGATTTGCAGTGACCGAGGGCAATATCGTAAACGGAGATAATTTGGGCGTTACATACAAAATTTTGGACGGTACGACCGAATGGACTAAAGACAATTATATGCTCGTACGCAGAACCGGAGTTTTCGAACTTAAGGGTTACGTTTCTAATCCCAATTACAGCGTTACCGTAGTTGACGGCACGCTTACGATGACGAAACCTAAGATTAAGATTAACAAGGATCTTAACAAAACGGTTACTTATGACGGAAACGTAGTAGAATTTTTTAACTACAAGCAGGATATAGACGGATTGTTCGATTCGACCACTGCCGATTTCTTTGCAGTTGAGATAACAAAGAACGGCGAAACGGTTAATGAAATAGTCGGCGCAGGAGTTTATACCGTAAAGGTAAGGTTAGTATACTCCACTTCTTACGAATGGGAAGACGAAAACGCAGACGCACCGTTCACGGTTACCGTTCTCAGGGCGGATATATCCGACTGTATATCGTTTGATAACGTATCCGAAGATACGGTTATCGCAGCGTCAAAATCGTTTATGCCTACCGTTAATTTCGGCGAATTTGCGGATGTAGTCGGCGAAGATTATGCGCTTGAGCTCATCTTTGTAAGCGGAGGAAATAAATCGGTTAACGTTTGTGCGGTAAGCGGAAAATATAAGTTTAAGGTAATTATCGACGAGAAAGACCACTATGGCGAAGCGGAAATCGAGTTTACCGTGGCAATAGGCGGCAAAGAAGCAATAGAAACTTTCCATTCGATGCTTCAGAACTTAGCCGATCAAAATGTAGCCGCTCTGATTGAGATTAGAGAATTCCTTAATTCGCTTGACGAGTACAGCCTTACGGTAGTAAAGTATACCGAAGACTTCCAGACTTATTCGCAAAAGTGGACGTCGGTAGCAAACGATTCCGAAAGGGATATGAATCTTGTCAAGAAAATTACGGAAAAAATGAATCTGGCAAATCTCTTGATGAGTTTAATTTCCGTGGCGGGAGCAGTCATAATAAAGAGACTTTGGAAATAAATTGGAGGGAAATATCGATATGAAAAAAATTGTAGCTGTAATCTGCGCATTTTTAACGCTGTTTGCAATATGCTCATGTGAATCCGTTCTTACGCCTAACGACCTTGCCACGAGCTTCGGTAGGCTGACGGCGGCTAACGTAGGCACTATAACGTATGTGACCGAAGTCAAAAAAGACGGTGTAGTTACATCGCTTATTACCGCAGTGTTTAAGGGAAGCGACCGCAGCGTCTTTACTACGGAAAAGAAGCTGAATGCCGATTTAATAGGCAAGCCGTATAACGAAACACAAACTGCCGAAACACTTACGGAAGCTCAGTTTAATGAAAGGATACCTGTTCCTAACATATTCGATTCCTCTTTGTACGACGGAGAATATGTATTGGAAAAGATCAAAGACGGTGACAACGTAAGCATTACGTTTAAGGTAAAAATTGCCGACGACAAAATAAGAGAGTTTTTGGATGACGGTTTTTCTGACGAAGAAATAGCAAACATAAATTCGGTGCGTGGGGAAGCGTATATTTATAACGATAGGCCCGTGTCGTTTAAGATTACGTTTGTTATGTACGGAGCGGACGTTACTATTGCCGCAGATTTCGAATATTGATATAAGTAGCTACCGTGCGTCGTAAAAATCGATGCACGGTACATACTAATTTACACAAGAGGATATGCTATCATATGGAAAAGAAGAAAACGGTAGAGATAAGCGGCTTATACAAAAAGTACTCTAAGGCGCAGGACTATGCCATAAAAGATATAAATATAACTTGCTACGAGGGCGAGATAGTGGGGTTGCTCGGCAAAAACGGTGCCGGTAAATCGACACTGATGAAATGTCTTTTCGGAATTTACAAGATGGATGAAGGCGAAGTCTATATCGACGGAGTGAAGACGGAGATCGCAAACCCGGATGACGCGCTCAAAAAGGGACTCGCCATGGTTCACCAGGAGCTTCAGCCGATTCCGGAACGCTCCATTGCTGAGAATATGTATCTTGGACGGTATCCGATGAAAAACTACGGACCGGTCAAGGTCGTTGATCATGCGACGATGAACAAAGAAGCTGAGAAATGGCTTCGGGACGTTAAGATGGATTTTAACCCGAAAGCGAAACTCGGCACATTATCAATCGGACAGATGCAGTCAGTAGAGATCGCGAAAGCGGTCAGCCAGAGTGCAAATCTTGTAATTCTGGATGAGCCGACGTCCTCCCTGACTGATAACGAGGTAGAGGCATTATTCCGGATCATCAGAGATCTGAAGTCCAGAGGTGTTTCTATGATATATATCAGCCACAAGATGGCTGAGATCCGCCAGATCTCCGACGATATCACGATCATGCGAGATGGTACATACGTTGGAACCTGGGCAATCGATGATATCTCTGATGAAGAGATCGTAAAACAGATGGTTGGACGTGAGTTAAATAACGTTTATCCGCCGAAGGATGATTACCGGACGGATGAGACTGTCCTCAAGGTCAGCCACCTGACAAGTATCTTACCGAATTCCTTTAAGGACTGCTCTTTCGAGTTAAAGAGAGGCGAGATCTTAGGATTCGGCGGACTTGTCGGCGCACAGAGAACAGAGCTTATGGAAGCGATCTTCGGAATGCGCCACATTGAGAGCGGTACCGTTGAGATCCTCGGAAAAGAGGCCCACATCAAGAGACCGC
>ERZ779865.1330-NODE-1330-length-18471-cov-3.465573_pt1 | contig 18471 bp, 17 predicted proteins | sample MGYA00433088_ERZ779865 | MGnify/ENA primary metagenome ERZ779865 (study PRJEB29588, sample SAMEA2151703) | human gut metagenome | biome: human gut; feature: human-associated habitat; material: faeces | place: Denmark | collected 2008/2010 ... | reverse complement strand
AAGCATTATTCCTATGAAATTAACAGGAAAAGAGAAAGTCTCATACGGACTTGGGGCGGTCGGAAAAGATATGGTCTATATGTTTTCGGCAAGTTATGTTTTATATTATTATCAGGATATTTTAGGCGTCAGCGCGATTGCAATGGGAATCATTCTGATGGCAGCGCGTGTGTTTGATGCATTTAACGATCCGATCATGGGTGTGGTCGTTGCAAAGACGCGTACGAAATGGGGTAAATTCCGCCCGTGGCTGTTTATCGGGACACTGACAAATGCAGTGATTTTGTATCTGATGTTTGCGGCACCACCAAAACTCGACGGAAACGGACTGGTGGCATATGCGGCAGTGACTTATATTCTGTGGGGCGTTACCTATACCATGATGGATATCCCGTACTGGTCAATGATCCCGGCTTTCACGGAGGGTGGAAAAGAGAGAGAAGGTCTTTCCACGCTTGCGCGTTCCTGCGCCGGAGTCGGTTCTGCGATCGTGACGATCATCACCATGAAGTGCGTCTATATGTTGGGACAGGGAAATGAGCGCATCGGTTTCAAATGGTTTGCGCTGGTGGTTGCAATTTTGTTTTTTGTATTTATTTTAATCACCTGCTTAAACATTAAAGAAAAATCTACCATAGATGTGGAGGCACCTTCGGTTGGACAGATGTTTCGTTCCCTGTTACAGAACGATCAGGCGATGACAATCGTTATGACAATCGTTTTGATCAACTGCTCGATTTACATTACATCTAATCTCGTCATTTATTTTTTCAAATATGACTTTGGCGGTGACGGCTGGTACAATGCCTACACCTTATTTAATACATTTGGCGGCGCGATGCAGATCCTTGCCATGATGCTGTTTTTCCCGATCCTGCGCAAATTTCTGGGAACGATCCAGGTGTTTTATACCAGTTTTGTGATGGCAATTTTAGGATATGCGGTTCTTCTGATCTTAATGTTTGGCAATATGTCAAACCTGTACCTGCTGTTTATTCCGGCATTTTTTATTTTTTCTGCAAATGGAATGTTATCCGTCCTCACAACGGTATTTCTTGCGAATACGGTCGATTACGGTGAGTGGAAGAATCACAGGAGGGATGAGAGCGTGATCTTTTCCATGCAGACCTTTGTTGTAAAACTTGCTTCCGGTGTAGCGGCACTTGTGGCATCGATCTGCCTGACCGTTTGCAATTTAAGTCAGAATACGGACGGAGCAGCAGTTGCGGCAGCGGGAAGTTCGGTCGCAGGACTGCGCCTGACCATGACGGTGTTCCCGATTGCAGGGCTGCTTGTTGCAGTGTTTTATTTTCGGAAAAAGTATATTTTAAGTGAGCAGAAAGTGGAAGAAATCGCAAAAGAGATCAAGGAGATGAAAAAAGCATGATTACCGTTGAAAATCAGTTGTTTTCCCTGCATACCAGACATACTTCTTATCTGTTCCGTATTATGGAAACCGGACATTTAGAGCACTTATACTATGGAAGAAAGATTCATCCATCCATAGACGGACTGATGGAACAGCATGCATTTGCGCCGGGCAATACCAATATTTATGACAGCGGACATCCGCAGTTTTCCTTAGAGGACACATGTCTTGAGATGTCCTCTTTGGGGAAAGGCGATATCAGGGAGCCTTTTGTGGAACTGACACTTTCCGATGGAAGTGAAACGTCTGATTTCCTGTTTGAAAAATTTGAACAGGGAACCGGAAAGGAGGAATTTGAGACACTTCCGGGATCGTATGATGAGTCCGGTGAGGTGGAGCGGCTTAGTGTGACACTGCGCGATAAAAACAGTGGAGTCGTCTTAGAACTTCACTATTATGTCTATGAGGACTGTGATGTGATCACAAGGAGTGCAAAACTCATCAATGAGAGCGGGGATGCGGTAAAGTTAAACCGCCTGATGAGTTTACAGCTTGACTTAGAGCCGTCCGACTATGTGTTTACAACATTTCACGGTGCATGGGCGCGTGAGATGGGGCGCACGGATGTGCGGTTGGTGCCGGGAAAATATGTAAATGCCTCTTACACGGGAACTTCGTCGAGTCGTGCCAATCCGTTTGTGATGCTCGGAAAAGAACACACCACGGAGGATGTGGGAGAATGTTTTGGATTTAACCTGATTTACAGTGGAAACCACTACGAGGCGGCGGAGGTCGGCAGTTTTGGAAAAGTAAGGATCGTATCCGGGATCAATCCGCAGTCGTTTAGCTTTACACTGGAGGCAGGGGAGAGTTTTGAGGCACCGGAGGCGGTGATGACATATGCTTCAGACGGATATAATGCCATGAGCCAGAATATGCACCGTTTTGTGCGGGAACATATTGTGAGGGGAACCTGGAAGAAAAAGGAGCGCCCGGTACTTTTAAACAGCTGGGAGGCAGCTTATTTTGACATCAATGAAAGAAAACTGCTCTCACTTGCAAAAGCGGGAAAAGAGGCGGGAATTGAGCTTTTTGTCATGGATGATGGCTGGTTTGCAAAACGTGATAATGACACGAGATCACTGGGAGACTGGCAGCCAAATCCAAAGAAACTGCCGGGTGGTTTAAAGGGAATTGCAGATAAAATAAAAGCACTTGGCATGGATTTTGGAATCTGGGTGGAACCGGAGATGGTCAATGTGGACAGTGATCTCTACCGCAGCCATCCGGAATGGGTAATCGAGATTCCGGGAAAGACACATTCGGAGGGACGCAATCAGAGAATCCTTGATCTGACGAATAAAGAGGTACAGGACCACATCATTGAGGAGATGGGCAGAGTATTTTCCTCCGCGGACATTTCCTATGTAAAATGGGATATGAACCGTACATTTTCGGATTATTTTTCGCAGAGCATCCGTCCTGACAGGCAGGGAGAGGTGACACACCGGTATGTGATGGGACTTTACCGTTGCCTGAAAGAACTGACGGCAAGATTCCCGGACATTTTATTTGAGGGCTGCGCCGCGGGTGGCAACCGTTTTGACCTTGGTATGCTCTGCTATTTCACTCAGATCTGGGCGAGTGATGATACGGATGCACTCTGCCGAGCCGAGATCCAGACCGGATACAGTTACGGTTATCCGCTCTCCGTGATCAGTGCACACGTATCCGGATGCCCGAACCATCAGACATTGCGAACGACACCGCTTGAAACAAGATTTGCGGTTGCAGCGTTTGGACTGCTCGGATATGAGTGCAATTTCTGCGATCTGAAAAAAGAAGAGTCAGAAGCCATCAAAGCGCAGATCACTCTTTACAAAAAATGGCGTGGTGTGCTGCAGCAGGGAACTTTTTATCGCGGCAGAAGTTTTACAGGGAACGAAAGTGGAAATGCATTTGGAAAAAACAGTGTCCTCTGGAATGATGACGGCAATGTGACGGAATGGACGTGCGTCTCGCCGGATCAGTCGAAGGCGGTCGGCTTTGTCATGCAAAAGCTCGTTGTACCAAACACGCAGTTCGGGTATTATAAACCACAGGGACTCTGTGAGGAAAAGAAGTATCATTTTTATAACCGTTCTTTAAAATACAATGTCAAAGAGTTCGGGGATTTGGTCAACACCGTATCACCGGTTCATATCAGACAGGATTCGATTGCACACAATCTTGTTGCAAAATTTGTAAAAATGGACGGGGAAAAGGAGGACATCACGGCATACGGTGATACTCTAATGTATAGCGGCGTGAAGTTGAAACCGGCATTTTCCGGCAATGGATATAACGAAAATGTGAGATGCTTTCAGGATTTCGGGGCGCGGATGTATTTTATGGAAGCAGCTATCGAAGAGAATCTGGAAGAGTAGCAGAGTTTTAAAAAGGAATGTGGCATTTGCGAGTGCTGCGGTCCTTTTCTATGACGATTATGGTAAAATTAAATTTATAATTGTGTAAAATGGGAAGAATGAGGTATAATAGAAAAAGTCAAAATAGAAAATTAAGGAGAAAAGTATGCATATTTGGATAGGGGTAGAGAATTTTGCAAAAATTGAAAGAGCAAAAATTTGTACTAATAACTATACTGTTTTAGTCGGTCCAAATAATAGTGGAAAGACTTTTCTAATGCAGCTTGTACAAGGGATAAATAAAAAAATTTCTTATTTGTTAGATGAGACGATATTTGATTCCTTATTAGTAAGGAAAGGTGAAGCATACAAAGAATATGTTTTAAATTGTCAAAATGTGAGACAATTGGTAAGTAGCATCAATTCAAAGCTGGAGTTAGAAAAGGAACATATTGTAAAAGAAATATTTGGAAAAGAAATTCCAATAGAAAAGTTATATATTGATATTTTAATGGAGAAAGAAAGTGAGTATGATTTTGCTGTGATTGATGTTGATAAAGAAGAGTCTCCGGAACATATAGAATGGTATGCGAAACTTAGACCAACGACAGTGGATTTTATTCATAAATTAAATGCAGGAATTGTATGTATTGTAAGTAAAAAAGATGTAGATAAAAAGGAACAAAAAACAATATCAATAAGTGGTTCGTTTGTCAGAGACGAAATGAGGTTATTCAAAAATTCGCTACGTTCTATTATAGAACCTGATAGTTTGTTTTTGCCAGCATCAAGAACAGGATTATTACTTTTATACAGAGAATTTTTTGCAAACAAAACAGATCAAGAACTGTCATTTACAGTAGAAGAAAATCAGGTTGTTGAAAATCAGGAAAATTTTGCAAATCTGACGCAGCCGATATATGAGTTCTTGCGATTTTTACAGACATATACGCAACAGGATGTACAAATAAAAAGATTTAAAAAGGAATTGAATTTTTTTGAGGAACATATCATAGAAGGTCAGATAAATGTAGATAAACAGGGAATTTTTTCATATAGTTCAAAAAATAAAAATGAAAGGGTTCCAATGTATTTAGCATCATCAATGATTAATGAGGTAGCACCGCTTATTTTGGCAATTACGTCACAAAAATCATATAGCAGGTTGATTATAGATGAGGTGGAGGCAAGTTTACATCCGCAAAAACAGTTAGAATTGGTACGTTTTTTGAATCGTCTAAATAATAATGGTATGCAGCTTGTAATAAGTACACATAGCGATACATTTGTTTCGAAGTTGAATAATCTGTATGTTTTATCAGAAATTGCGAAAACAAGTGGGGAGAATATAGTACAACGTTTTGGTATGGAAAAAGAGGATCTGGTTTCTCCGGAAAAACTTTTTGTATATGAATTTGTAAATCAGTCAAATGGTAAGAGTATCGTAAAAGAAATCAAACCAGATAAAAAAACGGGTTACCAGTTTGATTTGTTTACGGAATCAGCATTACATCTTTATGAAGAAGCAGTAAAATTAGGAGAGATGCAATAAATGATAAATCTTAGCTTACGTCCATATAATCCGTCAAAAGCTATTGATAAAAATAACTTATATAGAGTGAATGAGACATCAATCATAAAATTTATTGAACAACATCAAGAAACGAAAGAAATTGTCAATATGGAGATTGTTTTAAAAGAAGAGCAGTATGGGATTTATGCAAATGAATATAGACGTCCTGGAACAGAAAAAGAAGGATGTAAAACAACGGATGTTTTGGCATGCATCATTGACAAAAAAAATAAGAAAATAAAATCTATTGTTTTTGATGTGAAAAATAATATTTCTGCATTTAGTGATGATTTGCTGAAAGAAGAGGCAATGATTACAGCTATAAAAGAAGTTCATGACTTTATCGAGCAGATTCATGCAGAATTATTACATAAAGAATCGTTTTTGATATATTATAAAGATGCAGGTTATATGGAGCATGAAAATGTTGGAATTGTTACAAAAAGTTTCGAACCCGAAAAGTTTAGGGCGGTTGCACAAAAACTTGAAACATTGATGTCAGAGGAGAAAAAGGATGTTTCAGCACTGATTTCATTGAAACTAAAAAATAGCATCAGACCTTATGAACCGGAAATAGAGTCTTTGTATAATTTTGCTGATAAGAAACTTATAATTAGCAAGAGAGAATATCCACTGCGAGTATATATTTTACAAAAAGAAAATAATACAGATTATGAAATAACAATAAGATGGTGTATTTAATAGAATATTTTTAATATGAAATTATGAATGAAGCGTATTCTATTACATAAAAGGAAAGTTTGACATAAAAATGAAAACAAAGAAATCAATGGATATGACACATGGTCCATTATGGAACGAAATATTGCTGTTCGCCCTGCCGCTTGCGGCGAGCAGCATTTTACAGCAGTTGGAAGTAACAGTTCCCTAATCTCATTACTGATAAATCTGTTTATCGGAATTTCATTGGGGTCGAATGTCGTGATCGCCCATTATATTGGGCAGAGAGCAGATCAGAATGTGAGTTCTGCAATTCATACGGCGATCGTTGTAGCGGTCACGAGCGGGCTTTTTGTTATGATCTCCGGTCAGTTTATTGCAAAACCAGTGCTGCTTCTGATGGGAACGCCGGAAGATGTGATCGAGCTTGCAGTGCTTTATTTGAGAATTTATCTGCTTGGTATGCCGTTTATCATGCTCTATGATTTTGGTTCTTCGATCTTAAGGAGCATCGGGGACAGTGATCTCTAATATGGTGAGTTCCGGTATCGTGATCTTTATTTTAATGCACGAGACAGAACCAATCCGGCTTGACTTAAAAAAACTTGCCGTTGATACCCATGAACTTAAGAGGATCCTTAAGATCGGGATCCCGGCAGGACTGAATTTTGAATTTTTTGCTTATTTTATGGTCAATGCGTTTGCACAGGCAACCGTTACATTCACAAGCCAGAATTATGGGGCAGGAGAGTATGAGAGTATGAAAGATGCAGAAGCCTGCTGTCATTACGGTTTTTGGTTCCTGTGTGCTGCGGCTGATCTGGATTGCCACAGCCTGTAAGAGAGTGCACGAATTCTGGGTGTTGATGATCATTTATCCGATTTCGTGGGTTGTGACAGGAATTGCGATGATGATTGCGTATACAATTTTACGCAAAAAAATTTTTGTGAAAAACAGTATAAAATAGTCTAAAAAATATAAAGGAAAAAAGATGTCTTATATCATATCCTACGTCGGAGCCGGTGGAAAGACCAGCAGTATTTATCAGGATGCCGCAGCATTTGCAGGTGAAGGGAAAAAAGTCCTGATCACAACTACAACTCACATGTATGTGCCAAAAGATCACATTTTTGTAGATGGCAGGGAGGTAAGCTGTGAGAAGCTGCAAAAGGAAGCCGCCGGGATTTTGAAAAAAAACGGAATCTGTGTGTGTGGCACGATTTTAAATGAAAATGAAAAGAAACATAAAACAACAGAGGTTTGGGCAGTTGAAAAATGCGCCATAAATGATGTTGCTACAGGGAATCAGAACAAAGAACCGGAAAAATTTAAAACCTTAAGTGCCAAACAGCTTACAGCAGTATGCAAAGAGGCGGACGTTGTCCTGATCGAGGCGGACGGCGCTGCGCATAAGGCGGCAAAGGCACCGGAAACGTGGGAACCGGCGGTGTATGAGGAAAGTGATAAAGTTGTGATCGTCATGGGACTTCATGCCGTCGGAGCAACTGTGGATGAGGTGTGTCACAGACCAGAGCGCGTAAAGGAAGCGCTAGGCTGTGACGGAGCACATCTTTTGACGCGTACGGATTTGGATGTACTGATGGAAGTCTATGAAAAAAAGATCAGGCAGCAGTTTCCGGGAATGAAAACGGAGCGGAGATATTTTAAAAAAGTTCTTGACATTACCACTTTACCATGCTAAAATCAAAACAATTAAAAACAAAGAGACGTTAAATCGTTGAGCAAAGAGAGTACTTCATAGGATATCTCACAGAGAGTCCGTGGCTGGTGGAAACGGACAGATGAATATGAAAGGAATGGGTTTGCGAGAGCAAAGCGAACAACGTACCGGTTGGTATGGTCAGTAGCGGATGCCGTGTCCTCACGTTACAGAGGGAAGATATCGGACAGCAGGGAAAAGCAGCTGTTCTGTGTCGGATGAGGTCAGACATGATTGGTGGCGGATATTTCCAGTTTCTGGGAATATCCGTTTTTTGATTCATAGGAAATTACGTTCTGTGAATGAAATTCTGAGTGTCTGGCGAAACAGGGTGGCACCGCGTGAAAACGCCCCTGACTGGAAGAAATTCCGGTCAGGGGCGTTTTCGTTTGTAGGAAAAACAGATTTATCCGCAGGGTGTGCGATTTATGATTTGTACAACATGCTCTTGCATCAGTTGATTTGGGAATGGAGATTGAGATGAAAAGAATTTACAGAGTTTACAAAAAAACAGTCAGTATTGTAAATGAGACAGCAACCGGGATGTATCGGAATCTGGTGGGAAAGAAAAAAGGATTTTTGTTAGAGAGTTATGACAAGAATTATGACCGATATACATTTTTCGGCGTAGAACCGGAAGAGATCATTTCCTCAAAGGGACAGTCACTGGTGATTACAAAAAAAGATGGTACCGAGGAGGTCAGGGAGGGAAATCCGCTTACGTTATTAAAAGAATATTATAACGAATTTGAAATCCGGAAGGACAATGAGGAACTGAATTTTTCGGGAGGTCTTGTGGGAAGTGTTGGTTATGACTTCGTGAGATACAGTGAGGTGCTGCCGGAAGAAAACCCGGATGAGATCGGGATCGAGACGATCCAGCTTATGCTGATGAAAGAATTTATTGTGGTTGACCATGTGGCAGAGACATTGACAGCGGTGATCTTAGAATCCGATGATGAAACAGGAAAAGAAGCCGCAGCGAAAAAAGCAGCGGAGCTGATCGCAACTGCCATGCAGGAACAGAAAGAAGCGGTAGTAAGACTGATCCCGGATGGGGCGATCACAAAAAAATCAGATACTTTAGAGGAATACAGCGCAAAGGTAAATAAGATCAAACAGTATATCCGCGATGGACATATTTTCCAGACCGTGTTATCACAGCGCTGGACGATCGAGACGGGGCAGGATGGATTTGATCTGTACTGTGAACTCCGCGAGTTAAATCCTTCCCCGTATCTTTATTATTTTAACTTTGGCGATTTTGAAGTGATCGGAAGTTCACCGGAGATGCTGGTAAAACAGCAGGGGAAACGTGTATTTACCTGTCCGATCGCCGGAACAAGACCAAGGGGAAAGACAAAGGAAGAAGATGACAGACTGCACAGGGAACTGCTTGCCGATGAAAAAGAGCGTGCCGAACATGTTATGCTAGTCGATCTTGCCCGCAATGATATGGGACGTATCTCAGAGTTTGGTACAGTAAAGGTTACAGATTTCATGAGCGTAAAAAATTATTCGCATGTCATGCACATTGTATCGATGGTTGAGGGGCGTAAGAAAGGCAGTTTCCATCCGTTCGATCTGCTTGCATCCTTCCTTCCGGCAGGAACCTTAAGCGGAGCACCGAAGATCAGGGCGATGGAAATTATTGAGGAATTAGAGAGTGTGAGAAGAGGACTTTATGGCGGTGCAACCGGATATGTCGATTTCTCCGGCGATATGGATTTCTGTATTACGATCCGAACGATGATAAAAAAAGGAAGAAAGGTTTATCTGCAGGCAGGAGCCGGAATCGTTGCAGATTCTATCCCGGAAAATGAATACAGAGAGTGCTGCAATAAGGTCATGGCACTGGCAAAAACCCTTGTGGAGGAGGAAAACTTATGATATTGCTGATTGATAACTACGATTCATTTACATTTAATCTGTACCAATATATTGGAACTTTTACGCAGGATATAAAGGTTGTCCGCAATGATAAGATTACGATCGGGGAGATAAGAGAGTTACATCCTGATAAAATTGTTCTTTCCCCAGGACCGAAAAGTCCGAAGGAAGCAGGAATCTGTATGGATGTGGTAAAGGAATTTTACAGAGAGATTCCAATACTTGGCATCTGCCTTGGACATCAGTGTATCGGTGAGGCATTTGGGGGAACCGTGACATACGCAAAAGCATTGTTTCATGGAAAACAGTCGGAAATCACCCATACCGGAACTGGAATCTTTGCGGGAATCACATCACCGGTCAAGGTGGCGAGATATCATTCACTGGCAGTGCAGATGGATGATCTGCCGGAATGCCTGACGGTTACGGCACAGACAAAAGATGGAGAGATCATGGCGATGCAGCATAAAGAATATCCGGTGATCGGTTTACAGTTTCATCCGGAATCTATCTATACAGAACATGGAAAACGAATGGTGGAAAATTTTATCAATGGAATCAATTAGGAGGTAGTTATGATACTCGATGTCATTGTAGAGGATAAAAAGAATCGTCTGCCGGAACATAAAAAGAATATCAGTGAAATAAAAATGCGTGAACTGGCAGAGAAGTATGAAGGCAAAAAATACGGGTTTTATCAGGCATTAAGTAAAAGTGGTATTTCCATTATCGGAGAATTTAAAAATGCTTCCCCAAGTCTTGGAAAAATTAAAAGTAAAATAAATTTATTGGACAGAATTGATGAATACAACGAATCGGTAGACGCAATTTCCTGCCTGACCGAGGAAGATCATTTTGATGGAAATGTGGATTATCTGAAAAAAATAAGAACAATCACGGAACTTCCGATTTTAAGAAAGGATTTTATGATTGATCCATACCAGTTTTATGAGGCAAAGGCAATCGGTGCGGATGCAGTACTTTTGATTGCTGCAATTCTGGATGATGCGCAGATGAAAGACTTTTATCAGTTGTCAAAAGAACTGGGGTTAGATGCACTTGTGGAAGTGCACGATGAGCTGGAACTGGAGCGGGCAATGAAGATCGATGCAGATATCATCGGTGTTAACAACCGTAACCTCAAAGACTTTACGATCAGTCTCGATACGACAGTACGGCTTTCAAAACTGGTACCGGAAGATAAAGTCCTGGTTGCAGAGAGCGGTATCCTAAAAGATGCGGATGTGGAGCTCTTAAAGGAATGCGGTGTGGATGCATTTCTGATCGGCAGGGCGCTGATGGAAGCGGAGCATCCGAAGGAGGTTGCAAAGAGGTGGAAAGCATAAAACAGAAAGTGCCACAGATCAAAATCTGCGGGATCACGCAGAATGAGGAAATACGATGGCTGAATGAAGCAGGGATTTCTTATGCAGGATTTGTTTTATACGAAAAAAGCAGCCGGTATGTTTCAATCAATAAAATACAAGAATTGTTTAAAAAGTTAAATGATAATATAAAAAAGGTTGCTGTTGCGGTAAACCCGGATGTGACGATGGCAAAACAGATCATGGATGTCGGGTTCGATATCTTACAGGTTCATGGAAATCTGACAGAAGATGTTCTTGCAATGTCAGAGATTCCAATCTGGCGGGCGGTGAATCTGACAGAGAAGAGCGATTTTGAAGCACTTGTGGAAACGTACATGGAAGGAAAAAAAGGATTGACCGGTAAGCGTGCAGGAATGCTGTCTGAAAAGGGGAAGATAACCGCACTTCTTATGGATGCAAAGGAGTTTGGAAGTGGAAAAACCTTTGGATGGGATGCATATGAGAAGCCGGAAGGGCAGGAGCAGTTAAGAGGTTTTAAACAGGTATTGAAGGCAGAAAAAATTCAATTTGTACTTGCCGGAGGGCTTACGCCGGATAATGTCGGCAGAGGGATAGATATTTTTTCACCGGATATCGTAGATGTCAGTTCGGGGGTGGAAAAAGAACCAGGACAGGGTATCGGAAAAGACAGGAGAAAAATACAGGAATTTGTGCAGAAAGTCCAGAAGACAGCAGAAAGAAGCATGATTAAAATAACGTAAGAGTATCAGAAATATGACAATGTTTTGTTATAGAAAGAAAAAAATAGAACAAAAAGTATAAATTAATTTAAGATTTAAGAAAGGAACACGGAAATTATGAACAAGAAAGCATATTATGGAGAATTTGGAGGACAGTATGTAGCGGAATCTCTGATGAATACATTAGAGGAATTAGACAAGGCATTTGAGGAAGCAATACATGATCCGGAATTTATAAAACAGTATCATTACTATTTGAAACAGTATGTGGGACGTGAGACACCTCTTTATTATGCAGAACGTCTTAGCGAAAAGTATGGCACAAAGATTTATTTAAAACGTGAAGATTTAAATCACACCGGAGCACATAAAATCAATAATGTAATTGGTCAGATTTTACTTGCAAAACGTATGGGGAAAAAGAAAGTTATTGCAGAGACCGGTGCCGGACAGCACGGTGTGGCAACCGCAACAGGTGCAGCTTTGTTTGATATGGAATGTACCGTTTATATGGGTGAGGAAGATATTAAGCGACAGGCATTAAATGTTATGAGAATGGAAATGTTGGGAGCAAAAGTAGTCAGTGTCCGTTCCGGAAGCAATACATTGAAAGATGCCACCAATGAAGCAATCCGTACCTGGGCAAAAACAGCAGAAGATACATTTTATATCATCGGTTCTGCAGTAGGCCCATATCCTTATCCTAAAATGGTCAAGGAATTTCAGAGTGTTATCAGCAGAGAGGCAAAAAAACAGTTTCTGGAAGTGGAACATAAGCTGCCGGATGCTGTGATGGCATGTGTGGGTGGCGGTTCAAACTCCATCGGAATGTTTGCAGATTTTATTGAGGAACCATCGGTAAAACTGATCGGTGTAGAGGCAGCTGGAAAGGGAATTGAGACGGGCGAGCACGCATCGGCGATGGCACTTGGAGAGCCGGGGGTTTTACATGGAATGCGTTCTTATCTGCTGCAGGATGAGGATGGTAATGTAAAACTGGCACATTCCATTTCCGCAGGATTGGATTACCCGGGTGTCGGACCAGAGCATGCGTACTTAAGAGACAGTGGAAGAGCAGAATATGTTTCTGTAACAGACACAGAGGCGATGGATGCATTGATGGAACTCTGCAGATTAGAAGGAATCATTCCTGCCATTGAGAGTGCACATGCAGTAGCCTATGCTTGTAAATATGCGAAAGAACTTGTAGAAAAACTGGGAGCAGAGGAAGCAAAGACTAAGACAATGATCATCTGCTTATCAGGTCGTGGAGACAAGGATGTCAATACGATTGCCGATTATCTTGCCGGAAAAGGATACCTGAACTAATTTGAAAAAATTGATTGGATAACCTGATTGAAATAAAAAATATAAACATGATTTAATAAAAGAAGGGAAATGTCAGATATGAATCGTATTGAATCAAAAATGAAAGCTTTACAGGAAAAAGGTGAAAAAGCATTTATTACTTATATTACGGCGGGACTTCCGGATCTGGAAGCAACGAAGAACATTTTAAAGGCACAGGAGGCAGCCGGTCTTGATGTGGTGGAACTCGGAATACCTTTTTCTGATCCGGTAGCAGATGGTCCGGTCATTCAGAATGCATCTTATAAGGCAATCTGTAATGGAATCAATTTAAAAAAGGTATTTGTGACCGTGGAGGAATTAAGAAACGAAGGATCAGAGCTTCCAATCGTATTTATGATGTACTACAACACGATACTTCATTATGGGGTAGAAGCATTTGTAAAAAAATGTAACGAAGTCGGAGTAGATGGACTGATCATTCCGGATCTTCCACTTGAGGAGCAGAATGAAATTTCTAAATATTTAAATCAGGATGAAACAACAATTCTGATTCAGCTTGTTTCACCGGTTTCAGGTGAACGTATTCCGAAGATATTAGATGGCGCAAAAGGATTTGTATATTGTGTATCTTCTATGGGAGTAACCGGACAGGGGGCAGATTTTCATAAAGAGGTTTTAAGTTATCTGGAAAATGTGAAATCTGTCGCAAAAATTCCTGTCATGATGGGATTTGGTATCCGCACAGCTGAGGATGTAAAGCCGATGAAAGATACGATCGACGGTGCGATCGTGGGCAGTCATTTTATCCGCCTGATGGAAGAAAATGATTACAGCACAAAAGTGGCAGCAGAGTATTGCAGTACATTTAAGAAAGAATTAAATCAACTTTAAAGAATGTAGCATATGCTCTGTAAACAATCTATTCTCATAAACAGGAAAGGACAATATTATTATGAAAGAGTACATAGCAAAAGCAGTAGATGGAAAAGATTTAACAGAAGAAGAAGCAAAAAAAGCAATGGAGATCATGCTCAGTGGAGATGCAACACAGGCACAGATTGCAGCTTTTTTAATAGCAATGCGCATGAAGGGTGAAACGTTAGAGGAACTGATTGGTTTTGCTGCGGTATTGCGGGATAAAGCGGAGACGATCACACCAAAAGCAGAAAATTATGTGGATCTGGTTGGAACTGGTGGAGACTGTACTTATACGTTTAATGTTTCAACCACATCTGCGTTTGTGGTCGCAGCGGCAGGACTTCCGGTGGCGAAACATGGAAACCGTTCTATTTCTTCAAAATCCGGTGCGGGGGATGTATTAGAAGCACTTGGAGTCAATATTATGGCAGAACCGGCACTTGTACAAAAATGTGTGGATGAAGTGGGAATCGGTTTCATGTTTGCACAGCTTTTTAACAAATCTATGAAATATGTAGGGCAGGCGAGAAAAGAGATGGGAGTCCGCACAGTTTTTAATATCTTAGGACCTCTTGCAAATCCATCCCGTGCAAAAAATATGGTTGTCGGCGTATATAGTTCAGCATTGACGGAAAAAATAGCAAAAGCTATGAGTAAACTTGGGGTGGAACGCGGATTTGTCATCAGTGGAAATGACAATATGGATGAATTTACATTAACCGGAACAACCACAGTATCAGAAATCGATGGAGAAACTGTAAAAACATATGAGGTGACGCCGGAGCAGTTTGGACTAAAGAGAGCATCCTTAGAGGAATTGCGCGGTGGCGATGGTGTGCAGAATGCCGAGATCACAAAAGCAATTTTGAGTGGAAAAGATACAGGAGCAAAACGTGATATCGTTCTTTTGAATGCCGGAGCAACTCTTTATATCGGAGGGGTTGCAGAGTCTATAGAATCGGGTGTAAAATTAGCTGCAGAAACCATCGATTCCGGAAAGGCAATCAAAAAACTTGAGGAATTGGTCAGAGTTTCAAATTCATAGAGAAGCAGGGGAAAACAATGATACGATTTAACAGCGATTATACAGAAGGCTGCCATCCGGCAATTTTAAAAAAACTTGAAGAGACAAACATGGAACAGACGGCAGGGTATGGAGAGGATGAATATTGCAGGGAGGCGGCAAAACGGATAAAAGCTGTCTGTGATGCGCCAGATGCTGACGTACATTTTCTGGTAGGCGGAACTCAGACCAATGTTACGGTCATTGCATCTGCATTAAAATCTTATCAGGGAGCTATCACGGCGACAACCGGACATATCAATGTGCATGAAACAGGAGCACTAGAAGCCTGTGGACATAAGTGCCTGACGATCGATACACCAGATGGCAAGCTGACAGCAGAACAGGTTGAGGCATTTACAAAAGCACATTTTGCAGATGAGAGTTTTGAACATACCGTACAGCCGAAACTGGTATATATTTCCAATCCTACGGAATTGGGAACTATTTATAAAAAAGCGGAGCTTGAGGCATTATACCGTACATGCAGGGAGAATGACCTGTATCTGTTTTTAGATGGAGCAAGACTCGGATATGGACTCGCATGCAGGGAAAATGATATGACGTTGGCTGATATTGCTGCAAATACGGACGTTTTTTATATTGGAGGAACCAAGGTAGGAGCGTTATTTGGTGAGGCGGTTGTGATCAGCAATCCTGAGTTAAAAAAGGATTTCCGTTATAATATCAAGCAGCGGGGCGGTATGTTAGCAAAGGGAAGACTGCTCGGCATCCAGTTTTTGACTTTATTTGAAGAAAACCGCTATTTTGAAATCTCCGCACATGCGGCACGACTGGCAGAGAAATTAAAAGATGAGTTGACAAAAATGGGAGTTACATTCTATATTGATTCCCCAACGAACCAGCAGTTCCCGGTTTTACCGGATAGTGTGTTGGATAAACTGCGCGAAAAATACAGCTTTGCATATCAGGCAAGAGTAGACGAAACACACAGTGCAGTCCGGTTCTGCACCTGCTGGGCAACAAAAGAAGAAAATGTCGATGCGCTTCTTGCCGACATAAGAGCAATCATATAGAAATGGAGATTACCGGCATGTCGGCAAAGAAAAATATATTATTACTTGCAACGGGAGGTACCATTGCTTCTAAAAAATCTGAAAATGGATTAAAACCACAGATTACGCCGGAAGAACTGTTAGAGTATATTCCGCAGGTAAAAGAATTCTGTGAGATATCTGCCGTACAGCTTTTAAATCTGGACAGTTCTAATATGGAGCCGAAACACTGGAAAAAGATTGTACATGCAATCCGTGAATATTATGACGATTATGATGGATTTGTAATTGCACACGGCACAGATACTATGGCATATACGGCTGCAGCATTGTCTTATATGATTCAGAATTCCACAAAACCGATTGTGATTACGGGAGCACAAAAACCGATCAATCTTGAGATTACAGATGCAAAATCGAATCTGATTGATAGTTTTTTATATGCATCCGATGAAAAGTCACAGGGAGTACAGATTGTTTTTGATGGCAAGGTTATAGCGGGAACGCGTGCAAAAAAAGTGAGATCGAAAAGCTATAATGCTTTTTCCAGCATTGATTTTCCATCACTGGCAGTGATACAGGACGGAAATATCATGCGTTATCTGCCGATGCTGCCGTATGAGGATGAAGTGCAGTTTTATGAGGAATTAGACGAAAATATTTTCCTGATGAAGCTGATTCCAGGAATCCGTCCACGGGTATTACAAAGCATCTTTGAAAATTATGATTGTATCATTGTGGAGAGCTTTGGAGTAGGCGGTATTCCAAAATCCATAGCGGATGAATTCTACCGTCTGTGTAAACAGTACCCGGACAGGCTGGGGGTCATGGCAACGCAGGTGGCACACGAAGGAAGCGATATGACAGTATATGAAGTCGGACATGACATGAAAAAATACTGTCGTTTCTTAGAGTCTTACGATATGACACTCGAATCGGTTATCGCTAAGACAATGTGGATGCTTGGGAATTTTGATCTTCAAAGCGTAGATGCAAACGATATTTTCTACCGCAATATCAATTATGATGTGATCTTTGGAAAAAACAGAAAATGTTAGTGTGAAAAATGTATTGTTTTCTATAAAAAGGCAGTGCAGAATCAAAAATTAAATGTAAACAATATAAAATACGTGGTTGACAATAAGAAAGAATCGGACTAGACTGAAAAAAACAAAAGTGGAATATGTTTTCACAGAAAAGAGGAGAAATATGAAAATTTCAACAAAAACAATTGTTACCGTTGGAATGTTTACTGCAGTCCTCGCAGTTCTTTCCATTCTTCAGATTCCTATGCCGACTGGTGTTCCGATCACTTTGCAGACATTTGCAATGGCATTGTGTGGATATGTGTTAGGATGGCAGCTTGGAATTGCTGCAACATTGCTTTATATTGTACTTGGAACCATTGGTGTACCAATTTTTGCGGGAATGAGTGCAGGTCCTGGCGTGCTGTTCGGCTATACAGGAGGATTTATTTTTGGATTTATATTCTTAACATTACTATGTGGTATTTCTGTGCGCAGAAAAAATTCGGCGGTAAAGATTATTTTAGGTGTAGTTGGTCTTGCAATCTGTCATCTGCTTGGTGCCATCCAGTATGCGGTTTTAGCTCATATTACGATTGGTGCATCTTTAGTAGCAGTGTCACTGCCTTACATTGTAAAAGATGTGATTTCAGTGGTTGGTGCTTATCTGGTTGCTATCGCCGTGCGCAAGGCACTTTATGCAGGAAATATTTTACAGGATGTAAAAGCAGCTTAAAGGTGGCGCATGTATGAAAAAATTTCGTGTTCATCATATTTTATGTACCGTCCTTTATCAGGGGGAAGGGTACAGTGGTGCATTCTGTGATAATATGACAGAGAAAGTGCGCGGATTAAAAGAAAACCCGGAAGAATCGCTGATTCTTGTGACAGATCCTGATATGATCTGTGCACGCTGTCCAAATCGGACACCGGATGATACCTGCATGGATGATAAAAATCATGTCAAAGTAAAAGATATGAACTTATTAAAACTATTCGGATGGCAGGAAGCAGAAAGTTATACTTATCAGGAATTATTACAGCAGGCAGTTGAAAAACTGAATGCAGAAAGTTTTAAAGAAAGCTGTGGCAGATGTCTATGGTATCAGCAGGGGCTGTGCAGCTATGAGACATGGCGTAAAAATGCAGAGAAAATCCTGCAGAAAGAATGATAAAAAAATAAAAGGCAGATAAATTCTTTTATAAATGAATTTATCTGCCTTTTATGATTATTCTGTTCTCTTATTAATATAATTGGTCTTATACTTTGAATAAATGATCTTCTGGCTGTGGTACAATCCAAAATATCCGGAAAGCATGTAACTGAAGGCCACTGCAAGTAAAAAGTATGGCATTCCATCATAACCGAACAACTCGAAGCTGATCAAAAGAGAAGTAATCGGGCAGTTGGTCACACCACAGAAAACAGAC
>ERZ779865.1319-NODE-1319-length-18544-cov-3.913949_pt1 | contig 18544 bp, 20 predicted proteins | sample MGYA00433088_ERZ779865 | MGnify/ENA primary metagenome ERZ779865 (study PRJEB29588, sample SAMEA2151703) | human gut metagenome | biome: human gut; feature: human-associated habitat; material: faeces | place: Denmark | collected 2008/2010 ... | reverse complement strand
CCCGCCGCTTTGACTTCCCGAACCTCTTTTTCAATTTCGGTGGAAGCTCCGCCGTTGCTCTTCTTGTGAATTACGCTCATTCAAAATTCCCCCCGATCCCCGATACCCAGCAAGCGGTCAGCGCGTCGCCGCGCTGGACGGTTACGCGGATATTCATTCCGTGTTGTGCCGCCGTGTTGATCTTGTTGGTGAAAACGTGTGCAACGCCTTGAACAACCGCGTTCGTGCAATCCTCCCAAACGGGGGAAGCGTCAAACGGATTGTTCGTCGCTTCAACCTTGAACGTGCCGCCCGCCGGAATATCTCGCGTTACCTTGATATTCGCGCGTGTCGGCTGGCTGTTGGCTTCCAGCGGCGTGGAAAGCGTGATAACGAAGCCCGCAATCGACTTCGTGAACGTCAGCGTCCGGACGGTGCTATTTCCTGCGCTGTCGGTCGCCGTAATTGTGATCGTGTGCTTTGCGTTCGTAAGCGCCGTGAAGGTATTTCCGGAAACGGAAAGCGTCTGCGTTGCGCCCAGCGTGATTGCGTTCTTCGTCGCGATTGTCTTTCCGTCGATCTTTTCAACAACGTTCACCGTGTCGCCGTCCGGATCGGTTACGCTGTATTGATAGGTGAAATCGGCGCGCTTGATCCCAAGATCGGCATTACTGCCGGAAATCACGGGCGGCTGGTTATGGATTACGGCAATATCTCCGCTTGTGGTGTATGCGGAATAATTGCCGTAGCTGTCCTTTGCGCGGACGCGGTATTTTAACGTGTTCCACGCGGTCGATACCGCTTCCGTGAACGTCCTGCTTGCGGACGTTTGAACCTGTGTCCACGCGCCGCTGTTGTATGAGCGCTCGAAACAATAGGTCAGCGCGTCGCCGTCCGGATCGGTCGCCGCCGCGCAAGAAATGTTGATGTTCTGCCCGCTGTAACACGTCGCTGGTGCGGTAATGCTGGGCGGCGCGGAAGGCGCGGAATTGTAGATTACCGTATAATTTCCGTCGCTGTTCGGGCTGTCAGATACCAAGATAGAAGATTTAAGATTACAAAGCGGGCGAACGCCATAGTCGCCGCCGTACGCGACGTTGTGGTACAAAGAGCCGCCCGAATAGACGCTGCGGACGCTGCTGACGTTCGACGAATTAGGCGTTCGAAGCCACCAATACCAGCCCTTTGACGTGCTGAAATTGCTGTTCGTGTACTCCGAATTGCTCACGCATTGCGCCGTAGGATAAGCGACGCGGGAAGCGTCGTTGCTGAATAGCGCAAGAAGCGTTCCTTCTGCGATATTGTTTTCATTCGCAAGCCCCACTTCTGTGGTGGACGGAAGGAACATTTTTGACGTTACCGTTTCATAGCTTCCGCCGTCGGTAACGGTATTTCTTGCGACGGTCTGCGTTGTTGTCAGAAGCTCCGCAACGAACTTCGGATCAAGCATAGCAAGGAAGCCCGCCCACGCGTCGTATTCGTTGTAATTGTTCCATACGTTCGCGTTTGTGGGCGGCGCGTCTGCGCTGTGCTTTGCGCTGTACCATGCGCCCGCCGCCGCGTTACTGTTCAGCCATTGCAGAATGTTTGAATGCTGATAGCGGTTATTACCGTATTGTTTCCGGTCGCTGTTGCTGTTGCTCGGCTCTTTCGCGTCGAAACACATTAACTGAATGATTTTTTCCGTAATCAGCGTTACGGAATTCGACGGGTAGCCGCTGTGGTTCTTGTCGGCGATCTTGAAAACGATCTTCGCTCCGAAGCGGGATTGATACGCCGAAAGAACCGGAACTTCAATCTTCGCGCCCACCGACAAACTGCCTAATGTTTTTGACATTGTGCCGCCTCCTTTGATTTCATTAAGCTGTTGTAATACTGATCCGTCCGCCGGATCAAGTGATAGCTGTTTCCCTTTTCGGCGTGTCCTCTCCAGCTTTGATAGGATTGTTCAACGGTCTTTCCGTCGATCCGTCCCGCCGCGTGAAGGGCGGCTAATTTCTTCAACTTCCGCTTCATATTGTTTTTGCTCCTGCGGCGCACCTTGCGGATCACCGCGCCGCTTTCGGTCAAGTATGTATGAAAGCCCAAGAAATCAACGCCGTGTTTTAAGGGAAAGATATTTGTTTTCGCATTCAGCGAAAGCCCGCGCGCCTGTACGAACGCTTCAATCTGCTTCCGGCACTCCTGCAAATATGCTTTGTCGTGATGGATCAAAAAGAAGTCGTCCATATAGCGCCCGTAATATTTGATACCCAGCTTTTCCTTTACGAAGTGATCCAGCCCGTCAAGGTAGAGAAGGGCGAAAAGCTGTGAAGTTTGATTGCCGATCGGTATTCCGACGTTGCCTTCGGTGCTGTCGATGATAAGATCAATCAGCCACAAAACGTCCGGATCGGTTATCTTCTCGCGGATTAAGGTTTTCAAAACGTCGTGCCGGATCGAATAGAAATACTTTGAAATATCGCCTTTCAGTATCCAGCCGTCAATTCCGTTCTTTCTGTAAAACCTCCGCATGAACTCTTGAAGCCTGTCTAACCCGTAATGCGTACCTTTCCCCACCTGCGACGCGTAGTTACGCGAATGAACGATCGTTTCAAAATCGGTTCAAGCACATTATCGCAAAGCGAATGTTGAACAACCTTGTCTTTGTAGCTGTTCGACATAACCACGCGGCGCTTCGGTTCGTATACCTCGAACGTGTTATACGGGGACATGGTATAGCGCTTCGTTCTGATCTGCGCGCTTAATAGGTTCAGCGCTTCAAGAAGATTAACTTCAAACTTTGCCGCCGCTCCTTTCCACCTTTTGCCTTGCCGCGCCTTTCGGTAGGCATTGTATAGGCTTTCAAAACTGTGTATCTTTTCAAAGTCTGTCATAATAAAAAATCCTCGCTGTTTATAACCTTTGCCAGCCGCCGGAAGGCGGTATGCTCCGGTATCGGCGATCCTGTATTCGTCCCCGCCGTGGATAGCGGCGACGGGATACACCTTCCTTTGATGGTGGTATTCTGCTTTCGGCTGTGCCTACTCGTTCACATAGTCCACCGAAGCGGGCGAACGCCATTGTTGCCGTTGTACGCGTTGTTGTTGTTCAAAGAGCCGTCCGAATTGACGTTGCGGACGTTGTTGGCGTTCGACGAATTAGGCGTATCAAGATGTACCCCGAACGTTTTTCAAGCTCTCGTTTTGTCCCGCTTCTTCCACGCGGTCGTCATGTACTTCACTTCAATCGCAAGCTTTGACCAATATTCGCAACTGCTCATAGAAATAAAGCCCATTTCCTGCGAAAGCTCTATGAAAAATAGAAGCTCCTTGCAATAGGTCAGCGCCTTTGCTTGTAGCTTCTGCCGTTGTCTGTATTCCTGCGCGTCCCGAAGGTCTAATTCGTTCGCTTCAAGGACGCATTCGTAAATGTCCACCGCTTTATCCTGTATCCTGTTTACAAGCGTGAAGCGGTATTTCTTCGGGTAGCGCTCCGTCGAATTCGTGATCGTGAAGGTGTGCTTTACAAGGTCTTTCGCTTTCACAATCACGTTGAATTCCGTTGGTTCTTTCCGCTCCCGCTCCGGTCTTTGCATATATGCACCGTCCTTTCCGCATTCGCTCGATCATAGCGGTATCGTCGGCGCACCCGTCGAAATCGAAGCCCGCTTCGGTAACGGTCAGCGTTGCCGCGTTCCCTGTAACCGTTGTTCCTGTGATCTGTAATACCTCCGCGCCGCAAGCCGCGCATGGCGGGGAAAGCTCCGCGAAGATGTTTCCGATCACGCACGACAATTCCGCCGCCGTGCAAGCGTACCGCGTCAGCATTCGATCCTCTGCAAACTCTCGTTCCAAATGCCCGTAGACGTTACGCCGTCGAGATCATCGAAGAGGATCAAGAACGGATTTGTCGTAATGTCATTGAAAAGCACCGCTTCCAGCATATCCACGCGCGCGTCAAGCGCGTTCGTGATATTCAGAAGATTTGTTGCCGCGTTATCGTCAAGGACGTTTTGCAAGCCGTTAAACCACGCGTTGAAGTCCGCCGCCGCTTGTGTTTCAAAATCCGCCATGTGTTGCTCGAACGCTTCGTACTGCGTGTTACCCTGCAATTTCAGCGAATTCATATACGAAACAAGCGTGTTGTACTCCGCCGCCGAAAGGGATTGATATTCAGCGAACCACGCTTGAAGCTGTGCGTTAAAAGCCGCCGTGTCGATCTGCTGAACGACGGCGGCAACAACGCCGCAAAGCGACGTGTTCAAGCGTTGATCCGTGATCTTGCTTTGTGTGATAGCTGTTACGCCCGCGCCCACGTAGATGTCCGCCAGCGCAAGCTCGTAAATGTCCGCGTCCCTCTGCAATGCGGGCGCGGTAGGGGACGCGCTGAACGAAGAAGATTTGACCTTCACCGACATAACGCGGTTTGTCAAATCCCAGCGCACGACAACGCGATCAATGCGGTTCAACTGTCCGTCCGCCGTGTCAAGCTCGACGGCAAGATCGCCCGTGTTGAAGTAGAAGTAACCGTTGATCCACGCTTTGCCCGTTTTAACGTTCAGCTTCATTCCGTCGTTTGCGACGACTTGAAGCCCCGTCGAAGGGACGGGGAAAACGCCGTTCCCGATGAACGAAGCGAAGTATTCCGCCCAATCCTCCGCCTTGTACGTGCGATCGTGCGAAACGCTGTTGAAGAAACTTGATTTTTCCATGCTGTGAAGCCCTCCTTTATTTCGTAATCTGCCGAATTTGTGTCAGAAGCGCGGGCAAGCTCTCGCCGAAGGTAATATCTATTTCTTCGCCGCTGGTTTCGTAGGTTTCCGCGATCTCCGTTATGCGAACGTCAATGCGGACGTTCCAGCGCTTATTGATACACGTTACCCGATCGCCTAAATCGTAATCCGTGCCGTACTTCAAATTCGCGTTCGTGTTGATCTTCGATCCAAAAGCAAGCGTTTCCGCGTATTGCTCCAGCTCTTCAACGCCGCGCGCGGAAAGAAGCGCTAAATATTGCGCGTTGGTAAGCGTTACGGTCTGCCCGCTCTCGTTTTCGTATTCCTGCACGATGTCCGTTGCATTGATGAAAACTTCGTCGCGGGAAAGCCCCGTCGAACTGCCGCCGACTTCGACAACCTTCCGCGTTACGCCTTCTTTTTCCTCTCCGCCGACGTAAGCCGTTGTTTTAAGGTTTTCAACGCTGTTCGTGTATTCCTGTTCCACGATGTTGTCGAACTCCTGCGAAAAGATACAAGGCGCGTTCCCTGCGGTATTGCCCGCCGTAAGATCGCGCCCTTCGTAAACGGAAAAGGTATGCTTGCCCGTGCGGGCATTTGTCAGAACCCGAATACCCAGCTTCGCCGCCTTCGCCGCCGTTTCCGCCGCAAGCTGGGCGTTCGCGTACTGCTCCGAAGTATAGTCGATCTGCCCGCTTCCGGTGTCTGCGTCGGTCGTTGATATGCTGAAATTCGGGATATTGCGCGCCGCTCCTGCGTTCGTGCAAGTCTGCTTCACAATGGCGTATAGAATGTTCTGTGTCGTGTCCTTCGTGATGATCTGCGTTGTCAAAATGCGCTTGCCGATCCACGAAAGAAGGAACTTGCCTTGAACCTCTATTTCCTCCATGCCCTGTGAATTCTTCGTGATGTGAATATAGCGGATTTCCGCCGCTTCGTTTCCGCCGCGCTTGATGATGATATTTTCCTTCACCAGCAAGCGGGCGTGTTCCTCCGTGAAGGGAACAAGCAACTTGAATTCGCCGCAACTCCAATAACGCCGCGTCCATATCAAGGACGAAATCTTTTCGACGATCCCTTGAAGTGTCATATCGCGGCTATAAACGTATAATTCCACCGCGCTACACCCCCAAATACAAGTTATTGTGATAGATCGAAACTTCGAGATTTTCGGCGTTCGCGTCCGCTGAATAACGGAAGAGATTGTCGCCCACGGCGATCTGCAAATACGAACTATCAACGTCGAGATAGCGGAACGCGTCTGTAATCGTGCCGCCACGGTTCAGCTTCACGGCTTTTTCACCGTAGCCCGTGGAAACGGTTAAAACGTCGCCCGCTACAAGCGAAATATTCAGCTTGATAAACTCCCGTGTATCGACGTTCAGCAATACGGGATTTGTAACCGCGCCGATCGCGCGGAACTCGATCCGGATACCGCTTTTCACGTCGCCGGAATTGTAGACGTTCACAATCAGCGACGGCTGGCGATAGCCGATTTCCCAGCCGTCGTAAAGCTCCAGCCCGTCCGGAACGGGGAATTCAAAGCCGCCGATCCACGTTGCTATGTCCTCGCGTGTTTCCGTTTCCTCTCTCCAAAACGGATTAAGGCAAGACAAACTAACCGTGAATTGCTCGAAGATCGGCTTTCGCTTGAAGATCGGCGCGTCGTCGATCTTGCACCCGATCACCCGCCGGAAGTCGCCGAAAACATACGTCAACGTTGCTTCGTACTGCGGATTTAATATGCGGTTCAGCTTCCGGCGTAGGTTCTGCGCCGCTTGCTTGTCCCGCTCCTTGATGTATCCCACGATGTCAATATCGCGGCTTTCGATCCGATAGCCCAAGTATGTGTCGCCGTCCTGCCCCATGCTGTTGGTGCTGTAAATAGCGTTCCGCACGTCGGAAAGTCCGGTAACGTCCTTGAAGTTTACGTGATACGAAGAAGCGGGGGAAAACTCTATGCTTTCCCCGCGCTCGTTCGTGTAGATCAATTTTTCTTGTGTCCTCATGCCATAACCTCCCGCGCAATCTGCCGGAACTGCCGCGCCGCCTGTCTTTGCTGTTCGGCGTAGCTCGTTTCGTTCGCATAGATGTTTTGCACGACTTCAACGGAAGGCGTACCGCCGCCGCGCGTGTCGCGTCCCTCTCCGGAACGGAATTCCGGAACGGCGTTCGATGTTTCACGGCGGATCGTGCTTTCAACGTCGCGCATTTCGCGGGCGAAGCCTTCGCCCAAGCCCTGCGCCATGTACGAACCGATACGGGCAAAAACCTTCGACGGGGAATTGATGTCCATTTCCTCTTCAACTGCCGCCACGATCTCTCTCATCATTGACCGCACTTTGCTTTCCAGCCAGCCGGACATATTTTGAAAGCCCTGCCAAATGCCGCGCACCATCTCTTCGCCCGCCGCCGTGAACTCCGATACGTAAGAGCGAAGCGCGGTAATAACGGGCTGAATAATTTGTGCAACCTTGCCCGTGATCTGCGGGATACCCGCGATCATTCCTTGCGCTATGCTCTTGTCGATGTTCGTTCCTTCGGTTACGAACTTTTGATGTTGTGCCGTGAATGCGGTAATAATGCTTTGCGCGATCTGCGGTACTTTCTGCGTGATCTGCACGATACCCGCCACCATGCCGGAAGCTATGTTCTTGTCGAAGTCCTGTCCGGCTTGATTGAAACGTTGAGCTTGCGCCGTCAGTCCGGTAATAACCCGCTCGACGATCGCGTTCACCGCTCCGGACAAGCCTTCAATGTTCGCAATAATGCCGTTGTTCACGGCGTTTACTGCTTCCGCCGCCGTCAGCGCGCCCGCTCCGCCCATTGCGGCGGTCATATCGCCTTCAACGCCGCCCATGTTGTCGGTGAAGCCTACGCCTACGCCGTCCGCCATGTTGCCGCCGATTTCAGCGAATACCGTTGACGGGGAATGAATGCCGAAGAAGTCCTTAATACCCGAAACAAGGGACGAAGCCCAGCCGGATACCTTTTCCCACAACCACGAAGCCGCCCCGCTGATACCTTCCCACAAGCCGTGAAGAAGGTTTGCGCCCGCGTTTATCATTTCGCCGCCCAGCGACGCGAACGCTTGCACAATGCCGGAAACAATCTGCGGAACTGCCTTCACGATTTCAACTATGATCGTCGGCAAATTCTGAATGAGCGCCACGAAAAGCTGAACGCCCGCCATAATGATTTGGTCGATGTTGCCGATCAGCGCGTTTACAATGCCGCTTATGATTTGCGGGATCGCTTGAACGATCGTCGTTATAATCTGCGGTAATGCCTGTATGAGCGCGACAAGAAGATCAATGCCCGCTTGAATGATAAGCGGTATGTTCTCCGTAAGCGCCGTGATAATGCCTTCAATGATCTGCGGGATCGCTTCAACAATCGTTGTGATGATCTCCGGAAGGGCGGTAATTAACGCCGTCAGAAGGTCGATACCCGCTTGAATGATCTGCGGGATTGCGGAAAGCAAACCGTCGATCAAGCTGGTTATCAACTGCGGAAGCGCCGCAACAAGAACGGGGATCGCGTTTATAATGCCTTCCGCCAGCCCTGTTACAAGCTGTAAAGCCGCGTCGATCAGCAACGGGATATTGTCGATCAGAACTTGCACGATGTCCGTTACAAGCTGAACCAGCGAAGGAACAAGCGTCGGCAACGATTGAGCTATGCCCGTAGCAATATTCGCGATCATCTTCACCGCGAATTCAAGGAAGGTCGGTAACATTTCCGTTAGCTTTTCGATCGCGAACGTAACCATACCCAGCAAGCCGTCTGTGAAGTCCTCCGCCGCGCTCTCCGCGCCGGAAAGCGCACCCGTCAAGCCTTTTCCGATAAGCTCGACGAACGGCGTTATTTCCTGCAAAAGCTCCGCCGCAAGCTGTTTCAGCTTTGTAATGATCGGTTCAGCAATCGCGCCCAGCGCCGCCATAGCGCTGTTCAGATTTGCTGTTGCCTTCTGCGCGTCGATAATGTCGCCGTTTACCTCTCTGTACTTGTCCGCCGCTTCTGAATAAAGCCCGTTCAACGTGGACGTTATAAGGGCTTGCCGCTCCTGCTCCGATGTGCAAGCGTCAAGGCTGGCTTGAAAATCGTCTTCGGAAACGCCCGCCCAATTCAGCGCGTCGGCAAGATTGCCCGTGATTGATCCCGTCTTTGCCGTTTCGTTCGCGGCTTCGGTCAAGCCTTCAATCGGCAAGCTGTCGCCGAATGTCGCGTAAACGCCCGTGCAAATGTTTGTCCAGTCCGAAAGCTCTTTTTCGTTCGTAGTCAGCTTCGCAAGGTGCGCGGCGGCTTCCGTTGCCTGTCCGTCGTCGCCAAGAACGCCGTACAACTCCGTATAGGTGTTTTTCGCGTCCTCTGCCGAATGTCCCGCCGTCGTGAAGCTGGTTTCAAGTTTACCCATGTTTTCGCGGGCTTCGCGTGTTTCTTCGGCAAGCCCGAAGAATGCCGCACCCGCCGCCGCAATCGCCGCACCCATAGCCGCGCAAACTGCGCCGATCGCCTTTCCTGCTTTGCCGACGGTTTCGCCGACGCTCTCCCAATCCACCTTTGAGCTTTTCAGCTTTTTAGAAGTGTCGTCGATTTCCTTTTGAATTTTCACCATGTCGGCTTTGGTGTTGTTCAGATTTGTTTGCATTTTCTGATATGCGGGATTTGTCGGTTCGATACCGTTATCGCGCATTTTCTTCAATGCCTTTTCCGCCGCTTCTGCTTTCTTCGCCTGTTCGTCGAACTGCTTTTGTAATAGCTTCTGTTTTGCGGTCAGCGCTTCCACGCTGTCTGCGTTGTCGGCGAATTCCGCCGTCGTCAGCTTCATTTCCGATCCGATTTCGCGAAGGGAAGAATTTATGTTAGTGCAAGCGGCGCGATACTCTTTTTCGCCTGTAAGGTCGATTGATGTTTTGATCTGCTCTTCTTTCGCCATTTATATCCCTCCCAGCACGTCGTCAATATCAACTTCTTTCGGAACGGGCTTGAAACGATCCGGATTGAATTCACGATGAATTTTGAAAAGCGTCAAAATTTTATACGGTGTCATGCGCCATACTTCGGCTTCGCTCCAGCGAAGAAGCGTTACGCCGATATAAAGAAGGCGGGCAAGGTCGATTATTCCTTGCCCGCTGTTGCGTTTTTTTCGATGTCCTCTTCGTCGTCCTCTTCCTCTTCGTCCCGTTCGGGCGGTTCGGGCGTTCCGTTGTTGCCCATAGAAAAGGATTTGAAGATCGCCGCTTTCACGTCGGCGAAATTGCCCGTATGAATGAGCTTGCCCACCTGTTTTTCGGTAAGCGGTTCTTCGTCGTCCGCCGCGCCCTCATTCAAAAGCACGGTCAGAAGCCAGCGAAGATTTTTAATGCTGTCCTTGCCGGAAAGCACGGTATCAAGGCGATCGAAGCCGCCGAATTTGTCCTGCATTTCGTCGATCGCGTTCAGACTGAAAAGAAGGTGTCTTTCCTTGTCCAGCATGATCGGGAAACGTCCGTCTTTAATTGCGCTCATAGCATAATAAGGCGGGAAGCCTTTTCAGACTTCCCGCCGTTCCTCCTTTCGATATTCGATTAACTGCCCGCGTTGTTAGGCTCACGAACGGAAGTGAACCAAGCCGTCGCCACGCTGTTCGTAGGCTCTGCGACGTGTTCAGCCTTCCACAATCCGTCGGAACGCTTGATAAACTGTCCGACGATCTCCGGCGTAGTAAATTCGATACTGTCGCCCTTCGTGGTGTAGTTTTCATCGGGGATCGCGAATTTGACCTTGTAAAGCCAAATGTACTTGTACGTTCCGCCCGCCTTCTTCGCGCGGAAGCCGATTGCGGTATAGGGCGCTTCGTCGCTGTCAGAACCGTAAACAACCTTGTCCGTGTCCTGCTTCTGTCCAAGCAGGGCGGCAAGATCAGCCGGAAGAAGATCGTTCACGTTCAGCGTGATTTCTCCGGATACGAATTCTTTTACAACTTCGTCCGCGCCGTCGTCGGCGTAAAGGATCGCTTCGGCGACTTCAACGGAAAGCTCCGCCGAAATAGCTTTCGCCATACGCACGGGCGTTCCGTATTCCTCCGCGCCGGACGTGCCGATCGTGATGGGTGCGCGGTAAAGATCGCGCAAACCGATTGTTGCCATGTGTCATACCTCCATATACTTGATTTCAACGGGAACGTGGTAATATCCCGTGTCCTGTTCGTATGTTTCCGCGTCTATCGTGATCGCGTAGAACCCCGCCGCCTTCAATGCTGTTTTCAAGCGTTGAAGAATGTCGATGTAATCCGTTTTTGAATAGACGTGTACTTGATACGTGAATTCCTGCGCGCCCTCTTCATCGTCTGAAAAGAACGTGTCGCGCCCCACGACAAGCTGATAGACGATAAAGCAAGCCGCCTTCCCGCCGTATTTAAGGCGTTCGACGGGAACGCCCAGCTTTTCAAGCTCCGCTTTTAACAAGCTGTCAACGTTCTTCATTTTGCTTTTCCTCCCATACGCGGCGCATTTCCGAAACAACGTCGTTCGCCGCCTTTTCATTCGCCGCCGTGAACCACGGGCGCGCGGGCATATTTGAACGCCCGTAATTAAGGACGAAGCCTTTTTCCGCGTTGCGTACTCCGTGCTTGTCCTTTCCGTTCGGATAGATTTCAACTCGTTTTCCGCCGTCAATCTCTTTCACGGCGGATACTTTGATGGACGCAAGAAGCGCCCCCGTGCTTCGTCTGCTGTTGAACCTTGTCTTGATCTCTTCTTGCTGTGCCTTCTGCATTACTGCGCCACCCGCTTTGAGCATTTCCGGCACGGCTTCTTCAACGATCGCGTCTTGCCGAAGCATTGCTTCTTGTACGTCGTCCAGCCCGACAACGTTAAACTTCGCCATTGTTGCCGCCCCCTTCCGCTTCCGGAAGATTAACCAGCGTCAACTCTGTAAATTCTCCGTTCCCGTGCGTGTACGTCCGAAGGACGCGATACCGTTTCCCGCTCGAAACGGGATATTCCACGATCTGCTGTTCCTCATACTCGAAGGAATGCACGTCGAATTTTAATTCCGTCGTATAGCCCGCCTGTTGCGCCTTGTAGAACTCCGAAAAGCCCACGGATTTCTTGTCAGCGAAAACCGTTGTCGCGGTTTCTGTGCGGGCGACGGGGAAGCCGTGTTCGTTCGTGCGCGGCGAAGGTTCAGACAAGGCAACCAATGTTATTTGTTCGCCCCATCTCATTTATTTGCCCTCGCTTTCTTCGGTGTAATCAGCGGTCAGCGACAAGGCGCACTTCAAATAATCGTATGCGTTGCGGTAACGCTCCGCGTCGTCATTGAAGCCGAATTCCGCCTTTGCATAAAGCACAACCGCCCGATCAAGAAGGGGATCACCCAGCGTTTTACTGGACGATCCCGCTTCCGCCGGAATGTTGATACCGACAAGGCGAAGATCAGCGATCGCCGCGTTTATGAGATCGGAAACTTCGCCGTCAAGCGCCGTCCCGCTCAACCGCAACGCCAGCTTTACCTTGTCAAGCATTTGTCAGCCCTCCCGCTTTAGGCGGTCGCCTTGACCAGCTTCACGATGGCTTCGCCGATAGCGGGCGCGCAATCGAAGATCGCGATACCGCTATATTTGTAGCTGTTCGTGTCGATGTCGTAGGCGCTCTTCACGCCGATATTTTCGGCAAGGTTCGCGCAAACCTTCTTGAAGTCGCCCAAGAAGGCTTCGTGATCCGCGACGTAATCGGACAGAAGAACGGGATAGCCGTACACGAAGTACGCGTTGTTCTGAACGGTTACAATGTGGTTCTTGCTGTTGTCCTGCAACGGCATAAAGTCGGTGAACAAGGTTTTCTTGTTCATAACGAACTTGCCGTTGCGGTCATAGCCGGAAGGCAGAAGCCCGATCAACGTCTGCACGTTTGCGGCGGTAAGCGCGCCCGTCTTTGCAACGGTAACGCTGTTGGACGCGTCCCAAGTGTTCGCGTTTTCAATGCCCTTCGGCTGGGAAGAACCCGCGCCGTTGATAAGCAAATCTTCGACTTTGCGGGCGATAGCTTCCGCCAGCATATTGACGATCCAGCTTTCAAACGCGGTAATGCTCATAGTCATTACAGTATCGGAAATCTGAACCAGCTTGACGATCTCATAACCGGAAAGGGAAACGGTGGTCAGCGTGTCAGCGGCGGCGGTAATGCTTGCGTTCTCGGTGTGGATCGCGGCGGCGTTGTTCGTGCCTTCGATCGCGAACTTTACAGCGCCCTTGACGTGCAGAAGGGTAACTTCATTCAGCATAGGCGCAAGCGTCTTTACCTTGCTGATAATCTCGTTCGCGGTCTGCGTCGGGATAACCTCCGCACCCGCGCCGCTGGCGTTGCTGAATGCGCGCTTCTCTGCGTCGTTCAGCGGAAGGCGGCGAATGTTTTTCAGCCACGCGGAACGATATTCGGGCGTACCGAAGGGATCATCGGGCGCGGCGTTGTCGTCGCCGTTGTTCTGCTGGAAGGAACGGGAAACAATGCCCGCACCCTTCGCGATATTGTCAAGAATGCCGTTGCGCTTCTCGGCGGCGGCAATCAGTCCGGCGCGCTCTTCGGTAAGCTGTGCGGTTTCCTGCTCCAGCGCGTTGATTTCCTCGGCGGTCATGCTCTCGCCACGGGCTTCAATGTCCTGCTTGATAGCCGCAAGACGGGCTTCAATCTCTTTAATTCTCATTGTGTTAAACCTCCATCATAAGTTTGATTTTTAGGATTTGTGCCTTCCGCGCTAACGCCTCCCGCTTCTCTGCTTCGATCACTCCGTCGAAGTAGGAACGCGCGGAAATATCGGTATCGGCGTTCGCCGGATAACTCACGGCGGAAACGTCGTAAACCTTCTTGATCTTCAAGATCGTTCTTGTGTGCGTGTCTTTGTTATATGCGTCCTCGGATACCGTGAACGCCCACGACATTTTGCAAATTAAGCCCGCGTCAATGCTTGCATATAGGCGCTTTGCTTCTTCCGTAAGGCTCAAATTTGCCGCAATAAACAAGCCGCTTTCCTGCGGCTCTAAAAGCAGGGAAGGTGGCTTGTTCTTTGCCATCTTGTTTCGGGCGAAAACCATACCCGAATGATCGAATTGCATAATAACGTCGGATAAGTCCGCGCCGACAAGCGCGTTCCGGTCGATCACTTCACAATATTTGATCCCGCCGTATTCGTACATAACATACGGTTTATCAAACGTTGTCGCGAAGCCTTCAACGTAAAAATCGGTGTCAAACCTCTTTTCCGTCGTCCCCTGCGGGATCATCAACGGCTGGAACATTTGTCGGTACTCCCGTTCCTTCACTACCGGCATTTGGTGTAACCTCCTTTCCCAATTCTGAAACTTCCGCGTATTCCTTGCGGATATAATATTTCTCGCCGCCCTCAACGTGCGCCATGTTCCAAACGTCCATAACGCCGTTGCGGTTCAGCAAGCCGCGGTCAAATAACTGTGTGCTGATATTCAGCTTCGTTTGATTGCTTGCGTATTGTAAGCGGTTCGCGGTAAACGTGATCGCGTTCCCGAAGGACAATTCCCGCGCCGTGTACGTCATATTCGACATAACAAGCGAAAGCTGGATCGCGAAAGGTTCGATCTTGCCTTCGTAATACGCGTTCCATTCGTCCTCCGTGTATTTGTTTTGCAGAATGCCCGCATTCGTGCCGAAGTAGTTAAACACGTTTTCGTTGATCTGCGCCATCTGCGCGGCGTTTACCGTGAACGGCTTGCTTTCGATCGGCTTCACGTCAGCAAACTTCGCGTCGTAGATCACCATTCCCGATTGATTTTCCGCCGAAAGGTTATCCGCCGTGAAGCGCTTGCGCTCCTTCGTGATGTCCTCCGGCTTCAACATATTTGCAACCTTCGCCAAGAAGCGAATAGAAGCCGAATTTTTAACGCCGTTGATAATGCCTTGATTTTGTGTATGGATCAACTGCATTGTAGGGCGAAGCGCGGCGTTACTCTCTCCGAAGAAATCGTCGGTATATTGAAACTGCGTCATTACGCCGACGCGTTCAAACTCGATCGCGGCTTTCTGCCCGCTCCCGAACGTGTAACGCAAAAACGGCGCGCCGTTGTACTCGACAACTTCGCACCGTTGAGGAAGCAGGGGATAATACCCGATCAGTCCGCCGAATTCATCTTCGATCGGAACAATGAAGCAAGTATTATTCACCGAAAGGATCGTCGCGATCCTGTAAATGAACTTCGATGTATCCATGAACGGATTAGGCTTGAACTGCAACGTCCGTTCAAGGTTCTTTTGCGCCGTGCCGCTGATCTCCGGTTTCAGCTTTGAAGCGAAGGACGCGAACGAATGTATCGCCGCGCGCGTAAGCTCCATTTCGTAAATACTTTCCGGCGCGTTGCTGAAAACGGGCGTGTACCCGTTTAGCATTTTGAAATAGCCTTCCGCCTTCAAGTCGGCTTTCGGCTTCCGGAAGATAGTTTCAAAAACTCCCATGTTTTTATCACCCCGCATTTTTGAGCATTTCGCCGATTTCGTTATAATATTTCTGCCGCACGGTCAGCGCGTCGATCACGGAAACGAAGCCGTCAATTCGCGCCCGCTGTTCGATCTTCACGGGACGGAACTTCCGCGTTTCCATGTTGTGCTTCAATGCGACGTTGAGGAAGTGCGCCTTCAACAAGTTATTGTCGGCAATCTTGAAATTGCCGTCCTTGATAACGCCTTCAAACTCACGGATCACGGGCGCAAGGTTTTCACCCTGCCATACGTCGTCCGTCTGCCAGCCCGCGTTCTTCAAGTCGTCGATCAGATATTGCGCGGAATAGCGGTCGTACCCGATCTTCAAGATATATATTCCGTACTGATCCCGAAGCATAGAAAACCATTCGTAAACGTCGCGATAATCGACGTGGTTTTCGCCGGATAGCTTGACGATCCCTTGCTTTACGAAGATGTCATACGGTACGCCGTCGATCGCTTGCGCCGTTTCAAGGCGGTTCGCGGGCATAAAGAATTGTGCGAAGGCATATAGAACGCCGTCCCGCTCGATCACGACGGAAGCGGCGGTCAAGTCCGTTGTTTGCGAAAGGTCTATGCCGCCCACGGCGTAACTGTCCTTGAAATCCTCCAGCTTCGCGTGAATTCCTGCGCCGTCAACGACGACGTAATCAAGCCACGCGACGGAAGAATTCTGCTTGATATTGCAATACTTCGTAAGGAATTCAGCCCGCTTCGACATACTCATTTCGGCGACGGCGATTTCCTCTTTGAAGAAGTCCGGCGAAACGGAAACGCCCATATTCGGATTTGCTTTTTTAAGCTCTTCAAGGTCGTTCCATTTCTCCACGTCGTCGATCATGTAAAGCAGGGGAAGAAGGCGGCGTTCCTTGCTTCCTCCCTTCAAAAACGCGGTCGATCTCTTCATCAATTCGTCGAAGATACCGTCGTTTTCGTAACCCGCCGTCGAGATCGAAAGGATCATCGGCTGGCGGCGCGCGCCAAGCGCGGATTTCATAACTTCGTACTGCTTCAAGCCGCCGTCGCCGCGCCACGACGCGACTTCATCGTTCACGACTAAATGCGGATTGAAGCCGTCGGATTTCTTCGCGTTGAACGCAAGCGGCTTGATCGCGGTATTGCTTTCTTCGATGTAAATATCGGAACGGCGCTTCTTCGATAGGTCGGAAAGCTCCGGTTCTTTTTTAATCATCTGATAGAAGTTATCGTAAACGATGTTTGCTTGCTCCAGCTTCGGTGCAAGGCAATATATTTTCGCGCCGTATTCGCCGTCAAGATACGCCATATAAGCAATGACGGCGGACGCAAAAAGCGTTTTGCCGTTCTTTCGCCCGATCACAATAAACACTTCACGAAAGACGCGCGTTCCGTCCTCTTCGACGATCCCGAACATAACAGAAACGGCGGCTTTCTGCCACAACTCCAGCTTCAAAAGGTCTGTGCGCCCTTCGCAATGATGGCAAAAGTTTTCGATGAACCGAATTGCCTTGTTTGCCTTCTTCGCGTTGAAGGTGAAAAGCCCTTCTTGAAGCCCCTTCACGATGTATTCATACAGAAGGCGAACCCACTTGCCGACGGTTATATTTCCGGAAGAAATGCCGTCGTAATACTCGTAAATGTAATTTGAAAAGGGCATTTTTATTCGTCCCGTAACGCCTGTAAACGGCTTTCCTTTTTCTTCTCCGGCGGTACAAGATCGCAAAGCTGTTTGATAATTGCGGCGTGATTTTTTGTCATGGCGATATGTGTTTTCACCGCGTCGCTTTGCTTCGTCCCGCTCTGATTTGCGCCGTTTTGGTATTCGACGGTGTAGCCCTCTTCGTTGATGATCTCTTGCAATTCTTCAAGGGATACCGCCATGAACGCCGCGTTCTTGATAAGGCTTTCGACGGTCTGCAACTTGTTTTTATCCAAGTCTTTGAAAATGCGCTTCAATCGGGAAAACTCCCGCTTGATCTTTTCTTCTTTCGTCAAGTCCTTCTTTGTCGCCATAAATATCACCCCCTTTTCCGGTCAACCCACACCCCCTTAAACGCGTACACCCGTTATGCGCGCGCCTGCGGAGTATTTTTAATCTCCCGCCCTCGGTGTCGAACCCTCCCTAAATTTTGAGCGAATAGGGGGGGGATATGAGGTTTCCCGCTTCGTCGAATGCGTACCGTTTTTTCTTGTCGTTCCGGTGGTGTTCTTTGTTGTGGCAATCTTGGCAAAGCGCTTCGAGATTATCCCACGAAAGCGCTATGTATGGATCGTTGATATTCTGCTTCGTCAAGTATGTTTTGTGATGTGCGATCTTCGCGGTTACTGGATCGTCCGGCGTTGAACAGCGTTCGCACAAGTAGCCCTTCGACTTCAAGAAGCTGTCGCGGCATGAACGCCAAGCGTCCGAATTGTAGAACCTTTCCGCCCACGGCTTCATGCGGTTATCCTCCTTCCTGTGGAAAAGTCTGTGCAAAAGAGCAAAAGAAAAAGCCTTCCGTGCATTCACACAAAAGGCTTTATCCCGCGCTATTCAATTCGCAATAATTCAGCGTAATTATTATATCACGCGTAAGCGTCGCAGACAAGGTGCATTGTTTGGTCGCGTTTTGGTCATTTGTCAACGGCTTTCCGGTATGTCGCCGCTGATACCGCCGCCGGAATGCCGAATACGCATACCGCCATATCGTTGACGATCTTATTCCGCCAGCGGCGCGCCGTCTTTATCTCTTTGAGAATGCCCGCGTCGGAAAGCTCTTCTGCGATCTCTTCCCACGTCGCCGTTCCGCCCTCTCGCGGATTGCCGTTGATGTCCTCACCGAAATAGTAAAGCTGGATCACAACGAATTCTTTATGCCCCTCGAAAAGAGAAATAGCGCGTGTCAAGCTGTCAAAGCCGGATTTCGTTTCTTTGAACTGCTTTTGTTTTTCCTCTCGCATTTCCTCGACGATCTCCGCTTCCGTCTTGCGCTGAATAAAGCCCTTCGCCTGTGGTGTCGTTGAAAACGTCTTTCGTCCCGCGTGATACTCAACTTCGCAATACGCTTCTTCATCGGCTACAAGCGCCGCCAGCTTCTTGTAGTTATACAGCAACGTTTCCATTGCCTTGAAGTAATTTACGTACCCCGTGTTCTGTGTGTATGCTTCCGCCGCCCCTGCGCGCGCGGCTTCAAATACGGCTTCCCGCAACTCTTCGGAAAGCTCTGTTTGCTTTTTAGTCATGTGTGCCACCTCCGGTTAGATATTCGATAATTGTTCCCGCCGCCTGTTCCCAGCCGTAGCAAAGCGCGGCTTTGTAGCCCTGCGCCATTTCTATCCACGCCCTCCGGGTGGAGGGCGACCTTCCATGTCCTTTTTTCCATTTTGGTCTCCTTCCATTTCT
>ERZ779865.1306-NODE-1306-length-18729-cov-6.233908_pt1 | contig 18729 bp, 20 predicted proteins | sample MGYA00433088_ERZ779865 | MGnify/ENA primary metagenome ERZ779865 (study PRJEB29588, sample SAMEA2151703) | human gut metagenome | biome: human gut; feature: human-associated habitat; material: faeces | place: Denmark | collected 2008/2010 ... | reverse complement strand
AGCGTAGCGCTGCTACGCTGCATTTCGTTCCCGTTAGCCAGAACGAAAAATTCGCGGCGCATCTTGGCGCATTTTCATTTGGAAATAGTATGATTTTTTCGCCGTCGCTGCCCCTTTTTGCGGGGAGCGGCGGCTTTTTTAATGCGGAATAAGCAATAGGGGAGCACGCGCAAAAATCCATATCAAAAAAGAAGGAGCCGGTCATGAAAACCGACGCCTTCTTTTCAAGATGGGGAATTATGAAAGATTCGCGAAACCAAGGAAACGCAGCTTAATTCTGCCGCGCGAGCAGCCCGCCGACATCAAAGTGCCGCTTGTCGCCCTCGAAGCCGCAGTAGGAGAAATCGTCGCCCAGCCGGCGCAGCTCCGTCCGAATCTGCTGCATCGGCATCACTTCCGCGTCGAAATTGACTGCGAAGTGCTTCAGGTACGCGCCGCGCATGGTGTCAATCCCCAGCGCGTCGCAGCACCAGTCCAGATAGCGCGTGTTGTTGACGTGGCCGTTGAAATCCAAATCGGTGTAGCGCGGCTGGCGCATTTCGGTTTGCAGCGTGCCGGACACCTCGGTCACGGCGGCGGGCAGACCCAGCGGCGCGAGCAGGTCGGAGTTGTCGGGCATCAGCGCCTTCACCACGTCGAGCTTCGTCATGCTGCGTGTGCCGAGGTCAAGCAGCACCCACAGCGTCGCGGCGCGTCCGATTTCGATGCCATTGCTGTCGCGGAAAATAAAGTAACGCGGGAAGAAGCAGCGGCGCACGGGCATCGGGAACGTCTCGACGGAGAACGTCTCCTCGAACGCCGGATAGCGATCCATATCGACCTCCACGCGCGTGAGCACCCACGCGGTGTTCTTTGCCAGCAGGGCACTGCGCCCCAGACCAAGGCGCTCGGAGTGCTGTCCGGCGGCTTCCTGCATCACTTCCAGAATCGCGCTGGGCTTCATGCGGGCGTTCAAATCGGTCTGGTAGGAGCGAACAGTGAAATCCTCCTTGTAGATTTTGAGCATAATGGGTATCCTTCCTTTGGTCATTTTGTTGATAAAAGCAACCAATATAGAAAAGGCTGCAAGAGTATTATACGCCATCAGCAGGAAAATGGCAAGTGCTTTTCGCATGAGCGGAGAAAAATCCGCATAGAAAAAACGGGCTGCACCACTCAGTGCAGTCCGCTGGTGGATGGGCACGTTGCCATGCTTCCGCCCATCCTGCTTCTGCTGATTAGTCCTGCGCGTTCCGCAGTTCTGCCAGGCAGCTCTTGCAGACGAGCTTGCCCTTGTAGGGAACGACGTCACGGGCATCAGAGCAGAAAATGCAGCTCGGATGATACTTCTTGAGGATGATTTCGTCACCTTCGACGAAAATTTCCAGCATGTCCTTCACGCCAATGTCCATCGTGCGACGAAGCTCGATGGGCAGGACGATCCGACCAAGGGTATCCAACTGACGCACAACACCGGTAGACTTCATAGTAATTTCTCCCTTCCGTTCGGTAGCGGTAATGTTGCCATGAGGGATTGTCCGGCACTCCTGCACAGCGCAGGACGATTCCACATATTGCATTGTCATTCTACATTTTTTTCTAACGTTTGTCAAGGGGTTTTCATGAATTATAAGTTTTTTCTTGCTATATTCAAGAAAAAAATTTCGAGATACGCTTGAAAAGTTCCGTAGTTTGGCGCGCAGACAATATACAAATATGCGCAAAATGGGTATAACATCCGTGCTAAATTGCTTCTGAAAGGAGAAGTATTATGGGCAGGGTATTTTTCATCCTGACAACGCTGTCGCTGATGCTGGCACTGCTCACAAACCGTGCGCCTTCAGCGGCGTCGGCGCTGCTGAACTCGGCGGAAAGCGGCGTTTCGCTGATGTTGACGCTGCTGGGAACGATGACGCTCTGGAGTGGCTTGATGGAAGTGCTTCTGCGCACGGGCGACGTGGCGAAACTTGGGCTGCTTATCCGAAAATTATTTGGAAAACACAGCCGCGCGCTTCCGGACGCTGATTGCTGGGAGGCAGTCGGTATGAATCTGGCGGCGAACGTCCTCGGTCTGGGGAATGCCGCCACGCCGCCGGGTGTGTCCGCAGCGAAGCAATTGGCGGCACACGGCGAGCCGGGACTGCGCGTGCTGGCGCTGTTGCTGGTGCTCAACAATTCCGGCCTGCAGGTGCTGCCGACGACGGTGCTGACGCTTCGTCAGGCGGCAGGCGCACAGCATCCGGCGGACATTTGGGGCGCTATGCTGATTTCGTCCGCCGCCGCGACGGCAGCCGGGGTCATTCTGCTGGGCGTGTACGACAAAATCCGCCAAAAAGGAGCGAATCCGCATGGAGAAAGCCGCCGCCGTCACCCTCATCCTGACCGTTCTGCTGATTCTTCTGCGCGGCAAATGCGCGGGCGTTGAGGTCTACGGCGCGTTCCTTTCCGGCGCGAAGAAAGGAATGGAAGCCGCGTGGCAGCTTCTGCCCGCGCTGACGGGGATGCTGCTCATGCTTTCCTTGATGAACGCCTCTGGGCTGACGGCGCTTCTTGTACGCCTGCTATCGCCCTTGACGGCAATATTGAACCTGCCGCAGGAGGTCGCGCCGATGCTCATCCTCCGCCCGATGACCGGGTCGGGCAGTTTAGCGGCGCTGCAGGAGATTTTCGCGCAGTACGGCGCGGACAGCCGCGTTGGGCGAATCGCGTCGGTGCTGATGGGGTCAAGCGAGACGATTTTCTACACGATGAGCGTCTATCTCGGCGCGGCGGGCGTGAAAAAGCTGCCGGGCGCGCTGGGCGTGTCGCTGCTGTCCTACCTGACGTGCGCGTGGGTTTGCGGGCTAATCTGCTGAAAAATCAGGAAAATCGCTTGCAGGAAAGGGGAAAATCATGTATAATAAACAGGTATGCCGGATGAAAGGAGCGAAGGAAATGCTGGAAATCATCGGGGACAGCCGCGCGGTGGCTCGTGCGGCGATTCAGCTGGCGATGACGGCGACACGCGAGGAAGAAACCGAGCTGAAGGCATCGCTGACCGAAAAGGATATTGTCGGCGCGGCATCGGACTTCGGCGGCACATTCGTGGATTCGATGATGAAGATGATTGAGCGCGCCGTGGTCGCCGCCAAGCGCGAGGGCGTCATCAGTGATACGCACCGCGAGGAAGGCGCAGTTGCTGGGGCAGCACACGACGCGGTGTGCCAAGTCAGCGAGAAAGCGATGGGCTTTTCCGTCGGCGGCAAAATCGGCGTCGCCCGCTCCGGCGAGCATGTGGCGGTCGCGGTGTTCTTTACCGTGGGCTTGGTGCACCTCAACGAGGTCGTCGTCGGCATGGGACACCGGGCGATTTGACCGAATGGGTTTAAGGGAGCGACCAGAAAGTCCCCTTGCGCTCCCGCAGGAGCGAAATCCCCTGCAAGCAGCAGATTCACATAAAAAGTATCATAAAGTATCATAAAGCAAACAAAAGGAGACATTCCTCATGGTGCTGAATATTGCCATGGACGGCCCTGTCGGCGCAGGAAAATCAAGCATTGCGGACGCCGTCGCCAAGCGGCTGGGCATCCTCCACCTCGACACCGGCGCGATGTACCGCGCCATCGGTCTGACCGCGCTGGAGAAGGGCGTTCCCGTGCAGGACGAACAGGCGGTCACGGCGCTGTGCCAGGCCCTGTCAATGACGGTCGGTCACGCGGCGGATGGTCAGCATACCCTCGTGGATGGCCGCGACGTGACGGGCTTCATCCGCACGCCGGAGGTCAGCATGGCGGCGTCCACCGTCGCCAAGTACGCGGGCGTGCGCGCGGCAATGGTTGCGCTCCAGCGCCGCCTTGCGCAGGAAACGCCCATGCTGGTGGATGGCCGCGATATTGGCACGCGTGTGCTGATGAACGCGCCCGTCAAAATCTTCCTGACTGCCAGCGCCGAGGAACGCGCCCGCCGCCGTTATCAGGAGATGCGCAATAAGGGCATGGACGCGAATTTCGACGATGTGCTGCGCGATCTGCGCGCCCGCGACGAACAGGACACGCACCGCGCTGTTGACCCGCTCCGTGCGGCAGAGGACGCCGTGACGGTTGATTCGACGCACCTGACGTTTGACGAGGTGGTCGAGGCGATTCTGCGCATCGTCGCGGACAAGACGGGGGGCGCACAGGTATGAGCGAGCAGAATCAGCCGGAAAAGAAGAAGAATTTCCAGCATCACATGGCTGTTCCGGGCAAAAAGGGCATCATCTATACGATTGCACGCGGGATTTTTTGGATTTACTTCCACCTGTTCTGCTTTATGCACTGCACGGGCAGGGAGAAGCTGAATCTCGATGCGCCATACATCGTCATCGCGAATCACACGTCCTTCGCAGACCCGATTATTGCCGCGATGCTGATTCGCCGCTACGAAGTGAACTTCCTGGGGAAAATCGAGCTGGCGAAAGCGCCCGTGGTCGGAAAACTGCTGATGCGCCTGCACATGATTCCCGTTGACCGCCACCACAGCGACATGGAGGCGATGCGCGCCTGTCTGCGGGTGACGAAGGCGGGCGGCGTGCTGGGCATTTTCCCCGAAGGCACGCGCCATAAAGAGGGGATTATGGAGCACGTTGAGTCCGGCGTGGCGCTGATTGCCCTGCGCAGCGGCGTGCCGATGATTCCCCTGTACATCGGCGGCAAACCGCGCCTGTTCCGCCGTCTGGACGTGCGCGTCGGCGACCCGATTGCGATGGACGACCTGCGTGCGCGCGGCGTGAACCGCGACACCTGCGAGGAACTGCTCGCCCGCATCACCGAAACCTACCGCACGCTGACGGCACACCCGGAGGCGTGAACACCAAAATCTGCGTGAAATCCTGTTTTTTCGCGCTTTTTTCGCGAACAAAAAATTTTTTCAAAAAAAATTGCGAAGGAAGCAGGAAAATCAGAAGATATGTAGAATCAATATAGAGGTCAGAAAATGGTCTGACCATGCTGGAAAGGATGCAAACGGGAAATGCCGATTGAAATCGCGGCTCATGCGGGGTTCTGCATGGGCGTCCGCCGCGCGGTCGAAAGCGCCGTGCAGGTGGCGGACAGCGGCGTGCCCTCTTGTACGCTGGGGGAACTGATCCACAACCCGACGGTCGTGGACATGCTTCGTCAGCGCGGGATTCCGCCGGTCGCTTCCGCCGAGGAAGCAGCGGGCCGGCAGGTGCTCATCCGCAGTCACGGCGTCGCGCCGGAGGTCATCAGGCAGCTGGAGAAAGCCGGCTGCAAGGTGGTTGACCTGACCTGCCCCTTCGTCAACAAGCTCCACCGCGTCGTCGCGGAGGATACGGGCGAGGATTGCCCGCTGATTATGGTGGGCGAACGGGAACACCCGGAGGTCAAGGGAACATGCGGCTGGGCGCGCGGCAAGGTCTACGTCGTGGCGACGGCGGAGGAAGCAGCGCAGCTGCCCGAAATGGATCAGGCGGCAGCCGCCGTGCAGACGACCTTCCCCCCGGAGCGCTGGGAGGCGATTGTCGCCGTTCTGCGCGGGCGTGTCCAGCATTTGAAGGAGCATAACACCATCTGCAACGCCACCGCGGTGCGCCAGCGGGAAGCCAAGAAGCTTGCCGGGGCCGGCGACGCCATGATTGTCGCCGGCCGCACCAGTGCGAACACGCACAAGCTCTTTGAGGCGTGCAAGGCGCTTTGCCCCCGAACAATTTTGGTAGAGTGCGCGGCGGAAATTCCGCCTGCCTTTGCAAATATTCATTCCGATAAAATTGGAATAACCGCCGGTGCTTCCACACCGGATGGCTCATTAGAGGAGGTTGCAACCCATATGACCGACAACGAAAACATGGCTCAGTCCTCTGACTTCACCATGGACGCCATCGTGGCCACGATGACGCGCATCAAGGCTGGACAGACGGTGACCGGCAAAGTTGTGCAGGTGACCCCGGACGAAGTGTATGTGAACATTGGCTACAAGGCCGATGGCATCATCAAGCGCTCCGACCTGACCCAGCAGGACGTCAAAGAAGGTGACGAACTGGAAGCTGAGATCGTCAAAGTGAACGACGGCGAAGGCAATGTCGTTCTGTCCCAGCGCAACATCGTCAACCGCAAGGCGTGGGAAGCGCTCGTCGCCAAGTACGACGCGGGCGAGTATGTCAAGGGCGTTGGCAAGGAAGCCGTCAAGGGCGGCCTGATTGCTGATGTTGAGGGCGTGCGTGCTTTCGTGCCCGCCTCCCAGCTCGCGCAGCACTATGTTGACAAGATTGAAGAGTTCGTTGGCAAGGAAATGGAACTCAAGATCATCGAAGTGGACAAGCAGAAGAAGCGCATCGTGGCTTCCCGCAAGGCTGTCATTGCTGAGCAGACCGCTGCCCGCAAGAAGGCTGCTTGGGAGAACCTTGAAGAGGGCGCTATCATCCACGGCGTCGTTCGCCGCCTGACCCAGTTCGGCGCGTTCGTCGATGTCGGCGGTGTGGACGGCCTGATTCACATCACGGATCTGTCCTGGGGCCACATCAACCATCCGTCCGAGGTCGTCAAGCCCGGTCAGGAAGTTGACGTGAAGATTCTGTCCCTCGACCGCGAACGTGAACGCATCCAGCTTGGCTACAAGCAGCTCCAGCCCCGTCCGTGGGATAACGCCGCCGAGCGCTATCCGGAAGGCTGCATCGTCGAAGGCAAGGTTGTCCGTATTGCGGACTTCGGCGCGTTCGTCGAGCTCCAGCCCGGTCTGGATGGCCTGGTGCACATCTCCCAGTGCGCGCAGAACCGCGTTGCGAAGGTCACTGACGCCGTGCAGGAAGGTCAGATTGTCCGCGTGAAGGTGCTGAGCGTTGACACCGAGAAGAAGCGCATCTCCCTGTCCATCCGTCAGGCCGCCGAAGACGAATTCTCCTTCGACGACGAGGCGATGGGCGAGGAAGCTCCCGCGGACGCGGAAGAAGCGCCCGTGCAGGAGTAATTGCGGAATTTCTGATTTCGCCCCGCAGCAGGAGGCAAGTGGGATACTGCTTGTCTCCTGCTTTCTTATTATATTGAGGGGGATTTTTGGCTTCTCGAAGCGACGAGGGGGCAATGAAAATCATCATCAAAGCGAGGAGAATTGCTATGCCGCGCTGCATCATCCTGACGCCGCTGTATGCGGGCGAAGAGCTGCCGTGGATTGCGCCGCAGCCGGGGGATTTCCTGATTTGCGCGGATGGCGGCTGGGCGCGCGCGCAGCAGTTCGGGCTGACGCCGCAGCTGGTTGTCGGGGATTTTGACTCCATGCCGCCTGCAATGCGCCCGGATGTGCCCACGCTGACCTTGCCGACGGAAAAAGATGATACGGATTTGGTCGTCTGCCTGCATGAAGGGCGCAAACGCGGGTACACTGAGTTTATCCTCGCGGGGGCGATTGGCGGGCGCTTCGACCACACGCTATCTTGTTTGCAATGCGCGGCGGACTGCGCCCTGCGCGGCGAACGCGCGTGGCTGGTGGACGGGCAGAATCGCGCGACGATTCTTGCGCCGGGCACGCATCATCTGCCGAAAATGCCGGGGCGAAAGCTGTCGCTGCTGGCGTATTCACCGGAAGTGCGGGATGTGACGCTGACGGGCGCGAAATGGACGCTCACCCGCGCGACGCTGACATACCGCTATCCGCTGGGGTGCAGCAACGAGTTTGCGGCGGACATGGCGGAGGTCACCTTCCGCGAAGGGCTGCTGATGGTGTGTTTCAGTGCGGATAAAAATCCTTGACTTTCGTGAAAAACCGACAAACTTTTGCAAGCTGCGGAAATTCCCTTGTCCTGCGGGGCGAAAAATGGTACAATAAACCCTACCCGCAGAGGAATCTGTACGCAATGAAAGGGGCGCTGGCGCGATGGAACTGGGCAAGCTGCTGACGGAAGGAAAAGGAAAACGCGTTTACGCAACCGACGATCCGGATCAGGCAATCGTGTACTTCAAGGACGAGGCGATGGCGTTTCATGGGCTGAAGCGCGGGCGGATTCTGGGCAAGGGCGAAGTCAACAACGCGATTAGCGAACAGTTCTTCAAAATGCTGGAAGAAAACGGCATCCCGACGCACTACCTGCGACGGCTGGACGCGCGGCAGAGCCTTGTCAAGCGATGTCAGATTCTGCCGGTATCCGTGAAGGTGCGCAACCGCGTGGCGGGGTCGCTGGCGAAGCGCATCGGTCTGCCGACAGGCACGAAGCTGGACACAACCGTCATCGAGCTGGAACTGAAGGGCAGCGAGATGGACTACCCGCTCATCAACATCACGCATGTTGAGGCGCTGCATCTTGCGACGCGCGAGGAAATGAACTACGTCATCGAGACTGCACGAAAAATCAACCAAATTCTGTCGGATTTCACGTCGGAAATCGGCGTAGAGCTGGTGGATTTTAAGCTGGAGTTCGGGCGCTACCACGGTCAACTGCTCGTTGCGGATGAAATCAGCCCTGATTCCGCGCGCTTCTGGGATGCCCGGACGCATGAGCCGATGGACCTCGACCGTTTCCGCCGTGATTTGGGCGGCGTTGAGCAGGCGTATCAGGATTTGCTGCACAGGATGATGGGCGAATAAAAAAATGTATTTCTGCCCGTCTGCCGCGATAAAAAAATCGTTTGCAAGGCTTGATTTCTGCGGAAATCGGGTCTTTTTTTGTTGACAAAGGCGACAATTATCGTTATAATAATAGATATACTGTTTGTTTTTGTGGGGGGCAAAATATGGAAAACATAGGCGATAAAATCATGCAGGCACGCAAGACAAAGGGAATGACGCAGGACACACTGGCGCAGCTGGTCAACGTGTCGCGGCAGACGGTATCGCACTGGGAGAACGGGCGCGCCATGCCGGACGTGGCGACGGCGGCGCAGCTGTCGAAGGTGCTGGATGTGAACTTTCTGGCGGATGAAGCGGCGGAAGACGCGGCAGTCCAGTCGCCTGAAGCCATGCCGACGATGCAGGAGTCGGTACAGGAAACGCAGGAACAAACCGACGGTCGGTTTGCTAATCCGCCGGAGCAGCCGAAGCAGCCCAATCAGCGCAAGCGAATCGCGGTCATCTGCGCGGCGGTCGTCATCATCGTGGCGGCGGTTGTCGGCATTGTGCTGCCGATGCTGCCCAAGGCGTAGGCGCAAATCGAACTGTCCTATCCGCCGGAAAATGCGTACATGATGAAAGAAGACGGCGGGTTTGTCGGCTGGATGATTCACTTTTACAGCACGAATGTCAGCGACGTGCCGTTCACGCCGACCTATGCGTAGGCGAAATGGTATGAGGGTGACAAACTAAACGGTTCGTCGCCTGCTGTTGATTACAATTACATGCGCAACTGGATGGAGAGTGAAACGCTCGTCAAGGGCGAAATGCCGCTGGATTTGTACTGCGGTACGGACAAGCTGAACGTTGATCGCGGCGTGTTTATCATCTCCGGCACGGATGCGAATGGTCACGAGCTGAAATTTTCTATCAGCATTGACCTGATTCACGAGTTTCCGCCAGAATCAGAAAACTGAACACTTGTTCGCAAGAATCGTCCCTTCGGGGGCGATTTTTTTGCGTTTTGGCGGAAAAAAGCGCGATAAAAGCCAAATGTACACGTTTTGAGCGCGATATCAGGCGAATGTAAACATCGTGAGCGTGACATTTGGGGGGTGCGGCGCTACAATGCAGACAGAACCAAGCGACAAAGAAGGGAGGAACATGACGTACCGGGGAGGGCTGCTGGTGGGCATTACGCTGCTGCTGACCGCGCTGAGCGGAACGCAGACAAGCCTCTGCCAGCGAATGAGAAGCGTAACTGTTTACCGCGGCCTGACGTACTGGGAGGTTCAACAGATTGCGAAGGCCGCACCGACGAGCATCACCCCGTGCGGGGAGGACACCATCCGCCGCTGGGTGAGCGGACGTTACCAAATCGCCCTGCGCTTCAACAGATACGACATCTGTCTGGGCGTGGAGGAAGAAATCGACGGATAAGGAAAGGGGAAACAATCATGATGAAGAAACTGACGGCGCTGCTGCTGTGCGTCGCAATGCTGATGGTCGGCGTGGTGGCGCAGGCGGAAAGCGGGTATGAATTCCTGAAATCGTTTTTGAGCGACAGCGAGCGACTGGGCACAGGGTACTCGAAGGAATTTGATGACACGAACACGTCAAAAGAGCTTACGCTTCTGTTTGACATGACAGACAATACCATCTGTTTGCTGGGGGACAATCAACGCGGGCGGTATGAAGGGACGCTTTGGCATGTTGAGATAACAGATATTTGGCTGTATCTGTCTGTTCTTTGCAACCGCGAGGTTTGGACGGCAACCGATAATTCTCTTGATGCCGGATATTCTTATCAGATTCTGATTACTACTGATGAAGGTGCAGAACCTATCCTCATTGATACGGTTACGAAAGCAGGACAGGTGGCTGATTTGATAGATGACATGGTAAATGAAGCACTGGGAGACTAAAAAAGTGAGGGAATGGCATATGAAAAAGTTTGTTGCAATGCTGCTGTGCGTCGCAATGCTGATGGTCGGCGTGGTGGCACAGGCGGAAAACGGATATGTGACTATGAAAGCGTTCTTTGGTGACAAGGATCAGCTTGGAACAGGCACCTCAAGAACAGTTGACTCGCTGTCTGATAAAAAACTTGTGATTATTTTCGATTTTAGAAGCGAACAGGTTGGTCTGATTGGCTACAATGCCAGAGGGAAAGGCGAAGGAACGGCATGGAATACGGACGACTTTTCTGAATTCGTGGCATACCTAATGACAGTATGCGAAGAATGGGAAACCATCGAAGAGGGTTTGGACAAGGGATATTCTCTTTGGGTTCTCGTTTTTATGGACGATGACAACAAGGCACTCATTGACTCCAAAGAAGATGCCGACAAAATCCTTGAAGCACTTCAAAATTAAGCAGACGCAAGGAGGCTTTCACCATGCCCACCATCGTATCCTTCTACCAGCGCTTCCCGAACGAAGCGCCGCCGCTGAACCTGTCCGCTTTCGACCACACGGGCTACACCTATACCGAAAACTTCCGCCGCAATGAGCGCTGCTATGAAGCGGAACAGTGCGAGGTGACGAGCGACGACGGCAGCGTGGTGCTGTCGCTGGACGTGCGCATTCGTCCGCGCGGCGGCGAAATCGAGGCGCTTCCGCGGGTGATGCTGTCCGTGTACAGCGAGGGAATGCTGTTTCAGGTGCGCCGGATGGAGCTGCGCACGGGGGATACGACGTACGCGATTCTGCCCGACAACGTGCAGCAGTACACCAAGCGCGGCGACACGGACGGCGGCTTTCTGGAAACGATGGCGATTCCGCTGGGGAAAGTCGGCATGAAGATGCTGCTGGAGGCGTCGGATGCGGCGGAGGCACGGTGGGTGATTCAAGGCGCGCGGACGGCGCAGACGCTGCCCCTCCCGGCGGCGCAGAAGAAGGCGATTCGCCGCTTCTGCATGGACTGCGAGGAATCCGCCATCACCTACCAGCCCGCGTTCCTGTGGTACAAGGATTACTGCACAAAAGCCTGACACACAACTTACTCTCCCTTCCTGCGTCCACGGTCTGCATCTGTGGACGCGTTTTTTGTGCTTTGTGCTTGACAAAAAACAGACAGATGCATATACTAAAATTGCGACGAAAAGGCGCGAAAAAGGAGGCTTTTTTTCATGTTCAATAACATCGGTCACAAGATTCAGGTGCTGGCGAAGGTGCTCTGCTGGATTGGCATCATCTGCTGGGTCATCACGGGGCTTGCCCTCATGGCTGGCGGCTCATCCATGACGTATCGGCTGAACGGCGAGTTTGTGCGGGCTAATAGCGGCGCAGGCGTTGTCGCGGGCATCATGACCATCATCGTCGGTGTGCTGGTCTCGTGGATTGGCTCGTTCCTGCTCTACGGCTTTGGTCAGCTGGTGGAGGACACCCACGCGATTCGCGCAAACACGGAAAGCAAGAAAGACGCATAAAAAGGGAACCCGAATCCTCACTTTTCAGCAGGGGAAACGGGTTCCTTTTCTTTGCGCTTATTTCTGCAAGTCCGTGCGGATAATCAGCAGCATGTCATGCGCCATGCCGTCCGCCACGAGGTCGAAGCTCGGCACATTCGCCATCTGGCTTTCGAGGTTGTCGAAGAGGTCAAGCGCCTTCTGCACGTCGCCGCTCAGCAGGTCGAGCCCTTCTTCGGTCAGCTTCGCCTTGAGTTCCGCCAAGCCGTCGGAAAGCTCCGTCATGCCGCCCGACAGCGTATTTGCGCCATCGTAGAGCTGGGACGCGCCGTTGCCCGCCTGCGCCACGCCGTCGGTGTACGCCTTCAGGCCGTTCACGAACGTCTCCACGGATGCCAGCTGCTCCTTCAGGCGCTTGAGCGAATCCACCGCCGCGGCAATGGTCGCCTTCTTTTCGCGGACGGTGTTCTGCACGTCCGAACTGGCGTAGTTCTCTTCCACCAGCTTGTCAATCTGCTCGGTCACAGCGGCTTCCAGCTTCGCCTGCACATCGGCGGATGCGAAATTCTCTTCCACCAGCTGATTTTCCTGTTCGGCGACGGCGGATTCAATCTTCGCCTGGATGTCGTCTGATGCCATGTTCTGGGCAATCAGCTGATTTTCCTGCTCGGTGACGGCGGATTCAATCTTCGCCTGGATGTCGTCTGACGCCATGTTCTGCGCGACCAGCTGATTTTCCTGCTCGGTCACAGCCGCTTCGATTTTCGCCTTGATGTCATCGGACGCCATCATCTGGTCAACCGCCGCGCTGATCTGCTTCTGCTGCGCGTCCGGCACCTGACCCGCCGCAACCGCGTCCTGATACTGCTGCGCCGTCATATTGAGACCCGCCTGCGCCAGCACGCCCTCAAGCACTTGCGCCTGAACCGCCTGCGTCACGCCGGCGCGGATGGTGTCCTCCTGCGCTTGAACCGCGTCCTGCACCTGCGCCTGAACCGCCTGCGTCACTGCCGCGCGAATGGTGTCTTCCTGCGCCGCAACTGCCTGACGCACCTGTTCCTTCACTACGTCGGTCACAGCGGCGCGGATGGTTTCTTCCTGCGCTTGAACCGCGTCCCGCACCTGACCGCGTACCACTTCGGTCACGGCCTCGCGAACCTTGTCCTCCTGCGCCATGACCGCCTCGCGTACCTGTGCCTTCGCCAAATCCTCGATGGTCTTGTCAATGACAGCAGGGTCAAGCTGGGCAATCAGGTCATCCAGCACGGTGGCGTAGTTGCTGGCGGTCAGCGTCGGCACTTCGATGCTCAGCGCATCCAGCCCCGCGGCGGCCAGCTGCGTGTTCGCGGTATCCAGCACAGCGGCAAACAGCTGCGCCGCGCCGTCGTTGAGCGCGCTGCTGTTGCTGCTTAGCGTATCCAAGCCGTCTTTGAGCGTCTTCACGCCGTCCAGCAGGGTGATGGAGCCGTCTTTGAGCTGCGCCGCGCCGTCAAAGAGCGTGTTCAGCGCGGTCAGCAGTTCGTGAATGTCTTCGTTGCTTTCGGGAATGTCCGAGCCGTCCGCCAGCGCGTTCAGCCCCGCCGTCAGGTCGCTGACGAGGGTGTGCGCGTCCGCAGCGTGGTCGGAGAGCGCGTCGGTCAGCACCTTCACGGGCTGCGCTGTCGCAATCGTCATCATCCAGTTCAGGTCGGCATGGTCCACATGCGCCGTCATGGTGAAGGAATCGGGCAGTTCCAGATCCGCATCCGCGCCGGGAACGCCGAAGCCCATCAGGAAGCTGTGCGCGCCGTCGGTCAGCACCGTGCCGTTGTCCACGGTCACGCTGGTCACGTCGTCAGATAGCGGCATCAACGTCACGGCGAGGAAAGGGGATTCGGCGCGGTAGGAGACGGTCATCACCAGCTCACCGGATGCGTTTTTCACGTCCGCGGCGGTGATTTCGATGCCGTCCAGCGTCATGTGGACGACGGGGGTCACGTTCAGAGCCTTGTCCGACGTGCCCTGATAGATGATGCTGTTTCCGTCGGCTTTCCACGTCACGGTTTCGCCGCTCTGGGTGAATTTTTCCGTGCCGCCGACGTTTTCCAGCGCGGTCAGCAGCGTCCGGTCGTCGATTTCCGTCAAAGCGTCGCCATTTTCAAGGCGAACGTTGTCGATGACGGTCAGCGCGTCGCCGGCGGCATTCGTCACGGAATAAACACGCTCGTGTTTCACGGTTTCCGCGCTGGCAAAGCAGGTCAGCGTCATGCAAAGCGCAGTGATAAGAGCAAAAGCACGCTTTTTCATCGGATTTTTCCATCCTTTCTACCAACAAAGTCAGTTCTTCACGTTCATTTTCAGCGTCGTGTGGATAATCACCTTGTCCAGCACCAGCAGTACCGCCGGCAGCAGGAACAGCACGACCACCACTGAGCACAGCGCGCCGCGCGCCATCAGGGAGCACATGGAGGAAATAATATCGACATTGGAGTACAGCCCCACGCCGAACGTCGCGGCGAAGAAGCCGATGCCGCTGACGAGAATCGACTGCGCGGAGGACGCGACCGCCTTGCTGACCGCCTCGAGCTTGTCAGATCCCGCACGGCGGTTCTGCAAGTAGCGCGTCGTCATCAGGATGGCGTAGTCCACCGTCGAACCCAGCTGAATGGTCGAAATCAGAATCGGCGCGACGAACGGCAACGTCACGTTCGTGTAGTAGGGGATGCACAGGTTTGCGGCAATTGCGGTTTCAATGACGGCGACCAGAATCACCGGCAGGGAAATCGAGCGCAGCACCAGCGCGATAATCAGGAAAATGGCGATAATGGAAATCAGGCTGACGACCTCGAAGTCGTGGTCGGTGCAGGAAATGAGGTCTTTCGTGCAGGGCGCTTCGCCGATGAGCATCCCGCCCTCGTCGTACTTTTTGAGGATTTCGTTCAGCTCATCAATCTGCCGATTCACCGCGTCGGAGGAAATAATGTATTCCGAGGAAATCAGCATCAGCTGGTATTCGTCGCTCTTGAGTTCGCTGAGGATTTCGTCCGGCACGATGCTTTCGGGGATACCCGCGCCCAGCAGCGAGTCAATCGACAGCACCTGCTTCACGCCATCGACTTCCGCCATTTCGTCCGTCATGGCGACGACGTCCTTCTGCGGCACGTCCGCATCGACCAGCACAAGATGGTTCGTGGACACGTCAAAGGTTTCGGACAGCTTCGTGTTCGCCTTCACGCTTTCCAGCTCCTGCGGCAGGCAGGCGGACATGTCGTAATACTTGCCGACGTTATTGTAGCCGTAGAATGCCGGGATGCACAGCACAATCAGGATGACGAACAGCACCTTGTAGTGCTTCGTGACGAACTTGCTGATGCCCGCAACGCTGGGCAGCAGCGGCTTGTGCGAGGTCTTTTCCAGCGCGCGGTCAAGGAGGCGGATGACGCAGGGCAGCAGGATGACCGTGCCCAGTACGCCGAGGATAACGCCCTTGCTCATCACGATGCCGAGGTCACGGCCGAGCGTGAAGCTCATGAAGCAAATGGCGACGAAGCCCGCGACCGTCGTCAGGCTGCTGCCGACGATGGAGGAAATGGTCTTGCAGATGGCGCTTGCCATCGCTTCGTCCTTGTCCGAACAGGTCTGCTGCTCTTCCTTGTAGCTGTGCCACAGAAAGATGGAGTAGTCCAGCGTCACGCCCAATTGCAGCACGGCGGCGACTGCTTTGGTGATGTAGGAAATCTCACCGAGGAAGTAGTTCGTGCCCATGTTCCACAGGATGCTCACGCCGATGCACAGCAGGAAGATAAACGGCAGGAGGATGGAGTCCATCGTCAGCATCAGCACGACGCAGCACAGCGCAACGGCAATGGCGACGTAGATGGCTTCCTGATCCTCCACCAGCTGCTTGGTATCGGTCACAACCGCCGACAGACCGGACACGAAGCACTGCTGCCCCGCAATTTTGCGGATCTGCGCAATGGCTTCCATTGTCCCTTCCGCCGACGACGTGTCATCGAAGAACACCGCCATCAGCCGTGCGTCGCCCTTCTCGAAGATGTCCCGGTATTCGTCCGGCAGAATCTCGGAAGGAATCGTGCCCTTGGTGATGGACGCATAGCCGATGACCGTATCCACATGCGGCACGTCGCGGATGGCGTCCTCCAGCGCCTGCTGGTCGGTTTCGCTCATCCCTTCCGTGATGCACAGGGAGAACGCGCCCTTGCCGAACTCTTCCATCAGGATGTTCTGCCCCTTGACCGTGTCAAGGTCTTCCGGCAAATAATACAGCAGGTCATACTTGACCTTTGTGGCGTTCATGCCCAGCACCGACGGAATCAGCATCAGCAGACAGATGATGACGACGGCAACACGGTGCTTGACAATCCACCTTGCGAATCGGTTCACAACAGTTCCTCCTTTTCTGAAATCCATAACTTTTAGTGAACAATGTGTTGACTCTCTCAACGAGGGATAGTATAATAGCATGTGTACCGAAAATCAATCATCAGATTCGGTTTCGGACGCTGATTAAGCGACAAAATGAACGACGATTGCGGAAACAATCAACAAAATTGGCAAAAGAGTTGAAAAACAAGGGGGTCGCCATGATGACAGAAAAGGATACGATGCAGGTTAAGCCGGAGAAGAAGGAAGACCGCCGGGTGCGCCGGACGAAAAAGCTGCTTACCCACGGGCTGATTCAGCTGATGAAGGAAAAGCAGGTGCAGGACATTACCGTGCGCGAGCTGGCGGATTTGGTGGACGTCAACCGCGGCACGTTCTACCTGTACTACCGCGATATATTCGACATGCTGGACAGCATCGAGCAGGAGCTGTTCAATCAGGTGAACCAGCTGATTGCCGCGCATAAGGGCGAAACCGTGCTTACGCATACACTGCCCGTGCTGAAGGAGCTGTTCCATTTGGTGGAGGAGAACAAGGAACTGTGCCAAGTGCTGCTGGGGCAGAACGGCGATATGAAGTTCCTGAAGAAGCTGTCCGACGTGGTGCAGGAGGCCTTCCGGCGCGAATGGCTGATGATGAAGAAGGACGAAGTGACGTTCGATTACAGCTATGCGTTCGGCGCGCTGGGCTTTGTGGGTCTGCTGCGGACGTGGCTGGAGCGCGACTGCGTGGAGAAAGCCGACGACATGGCAGTCCTCAGCGACCGCATGATTCGCTTGGGGCTGACCAGCAGCCTGCAAACGCCATAATAGTAGTAGAAACGCCGCAAAAAGCCCCTCAGCCGCTTGCATTTGCCGCGCAAGTGTCCTATAATGAAGAGGACGCGCGAAACATGTCTATTTTCGCTGCGTTCGGGAAAATGGCAAAGGAGCTGCTTCCGCTTTGAAGAAAAAATCCGTTTTCGCCAATCAGACCATGCGCATTGGGCTGCTCATGCTCCTGGACGCGCTGCTGATTTCGGCTTCGCTGCTGATGGGCTTGCAAGTGTATTATGACATGCACGCCCCGGCAGCGCATATCCTCCACGTCTGGCGCAGCCTGCCGCTGCTGATTGTCTCCACCGTCGCGCTTTTGCATATGATGGGCTTCTACCGCGGCATCCTCAAATATGCGGGCGTGGATCTGCTGCTGCAAATCGCCTGCGGTACGCTCGGCGGCACGGGGATAACGTATCTCGTGTCGTTCCTGTGCTATTCGATTCGCCGCGAACCGAACATCTTCCTCATGCCGCGCCCGGTCTACCTTGTGCAGTGGCTGCTGCTGATGGTGATGCTTGCGGCAAGCCGGTTCGTCATCAAGGTCGCGCAGGGCGGCGGATGGACGCACTTCTTCACCGGCGGCAGCGCCAAGGCACGGCGCGTGATGGTCGTCGGCGGCGGCTGGGGCGGCGCGCAGGTCATCCGCGATATGCAGGCAGGACGCTATGGCGACTGCGTGCCGGTGATCGTGGTGGATGACGACGAGAGCCGGCGCAACACCCGCATCGGGCGTGTCCGCGTGGTGATGGATACGGGGAAAATTGCTGACTACGTCAAGCAGTACGCGATTGACGACATCATCATCGCCATTGCCACGCCGAAATCCGACCTGACGGAGCTGATGCACACCTGTGTGGACACCGGCTGCCACGTCCGCCGCTATACCGTGATGCAGGAGATGAACGGCGGGCAGGGGCAGATGCGCGACATCAACATCGCTGACTTGCTGGGGCGCGACGAGAAGCACCTCGATATGTCCGAAGTGGAGCAGGTGATTGCCGGGCGGCGCGTGCTGGTCACGGGCGGCGGCGGGTCAATCGGGTCGGAGATGTGCCGGCAGATGATGGCGTTCATCCCCGAAAAGCTGGTGCTGTACGACATCAGCGAAAACTACATGTATGACCTGTTCGCCGAGCTGAAAAACAAGTACGGCGAGATTGTCAAGAACACGGTCGTCCTGCGCGTCGGTTCGATTCGCGATGAAGCGACGCTGAATCAGGTGTTTGATGAGTTTAAGCCGGAAATCGTCATCCACGCGGCGGCGCATAAGCACGTCCCGCTGATGGAGGACAGCCCCGAACAGGCGGTGCGCAACAACGTTTTCGGCACATATAACGTCGCCAAGTGCGCCAAGGAGCATGGCGCGAAGCGGTTCGTGATGATTTCCACCGACAAGGCGGTCAATCCCACCAACGTCATGGGCGCCTCGAAGCGCATGGCGGAAATCATCATCGAAGCCATGCAGAAGCAGAGCAGCACGACGCAGTTCACCGCTGTCCGCTTCGGCAATGTGCTGGGGTCGAACGGCAGCGTCGTCCCGCTGTTCGAGCGGCAGATTCGCGCGGGCGGCCCGGTCACGCTGACGCACCCGGACATCATCCGCTACTTCATGACCATCCCGGAGG
>ERZ779865.1302-NODE-1302-length-18759-cov-3.677609_pt1 | contig 18759 bp, 6 predicted proteins | sample MGYA00433088_ERZ779865 | MGnify/ENA primary metagenome ERZ779865 (study PRJEB29588, sample SAMEA2151703) | human gut metagenome | biome: human gut; feature: human-associated habitat; material: faeces | place: Denmark | collected 2008/2010 ... | reverse complement strand
AAGCTCATTCCCGCCGCGGCGATTCCTTCCTACCGTGCCGAATGGATTCTCGCCGCAGGAGGACCCTTGTTTTCGGTATTGCTGGCGCTGATTCTGCTTCCCTTTCACGCGCCGTTTGCCGTGGCACTGCGCCTTGCCAGCGCCTCTTTTGCCGCGTTCAATCTTCTGCCGGTTTCCGGGTTTGACGGCGGCAGAATGTTTTTTGCCACGCTGGCAAGGCTGTTGCCGATGCGCACGGCGGAAATTCTGCTTCGCGCCGGAACATATCTGACGCTTTTGCTTTTGTTTTGCCTTTCTTCCTGCCTTTTGCTCCGATACGGGCAAAACCTCCCCCTTTTTGTGCTGTGTGCCGTGCTGTTTGCAAAAATCTTTTTGCCGGCAGGTTCTTTCTCATGATAAAGCCCATTCCCCCGATTGTCAATAAAAATTCGCGCCGGAAACGGCTTCACACGCCATTTGGCGCTGTTTTTGCAAGTTTTTCCTTCAAATCCTGTCATTTCCAAAAAAAATTATTCACAAAGTCCGATTTTGCCCTTGTCGCATTCCATATTCATTACATTTTTATATATAGGCACTTAAAAAGCTAAGTTTCGCGCCACCATGGGGACCCTGACACCGGACGCAGGAGTTCCCACGGTTTCTTCCCCAAAGAACCTCCATTCCTGAGAAAAGAATAAATCCGTACGGAAAAAACGTGAGAATTCAGGGGCAAAACCCTTGTTTTGACTCCCCATTTTTTGTCAATCGTGTCAAAAGTGACGGTTTTGTGACGCTTTGTTTTGCGAATATGCACAAACTTGAATTTTTTCAGAAAAATTCTTGCATTTTAAGAAAAAATCTGCTATAATATCTCCATCTTTAATATGAGGAGGAAAACTATGTTTACCCGCAAGAGAAAAATTGCATGCATACTGCTTGTCCTTGTCTGCATCGCAACGCTTTTCCTGGTCTCGTGTAAAAAAGATCCTGTCAACCCTGACAATCCGAACAACAATACCCCGCCTACGAATTATGGGATTGACAGCGTCTACTTCACAGTAGACGGAGAGAACGAATATCTCTTCACGATTTCAGGAAACACCTTTATGATCTCCGGTATCAACGGTGATCAGGCAGGCACCTTTACCTATGAGAACGGTGCCCTGACGCTCACCTTCAAAGAAGGTGACAGCACCAACGCTTCCGCCGCGCTTGAAAACGGCGTGCTGAAGCTCACCTACAACGGTAGCACCTACCGCATGCTCCCGCGCAACCGTTACAACGTAACGTTTGATGTGGACGGCGGCAGTGAGGTTGCGGCACAGAAAGTGCTGAACGGACGTTACGCCGCAAAGCCGGACGACCCGGTAAAAGCGGGCTACGCCTTCATCGGTTGGTATGCGGACAAGGCATACACCACCGTTTTCAACTTTGACACCGCCGCGATCTCTGCGGACACCACGGTCTATGCCCGTTTTGAGGCACAGCCGACCGGGCAGATCGAGTACACCGTCGGTTTTGTTTGCGAGGGCGAAGCCTTCGGCGCTCTCAAAACCATCAACGGCGTGCTTCACACGCTTCCCACCCCCGCCGCAAAGGACGGAATGGAATTTGCGGGCTGGTGGATCAGTGATTATCAGTCCGGCGAAAAGCTGACCTGCCAGTACACCGGTCAGAAGCTGACGCAGGATACCCTGCTGTATGCGGTTTACAAGAGCGCGGATACGCCGCTTGTTTCCGTCAATGCTTCCGGTGCCAGCTGGAACGCGCTCGGCGCAAACATCACTTACCGCGTTGTCGTCAAGAGAGGCAATAACACTCTTGCGGACACCAACACGGGTAACACCAGCTTCGGCTTTGACTTCGCAGAGGAAGTTGCGGGCGATTACATCGTCACCGTTACGGCGAACGGCAAATCCGCCTCCTCCTACTACCGGAACAAAGCGATTGACCGTGCATCCGGCATCCGCATTGTTTCCTCCAACGTGCTTGTATTCAACCCGGTTGCCAACGCGCAGAACTACACAATCACCGTGATTTGCGGCACGCCCGGTCACGAGCACGAGAAGCTGAACAACGGCAAATCCACCAACTTTGTGTTTGCGAACTGCGACATGCCCAAGGACGGCATCCGCTTTGTGATCACCGCGTCGGCGGACGGCTACCTCAGCTCTACCGTTACTTACACGCTCTTCCGCGGTCTTGACGCTGTGGAAGGGATCTCGATTGACAACGAAAAGATCACCTGGTACCCCACGGAAAATGCAACCGGCTACCTTGTCGGCATTTCCGCAAACGGCACCGATTACAAGTCGTACTATGTCTCCGGTGACACGTCCTATGACATCACTGGGCTGAACAAGGGTCAGCTCTATGTGACCGTTACCCCTGTGAGCGCGGGCTACTACTCTGCCCCCGCCACCCCTGTACAGTACAGCAAAACCACGCTTGCCAAACCCTCCGGCATCACCGTTTCCGGCTCCACGCTGAAATGGAATGAAGTAGAGGGCGCCACCGGGTATATCGTGACCATCAACGGTACCGAGTACCGGGTCAACGGCACCGAGGCATCCATGGATCTGAGCAAAATCGTCAGCGCGGGAACGACTGCTTACGACGTAACGGTTCAGGCAGTGACGGAAAACGCGGCGGAAAGCTCGCCCGCTTCCGACACCGTGCGGATCAACTACGCCAGAATGGGCACTGTGACCTACAAAAACGGCAAGATCTACTGGGAGCCCGTATACGGTGCGGAAAAATACATTATCCGCGTGGGCAGTGCCATCTACACGGTAGAAGGCGACCAGAGCTCCTTTGAGGTCACCTTTGTGCAGAGCGGCATCACCGAAATTTCCGTGCGCTTTACCAACGCCAACGGTGAGAAATCCATGGAGTCCACCACGGAAGTGGAGGTTTATGGAATCGAACTGGATTCCTGCGGCGGCACCGCGGTTCCCGGCAGCATTTACAAGGCATACGGTGATAATATCACCCTGCCCGAAACCACCCGCGAGGGCTACAACTTCGCAGGCTGGTACCTCACGCCCGACAGCATTGCCAGCGGCAAGCCTTACACCGCAACGGTGTTTGAGGAGCGGCATAATATGCTTCTCTTTGCCACCTGGTCTTACCGGCACTTCAACGTCAAGCTCAATCCCGGTACCAACGGGGCCGTCAGCAGCGATGAACTTGATGTGGTTTACGGCAAGTACAACAAGGCTCCTACTGCCTCCACAACGGACGAAAGCCGTTACTTCTACGGCTGGTACACCGAGCCGAACGGCGGCGGTATCCGCTACTTTGACGAGTCCGGCAACGCGCTTGTAAGATGGAACATCGCAAATGATGTTCAGCTTTACGCGTTCTATCCGGAATTCCTGAAGTTTGAGCTGCTGGGTGACAAGAAGTCTTACTCTGTCTCTCAGGGCAATTTCGGTCTCGGCAATCTGCAGGTACTGAAAATCCCGGCAACATACAACGGGCTGCCCGTCACCACGATTGAAGCAGAAGGCTTCTATTACTGCACAACGCTGACCAAAGTCCGGATCCCGAATACCATCCTGAATATCGAGCTCGGGACCTCCGGTGTGAACAGCGAAGGCTCTGCTTTCCACTCCTGCCGCAATCTGGCTGAATTTGAAGTGTATGACGCAGGTTCTAAGGATCCGCTCTACTTCACCGACGATGACGGCGTTCTTTATCACAAGAACGAGAAGGAAAACACGATTGAGCTTGCCGCTTTCCCGTACGCGAAATCCGGTGTTTATACGATTTGGGAAGGGACTACAGCCATCCCCGGCGGTGTGTTTACCTACGTGCACGCCACTGAAATCAACATCCCCTACACTGTAACAAAAATCGGATACCGTGCTATCACAGGTTCCTTCATTGAAAAAATCAACTTCCTTGCCCCCCCCGAGGGTGTAACTGCCGCCGGGCTGGAGATGGAAGAGAATGCCATCAGTGATTGTAAAAACCTCACCGAAATCATTCTTCCCGGTCGGATTTCCGAATTTGCTCCGTCGGCAATCAACGGTTGCAATGCGCTGACCTCCATTGACCTGGCAGGTGAATCCGCCCAATACTCCACCGTAGGAGCAGACGGGCGCAAGGTGCTTGCCAGCAAAGACGGCAAAACGATCATCTACTGCCCGAAGGGCATGGAGGGTGAGTACACCATTCCTGCCGGTGTCGACACAATCGACGAACGTGCTTTTGCAAACTGCACTAAGCTGACGAAGGTCACGATTCCCGGTTATGTAAAAGAGATCAAAACAGGGGCATTCCGGTACTGCACCGGCATCATCTCTCTTGATCTCACCGAGGATGGTCAGCCGCTCACCATCGGTGCCTCCGCATTCTACAACTGCTCCGCACTTTCTTCGCTGACTCTGCCGGAGCGCTTGGTGAAGATGGAGAAAAACGCGTTCGGCTACATCCAGAACCTTACCAAGGTTACCATCAATTCCGCCGGCGCCAACGGCAAGGTGACCTTTGCCAATGTCGCATTCGGTTCCGAAGCTATGTCACCCTCGTACTTTGTAACCGACATCGTGATCGGCAAAGATGTGCCCGCCTTCAACATTACCGGCGTATTCGGGCAGAAGCTGGAAAGAATCACGGTAGCCGAGGGCAACTCAAACTATGCCACCATAAAGGAACACGAAGGCGTTCTTTACAACGGAGATTTCACGGAGGTCATTTTCTACGCAAGCACGCGCAAAGGTGACTATACATTGCCCGATACCATTACCACAATCGGTTCGGGTGTGTTCAAGGGCAAGGCCCTGACCGGCATCACCATCGGCAATCAGGTCAAGTCCATTGCCGACAGTGCATTTGAGAGTTGCAAGCAACTGAAATTTGTTACTTTCAAAGAAACCGAAGAGGGCAAAACTCCGGTAGCGCTGACCATCGGTGCTTCGGCATTCAAAAACTGCTCTGCCCTTGCCGAGCTGAAGTTGCCGACGCGCCTGACCTTTATCGGTGCCAGTGCATTCTATGCATGCGACGGGATCGAGTCCGTTGACATCCCCGAAGGGGTAACCTCCATCGGTGACCTTGCTTTTTCAAATTGCGATGGTCTGGTCTCGGTTTCTCTGCCTTCCACATTGACCACGCTGTCGATAAGCACAGCATCCTCCACCAAAGGGGCAATGGCAATCTTCGACAGTTCCTCGTCTCTCGCATACATCACGATAAAAACCAGCACGGTAAAAACCAGTACCGGTGAAACCGTTGAAAAGGTCAACGAGGCTTATGCGGCAGAGGACAATATCCTGTACGCAATCGCCGCGAAGAAAGACAAAGACGGCAACATCGTAAAAGACAGCAATGGCAAGACTGTTTATATCAAGACAAAGCTGTTGTACTGCCCGGAGAGAAAAGCCGGCGCCACCGATATCGAGATTCCCGATACCGTAACCGAGGTTCTTCCCCGCGCATTTGAGCGCAATAAGGTTGTCACCTCTATTAGGTTTGCCGATGCCGAAAAGTTTACCATCGGCAGTCAGGCTTTCTATAACTGTGCTCAACTGGCGTCGGTCAGCCTCCCCGCAGGTCTTGGCGAAATTGCCAATAGCATGTTTGAATCCTGCTTGAAACTGACCGAAATCACGATTCCTTATACGGTTGCAACGATCCAGAACGAAGCGTTCTGTTTCTGCAAAAACCTCAGCACAGTTAATTTTGCGCCCACCCCTGCAGGCAAAACGCCGGTTTCGCTGGTAGTTGCCGCTGCACGTAGTTCCATGTACAGCCCCTTCTCTGCTTGCCCGTCGGTGAAAACCATCACGTTCCCCGAAAGAACGACCGTGATCGGCAATTATGCATTCGGCAACTCCGATCCCTACCAGGGCATTGAATCCGTCAGTCTCCCGTCCACGCTGACCCAGATCGGCGATTATGCATTCTATTATGCCGCGGCGCTGACAAGCGTTCAATTCCCGAGCAGCACCAACCTGGTGTCTATCGGTAAAAACGCCTTCTCCGGTTGCCATACACTGAAGGACTTTGACCTCCCGAATTCGACGCAGTCTTACACCATCGGCTCCAATGCATTTTATAAATGCGCCCTTACCTCCCTCACGATCCCCGCATGCGTCAGCAAAATTGACAGTAGCGCGTTTGACAGTTGCTATTACCTCAAGAGCGTTACCTTTGGGGAAAACTTCAAGGGTGCAGCCCTGACCATGGGTACCAGCGTCTTTGCCAGAACGGGCATTACCAGCATTACCCTGCCCGAGGGCATCACGAGCATTCCGACGACAACCTTCTGGAAATGCGCCGCGCTGACCTCCATTCACATTCCTGCCACTGTGACATCCATCGGTTCTCAGGCGTTTTCCGAGTGCGTCAGCATGACCTCCGTGATTTTTGACACCTATACAAACGAAAAGGACGGCAATGACTATGCCCGCGTCAAAAACATCGGTTATCAGGCATTTGAGAAAACCAAACTGACCTCTTTTGCATTCCCCACGTTGGAGGGCACCTCCACCATCACCCTGGGGTACAAATTGTTCCAGTATTGCGGAGAGTTGACCACCGTTTCTCTCTCCAAGTCCATCGGCGAAATCGGTCAGGCATTTGATAACAACACTTCTATCAAATCTTTCGTAGTCGCCGCTGACAGCAAGAACTTCTCCGCAGAGGGTCAGATCCTTTACAATGCCGATAAAACCGCCATCCGCGTCATTATGGGCTTGCTGGAGGGTGCTTACGAAATTCCCGCCGGCGTGCAGGAAATCAACGAATACGCCTTCCGCGGTCAGGTAGGGTTGACTGCTATTATCATCCCCGCCTCCGTAACGAAAATCGGCAAGTATGCGTTTGAGAACTGCTATTCTCTGACCAGTGTAACCTTCGCTCACGGTACCGACGGAAACGCACCGACGCTGGGAACTAATATTTTCAACAACTGTTCCTCCCTGTCGTCGGTCACCCTTCCCGCCAAGTTAACCAGCATTCCCGAAAGAATGTTTGCAGCGTGTACCGCGCTGGAAACCATCACGCTTCCCGCCAAACTCGCTTCCATCGGAGACAATGCATTCTGGAAGGCGGGTTTGACCTCCATCAAAATTCCCGCAACGGTGAAATCCATTGGGAAGGGGGCATTTGAAATCTCCTCGTCTTCCGCCCCCGGTAAACTGCAATCCCTGACATTTGAAAAAGACAGCACCGGCGCTTGTGCGCTTACCACAATCGGTCAGACGGCATTCAAGTATCAGAGCATGACGTCCGTCACTCTGCCGAAATCCGTCAGTTCGGTTGGAGTCAACGCCTTCTCCTACAACCCGCAGTTGACATCCTTTACCATTGAAGCAGGCACCGCGCTGACCATTCTTCCCTATGAGTTGGTTTCAAACTGCACCACGCTGACGAGCTTCACAATCCCGAAAGAGATTACCAAGATCGACAGCAATGCGTTTGATGGTTGCTCCGCATTGACCAGCATCACAATCCCTTCTGACTCGGAACTGACCGTAATCGGCAGCAAGGCTTTTGCAAGCTCCGGGCTGACCAACTTTGCGGTTCCCTCCAAGGTTGTCACAATCCTTTCCAGCGCATTCTCTCACTGCGAAGCGCTGACCTCCGTCACCTTTGCGGCTGACGCCGCCCTGGAAGGCATCGGCGCCAACTGCTTTGAATACAGCGGGCTGGAATCCATCGTATTGCCCGAAAAAGTGACTATGCTCGGCTCGGTTTCCTCTTCCGGCAAAGTTACCGCAGAAGCAACCACCACGGCTCTGACGTTCCAGAACTGCGAAAAACTGACCTCTGTTACTTTCACGGGTAAGGTTACCGCCCTCGGGGCAGGTGTCTTCAACGGATGCGTGAAGCTGCAGTCCATCTCGTTGCCCGAAACGCTTACAATCATCGGCAACACCTGCTTCTACAACTGCACCGAGCTGAAATCGGTAGAAATCAAATCCACCGGTGCACTGACTTTCGGTACCGGTGCCTTCAAGAAGAGCGGTCTTACCTCCATCAAGATCCCGGGCGGAGTTACCAAAACGGGTAAAGAGACCTTCAGCGATTGCGTCAATCTGGCAAGCGTGGAATTCGAATACGGCACCGGTAGCCTGACGATTGAAGAACAAGCATTCGGAAGAAGCGGGCTGGTTTCGGTTACCATCCCTGCAAGAACCATTGAGATCAAAGGCAGAAGTTACGGTGTGAACGTTTGCGCCGCCTTTGAAGGGTGTGAAAAGTTGGAAAGCGTTGTCTTTGAAGAAGGTACAACTACGCTGAAGCTGGCATCTTATGTGTTCAGCCGGTGCCCGGCGTTGAAGACCGTTGTGCTTTCTTCCAACATTGTGTCTATCCCGAGCTGGGCTTTTGAGTATGACGATGCTCTGAACAGTATCACGCTCCCCAATGTTTCCACCATTTCCAGCTATGCATTCAGAGGCTGCTCTTCGTTGGAGAGCATTGACATTTCTTCCGTGACCGAGATTGGTGCAAATGCATTCCTGAACTCCGGGCTTCGTAGCCTTACGATCCCGAAAGCCTGCACGGCGATCGGCGACAATGCGTTTGCCGGATGCCTGAACCTCAACAACTTCACGGTAGACAAAGAAAACCCGGTGTTCGCATCCTATCCTTTCACCGAAAACGAAAATGCACTGGTACGCAAAGGTGACCTTTTCGAGTTTGTCGCTATGCCGAGAACGGTTACCGGTACCATCACGTTGCCGAAGGGTTATACGATCGGTGCTTACGCACTGAACGGCGTCTCCGGTGTGACGGGTGTGATCCTGCCGGAAGGGCTTACCGAGATCCCGGCGTATGCGTTTGCATACTCTTCGATTACGTCCATCACCATTCCCGAAACCGTTACCTATATCGGCAATGGTGCTTTCTACGGCTCTGCTTTGACGTCGATCACCATTCCCGCTAATGTCACCACGCTTGAAGACAGCGTCTTCAAAAACTGCGAAGCATTGACTTCCGTAACTTTTGCGCCGAACTCCAAGCTCAGCTACATCGGAGACAGCACGTTTGAAGGATCCGCAATCAAATCTATTATCATTCCGGAAAATGTCCTGTATTTTGCCGATACCGTAACCCTCACGTCGTCTACCTTTATGAACTGCACGCAGTTGGAATCCGTTACCTTCCTCGGTAAGTTGAAGGCACTGAACGGTGAGCTCTTCAAAGGATGCACGGCGCTGAAGCACTTCACCATTCCCAGCACGATTGAATATATCGGCAGCAATGTGTTTGAGGGGGCAGGGTTGGTATCCATTGAAATTCCGGCAGGTATTCCGTCGCTTGGTATCACTACCACCTCCGCCGGCATTGAATATAGCAGTTCTCTCTTCCTGGACTGCACCTCGTTGGAAACCGTTATCCTGCATGAGGGTCTGCAGTATATCAACTACGGCGCATTTGACGGTTGTAGTTCGTTGAAATCCATTGTCATTCCTTCTACGGTTTACGGGATTGATGTAGCTGCATTCCGCGGCTGCACGGCACTGGAAACGATAACCATTAAGGACGGTTCTGTGCTGAAAACGATCGGCAACGAAGCTTTCAAGAATTCCGGCATCACTTCCATCGTCATTCCCGCAACCGTAAAGAGACTCGGCACCAGCGTCTTCCAGGACAGTGCAAAGCTGAAATCCGTAAGCTTCCTCGGGTCCCTGAGAGAACTGCCGAACTACACCTTTACAAACTGCAGCTCGCTGGAAACCTTCAATTTCCCGAAGGACATCCTGGGTCTGGGTGCCAACCTGTTTGAGGGCACGGCGCTGAAATCCGTGGTGATTCCCGGTACTATTGCCCTCTGGAATTATTCCAGCACGTTCCTCAACTGCACGAAGCTGGAAACCGTAGTGATGGAAGAGGGACTCCGTTCCATGAGCCCCACTAACATGTTCAAAGGGTGTACCAATCTGCGTTCCGTCAAGATCCCCAGCACCATTACGACCATCACGGCCAACGCTTTTGAAGGATGCACCGCGCTTTCCGTAATCGAGCTTCCTGTGAACATCACGAAGATCGAAAGCAAAGCCTTCATGGGCTGGACCGCAGCGCAAACCATTCGTTTCGCCGGTTCCAGAAAGATGATCGGTACCTTCGACAGCGCATGGGCGAATGATTGCAACGCCAAGATCGTGTGGAACTACAAACAGGATTGATTTCACACCGCAAAATCTTTCCGAATGTTGCCTTTTACCGGATAGTAAAAGGCAACTGACGAAAGAAAAAGCCAAAATATGGGGCGGAAACGCCGCCCCACAGAGAATTTCTCACCCCTTGCCGAAAAATCCGGCAAGGGGTGATTTTGAAGGGCTTTCCGCCCTTCATTTTTTTGTTTTGTGACGGTTTTTTCACCAAAATTTCGCAAATTTTCCTCACAAAAGTTGCAAAAAGCCCTTTACAAGCAAGCACAAAAGTGCTATAATTTACTATATTTATTTATAAGGCGACCTTTATAGTTTCGGTTCTTGCGTTTTTTGCGCAAAACCGCCATAAATGCCGCAGAAACGGAGGTTTTTATGAGCAAACGTAACAAGCAAAACGAAGCCACATCTGAAATTGACGTGCTGTTGAAAGATTACCGCACGCGCATCGCAAAAGAAAACTGGATTAAATCTCTGCTTTGCGGGCTGACAACCGGGTTCTGCCTGGATCTCGTGCTTGCATTGGTGTTCCTGTTTTTCGGGGTACGTCTGTTCTGGATCTGCATTATCGCGTTTGCGGTAGGCACCGCCGTTGCCACTCCCCTGTTCTACTTCAAAAAATTCAAAAGCTCCACAAGGCAGGTCGCATCCCGCGTGGATACGCTCGGGCTGGAGGAAAGAATTCTGACCATGGCGCAGTTTGAAAACAACGACTCTTATATGGCACGCCGCCAGAGAGAGGATGCGGTCAGCGCCCTGAAAACGGTCAATGAGTCTCTGATCAAAATTGCCGTTTCCGTACCCCTGATCGTGATCTGCGCAACTGCGTGTGTGCTCGGCGCCGGTGCAACCACCGCTTCCGCGCTCTCCGAAAAGGCGATTATTGATCGGATCGACGAAAACCTCAATCCCCCCATCGCTTATGTGGTGGAATACAAGGTTACCGGCGCGGGCGGCTTGATTCTCGGTCCCTCCTCTCAGACGGTCAACCAGGGGGAGAATGCGGCACCAGTGGAAGCCATCGCCGAGGACGGATTTGTGTTTGTAGGCTGGAGCGACGGGCTTTCGGACGCGTACCGCGAGGATGCCGACATGAAAGGCAACCTGACCGTAAGCGCCGTGTTCATGCCAATTGAAGACAGCGAAGAGAACGACGAAAACGAGGACCCCGACGGCGAGGAAGCCGACAGCTCCAATAAAGGCGAAAAAGGCGAACAGTCGCAACAGCCGAGTGATCGGCCGCCGCAGCCCGGTGACGAAGGGGAAGGCGACAGCGACGGTGAGGGCGGCTCTTACCTGCCCAACAATCAGGTCATTGACGGCAGCACCTACTACGGTGACGAGTATGACAACAGCATGTCTGACGCGCAGGACTCCATGAATGCCGGCACCGATATGTCGGGCGAGCAGAAGGACGCCATCGGCGACTACTTCCACAATATTGCGAAATAAGCAAACAAATCAAATACAACAAAACGAGAAAAGGGAAAGTTGAAATGGTAACAGAAGAAAGCATTAAACAGTTCAGCGCGCAGTGCGCACGCATTTTTGAAGAAACCGGCAAGGACATGATCGGGCAGGAAGAGGTTGTAAAAAACACCATCATTGCTCTGATTGCCGGTGGTAATATCCTGCTGGAGGGCGTTCCCGGCGTCGGCAAAACCCGTCTTGTCAGAACGCTCAGCCGCGTGTTCGACCTTCCCTTCTCCCGTATTCAGTTCACCCCTGACCTGATGCCTGCGGACGTAACGGGTACCAACATCATCACCAAGGACGAAAACGGCAACTCCACGTTCCGTTTTGAGCCCGGCCCGATCTTCGCCAACCTGGTGCTGGCAGACGAAATCAACCGTGCCACGCCGAAAACGCAGTCCGCTCTGCTGGAGGCGATGCAGGAGCACACGGTAACGGTAATGGGTGTTTCCCGCAAGATGAAGGAGCCTTTCTTCGTGCTTGCCACGCAGAACCCGATCGAGCAGGACGGTACCTACCCTCTGCCGGAAGCGCAGATGGACCGTTTCATGTTCAAGCTGGTGGTTTACAACCCGTCGCTGGAGGAGCTGAAGGGCATCGTCTCCATGACGCAGAAGACCATGGGCGAGGTTGCAAACGTTGCCTGCAACGCAGAGCAGCTGCTTGCCATGAGAGAAACGGCAAATCAGATCCCCGTAGCGGATGAAGTGCTCACCTTTGCGATGACGCTGATTTCCGCCACCCACCCCGACAGTGAATGTGCCTCTGAGGCGGCAAAGAAATATGTCCGTCTCGGTTCCTCGCCCCGTGGCGGTCAGGCACTGATTTCCGCCGCCAAGGTGCTGGCACTGATGAACGGCAGATTCAATGTTTCCTACTCCGACGTGGCGTCGCTCGCCTTCCCGGTTCTCCGTCACCGTATGAAGATGAACTTTGAGGCGATTGCGGAGCGCGTTTCCCCGGATGAGGTTATCCGCATGATCCTGACCGAGGTCTGCAAGAAGTGCAATGTGCGCCTTGATGCCGGGATTCTGAATACTGCCGAAACAGGAGCGAACAAGAAAAATAAATGAAGGGTTCTTATTTAAACGACGAATTTTTCAGCCGGCTTGAGTCCCTTGCGCTGAACCTGCGCAAGGATCTCGGCGGATTTTTCGGCGGCAAGCATCTGGTAAGCACCTACGGGCAGACCGTGGAATTTGCCGATTACAGAGAATATATGCTGGGCGACGATATCCGCCGGATCGACTGGAATCTTTACAGCCGTTTTGAGAAGTACTTTATCAAGCTGTTTACCGACGAGCGGCAGATGCACGTACAGATCTATCTTGACTGCTCGGGTTCCATGGGCAAGGTCAACCCCAAAAAGGGCGCATACGCCGTCGGCGTTGCCGCCGCACTGGGGTACCTTGCCATACACAATATGGATAAAGTTTCTTACCATCTGATCAAGGGTAACGTTGCCGAAAATCCTTTCGGCACGCTCGTGGGGAAAAATGCCTTTTTCCGCGCGATGAACACCCTTGATCAAATTGAGTTTGCGGACGAAGCGGACATTTCCACCGCAGTGCTGGGCAATCCCAACACCGGCACGGGCGATGGGCTGACCGTGATTATCTCCGATTTCTTCTCAGACAGCGACTGGAAAAAAGCAGTGGATTACCTGCTTTATAAAAAGAAGCAAATTCTCCTGGTTCAGGTCTTCTCGCCGGACGAGCTGGATCCGTCATACACCGACCGTGTGAACCTGATCGACTCAGAGTCCACCGATATGGCTGACCCAAAAAACATGAAGCTGCGGATCAATAAATCCATGCAGATCGCCTTCAAGGAAGCCGTTGCTGCATTTTACGCCGACATCAGGGATTTCTGCAAGAGACGTGATGCCGGTTTTATTGCGTTGGATTGTGAAAAACCGATTGAAAAAGAGCTGTTCTCCGAACTGCTGAAACGAGGTATTGTATCGTGAGATTTCTCCTTCCCTTAGGGCTGATCGGGCTTGCCGGGATTATCGCGCTGATTATTATTTATATCATCAAGCCGAATTTCCAGCAAAAGCTGATCTCCAGCACCTTTATCTGGAGGCTGAGCCTGAAATTCAAAAAACGCAAAATACCTCTGAGCAAGCTGCGCAACATTCTGCTGATTGCCTGTCAGGTACTGATCATCCTTTCGATGACCCTGATCCTCTCCAAAACCGTGTTTATCCTGCAGGAAAGAAGCGACCAGCAGGAAGCCATTCTGATTATCGACTCCTCTGCCAGCATGAACACCGGCAGTGAGACCTCCACCCGGTATCAACGCGCGGTCAATGCCGCGATTGAGCAGGCGGAAGCCGTTTTCGACAAGGGCGGCATTGTTTCCGTTATTCTTGCGGAAAATCAGAACACCTTCCTTGCCGAGCGCGCCGGTGCGGGCAGCAGAAACGAAATTATCAGCGGGATGAAAGCACTGCTGGAAAACGGCACGAAGTGCTCTTACTCCGTGGCTGACACCACCTCTGCCATTGCACTGACAGACCGGATTCTCAGCATCAATCCCTCGGCAAAGATTTATCTGTATACCGATACCACCTACGCCCGCCTTTCCGATAACATCAATCTGGTAAACGTTGCGGAAAAGGACGAGTGGAACGCCGCAATTCTCAATGCCACCGCAGAGCTGGAGGATGGGTACTACACCTTCAGCATTGAGGTTGCCTGCTACGGGCGCGATGTGGACCTTGGGGTCACCATGGAGATCTTCGGGCCCAACGCCGAAAACAGCAACGACAATTCCTCACTGCCCTTCTCGCTGACCGAGCGGGTGCACTGCACGGCAGATCAGACGCTCACCGTTGTTTTCAAATACGTGCCGGACGAAGAAGCCGCGGCATATGAAGATTCTCTCCCCGAAAATTCGGTTTTCCACCAGCTTTCTACGGAGGAGCGTGTCTCCTCCTACCAGTCGGTACATATCAGCCTTGACGTAAGCGACTCCCTTGCGACCGACAACGTGTTTGACGTTTACGGCGGGCTCAAAGAGCTGATCCGTGTACAGTATTACAGCTCCGGCAGTGACCCCTCCACCGGGTCTCCCCTTGGTCCGAACGTCTTCATGCAGGAGGTTTTCGCCACCCTGAAAAAGGTAAACGAAAGCAAATGGGATATTGAGATCACCGAGGTGAAAAAGGGCAACGCCTATGCCACCGAGGGCTTTGATTTTTACATTTTCGAGCACGAGATGCCCAGCATTATGCCAACGGACGGCGTGGTTCTTCTCTGCGACCCGATGTCGGCACCGCAAAATGCCGGCTTCCGCTTGGAAAAAATCGTGGATATGAGCAAGCGCAGCGTCTATCTTTCGGCAGAGGAGGATCATCCGATCCTGAAAAACATGGATGTTTCCGCCATTTCGGTCAGCCGTTACAACAAAGTGACCTATGACCCGGAGTACACCGCTCTGATCTCCTATGCCGGTGACCCGATGCTTCTGGTAAAAAAAGACGAGACCTCCCGTGTGGCGGTGATGTGCTTCTCTCTGCACTACTCCAACCTGCCATTGCTGGTGGAGTTTCCGCTGATGATGTACAACATGTTTGAGTATTTTCTCCCCTCTACCGTAAACGGAAACGCCTTTGAAACACAGGAGCCGATTTCCGTCAACAGCAGAGGTACCACCCTCACGGTAACGGGCTATGAAACCGACCTCACGCTGGACACTTTCCCCTCTGAGCTGAAACTGAACACGCCGGGCTCCTACACGCTCTCGCAAACAACCTTTGCGGACAAAGTGGTTTCCGAAACGATTTATGTGAGAGCTCCCCGCGCGGAAAGCAACATTTTCGCGGAAGACGGTGCGCTGGACAGCCCGTATTACGAAATTGACGAAACCGATTATTACAGCGATCTGTTGCTGTATCTCGCCGCCACCCTTGTTGCGCTGATCCTGATTGAATGGTATCTGCAACACAAGGACAGCAGTATTTAAGGGAGGGAAAAGGATGAAAAATCTCAGAATTCATTTTTCCCACCCCCTGCTTCTTCTGATCTTTTTGCTGGGTGCGGGCATTACCGCGCTTCTCTACTTCCGGCTCTCCAAAAAGTACCGAAAAAACAGAAACCGCATCACCTCCATTGTCCTGCATCTGGTGGTGCTTGCCCTTGCCGTGCTGACGCTGGCGGGCGCAATTTTCACCTATCAGGTGCCGAATAAGGACAACCAGATCATCCTTCTGGTGGATGTATCGGATACGGAGGCACAGTCCCGCGAGGCAAGAGACAAATTTGTCAGAACCGTGGTTGACATGGGACAATACGACGGGTTCAGCATCGGCATTGTCACCTTCGGCTTTGACCAGGTCTATGCCGTGGAGCTGACCAACCGTGTTTCCGTCAATCAGATGATGACGCAGTATCAGAGCGCCGCTCTGCCTGACACCAGTGCCACCAACATTGCCGCCGCGCTGAACTATGCCGCGTCGCTCTTCTACAAACCGGAAACCGCAAAAATCGTGCTGGTGACGGACGGCAAGGAGACCGATGAGGAAGCTAATTCGGTGATCCGCACCATTGCCGCCAAAGGCATTTCGGTAGACATCGCCAACATTACCTCCGCGTATGAAGGGAATGACATGCAACTGCTCGGTGCCACCCTGCCGGATTACCACCTGACCCCCGGCGCCAACTGCCAGCTTTCGGTCACGCTGAACGCAAATACCGAATCCTATGTTGATGTCACGTTGTATGACAACGGCGAGCAGGTCGGTCAGCAGACCATCCGCACCGCGCGCGGTGCACAGAACGTCACCTTCCAATATGCTTTTACCAACTACGGGTTGCACCGCATCACCTTTGAGTTGAGCACACAGGACGATCTGTTGCCCGCAAACAATGTCTACCATACTTATATTAATCTGGAAAACTACAACAATCTGCTGATTCTGGAGCACAAGGACGGAGAATCCGCCAAGCTGGCAAGTCTGCTGACCTCCGAGGAGGGTGGTTACCAGGTCACGGTCAAAAACATCAAAACCGCAACTGACCTGCCGAAAACGCTGAACGAGTTGCGCAATTACGATCAGATCATTCTCAACAACATCGCCAACAGCGATCTGCCCGAAGGGTATGACGATCTGCTGTACCGCTATGTCAGAGAATGCGGCGGCGGGCTTTTCACGGTCGGCGGCGCCGATATCGTCAATCCCTCGGCGTTGAATGACGCAGACAAGTATCTTGCACACTCCTACAACTACAACGACATGGTAAACTCGCTTTACCAGAGTATCCTTCCGGTTCAGACCGTCAGATCCTACACCCCGCCGGTTGCCGTTATGGTCATTGTGGACCGTTCCGGCTCCATGAGCGCGGCGGATGAAGCCACCGGTAGCACGGCATATAACATGGCTCTTTCCGGTGCGCGATCCTGCCTGAACGCCCTCTCGGAGCGTGACTACTTCGGTCTGATGACGCTGGACAGCGAATACGAGACCCTGCTTCCCATGACGCAGTGCTCTCAGGACTACAAGATTCAAAAAGCAATTAGCAAGGCGCGTGAGCTGGGCACTACCGGCGGCACGGTGTTCCCCGGCGCCATTGAACGTGCCAGCCGTGCACTGCTTTCACTGAACGTGGCGCGCCGACACGTGATTATTGTGACCGACGGTCAGGTGCCCTCGGATCAGGAGAAAGAATATCTCGATTACATCAAGCAATATCATAAAAACAACGGGATTACCTACTCTGTCGTCGGGATTGGCGTTGCCGAAGGCTCAGACGTTGCCAAAAACATGCAGAAGGCATGTGATGCCGGCGGCGGCAGACTTTACGCCCTGACCAACATGCAGGATACCATCAAGAAAATGCGTGAAGACCTCAACGCTCCGGCAATCAAAGAGATCAACTTTGAAACCTTCTACCCCAACACCTCCAACACGCTGTCCTCCCTGTTTACCGGAATTGAGTTCTCCGTATCGGATGACGAGAGAAGAACGAACAGAATGACCGCATCGCTGAACGGATATTTCGGGGTGAAAGTCAAATCCGGGGCGGAGTTGATTCTGATGGGTGATTACGATTCCCCGCTTTATGCCCAGTGGAAATTCGGAAAAGGCACCGTGGGGAGCTTCATGTGTGACCTGAACGGCATGTGGTCCTCCGATTTTCTATCCAAAACCGACAAAAACAAAGGCTCCGGCAGGCAGTTCATCCTCAACGTGGTATCTACACTGTTGCCTACGGAATCCATTCGGGAAAACGAAATCACGGTATCGTTCAAACAAAACAACTATACCAATCAGTTGAGTATCTTTACCTCCCTTGCGGAGGGTGAGCAGATCATCGGTCAGCTGAAAAGCATGTCCAACCCGGACATGGCACCGATTTCGATGAATGCGGTCACGACCCCGGCTGAAGGAATGATGCTTTCCGATCTGCCCTTCTACATCACCACTGCGATGGATACCTCTAACAACTACAGCCGTTGTAAATTTGTGATCAAATCCGGCGGTGTATACGAGATCCTGTTGCAAAAGGTGAATGCCGAGGGCACGGTGCTTGCCGAATACCGCACTTATCAGTCGTTTGCGTATTCTGAGGAATATGTGGTGGAGCAGGAGGTTACGGTAACGGATCTTACCGCTGCCCTTACCACACTGGCGGAATACGGAAACGGCAAGCTGATTGCAAACAACAATGACCCGATTGAAGTATTTGACAGTTTTGTAACCGCTATCGAGAAGACCTTTGACCCGAGATACGTCTTTATGATCGTCGCGCTGGTTCTGTTCCTTGCGGACATTGCGGTGCGCAAGTTCAAATTCAAATGGCCGCACGAGTTGATCCGTGCCCATCGGGAGAAAAAGAAGAAAAAAGAAGGAGGAGAAGCATGAAAAAACATCTGAAAGCCCTGTTGATCTGCGGTGTTTCCCTGTTGCTCCTTCTCCTGCTTGCCTCCTGCGGAAAAAAAGAAACCCTGAACACCCCCGGCGGGCTGTCGCTGGATGACGATTACCGGCTGGGGTGGTCCTCGGTGGAATCCGCCCGTACCTACACGGTGGAAGTGAAAAACGAAGCGGGCGAGCAGGTGCTTCTCAACACCACAAGAGAAACCACCTGTTCCCTTGCCGGGCTTCCCGTCGGAAATTACGAGATCCGGGTGATGGCGACCGGCGGGGCGGACTATGATGTTGTTTCCCCGT